>Ga0247813_10000050_pt1 | contig 177182 bp, 173 predicted proteins | sample UWRJL169409C1_FD_180719 | JGI IMG/M metagenome (GOLD analysis project Ga0247813, IMG submission 180719) | Plant litter microbial communities from Arlington Agricultural Research Station in Wisconsin, United States - UWRJ-L169-409C-1 | ecosystem: Environmental > Terrestrial > Plant litter >...
ACTCTTCATCGTATATTTTAAATATTTTTACGACCTTTGTTGCTAGTTTTTTTTTAATTCGATAAAAGTTCAGTATTCTTACTCTCTCTTATGCTGTCAATCCAATATGTCTATGAACGTATCTTACATTTCTTTTCGTCTCAGGCTTCACGTTTAATGTTCCCCCTGAAAGCGGCTGCAAAAGTACAACTTCTTTTTATTCTCACAAGCTTTTTTTAAAAAATTTCTTTCTTTTTTTTTCGCTCCTCAAATAAGCTTTAACTCTTTGCGTATCGCAAATCGCCTGTTGCTAACTTCTCCCCTTCTTCTCAGTTGGGGTGGCAAAGATACTATCTTTTACCTTTATCAAGCAAGCTTTTTTTTACTTATTTTTTTTAGCTTTCCTTAGTTTTAAGTTCTTTGCTTTTTGCAAATTGCTTATTGCCAATTCTTTTTCCTTGTGTCAGTCTATATATGAACTTGTGCTTGTTAGCGGGTGCAAAAGTAGCACTTCTTTTTACTTTTCAAAGCGGTTTTTTAATGTTTTTTTATTCTTTTTCTTAACTCTTTGTTAACGTGAAGTTTGGAGGCGGAAGTTTTTTAGCCCCCTAACCCCCAAAGGGGGAATTGCAGGGGGCGTTAGTACTTAAAGGTGCGCGAAGAAGCCTTAAAGATTGTTCTTATTATATAACAACACAGATAATATAGAGGAGTGGTAAGATAAAACTTAAATTCCAGGCTAGTAAGCATAGGCTATACCACAAAGGTGCACAAAGAAGACACAAAGTTTCACAAAGAAAAAAATTCATATAAAAATGATGGGAGAACACTGAGGTTTGCGCCTGCGGCGCATGTTAACCTTACCCCCAACACCTCTATAAAGGACGGAATGCTGGCAAATTGGAAATCATGATTGTCTTTAGCCCCGATGGAGCCGGCAGCCCCGTAGCGAAGCGGAGGGCTATAGGCAACAGCGGGCGCGGCCTTCGCTAATATGCGCCTGCCAGTGCTGCTCCTTATAATATATAGGTGTATAAATATCGTACCTTACATTTCTTTTGTTACACACATATAAGCAGTAAATTATAACTTGCCAATTCGCAGTAAAAGTGGAAACGTTACTTGTTTATCGCTGTTTCCCCAGGATGCTTGCAAATCGTCGCAAATAAGATCGATTGGGTTAGTGCCGTTTTGTTTAATGTAATGCTGCACAGCCGACCATGTTTCTAAGTAGCCTGTTAGTTGTTCGAACGTCCATGTAAAATGGTTGGTGAATTTTTTGGTATTGATTTCTTTAAACGGAAAAGGGATGGTGGTGTAATTCTCATCTATATATCTACGTTCAGTATCCCAGTATGAACCAATGATATCTTTGTAGAAATGGTTAATTATGATATCTGTTTCAGGATTGGTAGAAAATAACCCATAACCCATTACAGCAAAAATGCCATCAGGTTTCAAGATTCGTTTCACTTCCGCATAAAAAGTATCAAACTCAAACCAGTGTATAGCCTGCGCAACGGTAATAAGGCTAAACTGCTCATTTTTAAAACCGGTATCTTCGGCACTACCCTCCTTATATATAAGGTTAGGTGCCGGTGTGGCATTTTGAAGTTGCTTAGCACTAATATCTGTGCCATACACTTCTTTAAAATAGGGCGCAAGTGCGGCGGCCATCTGTCCGTTACCAGTAGCAACATCGAGAGCAATAGCTTTATCTATCACAAAATTAACTATATAAGAAATCATTTCGGGCGGATAATACGGCCTGTACTGTGAATAGGCTTTTGCCTGTGTAGAAAAATTGTCTTTCATTATATTTTACAACTATATATAAAGGTACAAAAAGTGGGTTTGAAAAACGTAAATTTAATATCGCAAATCGTGATATTTATTGTAAAAGCTTCCATAATTTAATCAGATTGCTATCTTTGCCCTATCACAAATATCAACATGAATACTTTACAATCTATCATAGAACAGGCATGGAATGACCGTGCGCTTTTACAGGAAGAAACAACTACAAACGCTATCCGTGAGGTTATAGAATTATTAGACACAGGAAAACTGCGTGTTGCTGAACCTCTTAACGGCGGATGGCAGGTTAATGAATGGGTTAAAAAAGCAGTTGTATTGTACTTCCCGATACAAAAAATGGAAACCCTTGAGGCCGGCATTTTTGAATATCATGATAAAATGCTGCTTAAACGCAACTATGCAGAGAAAGGAATTAGAGTAGTGCCTAATGCTGTAGCACGCTATGGTGCATACATATCGAGCGGTGTTATTTTAATGCCATGCTATGTTAATATAGGTGCTTATGTAGATGAAGGCACTATGGTAGACACCTGGGCTACAGTGGGCAGTTGTGCGCAAATAGGTAAAAATGTGCACCTTAGCGGTGGTGTGGGTATTGGTGGTGTGCTTGAGCCACTACAGGCTGCACCTGTTATTATAGAAGATGGTGCTTTTATAGGCTCCCGTTGTATTGTTGTAGAAGGTGTTCGTGTGGAGACCGAAGCTGTACTTGGCGCCAATGTATGCATCACTGCCAGTACTAAAATTATAGACGTTACCGGCAATGAACCTGTAGAAATGAAAGGTATTGTGCCTGCACGCAGCGTGGTAATACCTGGAAGTTATACTAAAAAATTTGCTGCCGGAGAATATCAGGTTCCGTGTGCACTGATTATTGGCAAACGTAAGCCCTCTACCGATTTAAAGACATCTCTTAATAATGCCCTGAGGGAATATGATGTAGCTGTTTAATAATGAACAGTAACCCCACTAAAATATCGGCCCTTGCCATAATTTATAACGAGGAGCACAATATAAGAGAGTACCTGCAAAACATGTCGTTTGCCGACGAGATTGTTGTTGTAGACTCTTTTAGTACCGACAGGACTCCCGAAATAATTAAACAGGAATTTCCGCATGTACGATTTTACCAGCGGGTGTTTGACGATTTCTCTTCCCAGCGAAATTATACCATAAAACTGGCCAGTAATGACTGGGTGGTGTTTTTTGATGCAGATGAAAGAGTATCGCAAAAAGGCATTGCCGAAATTTTAAAAAAAATAAACAGTAAGCCGGAGGAGGTTGCTTTTCTTGTAAAGCGTACCTTTTATTATGAAGGCAAACCACTTATTAATAATAGCTTTAATACTGATAAGACCATTAGGCTTTTTAGAACGTCTAAATGTGGGTATTCTAAAAAACTGGTTCACGAAAAACTTATCATAAAGGGTAAAACAGGTTTGCTTAAAGCGGCCATAGACCATTATTCTTTTAAAAATAAAGAAGAGTTTTTAAGTAAAAGGCTTATGTACTCTAAGCTTAAAGCTAAAGAGGTATTGGATAAAAATATTACCCCAAACTTTTACCACTTTAGTATCCGTCCGCGATTTCGCTTTTTTAAATATTTTGTTTTAAAACTGGGATTCCTTAACGGAAGGCGCGGATATGAAATTGCAAGCATATTAAGTACCGATGAGTACATGCGCTATGTTTATCTTATTGAGATGCAACAGGCAGAACCTCAGTTACTAAAGCTAAAAATATTGGTCATTCAGGAAAAAATGATTGGCGATGTACTGGTAAGCTCTATAATTTGTAATAATTTAAAGAATATTTATGCTTCATCGAGCATTGAGTACCTTATCTATCCCTTTACACAGCCGGTTGTAGAGAACAATCCTAACATAGATAAAGTTATTTTATTTGATAACAAGTACCGCAGGAATAAGTGGCTGTTCTTAAAATTTCTTTTTGAGACGCGCAGGGAAAAGTATGATATTGTTATAGATGCTTACGGTATATTAGAAAGTAACCTTATAGTCGCCTTCTCTGGAGCTAAGAAAAAAATAGGTTTCTATAAAAGATATACCAGTTTTCTTTACACCCATACCGTTAAAGAGTTAAAAACACCTTTAAGCAACGCCGGCCTCGCGCTCGACAATCGACTTCAATTGCTAAAAGTGCTTCAGCCAGATGCCCCCTTAGTAAGCAAGCCTGTTATTTACATGACAGATACAGAGATTGAAAGCGGCCGCGTTATAGTTGCAGAAAAGGGATTGAACAAAGCATCTAAACTTTATATGATAGGCGTATTGGGCAGCGGTATAAATAAAACATACCCTGCGCCTTACATGGCCCAATTGCTGGATGTCATTGCGCAAAAAGACGTTTGCCTGCTGTTTAATTATGTACCCTCTCAAATGGAGCAGGCAACTGAAATTTATAATTTGTGCCAGCCACAAACGCAGGCAAAAATTAAAATGGACATTACCCCGGGTAGCATAAGGGAATTTTTATCTATACTCTGCCACTGTGATGCCCTGATAAGTAATGAGGGGGGCGCAGTTAATATGGCTAAGGCTATTAATATACCTACGTTTACAATTTTTTCTACATGGATTAATAAAGATGCCTGGAACTCGTTTGACGATGGTGTAAAAACAGTATCGGTACACTTAAATGATTTTAAACCGGAACTGTATGGAGGCAATTCGCCAAAAGAAATGAAAAAAGAAGCACTGCGTTTATACAAAGATTTTACTCCCGATCTTATATTGCCTGTGCTAAAAAAGTATATAGACCTTAATTAAAGTCTATACCAGTAGTAGTGCGTACCACTTTGTTTTTCTTTGTGTACTCCCTTATATCGTTATTCTTTTTCCACATCTCTGGGTTTACATAACCACGGGCATGGTCTAAATGTACGCAAATAGCGCTATACCTTATTTGTTTAGATTTTAAACCTTTATTAAAAAGCCGCTCTCCCATTTCGCGATCTTCGCCACCATATTGCATTTCCTGGTTAAAACCATTAACGGCAATAAGTTCGGCTTTAAAGGCCGATGCGTTATGCCCGTTCCAAGATGCCTTTGTGGGTGTTAAAAGGTTCAGCAGTTTTTCTTTTAATCCTTTTGCCGAAAGCTTAAGCGTACTTGTCTGCAATCCCCTGTCTTTAAGCCATGCAACATTAAAACAATTTTGGGCAATAATATCCTGTTTAGTTATTGCTTTACTGATATCCATAGGCAGTTTAAAATATCCACCTGATAAAAAATAACCCTGTTCCCTTTTTGCAAGGTGCGTGGCCACAAAGTCGGCACGGGGTATACAATCGCCATCGGTAAAAATAAGATAGTCAGACGATGCTACTACTATAGCCTTATTTAAAATTTGTGTTTTCTGGAAACCGTTGTCCTCCTGCCATACATGCACAAGGGGCATTTTAATTTCGCCCCTCAGCCTGTCAATCAGTTCTTTAGTTTTAGGCCCCGATCCATCATCTGCAATAATGATCTCGAAATCACTTATAGTTTGCACACTAAAGCCCCAAATAACTTTTTCAAGCCATTCTTCGGCGTTATATGTACTCATTATAACAGATGCTTTCATGTATAACTATTAAGGAATTTATGCTTTTTTAAATTTGAATTTCTTTTTTAATGCTCTCTTCCTCCAGAATTTTCTCTGAAATTCGGATGTTTTGTGCCAAAGGCTTTCAAATATTTCGGCTTCGGGTTTATCGTAATATTTGGCATATTCGTTACTCATTACCGCAACCATTTCTTGTTTTGGCGTAAGCCTCTTAAGGTTTTCCATACGCAGGTTAAAATCCATGTGGTCATGAAAATTCATGCGGTTAAGGTCTACAAGGTAAAAATTGTAATTACCATCGGCTATCTTTTTAATTAGTGTATTACCCGGAGAATGGTCTGTAAACTCAATGCCTTTTTCATGCAGCAAAAAACAAAAATGGGTAAACTGCCTTAGTATATTTTCATGATCGGGAAAATCAGGAATTTCTACCAGCTCCCTAAAGGTAAGGTCGGCAAAAAGGTGCTCGCTAATGTAGTAGCTGTCGGTTAATCCTAAAAAGTCATGATTTTCAAAATAAGCATAAGGCTGTGGTGTGCCTATCCCCTTTTCCTGTAGTTTAATGGCATATTCATAAGAGCGTTTAGCCTTAGATTTCCTGAAATACCTGTATATAACCTTGTTTAATACATTAGGTACTTTAAAAGATTTTACAACAACCTTATTGCCCTCTACTTCAAATTCTTTTATGATATTCCTTGTGCCAATAACAAAATCTTTGCCCTGATCTTTAAAATTATCAACAAGTAAAATCAGGTTTTGAGTAAGGTTTTTAAAATCCTGGTGAATCCGGAACTGCATAAAAATAATTTGAACAAAAATAAGTATTACTGGGCAGTGAATCTAAATTAAATGATATTTTTACGAAAAAAAGTTATGAAATCTGTTTTTCTGGAATCGCATAATATGAAAAACCGGGCCGGTGGGCTTGGTACTTTTAATTATGAACTTATTAAGGCTATTGCCGGGAAACCGCTATCAGATCTTGAAATTTACCTAAACCTGAAAAACCCGCAAAAGGCCGAAGAAGAATTTAACGATACCTTTAAATATAAAAAATACACCAGCCTGCAACGCCACGCCTTATTCAGGATCAGGCAAAAGTTTGACGTTTGGCACAGCCTGAACCAAAATACTAAAGTGGAGCCCATGTTTACCCCCGGAAAATACATCCTGACCATTCATGATGTAAATTTTATGGAAGAAAAAAATGAGATTGAAGCCGAAGCTAACATTAAGATATTTAAAGAAAAAATAAAACGTGCCGATGTTATTACTTACATCTCAGAATTTGCAAAGCAGCAGGCGCATAATTACTTCCATATCCCGCATTTAGAGCAGGTAGTTATTTATAATGGCAACCCTATTTCTACTCTTGTAAATTTTGAAGGCTACAATGCCGGTATACCCACAGACAAACCTTTTTTTTACAGCATAGGCGATTTTGTAGAACGTAAAAACTTCTTATCACTCGTAAAAATGATTGAGATAACTAATGGTTATAACTTAGTTATTTCGGGAGGGAATGATAAAGCTTATGGCCAGGAAATTAAAGACTACATAAAACTTAAAAATTTAGAGAACAGGGTTTTCCTTACCGGAAAGGTAACCGAAGAGGGCAAACAATATTTTTTAGCCAATTGCGCTGCTTTTTTGTTCCCGTCTGTACGTGAGGGGTTTGGCCTGCCGCCGGTTGAGGCAATGCGTTTTGGCAAGCCTGTGTTTTTAAGCTGTTTTACATCGTTGCCGGAGATAGGCGGCGATGCTGCTTTTTACTGGGATAATTTTGACCCTGAATACATGAGGGATTTTGTAATTGAAAACCTTGAAAAGTTTAACGCCAATCCTGGTACTTACTTAGAGAAAATAAAGGCACGAGCCGATTTTTTTAGCTGGGATAAAGCTGCCGAAGAATATCTTGCGCTTTACCGGTTGTAATTACATATTTCAAAAGAGCCGCTTTCTAAATAAGGAAGCGGCTCTTTTTGTATATTATCATTTCTAAAAATATTTCTCGTAATCGTGGTTCGTCTTTTTGGTAAGGAATTTAAACCATTGCCCAAAGTTCTTTTTCATCAGGAAAAAAGGGGTAATTTCCATTTCTTTTGTTTCTGCAAAATGGCGTTTAATATCTTCCATTTTTTTTACAGGAACGTAGCCCAAATCTTTCCATTGTGTACCATTAAGGTAAAATACATCCTTAATTTCATTGTAATTATCTTTATTTGCCCTCTTCCACTTATCCATAAACTCCGGGTTTACCTCATCACGATGGCCCCAGTTGTTAATCTTATTTTCAAGGTCTTTTTCAGATCTTGAAAGCGACTCATGAAACGTGAAACCATTTAAGTAAATAATTCTTTCGCGCGTTTGCCTTGCCTGCTTGTAATTAGGATAATTAGTGGCATAAAGCGCCTTGCAGGTGTTTTTTACGTATAGTATGCCGTCATCTACGTACTTATAGATGTCTATATGAAAGCCTGATAATTGAACAGGGGTTTTCTCAGGATTGTCTAAATACGAATCATATTTGCGCATTTGTTTTACAAAACTGCCAAAGTCTACAAAATATTCGTCACTATCTATTTGTACAAGCCAGTTACCAATACCCATTTTAAGCGATAGCATGTGCCTTTCTCTCGTATCGTTTTGTATAGGGGTTATTGTAGGCACATAAAAATTGTCTTTATATATTTCTATCTTGTTGTCTACATCAAATTCTTTAAGCCATACATAAAATGCAGGGTCTACTTCAAATTTATTACCAGACCATGTTAAAAAGTTTTCATCCTGCGCTATAAAAATCCTGTCGGCATGTTTATACACCGGTGGGATAGACAATCTCAATTTGTCAAAATCATAAGAAAGCAAAAAACCTACATGGATTTTCTTCATAAGGGTGCAATTTTGATAGCAAAGTTAACATAAATAATTTGGTGTCAAAGGCTTTTATAATTACTACAACATAGCCGCTTTTGCCTTATTATCTTTTCAGTTTTGGTATAAATAACAAGAGTATAGATATAAAATTCTTTAGAAATCGCCACGCAAGAGGATACTTTTGAATATAAAAAATTTGCTGAACCCGTTTTGATGTAAGCAATGATACGTCTTTATAATCATCTTCAAAAGCCGGAAAATGCTTCCTTATACTATTAAGTTTCTCTCTTGCAAGCAGGTCTGACTGTGTAGTTGATATACCCGTAAAATCGTAAATGGAAATAGTTTGGTCAAGATACTTGTAAGGTACATTTTGCAGGCATATAGCGTAAGCAAAAAATTCCCAGTCAGACGCTATTTTATAATTTTCGTTATAGTAAAAGAAATCATCAAACAACGACCTTTTTATAAAAGTAGACTGGTGGTTAAGCGAACTCGAATAAAAAAATGAAAAAGTCAGTTTTGCAGGATAGGTCTTCAACCTTTCTGATGATGGGCTTTTTTTGATATTGTTCCCGTAATATATGTCATAATCAGAAGTTATGTACAAATCTGCATTCTTTAAAACATCAGCAGCAAAAAACACATCGCCAGAGTTCATAAATATTACAAATTCTCCCCTGGCAGCACTGATACCTTTATTCATGGCATTGTAAACACCACTATCTTTTTCGCTTACCCAATAGGAAATTTTATCTTTATACTGCTCTATGATATCGGTGCTGGCATCGGTACTTCCACCATCAATAACTACAAAATCAAAATCTGTATAGGTTTGGGAGAGAACACTTTTAAAGGTTTTCTCTAAGCCTGCTGCATTATTATAATTAACTGTAATTATCGAAAATTTCATGTGGTGTGTGTATATAATCCTGTCATTTATTTTTTATCTGCTACTTCTTTATATATGGCATAACATTTTTCTGCGGCATCTTTCCAGGTAAATTTCTTAACTTGTTGCAGCCCTTTCGCTATATATTCGTCTCTTACATTTTCGTTGTAAATTACAGTTTCTATTTTATTATATAAGTCAGCTTCATTGCCCGGCTCATAAAAAATTCCTGCATCCCCGGCTACTTCAGGAAACGAACTGTTATTGGTTAAAACTATAGGGCATCCGCAGGCCATAGCTTCCAGGACAGGTATACCAAACCCTTCATAAGCAGATGGAAACACAAAACACCTTGCTTCTTTATAAAACTGCCCCAATTCATCTTCTTTAAAATTTTTCTGGATAACACGGTCAGTAAGCTTATGTGTAATAAGGAATTCCGTTTCGCTTTTAGTGAATTTTCCACCACCGGCACAAACTAACATAAGGCTGTCATCGGCTTTAAATAAACCGGCAATAGCATCAATCAAAAATTCAAAATTCTTATAATTGTTCCTTATCCCTACAAATAAAATATAATTATCGGGTAAATCAACGGTTTTATTATTATTTACCTGTATAGAACTTCCGTGATATACCACTTCAATTTTTGACGCTTCAATTTCAGGGTAAATTTTTAAAATGTCTCTTTTAGTATTATTAGAAACAGCTATAATTTTAGCCGCATTTTGCATTAACAATAACTTATTGGCAGCTATTTCTTCGGCATCATCAAAATACTGCGGAAAAAGCTCATGAATCATATCATAAACAGTTAGCACGTAAGGTCTCCCGTTTAAATATTCTAAAAAATAAGTATCATAATAAGTAGGTATAAAAACATCATAGCCCTGCTTTTTTAGTGCGGTAATTGCTTTCTTCTTACTCCTCTTTTTTACCATCTTCCGGGTACTAATTCCCAGTTTAGACATTAAATTAATTAGGGTATAAAACCGCCTGTGCTCCTTTTTATATAAAGTGCTAATTTTTAGATATTCGTTTTTAGAAAAAAATACCGGAATCTCTACCTGCACGCCATCTTTTGCGCTTAATTGTGACAGCACCTCTGTATAGTATCTTGAAACACCCCCATAAACCTGAGAATTATATATTTGAGGATCTACAAGTATCTTCATTTACGGCATATTAATTTATGAATTACCACTAACCCGCTAAGTATTTTAGGCGGTTCAGGCGGGCTTAAAAGTTACAAATATAGCGCTAATAATATTTTTTGATATACTTTTGTGTTCACCATAACAAAAAGGACTATCTAAATTGATGAAGATTATAAGCCACCGCGGAGCCTGGAAAACAAATGAAGAAAAAAATACTGTAACAGCATTTGAACATTCATTTAAAAATGAGTTTGGTACAGAAACGGATATAAGGGATTACAAAGGAGAACTGGTAATTGCCCATGATATGGCTACCGAAGACAGCCTATCACTTTCATCATTTCTTGAAATATTCAACTCTTTTAATCCCAGCTTACCGCTTGCCCTTAACATAAAGGCTGACGGATTGCAAAAACCTTTGGTACAACTCCTTGAGCAATACGGTATAAAGAATTATTTTTTCTTCGATATGTCGGTTCCTGATACGCTTGGCTACAGGCAAAATAATCTGAATTTTTACACCCGCCAAAGCGAATATGAACCACAACCGGCATTGTATGACGATGCTAAAGGTATATGGCTGGACTGCTTTACCGGAATTTGGTATGATGAAGACCTGATATGGCAACATATTAACCACAACAAAACCGTTGCCCTGGTTTCTCCCGACCTGCACAAAAGAGAACATGCAGAGTTTTGGTCTTTTTTAAAATCTACCGGGTTAAGCAACAGTGAAAACCTGATTTTGTGTACCGATTTTCCGTTTGAAGCGTGTGATTATTTTGATAAATAGCCGCAATTTAAAATAGAATTCCTTAAATTACATTAAGAGATAGCCACACAATTGTGCTGCGCATCCAAAAAACAGAACCTCATGCCTAAAATAAAAGCCGTATTGTTTGACATGGACGGTGTCCTTATAGATGCCCGCGACTGGCACTACGAATCGCTAAACAAAGCTCTTGGGCTGTTTGGCGCAGAAATAAGCCGCTACGACCACCTGGTAACTTTTGACGGGCTACCCACAAAACAAAAACTGGAAATGCTGAGCATGGAAGGCAACTTTCCGCGCGGGCTGCATAATTTTGTTAACGAGTTAAAGCAGCAGTATACCATGGAAATTGTATATGCAAAATGCAAACCTGTTTTTCAGCACCAGTTTGCGCTTTCTAAGCTAAAGGAAGATGGTTACAGAATGGCAGTTTGCTCTAACTCTGTAAAAAACTCTATTGAGGTAATGATGAAAAAATCTAACCTTTACCAGTATCTTGAGTTTTTTCTTTCTAACCAGGATGTTGTAAAGGGCAAGCCTGACCCCGAAATGTACACTACTGCCATAGCCCGCCTTGGGCTGCAGCCCCACGAGTGCCTTATTGTAGAAGATAATGAAAACGGCGTTAAGGCCGCAATAGCATCGGGCGCGCACGTACTGGTTGTAGAAAACCCCGATGATGTAGATTATTACAGTATTATTAACCGCATTAAGGAAATAGAAAATGCTTAAAATAATTGTACCCCTTGCAGGACCTTCAGACCTTTTTACTAATGCAGGTTTTGTATATCCTAAACCGCTAATAGAAATTAATGGCATTACCATGATACAACTGGTAATTGAGAGGATAAAAGCCGTATCTCAGCCCCACCAGATCATATTTATCCTTAAGCACGAAGATGTACAAAAATACCATTTAGACAATACATTAAAACTACTGGCGCCGGGCTGCGACATCGTTAAACTTAAAAATGAGACTAAGGGAGCGTTGTGCAGCATCCTCATGGCTATTGATAAAATAGACAAAGACGACTCACTGCTGATACTTAATGGCGACCAGATAATTGATATTGATTTTGAAACTATAGATCAATACTGGACGCAAATGGCAGCCGATGCCGGTCTTGTAACGTTTACATCGGTACATCCGCGTTGGTCTTTTGCAAAAATAGAAGGTGGCGAGGTAGTACAAACAGCCGAGAAAAACCCTATAAGCAATAACGCCATTGCAGGATATTACTATTTTAAAAATGCAGGCATCTTTTTAGAGTGTGCCGCGCAGTGCATTCTTAATGATGTACAGCTTGATGGCAGGTTTTTTATATCGCCGGTCATTAACGAATATGTGCTAAGGCTTAAAAAAGTGCTTAACTACCCTATAGAAAAAAACACCTACCACTCGTTCTATTCACCACAAATGATAAACGAATACCTAAAGCAGCAAAATTAACATGGAAAAGTTTAATCTTGACGACATGTTCAAGGGTTGGTTTATTGGCAATTTTGAGCCAAGCCTGCTTAAAACTAATGATGTAGAGGTAGGTATAAAAAAATATGTTGCCGGCGATGAAGAAGGATATCATCATCATAAAATTGCAACGGAGTTTACTGTAATTTTAGATGGAACGGTAGAAATGAGCGGCATAACTTATACCAATGGGGATATTGTTAAAATTGAACCGGGAACATCGACCAATTTTAAGGCATTAACAGATGTTACCACTGTTGTGGTTAAAGTACCGGGAGCATCTAACGACAAATATATTGACTCATGATAAATATTGTAATACCTATGGCCGGGTTGGGCAGCCGTTTTGCACTGGCAGGTTACGAAAAGCCTAAACCGTTTATTGACGTAAATGGCAAGCCCATGATATCGAGGGTTATTGATAATTTATATTACCCCGATGCGAAGTATATATTAATAGGCCGTAAAGAGCACCTTGAACAGGAAAAAGAACTTGCAGAGGCTATTAAAGCTAATTATAATGCCGAATTTATAGAGATAGGCCAGCTGACAGAAGGTACAGCATGTACTGTACTTTTTGCAAGGGAACTTATTAATAACGACAACCCGTTACTGATTGCTAATTCAGACCAGCTCGTAGACATCTCTATACAAGATTACATAAACGACTGTCTTGACAAAGGTATGGACGGAAGCATACTAACATTTAAGGATGCTGAACTTAACCCTAAATGGTCGTTCGCAAAAACAAATAACGAAGGATTAGTAACCGAGGTGCAGGAAAAGAAAGCAATTTCTGAATTTGCTACGGTGGGCATTTACTTCTTTTCTAAAGGAAAGGACTTTGTTGATTATGCTATAGATATGATTATTAACAATGACCGTGTAAACAATGAATTTTATACCTGTCCTGTATACAATTACAGCATTAAGGACCGTAAAAAAATAATTATATATAATATTTTGCAGGAACAAATGCATGGCCTTGGCACTCCTGAAGATCTTGAAGTTTACTTAGCAAATTAATTATGGGCAAGATAGATCCTAAAGACTTTTCTGTTGTTATACAGGGGCCTATTATAGGCAGTGCCACAGATACCGAAGACAAACAGCTTACAGTGCGTTGTATAAAAAGCATCAGGAAACATCTTCCGGGGGCAGAAATCATTATTTCTACCTGGGAAGGCCAGGATGTATCGTATCTGGATTATGATAATGTTGTATTTAATATCGACCCAGGCAGCATAAGCTATAATGATTATAAGCTTAAAAATGTTTACAACAACAACAACCGCCAGATAACTACTACCATTAATGGCCTTAAACTTGCAACGCGCAAGTATGCCATAAAGATGCGGGGCGATTTTTATCTGGAGAATGCGGGCTTTATAGCATATCTTGATAAATATCCGGAAACTAATAAGTATAAGTTTTTCAGCAGCAGGATATTGGTGCCTATGTACTTTTTCAGGGATCCGGAAAAGGCACCGGTACTTTTTCATATCAGCGACCTTTTTATGGTGGGCCACACATCAGACCTTATAAATTTATGGGATATACCATTACAACCGGAACCTGAAACCACGAGGGCATTTGATTATAGTGTGCAATTTGCTAACGATCCCTTTAGAAACGACCAGTTTAAAATGCGTTATGCCTCAGAGCAGTATATCTGGTATGCATTTAGTAAAAAAATGGGCTTGGATTTATCTCTTAACTATTTTTGCGAAGTACCTGCAAACCGTATTAGCGACGCAATTGTTTCTACAATAGATAATTTTGTTGTACTTTCTATAGAGCAAATGGGTATTGATATGCCGGACAGGCTTAAACATTGGGAAAAACAGTTGTATACCTTTAAAAAATGGGAAAGCCTGTACAACAGCCTGTGCGTTAAAAAATCGAAAGTGCGGCTTTTACAGGCTGTAGTAACTGTAAAGATGGTTTCGGCGCGTTATGTATTTAAAAATTTCAAAAAAGCACTAAAGGGTAAAAAATAGCCCTTAATCAATAATTTGGGCAGTATTTAGTACTTTTATACCATGATAAAATTTCTCGACCTTTTACAAATAAACCTACTGCACCAGCAGGAAATTGAAGAGCGCCTGCTAAAAACGTTTCGCAGCGGCTGGTATCTTTTGGGTAATGAGGTAAAAGGTTTTGAGCAAAACCTTGCAGAATATAGTGGTGTTAAGAACGCCATTGGCGTGGCAAACGGCCTTGATGCCCTGCGCCTAATATTTAAAGCCTACATAGAACTTGGTATTATGCAACCCGGCGACGAGGTTATTGTTCCTGCCAATACTTATATAGCAAGCATATTAGCCATTACAGATAATAGGCTTGTACCTGTTTTCGTGGAACCCGATATTGAAACGTATAATATAGATCTTACCAAAATTGAACAGGCTATTACCCTTAAAACAAAAGCTATAATGATAGTACATTTGTACGGGCAGGCAGTATTTTCAGATGGGTTAAAGGCACTGGCACAAAAACATGATTTTAAAATTATCGAAGATAATGCACAGGCCATAGGTGCCGAATACAACGGCATTAAAACAGGCAACCTGGGCGATGCTGCAGGATTTAGCTTTTACCCAGGTAAAAACCTGGGCGCCCTGGGCGATGGTGGCGCAGTTACTACTGATGATGATGCTTTAGCAAAAACCATACGCGCGCTGGCAAATTATGGGAGCGAAGAAAAGTATGTAAATAAATACAAGGGGCTAAACTCAAGGCTCGACGAAATTCAGGCAGCCGTGCTCAATGTTAAACTAAAATATCTTGATGCAGAAAATGGACGCCGCCGCGAAATAGCAAAATACTACATAGAAAACATTAACCATTCTGATATTATTTTGCCTCAATGGCTGGCAAATGAAAAGGCCCATGTGTGGCACCTGTTTGTAATCCGTACACCTGAGCGTGCAAGGCTGCAACAGTATTTAGCATGGAATAACATACAGACATTAATACACTACCCTACCCCTCCCACAAAGCAGGAGGCTTATGCCGAATATAACCACCTAACATTTGCCATTACCGAGCAAATTCATGACGAAGTTTTGAGTTTGCCTATAAGCCCTGTGCTTACGGATGAGGAAATTAAGAAAATAGTACGCATCCTGAATAACTACAGGTAACTGAATATTTTCACTGCTGATATTTTGCCTTTTGGAAAAATAAAAGCTTTAGGATAGCAATCAAAAAATCCCGAAATTTATTAGAATGGCGTAAATTTACACCCAGTTTACTGCAAAAAAATTACCATGAGCATACCCGACGTAAATACAGAAGTACACAATGCCTATGAGGCAATAAAGAATGGCGGTATTATACTCTACCCTACAGATACTGTTTGGGGTATAGGCTGCGATGCTACCAACCCGGAGGCGGTGGCCAAAATTTATGCCCTTAAACAACGCGAAGAAAGTAAGAGCATGATCGTGCTTATGAACAGTGACCGTATGCTGTACAATGTTTTTAAGGAAGTGCCCGATGTTGCTTTCCAGATCATGGACCTTTCTGAAAAGCCTACTACCCTAATACTGGATAACCCCCGCAATGTAGCACCAAACCTTATAGCGGCAGATAAGACCCTTGGAATACGTATTACTAAAGAGCCTTTTTGCTTTAAGCTTATGGAACGCATGAAAAAACCTTTAGTATCTACATCGGCAAATATAAGCGGGCTGCCTACCCCTAATTCTTTTAAACAAATTGACCATCATATTTTGGATGGCGTAGACTATATCGTAAATTTGCACCACGATAAAATTGCCCCAAGGCCGTCTACCATCATAAAACTTGGTAACGACCTGCAGGTAAAAGTGATACGACCTTAATGGAAAACAAAACTTCATACAAAGAAGCCCTAAACAACCGCATTTTTGAAATTACTATGCAGGCCGCTGCCCAACTTAACGTAGACAGTTATGTTATAGGCGGGTTTGTGCGCGATTTTATGTTACAGCGCGATTTTAAAAAAGATATAGATATTGTGGCCGTGGGGAGCGGCATAGACCTGGCACAAAAAGTGTCGGCCTCCTTACCACATAAGCCTAAAGTGCAGGTATTTAAAACTTATGGTACTGCCATGCTGCGTTTTGACGATATAGATATAGAATTTGTAGGTGCCCGAAAAGAATCTTATAATAAAGACAGTCGCAACCCACTGGTAGAGACAGGCACGCTGGAAGACGACCAAAATCGCCGCGACTTTACCATAAATGCATTGGCATTATCCTTATCTGAAAGTAATTTTGGCGAACTCGTAGACCCTTTTAACGGTATAGAAGACCTTAAAAATAAAATAATACGCACACCGCTTAACCCCGACATTACCTATAGTGACGACCCTTTGCGCATGATGCGTGCCATACGTTTTGCCACCCAGTTAGACTTTACTATCGAAGAGGAATCGCTTAAGGCTATAGAGCGCAATAAAGAGCGTATAAAAATTATTACCGGCGAGCGCATTGTAGACGAGCTTAACAAGATACTGGCAACACCGGTACCGTCTGTTGGGTTTAAACTGCTGCATCAAACCGGGCTGCTGCATATTATACTACCCGAACTTACCGACCTGCAAGGGGTTGAAGAGGTTGAAGGGCAAACGCATAAGGATAACTTTTTCCACACACTGGAGGTTGTAGACAATATATCGCTAAACACCGACGATGTGTGGCTTCGTTGGGCTGCCTTGCTGCACGATATAGGTAAAGCACCGACAAAGAAATTCAGTAAAAAAGTGGGCTGGACATTTCATGGACACGAGTTTGTAGGGGGTAAAATGGTAAAGAAACTGTTTGAACGCCTGCACATGCCACTTAACCACAAGATGAAATTTGTGTCTAAAATGGTTATGCTTAGCTCCCGCCCTATTGTACTGGCGCAGGATATAGTGACCGATTCGGCTGTGCGCCGACTGGTATTTGATGCCGGAGAAGATGTAGAAAGCCTGATGACGCTATGCGAAGCTGATATTACCACCAAGAACCCTAATAAGTTTAAAAAGTACCACAATAACTTTAAGATTGTCCGCCAAAAAATTGTAGAGGTTGAAGAGCGCGACCACGTGCGTAACTTTCAGCCGCCCATTACCGGAGAGGAGATCATGGAGATCTTTAACATTAAGCCGGGCAGGGAAATTGGTGTTTTAAAAGAAGCTATTAAAGAAGCTATACTGGAAGGCGAAATTCATAATGACTACCAGGCTGCTTACGATTTTATGATGGAAAGAGCGAAGAAGATGGGGTTAGAGATAGTTGCAAAGTAGCAGAGTAACTAAGTGGCATAGTCGCTGAGTGACAAAGTTTAAATTGATAACATAAATTCGATTTTACATAAATGAAAACTTTCCGGGATCTTTTAATTTGGCAAAAGGCAATGTCGTTAGTAACAAAATGCTACAAAACAACTAAACAATTACCCAAAGAAGAACTGTTTGGATTAACATCTCAGGTTAGAAGATGTTCAATTTCCATTCCAAGTAATATTGCTGAAGGTTTTGGCAGGGGTACAAATAAAGATTATCATCGTTTTCTCGCCATTGCAATGGGTTCACTTTTTGAATTTCAAACACAAATTGAAATAGCATACAATTTAGAATACATATCTGCTGAAGAATTTAATAGTATATATGAAGATAGCAGAGAGTTAGAAAGAATGCTAAGTGCTTTTATAAATAAGGTTAGGGAAAATCTCTAAAATAAACCTGACAAATATCATTTAGGTTAACTATATACCTGATTACATTTGTACAATTAATATTCATTGCAGCAGAACTTTGTTACTCTGCTACTTTGAAACTTTGTAACTTACCATATGAAAATCAACTTTCAGAAAATTACCAAGACCGCACTTATCCTTGTTTACTTAGTAATTGTAGCCGGTGCACTGGTGCGCATGACAGGTTCGGGCATGGGATGCCCCGACTGGCCAAGGTGTTTTGGGTACTACATCCCCCCTACAGATATTAAGGAACTGCAATTCTCGCCCAACCACGAGTTTAAGCGTGGGCAGGTTATTATTCAGGATGAAAAACTTCATGTTGCCCGCGAAACGTTTACAACCGGAGCATCTTATAATGAAGCTAACTGGGAAAATTATACCAAACACGATTATGCCGAGTTTAACCCATTGCACACATGGGTAGAATATATAAACAGGCTCGTGGGTGCACTGGCAGGTTTAGCAGTGTTAGTAATGGCTGGAGCAACCCTTATATATTCTAACAGAAGAACAAGCATTATATTTTTATCATGGCTATCGGTGTTCTTAATGGGGTTTCAGGCATGGCTGGGTGCAACGGTAGTATACAGTGTGCTAAATCCGGTAAAAATAACCGTACACATGGTTGTGGCGTTACTTATTGTTGCAGTAATACTTTATATTTTAGACCGGTCTAAAGACTTAACGAACCAGTTAAAAGTATTTAAACACGATGAATTGTTTAAGCGAATGCTATGGTTCTCATTAATACTTACCCTAATACAAATTGTAATGGGTACACAGGTGCGCCAGTTTGTAGACGAACAGATAAAACTGTTAGGCCATGAAAACATTGCCCTTGTAATGGATGAGCCTACGTTTAACTTTTACATACACCGCAGTTTTTCTATCGTAGTGCTGTTTACTAATATCATCCTTTTTAACCGCAACAAAAAGTTTACCCTTGGTTTCAATAAAATATCATGGGTGCTGGTGTTGCTAATGGTTGAGATAGCTTCGGGTATAGCAATGTATAATTTCGATTTCCCGTTTGCATCCCAAACCATACACGTAGTAACAGCCTCTATATTATTTGGCTTACAGTTTTATATGATATTAGAAAGCAAAAGAAATACAACACCCCTTAGTGTATGAACAAAACATTTCTGCTTATCACGGTTTTTTTAATAGGCAATTTATGCCAGGCTCAAAAGGTGCGCTATTCAGATAAAGAATTATTTACACTTTGTAAAACCTGGGGCCTTTTAAAATATTACTCCCCCGCTATTTCTAACGGATATACTGATGCAGATTCTTTATTAGTATCTGCCCTTGTAAAGCATGACAAGCCACACGATATTGTAGAAAAATGGCTTAACCTGCGTAGCACTAATAAATTTGCGGTTACTGCAGTAAACAAATGTGATGATCCTGAAAATAGAAATTTTAATATTGCATGGATAAATAGTGATAACATACTTAAGGATGAACAAAAAGTGAAGCTTAAAACGCTTGTTAGTTCTAATAATGCCACCGGAACGTACTACACCCATGCTGACACCACCTCCATTAGGTATTCCGGTGCTAAAGAAAAAACATATAAAGATAAAAATGGCGATGTAAATTACAGATTGCTGAGCCTTTTTAGGGCCTGGAATGTAATTGAATATTTTTATCCTTATAAATACAGTACTTCAAAAAAATGGGATGATGTACTTATTGCATTTATTCCGAAATTTATAAAAGCCACTACTGAATTAGAATATACAAAAGTGCTTATGGAATTTTCGGGAAGTATAGAAGATACGCATTCCCGCATAGACCCAAGCCCTTTTGCAGATGTGTTTGGAACATTTGGTGCGCCATTTACTTTTCAGATAGCAGAAAATAAAATAGTGGTAACTAAGTTAATTGATACCAATGCCTGCAATAAAGCCGGGATTGCCTGGGGTGATGTAATTACACATGTAGACGGAAAATCCATCAAATCTATTATTGCTGAAAAGTCTAAATACATTTCGGCATCAAACCCTGCTGTAAAAACAAGAGATGCTTACATCTATATGTTTACCGGTTCTGCCGGCTCATTTACAATTAAGGGTTACAGCAAGGATAATATTTCATTTAACAAAACAATACAGCGAATAGACCGTGAAAGCTACGTATGGTTTTCCAATGGCGTGCCCGATGTAAATTTAATCTCCTACGATGCCCAAAAGCAAAAAATCATCTATTCTCAAATTACGAAAGACAATGTTGGGTATATAGATTTCGCGCTTTTGCAGCCCGCAGATATTGACAGCATAATGAAAGGAATGGCAAATACTCGCGGCATAATTTTCGACTTAAGAGGTTATAATGATGACGGCAGGCTGCTTAAAACTTTTAACTATCTGCTCCCGGAACCTAAATGGTTTGGAATTTCATCTAAGGCAAATTATAACCAGCCCGGTAAATTCTGTTTTCAGGACTTTATAATAGCTAAAGAATATAAATTTATTGGGAAAACCAACCCGAATTATTACAAGGGCAAAGTGGTGGTTATTGTAAATGAAAATACCCAAAGTGCCGAGGAATTATGGGCCATGGTATTTAAAACTATCCCTAATGTAAAAATAGTAGGAAGCCAGACAGCGGGCGCTGATGGTACCGAAACACCTATACTGCTTACAGATGGACGCAAACTAATATTTTCGGGCTTAGGGATTTTTTATCCCGATAAAAGAGAGACGCAAAAAATTGGTATCATTCCCGATGTTGTTGTAAAACCATCAATACGAGACTTGCAAAATAATACTGACCCCCTAATAAACAAGTCTCTTGAAATTATAAATAAATAATTGGCAAACCTTTATATTTTTCTTACAAATAATTTGGCAATTGATGTTGTAGATTTACAATAGAAACAAACACTAAAAAATATTAGTTATGCCAAATTCAACAGAAATCCAGGGAGGCTGGGACGAGTTTAAAGGAAAATTAAAACAAAAATATGCCGAACTTACAGATGATGATCTGAAATATGAGGAAGGCAAAGACGACGAAATGTGGGGAAAACTTGAACAGAAATTAGGTAAAGCGAAAAAAGAAATTCTTTCTTTATTTCAATAATACTGTTTCCCTTTAAGGATATACCACATTCCCGAAACTGTTCTGTAAACATTTACTTGTTTGCCGAACAGTTTTTTTTTATTTTATATACCATTATAAGTATATTCGCTAAAATTATATTCAATGAATGTACTATTTCAGAAAAGAGGATTCAATAGTCAGAAGTTTACTATAATTGATGACCACATTCAAATTGAAATAAAAACGCTTTCAAAAAAGACAAAGTATACTGTAAAACTTGAGCGACTTGGATTTGAAATTCAGTATCATGCAACGAATACATTCCTGAAAAAACTCGCTATAATAGGATGCTCTATTGGTATTATAGCCCTAACAATTTTAGTTATCATAGCTCCAAAAGAAATAGAATTTGAAATGTTGTTTATTTTTTATGTTGCAGCATTAGGTATTATAATAGGTAGTATATTAAAACAATACAACGATGATATTTATCTTGTAGGAACAACCAATGTGATTTTTTACCGAAATAAACCAACCGAAAAGGAAGTTCTCGCTTTTATAGACGAAGTGATTAAAGCCACAAAGACTTTTTTAAAATCTAAATATACAGATTTTGATGAGGCAACTACAACACAGGAATTTTATAATTGCCTCAATTGGCTTTATGAAAAGGAGATTATTACACGAGACGAGTATATAGATTATAAAGCAAGTTTCGACTTACAAAAGTTGCTATAGTTATAATTTGTCTTTTTTACTAATTACCCCACCTCCATACAATGCCCACGCCATTAGCACCGGCTGAAAAAACAAACGTGCAAAGCGTTTTTTATCGGTATCAAGGCCAAAGGCACTTCTGCGGTTTTTGTACTGCGAAATGTTACCGGGGAATACTGCTGCAAAAAATCCGGCTGCTGCTATCCCTACTTTCTCCTTATCATTTTTTAATACCGCAATAGAGATGCCCAGGAGTATCTCGGCAATCCCCGATAGCACTACTGTTGTATCTTTTTTAAGCGGTACCCAGTCCGGCACCTGCGCCTGAAATTCTTTGCGTGCAAAGGTAAGGTGGCTGGTACCTGCCGCGATAAGCAGGGTGCCTAATAGTAATCGTGCAGCATTTTGTCCTTTAGTATAATTATCAGTAGGTTTCATAATATGGTTTTATATAAAGTTAGGCACCACAAAGCACCTAAACATAATCTTTACAATAACTTTATGATTATACTGGCTGTACTAAAATCCGTTTATTTTTTCATTAACGAACTCCATGCACCGGTGCTCCATAGCGGCCATACAACAAGTAATGGGTGCAGGAAGAGGCGCGTAAGCCTAAGCCCATCGCTATTCAGTCCAAAAGCATCTACATGGTTAGCATATTGTGCATAGTTGCCGGGAAAAATTGCAACAAAAAAAGCGGCAACCACCCAGCCTACTGCTACCCTGTACCTTTTTAAAAAAAGTAATGAAAGGCCAAGAAGCAGTTCTACTACTCCAGATAATGATACAACCAAACCCTTATCAAGCGGAACCCAGTCGGGCACCTGAGATAAAAAACCATCATGCAAAAACGAAAGATGCCCTGTACCGGTAAAAACCAGTAAGCATCCTAACAAAATCCTGAAAAAATTTTGTGCTGTAGTGTAATTTTGTATTGTTTCCATAATCTTAAATTTTACTTTGTTAGAGCTAAATATAAATTTATAACAAGCTAATTTAATGAATATTACAACACAATAAATAAGAAATGTAGTATTAATTTATCCCAACCAATCTTTAAAATCGTTTACCCGTTCGCGGCTCACAATTATCTCATCGTCTTTGTAAGTGGGTGGTATCACCTTAAGTCGGGAATTAGTATACACTACAATATCTTTAATGGCATTTACTGCTACTATAAACTTTCTGCTAACGCGAAAAAACTGCTTAGGGTCCAGTTCAGCTTCCAGTTGCTCTAAGGTGTTTTCCAGTAGGTAATCGCGATTATCGGTAGTATGTATATAAGTGCCTTTGTTTTCGCTGTAAAAACATTCGACATCCTCAATATTAATCATCTTAAGGTGCTGCCCCATTTTTATGGTAAAGCGTTTTTTGTAGGCTTTTTCGGCAGGGTTGGCCAGCATGCGCTTTATCTGGTCAAAATCTATTGCCTGTGGCTGTGGTTTGGGCTGGCGTTCTTTAAACTTGGCAACGGCGGCTTCAAGGTCGTCCTCGTCTATAGGTTTAAGTAAATAATCTATACTGTTAAGCTTAAAGGCACGCAGGGCATACTCATCATACGCCGTTGTAAAAATAACGGCGCTGGTTATATGCACACGGTCAAAAATTTCAAAGGATAAGCCGTCAGATAATTGTATATCAAGAAAAATAAGGTCGGGGTGCGGGTTATTGTTAAACCACTCTACGGCCTCCTGTACAGAGTGTAGCATTGTGCCGGCTGCAATATCCAGTTTTTGTAGTTTGCGTTGTAGCAGGCGTGCGGCAGGCTTTTCGTCTTCTATAATAATAACGGTCATTTGGTATAGTTTTGACTGATTGATGATTTTCCAAAAATAGTAATTCTCATGTATTAATCTGATTTTGTTTTATTGGTTTGTGCACCATTACAACAAATATCCTGAAAATCAGGTCATTTAATTATACGCTGAATATCCCATATCCAAAATTTCTAAAATTCCAAAAGCCAAAATCAGAATTTATATTTTACCTTTGAGGGATTAAATGCTACTACTATGGTTTATAAATTTAGGGTGATACTGGATGCCGAAGAAGATATATTTAGGGATATAGCCATTCTTGAAGAAGATACGCTGGAAGACCTTCATAATGCCATTGTTAACGCCTTTGGGTTTGATGGAATGGAGATTGCCTCTTTTTATACCTGCGATGACGACTGGACACAGGAAGATGAAATTGCACTTTTTGATACCGGCGACATTCCTGGTGAGCAAAAAACGATGTCCGACTACATACTGGGCGACACGCTGGACAGGGAAAGCAATAAAATTATATATGTATATGATTTTTTAAATATGTGGACGTTTTTTGTAGAACTTGCCGCTATTGAAGATCATGAACCTGGAGTTGCCTACCCCGAACTGCTTTTTGCACACGGCGAAATGCCTGCAAGCGCACCGGAAATGGCTTTTGGCAGCGATGCTACCAGCGATGACCTGTATGGCGAGTTTGACGACGACTATGACGAGGAAGACCTTGACATGTTTGACGATGACCACAACATGGACGACCTAGGGCTTAATGACCATAATTGGAATTAGGAGAAAGGTCACAAAGTCACAAAGTGACATAGCTGCAAAGTTATTTGCTGCATTAAAATAAAAAAAACAGACAGCAGCTGGTAACGTGTTACTATGCTGCTTTTTATTCATAACCCATTAACTTTGCTACTTTGCAACCCTGCAACTTAGCTACCCTTTTTTTAAATCGATGATCAATTTATTTAATACAAACATAGACACCCTTTCTATACACAGGGTAGGAAACAAAAGCCGTAGTGAGGCCATTTTTTTATCTGATGAGCAGTATAAGCCTACAGATGAAATTATTCCGCTTTTAAAAGAATACTTTTTTAAACCTTTCAGGGATAAGGAAGAAAATTATTTTCAGTTTGCGCATAATGTGCATTTAGATTACCACGACATGTACAACTTTGCCACAGAGGTTTTTACCGATCCCAGCAAAGCACACGAGGTTTCTAAAAAAATTACCAAGCACCTTTTTGAGCAATCTAACCACCCGCACATTAAGAACGGTGAGGTTTATGTGGCATATCTTACTAACATTACCATAGACAACAACCCGGTTGATGCAATTGGTATTTTTAAGAGTGAGATAAAAACTGACTTCCTTCAGTTTGATGAAAAAGGCGGAAACATTGAGCTAATGCTGCAACAGGGTATTAACCTTAACAAGCTCGATAAGGGCTGTATTATTTTTAACTATAAAAAAGAAGAAGGCTACAAAATACTTACCATAGACCATAACCGTTATGATGCGCGTTACTGGCTGGAGCATTTCCTATCGGTAGATACGTTTCAGGATGAAAACTTTATCACTAAAAAGTACATGAAGTTCGTGCAGGATTTTGCAAAAGATGTAGTATTGCCGGCCGAAGACAAGAAAGAGGAAGTAATGTTTATGAACAGGGCTGTAAACCACTTTGCTAAAAACGACACCTTTGAAGAGACAGCATTTTTAAATGATGTATTAGATAACCCTGACCTGATACCGGAATTTAAAAACTATAAGGTTGAAAAAGCACCTAAATACAGTATTGAAGATGTTACAACATTTCCTATCGCAAACGCTGCGGTTAATGATGCACGTAAAAAAATAAAAAATGTTATTAACCTGGATACCAACATACAAATAAAACTGGATTTTATTAATGCTGAAAGTGCAGAGAAGTTTGTAGAAAAAGGCTGGGACGAAGAAAAACAAATGTATTACTACCTTGTTTACTTTAATAAAGAGCAAAAGAGCTAATACCTTTTTTAAACACAAAAAGCGTTGTCAATTATTATTGACAGCGCTTTTTGTGTTAATAACTTAAACGTCTAATTATATGTAAACCACACCGTAGTACTCCCGGTAGATTTTGCATATTCAAGAAAACGCTTAAAATTGCGCAGGTCCTGCCCAAAGTTATTGCCTATATATCCCTCACCTTTATCAATAGTAAAATCGGAGAAATAAGCTGCGTTATTTAGGGTATCTATATCTGTTTCAAGCAATAAATCAGGTAAGTTATCTACACTACTTAACCTTTCTATGAGTGCTGATAATATTTGTAAGATCAAATCTATATTATTATTTACTTTTTCTTTATCTGCCTCGGCTTCAGCTAAAATTTGCATGCGCTCCTCCTCGCTTTCGGCAGTTTCAATAAAAAACTCCAAACCTTCCTCATCTGGATAAGCCTCCATATCATAAAACGGAATGACGTCTACCCCGGTTATATCCCCTATCTGTTCGAGTTCCGGTCTGTGCTCTACAATAACCCTCCGGCACATAAAATCGCAAAACGTCCTGCTAAGGCTGTGCAGACGAAAATCATTTTCGTTATTTTGATGTTCCTTAAATATCTCGTCGTGATTGTCTGTTATTACAGTAATATCAAGCCCCATAGCAATTTGTATTAAATGCCAAAGTTATAAAAAAGTACTGGGTATAAATATGCTTTAAAAACAAAGAACTATGTAGAAAATAAAAACTACATTTATCTTGTTAAATCTATTGTAAATTAGAGGTATTCAGCTCTCTTTAGGATTTTATTAGAGCTATATTATATTATTTTCGCGGTAAATAGTTGGAGAGAAATAAAATGACATTACATTACAGGCTGCTCATACTGCTGGCGTTTCTTGCCATTGCGCCCCTGCGGGCACAAGACAAGCCTGTACAGCCAAAAGACACCGTAAAAGACAGGCGTGACCAGATGTACCAGCAACTGGAAGATTATAGCAAGCGTAAAAAATTCACTAAGTTTTTACACAAGCTCATATTCAGGTCGGTGCAGCCGCAAAAGCTTTCCACTACCCGTAAAGACATAAAAGACAAAACCCCGGAGCTTTTAAATACCTTCGAAAAATATGAGGGTAAGATAGTACGCAAGATCATTATCGAAACGCTCGATCCTTTTGGTAACTCGGTAACTGATACAACCCGAAAACCAAATAATGGTGTTGAACGATTTGGTAATCGTATACACTTAAAAACCAAGGAACTTACTATACGCAACCTGTTACTCTTTAAACGTAATAAGCCACTCGATTCTCTGCTTGTGCTCGATTCTGAGCGATTAATACGTAAACAGCGGTATGTAAGGCGGGTTAACATTACACCAAGAACAATCGCCACTACTAAAGATTCTGTAGACGTGTATATACGCGTGCTCGATTCCTGGAGTCTTATCCCTAATGGGTCGGCATCCGGTTCTGGCACCTCTATTAAAATTACCGAAAGGAACTTTTTTGGCCTGGGCCACGAGTTTGAAAATGATTTTGACAAACGATTTAATACCGGCGAGACCTCTTACCTTGCCCGGTACAGCGTACCCAATATCATGAACACCTATATAAATACTACCGTACAATATCAAATATGGCAAAGTTATAATTCGCTTAAGAGTATTGATGTAGAGCGCGACTTTTATTCAGCCTACACCAAGTGGGCTGGGGGAGTTTATGTAGAATCACGATTTCAACGTGACTCATTGCCTAATGCTGAAGAGGAATGGAAGGAGCAGGTTTTTAAATCTAACTCGCATGATATTTGGGGTGGTTATGCTTTTCAAATTTACAAAGGCGACAGCGAGGAAAACCGAACCACCAGGCTGGTAACTACCGCACGCTATTTTGCAAAATTATATAGCGAAAGGCCCACTATAGAATACGATTCTATAAGCTATTACTCTAACGAACGGTTTTACATGGGCAGTATAGGTTTAACATCGCGAAAATTCGTGCAGGATAAATTCCTTTTTAATTATGACATTGTAGAGGATATACCTATTGGTAAAGTATACTCTGCAACCTTTGGGGTGCAGGATAAAAATAATGAACGGCGCCTTTACCTGGGCGGGCGGTATGCCTGGGGAAACTACTATAAGTGGGGATTTTTTAGCGCTAATATACAAGTAGGTTCCTTTTTTTATGGAAACCGAACCGACCAGACAACCCTTAGCGTAGAAATGCTGTATTTTACCAATATACGTAACTGGGGAAAATGGCGTTTTAGGCATTTTATAAAACCGGTACTTGTGTTAGGTGACCATCGTCTCCCTATAATAACAGACCAGCTTAACCTGGTAAACGAACTGGGTATTTACCAAAGCGAAAAACAGGTGCAGGGTACTAAAAAATTTGTGCTAACACTGCAAACACAATCCTACTCGCCGTGGAATGTTTTAGGTTTCCGTATAAATCCCTTCGCAAATTTAACCCTTGGGGTATTGAGTACCCAGGCTAAGAAATTTTATGAAAGCCAGGCATACGGAACAATAGGCGTGGGTGTACTTATTTATAATGACTACCTTATATTCAATAGCTTTCAGCTTTCATTTTCCTTTTCGCCAAACTTACCGGGGCGTGGTTACAATGTATTCAGGACAAATACATTGCAAAACAACGATATCATACTGCCTGATTTCCAGGTAGGCAAACCCGATGTTGTGCCATATAAGTAGTTATTCGTTGTTGGTTTGTGGTTTGTGGTTGTTGACTTTGAAGTTTTATGAAACATATTGCTTATTGTTAATTGCCTTTTGCTAATTGCCTATTGCTAATTGCTTATTATTTTATTTTAACAAGTATCCGTAACAAAAGTGTGGTGTTATCGTCTAACCTTTAACAACCAATAAATCACACATTTTGGAAACGATATTATCAATTAGCGGACTTCATAAAAAGTTTGGCAAAATACACGCTGTAAACAATGTTTCTTTCGAGATCCAGAAAGGTAATGTATACGGTATTTTAGGCCCAAACGGTAGCGGTAAAAGTACCACCCTGGGTATAGTACTTAATGTAGTAAACAAAACTGCCGGTACTTACAGCTGGTTTGGTGGTACTACAGAAACGCACGATGCCCTTAAAAAAGTGGGCGCCATTATAGAACGCCCTAACTTTTACCCTTACATGACGGCTTATGACAACCTTAAGCTGGTATGCAAAATAAAAGGTGCTCCCGTTACTAAAGTAGACGAAAAATTGGCTCTTGTGGGCTTACTGGAGCGCAAGGATAGTAAATTCCGTAATTTTTCATTGGGTATGAAACAGCGCCTTGCCATAGCCTCTGCCTTGCTTAACGACCCCGAAATTTTAATATTAGATGAGCCTACCAATGGCCTCGACCCACAGGGCATTCGCCAGATAAGGGATATTATAACACTAATAGCCTCTCAGGGAACTACGATATTACTTGCTTCGCACTTACTGGACGAGGTAGAGAAAGTGTGCAGCCATGTAGTGGTATTGCGCAAAGGCGTAATACTTTATACAGGGACTGTAAACGGAATGATTAGTAGCGAAGGATTTTTTGAACTTCAGGCCGATGATAATGCACAGCTAACTGCCTTATTGCAGCAGCATGCAGCGGTTGATAAAATAGAGCCGCACGATGGTAAACTTACCGTATATCTTAAAGGCTCTCTTGAGGCTGCAGAACTTAACCGCTACTTAGCCACTAATGGTTTGTATGTAAACCATTTGGTTAAACGCAAAAACAGCCTCGAAGAACAATTTATCAAGTTAACCTCTAACCCATCTGAAAACTAATCATCGCCATGAAACGACTAATAAGCATAGAATTCCAGAAACTCTGGAAAAACAGGTCGAGTAAAGTACTTATACTTTCTTATTTTATAATCCTCTCCTTTATAGCGTTAATTGCATCTGTAAAGCTGGATTTTTTTGGCATGGAATTTAAATTAGCCGATCAGGGAATTTTCAACTTCCCTTATATATGGCATTTTAACACCTATGTTGCGGTATACTTAAAAGCATTTCTTGCTATAGTAATAGTATCTATGATGGCTAACGAGTATACGTATGGTACGCTTAAGCAAAACCTTATAGACGGGCTAAGCAAAAAAGAAATTATACAATCTAAATTCCTGGTTGTTTTTTTGTTTGCACTATCTTCTACCGTTTTTATTTTTTTACTTACACTAATATTGGGGTACAGCTTCTCTTCGTTTACAGAAATCTCGATCGTATTTCAGGATATTGCTTACATAGGCGCTTTCTTTTTAGACCTCCTGGCATTCTTTTCATTTTGCCTTTTTGCCGGTATATTAATAAAGAGGTCAGCATTTGCTATAGGATTTATAGTAGTTTGGTTTTTAGGCGAATGGATAATTTATGCAACGCTGGCCAATAAGGTTTTTCATAATATGGACCTTACTGATAAGGTAACAGGATACTTTCCGTTAATTTCTGTAAGCAACCTTATAGTAGAACCTGTTACTCGCTTTAAAGCTTATAAAGCTATAGAAACACAAATGAATGCCGATGCCCTGCCTAAAGATTACAGCATCCATTGGGAGAACGTTATAATTGTAATAGTATGGACCATTATATTTATGTTAATGTCATACAGGATTTTGAAAAAGAGGGATTTGTAAAGTATCTTTGCCGCCTCTATGATTACACGATTTCACTACGGCATTACGCTACTGCTTTTATTGTTAACCACAATAGCATCAGCACAGTACATACAGGTTAACGATAATTACACACCGCAGCAACTGGTAGAAGATGTGCTTATAAATAATGCCTGTGCATCGGTATCAAATATTTCTGCTACAGGTTTTTCCATCAATGGTGCACAAAGTTATGGCTACTTTTCCGGTAACGGATCGGGTTTTCCTTTTGCCGATGGTATCATTTTAAGCACGGGCAGGGCTGTAATGGCACAGGGTCCCAACACTTCGCTATTAGACGATGGTAATGACAGCAGCTGGGTGGGCGACCGTGACCTTGAGGCAGCGTTAGACTTAAGCAACTCGGTAAACGCTACAATATTAGAGTTTGATTTTATTCCGCTCTCTAACCACATTAGTTTCGACTACATGCTGTCGTCTGAAGAGTATCATGATAACGCACCCTGTCGTTATTCAGACGGGTTTGCGTTTTTGCTTAAAGAAGCCGACACTGATAACGCATATCAAAACCTTGCGGTTATACCTGGTACAGATACACCTGTAAAGGTAACATCTGTACACCCAAATATTCCCGGCAACTGCCCCGCTATTAACGAACAGTATTTTGGCGCATTTAATGGCCAGGAGCACCCTACAAATTTTAATGGACAAACAGCTGTATTAACAGCGAGCGCAAGTGTAACTGCAGGCGTGCGCTACCATATAAAGCTTGTAATTGCAGATGAAAGTAACTACCGTTATGATTCGGCCATATTTATAGGCGGCGGCAGTTTTAATATGGAAACAGAACTGGGAACAGACAGGCTTTTAGCCACTAATAACCCTTTGTGCTATGGCGAGGCCTTAAACATAGATGCTACAACTGCAAGTGCTACAGGGTACCAGTGGTATAAAAACAACACTGCAATAACCGGAGCCACAAATGCTATATACTCTGTAAACCCTGCTACAGATGCTACACCTGCGGGCGATTATAAGGTAGAAGTAACCTTTACACCAAGCTGCGTTGCAACGGGTACTATTAAACTGGAGTATGCCCCCGCAATAACCCTGGGTACATATACCCTTTTGCAGTGCGACGACAACAACGACGGCCTTACACTATTTGAACTTGAAAGGGCCGGCTTGCTTGTAGAGAGTATAGAGCCCGACCTTAGCAGCGGCAATTATTATGCAACACTTAGAGACGCTCAGGCTAATATAAACGAATTACCATCGGGCGCTCCTTACCGCAATACAAGCCCAAACCAGGATATTTATGTAAGAATGCAAAACCGCTTTGGCTGTGTAGGTATTGCTACGGTAACACTGGCAACATCTGCCAACACGGTTACGGATCCTGATGTGGTTGAAGAGTGTGATACCGATGACAACGACGATGGTTTTACAACATTTAACCTTACTGAAACATCCGCCGAAATTACTGCTGCGCTACCTGCAGGAGTTACGGTAGATTATTACCCTACTTATAATGATGCCCTAACGTTTACAAATCGTGTGGCAAACCCCCAGGATTTTACAAATACTACTGCATACAACCAAACACTATATGCACGCATAAGCAGTGGCAGCGATTGTTATGGTATAGCACAGGTTAATCTCGTAGTACATTCTTTTGGTACCGCATTGAGGGATGAAGAAGTATTTCTTTGCCAAAATGTGAATAGTATATTACTTAATGCCGGTCCTGGTTTCACCTCTTACAGCTGGAATACAAATCCGCCTATTTTAAACCAGACTCTGGCAGTTGAACAGCCCGGTACATATACTGTTACAGTAACCAATGCCTTTAATTGTACCGGCACTAAAACCTTTACCGTTAAGGCATCGGGACAGGCAACAGATGCTATGATACAAATTTACGATTTTACAGGCGATAACAACAGTATCTCTATTACCCCACAGGGTGTTGGTAATTATGTGTATTCGCTTGACGGAAGGACGTATAAGGATAGCCCTGTGTTTAGCGATTTATCTGCGGGACAGTACACGGTATACATAAAGGATGAAAATGGATGTGGCCCAATATTGAGAAAATCAGTTGTAGTATTGGATTATCCTAAATACTTTACACCAAACGGCGATGCTATAAACGAACTGTGGACAATTCCGTTTATGAGAAACCGCCCAGGTATATCGGTAATTATATACGACCGTTTTGGCAAACTGATAAAAAGCTTTAACGGATCATCTCTTGGCTGGGATGGCACCTTAAATGGCAGTAAACTTCCTGCAACCGATTACTGGTTTGTTATTACACTCGAAGATAACCGGACCGTTAAAGGGCATTTTGCACTGATACGCTAATAATTTAATTAATACAGCACCTTTTAAAAATGCTGCACTTATATACTTTTAACCACCAATAGGAAATGAAAAAAATATTACTAAGCTTAACTGCGCTTGTTATGCTGTCGGCATGTTCTGATGATGATACCGCAAACACAAACAACACAGGCCCTCAATTAAAGAAAATGACCCAGACATCTTACTTCAATGGTACTGTAGAATCAACCGGAGTGTTTGAGTTTGAAGATGGAAAACCCAGTAAAAACTTATACTATAGCAATAGCGGCACCTTAACGTTTTACGATACATTTATTTATAATAATGGTTTGCTAAAATCTATTAAAGGATTTACAGCAAATGATGTATTGGCACAACAATCGGAAATTACGTATGATGCCCTGGGCAGGATATCCGGTTCTACTAACGAATATCCGGTAAATAACGAATATTCCAAAGCTACAACCTACGTTTTTAATGCTGACAATACAATTACGGCTACAACTGTATCAGGTACCGCCACACAAATTAAAAAGTATTATCTTAACAGCGATAACCTTATTTATAAGGAGGTATCGGAAAACAATACGTATGAGATAACTTATAATGGAAGTAACCCTGTAAGTTCCCGCAGCAATTACGGGTCTAAAACTTTTGAATATTTAGAAACTCCTACCCCACCTGCCAACTATAACATTTGGGGGAATATACTGGGAAGTTATAAAGCAAATACTGTATTAAGAGATAACAGCCTGCAAGATTCTGAGTTAGCAAATGTAACAAAATACATTAAAAAGGAAGTACAGGAGAGTGAGGTCATTGAATATGAATATACTTTTAATGATGCTCAGTTACCTGTAAAAGTTAAGAGATACCGTAACGCAGTACTTGAAGACGAAATGGAATATACCTACGAATAACATCCGTTTTGAGATAAACATGAAAAAGGCACGGATAGTAATTCGTGCCTTTTGTAATAATTAACTATGTATAATCCTGCAGCATAGCTGCTACGAACTTTTAAATTTTAATTAATCACCGAAGGCAACTTAAATAATTTTATAGTAAATAGGAATTCGACTAATTTCAAAATGGATTAGAAGGAAGATTCTCTGCCGACAGTATCTAATATAAATATTGGTACGATAATATATCAGTAGTTGTAACTTAAGGAAAAAATGAGTTGTTCATACGTACAGAAATAAACATTCACGGAATATTGTTATTTTCATATACGGGAATAATAATGTAACACATGATGAAAAGCCATTCAATAATTGCACTCCTGATGATTTCATACTATACTTGCCCACGCTTTTCTTTATTTAAGAGACGGTAATTTTGAGCATAATAAAGAATGGTATAATAAATTCGAAAAAATATACACAAAAAAAGTCCCGCCAATGGCGGGACTTTTCAATATCTATAATCTAAAAAGATTAGAATTTGTAACGTTTCCTGTCGGTTTCGCTAAGGTAAATTTTACGAACCCTAAGGCTCTTAGGAGTTACCTCTACATACTCATCCTTCTGGATATACTCTAAAGCTTCCTCAAGAGAGAAGATAATTGGAGGGATAATCCTTGCTTTCTCATCATTTCCTGAAGAACGTACGTTAGATTGCTTTTTCATCTTAGTTACGTTTACAGTCATATCATCGCTACGGCTGTTTTCTCCAATAACCTGGCCTTCATAAATTTCATCGTTAGCGTTAACGAAGAATTTACCACGATCCTGTAATTTATCGATAGAGTAAGGAATAGCTTTACCATTCTCCATAGAGATAAGTGAACCATTGTTACGACCGGGAATTTCGCCTTTGTAAGGCTCATAACCAATGTAACGGTGCGCCATAATAGCTTCACCTGCAGTAGCTGTAAGCAACTGGTTTCTTAACCCTATAATACCACGGGACGGAATGTTAAATTTAACGATCATACGCTCGCCTTTAGCTTCCATAGAAAGTAGCTCGCCTTTACGGATAGTTACAAACTCTACAGCGCGGCCAGAAAGGTTTTCTGGTAAATCGATAGTTAATTCTTCGATTGGCTCAGATTTTTTACCTTCAATTTCTTTGATGATAACCTGAGGCTGACCAATTTGTAGTTCATAACCTTCTCTTCTCATTGTTTCGATAAGAACAGATAAGTGAAGTACACCACGACCAAAAACCATGAATTTATCAGCAGAATCAGTTTCACCTAACTTCATCGCTAAGTTTTTCTCTAACTCTTTTGTTAAACGATCCCTAATGTGGCGTGAAGTTACAAATTTACCTTCTTTACCAAAGAAAGGCGAATCGTTAATCGTGAACAACATACTCATTGTAGGCTCATCGATAGCAATAGTTTGTAATGCTTCAGGATTTTCAAAATCAGCAATAGTATCACCAATTTCAAAACCTTCTACACCAATGATCGCACAAATATCTCCTGCAATTACTTCCTGTACTTTTTTACGGCCAAGACCTTCAAAAGTGTGTAGTTCTTTAATTCTTGATTTCATTACAGTGCCATCTCTTTTTACAAGAGAGATAGGCATACCTTCTTTTAAAACACCTCTTTCTAAACGGCCAATAGCAATACGTCCTGTAAAGGCAGAAAAATCTAAAGATGTGATAAGCATTTGAGGTGTACCCTCAGATACTTTTGGAGCAGGTACATTTTTTATTACCATATCCAGTAAAGGCTCTATGTTGTCAGTCTGGTTTCTGAAATCATCAGACATCCAGTTATTTTTAGCAGAACCATAAACAGTTGGAAAATCCAATTGCTCTTCCGTTGCACCTAATTCAAACATCAGGTCGAAAACTTTTTCATGTACTTCTTCCGGAGTACAGTTTTCTTTATCCACTTTGTTTATAACTACGCAAGGCTTAAGGCCAAGATCTAACGCTTTTTGAAGTACAAAACGAGTTTGAGGCATTGGGCCTTCAAAAGCATCTACCAAAAGGCAGACACCATCGGCCATGTTAAGTACACGTTCTACCTCACCACCAAAATCGGCGTGACCAGGGGTATCAATAATGTTGATCTTAGTACCTTTATATACAACCGAAACGTTTTTAGAGGTAATGGTAATACCACGCTCGCGTTCCAGGTCATTGTTGTCAAGTATCAGGTCACCAGTGTTCTCGTTATCACGGAACAATTGGCAATGGTACATAATTTTGTCAACCAGTGTAGTTTTACCGTGGTCAACGTGGGCAATAATTGCAATGTTTCTAATATCTGCCATCAGTCTTTTTTTGAAGCTGCAAAGGTACACATTATTTTGATAAAAAAAACTTTAATACGAACGTATTAGCATACAGTTACCATATTCGTAATAAATGTAATATACTGGCACTTATTTAGTAATGGTTTATTTACATAAACTTCTTTTTTAGCATCTTATCATCATCCAGCTACAACCAGTTATTTTAATAGTTACCTCTTAAAAGCTATAAGTAACCAGAAGATATTAATTGACCGTAAAACAAATATAAAGCCATCAAAACATTAACATTTTTAACAAAACCACACTATTATTTATATCGTAAAACAATAGCGATATTCTGGCACATCTCAAATGCATTTATGCGCTGTTTACATTTTTTATTGCCTGACTGACTACCAGGCTACACTAAATAAAGAAGTATTATTAAACCTTATAATTAAAACATTACCCAAAATTACCATCATTATACCCCAAAATAATTTAAGGCTATAAAGCCGTCAGCCAAAATAATCCTAAAAACAAGACAAAATGAATGACAATTTAGTAAATTTGTTTAAGTTTTATTCAAAAAGCATGAACACCCCTAAGAATGTATTTACTATTAAAGACCTCGAAAACCTATCTGGCATCAAAGCGCATACAATAAGGATTTGGGAAAAAAGGTATAATATTCTTGAACCCATGCGCACCGATACTAATATAAGGGTATACGATATGCATAGCCTGCAAAAGCTGCTTAATATATGTGCACTACACTCCTTTGGATACAAAATTAGCAGCATCGCAAAATTAGACGAGGATAAAATACCAGTAATGGTAAGAGAAATCCTGTCTAATAAAACCCTGAACAGCCATGTGTTAAATAATTTTAAACTGGCTATGATGAATTTTGACCAAACATTATTTTTTAACACCTACAACAGCCTGCTTACCGAAAAATCGTTTAGGGAAATATTTTATGGTTGCTTCATCCCATTACTGGAAGAAATAGGCGTGCTGTGGCAAACCGACACCATAACCCCTGCACATGAACACTTTATAAGCAGCCTGGTTAAGCAAAAAATTGCTGCTAATACAGAAAAAATTCAGGCTATACCACCTACAAAAACTGACAGGGTATATGCATTGTATTTACCCCAGGGCGAAGTGCACGAAATTGGCCTTATGCTACTTAACTATGAGTTAATACTTAATGGATATAAATCTGTTTACATAGGTCAAAACGTATCTATAGCAGGAATTAAAGACGTTAAGAACTACTTCGATAACATTACCTACATTACTTATATTACTCTTGAGCCCAACCCTGCCGAAGTAAACCGCTATATTGAAACATTTACAAAGGAGATTTTAAATGATGAACACACAGAACTATATGTGTTTGGACGAACTGCTGCCAGTATAGACTCAGGCAATCTTAACAATAAGATTAAGACCTACAGTAACATAAAAGATTTTGCCGATTCACTCTAATTAACAAATATTTAGATAATTTTTTGTTATTTTGTTTATCAATTACCTTATTTTTGTCAAACAAAATATGAAAAGAGATATAAAAATAATAGGTTCGGGATTTTCATCTTTGGCGGCAGCATGCTACCTCGCTAAAGAGGGGAATAATGTTACAATATACGAAAAAAATGCTACTGTAGGTGGCAGGGCAAGGCAATTAAAAAAAGATGGTTTTACGTTTGACATGGGCCCTACATGGTACTGGATGCCTGATGTGTTTGTACGTTTTTTTGCCGATTTTAATAAAACCCCCGAAGATTATTATACTCTTATAAAACTTGCCCCTGCATATCGCGTTTACTTTGGAGAGAACGACTTTGTAAACATTGCTGACAGCCCTGAAGCTATTGCTGCCACATTTGAAAGTATAGAGGCCGGAAGCGGTAAGGTCCTGATGGATTTTATGGCAGAAGCAAAAAGCAATTATGATATTGCTATTAAAGACCTTGTATATCGCCCGGGAGAATCTGCCATTGAGCTAATTACCCCAAAAACAGTTACCAAAGCAGGCCAGTTTTTAAGCAATATTTCTCGCGATGCAAAGAAGCGCTTTAAAGATAAAAAATTAGTGCAAATAGTAGAATTCCCCGCACTTTTTTTGGGTGCAAAACCAAGCGACACCCCTTCCTTTTACAGTTTTATGAATTATGCCGACTTTGGCCTTGGTACCTGGCATCCTAAAAACGGAATGTTTAGCGTAGTGCAGGGAATGGTTAAACTGGCTAAAGAGCTTGGAGTTACCATACAGACCAATGCTACCGTTAGCAAAATTAAAAGTGCTAATGGTACTGTTACTTCTTTACAGGTTGATGGGGTAGATTTACCGGCAGATATTGTAGTGTGCGGCGCTGATTACCATCATGGAGAATCGCTGCTTGATGAAACCGACCGTACATACTCTGAAAAATACTGGGATAATAAAACTTTTGCTCCATCGTCGCTACTATTTTATGTTGGCTTTGGCCGGAAAATAAATAATGTAGAGCATCACTCACTTTTTTTCGATACTGATTTTGATGTTCATGCAAAGGATATATATGATACCCCGCGCTGGCCGGATGAGCCTTTGTTCTATGCAAGTTTCCCTTCTAAAACAGATGAAGACGCCGCGCCTGCAGGTCAGGAAGCAGGAATTTTCCTAATCCCACTGGCTCCCGGAATTGAAGATACGCCGGAACTGAGAGAGCAATATTTCAAAAAAATAATTACCCGTTTTGAACGACTTACAAACCAGAAGGTTCAGGATGACATTCTGTTTAAAGAATCTTTTTGCCTTAACGATTTTGTAAAAGACTATAACTCTTATAAAGGAAATGCATACGGCCTTGCTAATACCTTATTACAAACTGCCTTTTTAAGACCCAAGCTTAAAAGTCCTAAAGTAAAAAACCTTTACTTTACGGGGCAGCTTACTGTACCGGGGCCGGGCGTGCCTCCTGCATTAATTTCGGGCAAGCTTGTTGCAGGACTGATAGACAAACAAAATGCCAAAGTAACTCCAAAAACCGTAACTGCCTCAACTGTATGAAATCTATTTTTGACACTATATCTTTTGATTGCAGCCGGAATGTAACCCGTGCCTACAGCACTTCATTTTCTACGGCAGTAAAAATGCTGTCGCCTAAAATAAGGCAGGATATTTACAATATTTATGGCTTTGTGCGCCTGGCCGACGAAATTGTAGACTCTTTTCACGATTATGACAAGGAAACGCTTTTTGCAATGTTCGAGCAGGATCTTGAGAATTCGCTTACCCAAAACATTAGCCTTAACCCGGTGCTTAATGCCTTTCAGCACACGGTAAGAGCGTATACTATTCCGCGCGACATGATTGATGCTTTTATGAAAAGCATGAAGCAGGATCTTGTGATAAAAGATTACAAAACGTTTGCCGATTATAATGATTACATTTATGGTAGTGCCGATGTTGTGGGGCTCATGTGCCTTAAGGTATTTGTAGCCAATGATACTGAACGTTTTGAAAAACTGAAAGGCCCGGCAATGAGACTGGGATCAGCATTCCAGAAAATTAACTTTTTGCGCGACCTTAAAGCCGATATGGAAGGGCTGGAACGTAACTACTTCCCTACTCTTAACCTTAACGAGATGAATGATGCGACTAAGCTTGCCATTGTTGAGGAGATTGATGCTGACCTTCAGGAAGGTTATAAAGGCATTGTGCAGTTGCCTGCCGAAGCTAAATTTGGTGTATACACGGCTTATGTGTATTATAAAAAACTGCTCACTAAGCTTAAAAATACACCGCCACTGGAAATTAAAAATACCCGCATTAGAGTGCCCGATTACCAAAAGCTGACGTTGCTTGCCAAATGTTATCTTGATTACCGTTTTAAATTTATTTAATAGTTACCGCTATGTGGCTTTATATATTAGTTTTCTTTCTCACTTTTTTCATGATGGAATTCATGGCATGGTTTACCCACAAGTACGTTATGCACGGCTTTTTATGGAGCCTCCATGCCGATCATCACCGCAAGGACCACGACTCGTGGTTTGAGCGTAATGACACTTTTTTTATATTCTATGCTGTTATAAGTATTGGATTTTTCCTGCTGTGGCAAAATGACATTTTGCAAGTAGGCCTTGCTATTGGGTTGGGTATTTTTGCTTACGGCCTCACTTATTTTTTAGTGCACGATATTTTTATACACCAGCGTTTTAAAATATTTCGCAATGCCACCAGCCGCTATGGCAAAGCCGTGCGCCGCGCCCACAAAATGCACCACAAGCATTTAGGTAAAGACCAGGGCGAATGCTTCGGGATGTTGCTGTTTCCATTGAAGTATTTTAAGAAATAGCAAGCTATTTTATCGATAGATTTTATATCTTTGAATATGAATTTTATACAAAATCATATCAATGCCATTAATAAACTTTGTAAAAGTCACAAAGTGAAATCTTTATATGCTTTTGGATCTGTGCTTACAGACAGGTTTAATGATGATAGTGATATAGATTTGGTTGTAGATTTTCAGCCACAGGAAGTTTTAGATTATGGGGATAATTACTATGATTTAAAATTTTCACTACAAGAAATTCTCAAACGCCCCATTGACCTTCTTGAAGAAAGAGCTATAAAAAATCCATACTTTAGGCAAAGCCTTGAAAAAGAACGTCAGTTGATTTATGGATAATGATATTAAGACTTGGCTTTTTGATATCCAAAATTCAATTCTTGAAATTGAAAGCTTCTTTATAGATATTCCTCGTGATTTTAATTATTACCGAAGAGACATCAGGACAAAACGGGCTGTAGAGCGAAATCTTGAAATTATAGGCGAGGCTATGAGCCGTATACTTAAACAATCTGACACAATTGAAATTTCAAATTCCAGAAAAATTGTAGACGTAAGAAACAGGATTATTCATGGATATGATTCCGTATCAGATGAAACTATTTGGGGTATTGTAGTTAAACAAATTCCTGTACTAAAGACTGAAATAGAAAAACTGCTTGAGTAGATTGCTATGAAGCCGAAAATCTATTAAAAACATATTACTTTCATATTACTTTCATATTACTTTCATATTACTTTCATATTACTTTCATATTACTTTCATATTACTTTCATATAATTTGTATTTTTGAAAAAAGAAGTGACCATGGATTTACAATCAAGAAAAATAGAATTTGTACAGGAGTTCCTTAAACTGCAAAGCGAAGAGGTAATTACCCAACTTGAGAAATTGCTTAAAAAAGAAACTAAGAAAATCCAGCCTGATCTTAAACCTATGACAGTTGAAGAATTAAACAGGCGTATTGATCAGTCGGAAGATGATGCCAGAAATGGTCGATTAACTGAATCAAATGATTTACTGGCTGAAATTGAAACTTGGAAATGAAAATTTATTGGACAGACTTTGCAAAAATTGAACTTCAAAAAATTTTTGAATACTACAAAGAAAATGCATCTTTTAGAGTAGCGAAAAAGCTTGTTCAAAATATAGCTAAAGAACCTCATTCTATTATCAAAACGCCATACATAGGCCAAACAGAACCTCATTTACCTAACCGTAGTGTCATCTATAGGTATATAGTATATAAAAGTTATAAGATTATATACTATATTGACGAAGATAATAACTTACTTAAAATTGCTGACGTTTTTGATACCCGCCAAAATCCAGTAAAAATCAGTCGCAAAAAGTAGCAACACCTGTAAAAAAATCCCCTGCAACTTTGATTACAAGGGATTATACTATATTTTAAAAATCTATTTTCGTTCTATCATTGCTTTTAGTGGCTTAAGCTGCTCCATATCCAGGTTGGCTTTTTGCAGCAGGCCCACTATAGTCATTACATTATTTGGAGTCATATTCTCTCCGGTAACACGCACCACGCCAAAGCCATTAGTTTTATCATTGGCAAATAAAATTAACTCCTCTATATTTTGGCTTTCGCCTTTAGTGTTTATAGAGGCACCCATGGTACCACGGTTAAACTTTATAAGCTCCTCATAGCTGTCATCCTTCAATATTTTTTTTACATTCGTTAACTCCTTTTCATAAGCGCCCGCATTTTTATCATTAGCTTTAAAAGCTATAATGTTAACATTTTTAAGCGATTTTAATGCCATCTGCTCCTGCGGCGTAAGCTGTAGTTTATCGGTTTTAATAAATGTTGGAGAAATATCTACCGCTAAAAAATTTTTATCTTCGGCTTTATCTACAAAATAACGCTGCAGTGTAGGCTCACTATTGCACGATGTAAATAACGATGCTGTAAGGGCTAATAAGGCTATGGTACGTTTCATCATATTATTGTTTTTTAGCAGCTGCTTTTTTAAGTTCGGGACCGCCGGGAAGGCTCATTTTATCGGTAAGTACAGATATATCGTTAAGGTCAAAATTTCCTGTAAGCGACATTAATACCGTGTTTGCCTTACCTGTGCCATCCATAAACATAAGCAGCTCTTTAACTTGGGATGATGATGCACCGCTTTTTATAAAGATCTTAATGTTTTGCCCGTCTTTATTAATTCGCATTAACTCTTCAAGCGGGTTTGCCTTAAGGTAGCTGTCTACAGTAGCTTTCATTTCGTTGGCATTTTTAGTGTTTGTGGTGGTAAACACTTTAAGGTTATCCAGTTTTTTTACCATATTAAGGTACTGCTGGGCCTCCTTATCTTTAGGATCCATTTTCATTTCACCCATAAGCTGGAACATCTTTTTGTTTACAATTACCGATGTAATATCTGCCTTATCCTCAAATTTTGTAAATGCCGACTGGGCATAGAACATAGTAGGGATGAGTAGGAATACAAAGGCTACAAATAATTTTTTCATTGTACAGATTTTAAAATAGTTTTTGTTTTGGGGCAATAACCCCCGGTTGCTTTACATTAAACAACCAGTGGGTTATTTAATTACTTAAGGCCATTAAGGTCTATATTGCCGCTAAAGGACATTAACACAGCCTCATTTTTTTTACCACCCTGCGAAAATAGCAGGAATTCTTTAAGCTCAGATGCTTTTTTGCCAGATCTTACATAAAGTTTGGTTTTAGCGCCACCATCGTTAAACGTCATTAGCTCTTCGAGCGAATTTTGTTTTAAATAGCTGGCTACCGTTGTCTCCATATCGGCAATATAGTTAAGCTGTGTGGTAGTAAATATTTTAAGGTTATCAAGGTTTTTAACCTGTTTAAGGTATTTGTCTGCTTTTTCGCCGCCGCCGCTGGTTTCTACACCGCCCAGCAGTTCGAACATTTTTTTGTTTACCGTTACAACGTCTATACCCTCTTTACCTTCATATTTTGTAAAAGCGTTCTGGGCAAATGTTACTGCAGGCATAACAGCTAATAGTAACGTGATGATGATTTTTTTCATGATTGATAATAATAAGATGATTGTTACTCTTTAAAAATTGTTTTTCTTGATTTTTCGTATTCTCCAATGTAGTTCATGCTATTTACTCCTACGTTTACGTTTTTAGAAACCATGTTGAGCGCTTTTTGCGTTTCCCTAAAGGCAACTTCAGGGTCGTTATAAGTGCCCAGGTCATTGTCCTGACTAACGGGTTGATTGTTAAAGTAAAAAAGCATTCCCATCATAAGCACAAGGCTTGCTGCCACCGATATCCATTTGGCATAATGCCTTTTGGTTTTTAATGGTACGGTTTTATCAAACTTATGTGCTGCCTCCTGGGCAAAGTACCCAAACATAGGCCTGTACTGCTGCAGGTGCGGCGCCACACCCGGCGAAGAGAAATACTCCTTAAGCTGATTTTCTTCGGCAGTACTGGTTGCTGCGTCAAAGTATTTATCCAGTAATTGTTCAATTGTTCTTAAGTCCATAGCTGTGTGTTTTTGTCAATTCTTCCCTCATTGTTTTTCTTGCCCTGGATAGTGCCACCCTTACGGCAGTCTCGTTCATATCCATTACTTTGGCAATTTCCTCAAATTCATATTGTTCTATATCCCTCATCTGCATGATCAGCTTTTGCTGTTCGGGCAGGTTTTTCATTATCTTCTCGGCCCAGTCTAAGCTGTCGCGGTCTTCTGTTTGCTGTTGCAGTCCTGCCTGCCTGTCGGTATAGTTGCTGTGCACTATGCGCATTTCGCTGGCCTGCTTACTTTTTAGGCGGTCAAGGCAATAATTTTTTGTCATTGTCATGGCCATTGCCTCTACACTACCGTAGCCCTGCAGTTTTTCTTTATTATTCCATAATTTAACCAGCACCTCCTGGGTGGCGTCTTCCGCTTCCTCAATACTCACGAGCAGCCTTTTGGCCAGCCGGAATACCTTATCTTTAAACGGGGAGATGGTTTTTATAAACTCCGCCTGATTCATTATTGGGTTGGTTTGTTATTGGTTTATAAATGGAAGACGATTAGTGATTATTTTTGTTACACAGATATTAAAAATAATTAAATTTACGTTTTATAACAAAACTGCTACATGAAAAAAATATCTGTATTACTGTTTTCTCTTGCCATGGTTGCCGTAACATTCCAGTCATGCGAAGATCAGGATGATAATGCTGTTCCCGTAAATGATTTTATATGGAAAGGCCTTAATGCCTATTACTTATGGCAGGCCGATGTGCCTAACCTTGCCGATGACCGCTTTAGCAACCAGGAACAGCTTAATAATTTCCTGCAGGCATACAGCAGCCCGGAGTCGCTGTTTGAAAGCCTGCTTTACAGGGAAGATGTTTTAGGGAATAAAATTGACCGCTTTAGTGTAATTTTTCCTGATTTTCATGTTTTAGAAAATGCCCTGCAGGGAGTAGCTAAAAGTAATGGCGTAGAGTTTGGCTTGTCTTATGTAAATTCGTCCGACGAAGGCATGTCAAACGTACCCATCTTTGGATATGTAAAATATATAATGCCTAACAGTGATGCATCTGGAAAAGACATTAGGCGCGGCGACCTTTTTTATGCTGTAAATGGAGTATCGCTTACATCGAGCAATTACCAGACGCTTTTAAATAGTAATAATTACACCCTTAATCTTGCCAGTATTGCAGAAGGCGGGATTGCGCCAAACGGGAGATCTGTTACGCTTACAAGAACAGAATTTTCTGAAAATCCAATAAATACAGTTACAACCATTACCCGCGGAAGCCACACCGTAGGGTACCTGATGTATACCGGTTTTTATAGCAATTATGACACACAACTTAATGCTGCTTTTGGCCAGTTACAGTCTGCCGGTGTAACCGACCTTGTTCTTGATTTAAGGTATAACGGCGGCGGTTCTGTACGCACAGCCACATACCTTGCCAGTATGATTACCGGGCAGTTTGGCAACCGCCTTTTTGCTAAGCAGCAATGGAATGCAAAACTACAGGCTAAATATGAGCGCGAAAATCCTGATGCCATTAGAAATTTATTTGCATCACAGTTATCCGACGGTTCTGCCATAAACAGCTTAAGGCTTCCCAGCGTATATATATTAACCTCCGCTGCTACAGCATCTGCCAGCGAACTTGTTATTAACTGCCTTAAACCTTATATAGATGTTATACAAATAGGCGATAAAACAGTAGGTAAAAACGTAGGGTCTGTAACGCTATACGACTCACGCGATTTTTCTTCGCGCAACCGCAACGGAAGCCACACTTATGCTATGCAGCCTATTGTAATAAAAACAGTAAATGCCCGGGATTTTGGCGATTACAGCAACGGTATAAAGCCATCTACCTTGAATGAACTAAAAGAGACTATAAGCACACTGGGCATACTGGGCGATCCTAACGAGCCATTTCTTGCAAAAGCATTATCTATTATTGCCCCAAGAGGGAGATATGCTGCTCCTGGCAGCACCACAGATTTTAAACAATTTAAAGATCCAAGAAGCACACGCCGTTTTGGTAACGAAATGTATATAGAAAATACCCCCGAAGGTTCCGGCAGCCTTATTAAAGACCTGCAGTAAATTTATTGCTTTTATAAACTAAAAAAGGTTGCCTTTATACAGGCAACCTTTTTTAGTTTTACAGGCTAAAGCCATTTATAATTTGTTATTCTGCAACGTATGCAAGGCATCCTTTAAGCTCTGGCCTGGCAGTTGTAAAACTATGCAGCCAGTTTACTAATTGTTCAAGCTCATAAGGCAGCAGCATTTTTATTGCTTTTTCTACTTCCTTGCTAAAAAGTTTTGGGTCGAAACTCACACTTTCCAGCACGGTTTTGGTGTAGCTAAACATCGATGCGGGCATAATTTTTTATGTATAATTAAGTTATAGATGATTTGTAATCTACACACAAATGTATAAATTAATATTTAACTACAACGTTATTTTAGATAACTTTAGTATCGCTCTATTTACGAATTAATAATTTTTTAACAAAAATTTATCATTTCATTGCTCGTAGCATTTCGCGTTTACCAGGTGGGCCGGGCAGTTTAGTTGTTGTAAAGCCCGCTGCTTTCATGTTGTTTTTAATAATTGATCGGCATGCATAGGTTACTAAAATGCCTCCCGGCTTTAGAGCCTTAAACATCTTTAAAAATATCTCCTCACTCCACAAATGTGGCTGCGATGGATAACCAAATGCATCAAAATAAATAAGGTCGTACTTATCTATATCGTCTATATCTTCAAAAAACTGCCTGCGCTTAGTCAGTTTAAAGTTGTCATTAAGGGCAATTTCAACATCCCAGGGGCTGCTGTGCATTTGGTTAAAGATGTCAATATACTGTGCTGCATCCATTTGGGCTACATAGTTTAACAGCGCACTATGTTCGGGTTCTACAGGATATGCCTCTAACCCTGTATAATCTATTACCTGTTTAGTTACTACCGACTCTAAAAAAGTGATAAACGCATTTAGGCCGGTGCCAAAGCCAATTTCTAAAATAGCAATGGGCTGCCCTTGCTTTAAGTGCAGCCCATTTTTTATAAACACATGGTTAGCCTCTTGTATGGCACCAAATTTAGAATGATAGGTTTCCTGCATTTCGGGCAGGTATATGGTAACAGAACCGTCATCGGTAGTAATGATTTCTCTTTTCAATTATATATAGTGTTTGCACAAAGTTACTATACCAAACACAAATAGCATTGCAATTACAGTAATTAATGCATTTATCTCTATATCGTCAAGCAGCGAAATATACGATCGGCTTTTGTGTAAAAATAGCCATCTTATAAATGCGCCTGGAAAAGCAAGCAGTGTATCTATTATTATAGCCTTAAAAAGTTCTGCTACAAATTCCATAATACAGTCCTTTACTTAATGTATAATTTTTTAATGCGCGGTATAGGCCCTTCGCACTTACCTTCATGGCATTGCACACAACTGGAAACTGCATCGTTAAAATGTTGTTTTGCATTAGCAGGATCACTGTAAATAAGCTGTTGGGCCTTTATAAACTTCGCAGCCTGTTCTTTAAAAAAAGCATCATTATCATCTTCATCTGTAAGTGCCGATGTATGAATGTTTAAAATATGCTTAGGAAATGCGCCTATGGTATCGCCCTTAGTAATTCGCTCCTTAAGGCGCTGGTTATCTACATACATTTGCTCCATGAGGGCTGCCATCTGGCTCATCTCATACATTTTAAACTCCTTCTTTTCGGGTTTAGTGCATTTGGCAGCAGACTCCTTTTTAGGTTCGGTATTAGCCACTTCTTTTTTGTTACAGGCAGTAGCAAAAAGGAGCAAAATCACTGTAATGTATTTTAATCTATTGTTCATGTAAAATGTAAATTGCTTATATGAGATTCTTCGACTTCGTTACACTTCGCTCAGAATGACATAGCGACTCCGCTCAAACGACAACGCAAAATTGCAAATTGTCCTTTGCCTACTTATTGCTTATTGCCCTGTGCATATAGCCCTTTGCTTATTACCTATTGCTTATTGCTTATTACCTATTGCTTACTGCCTATTACCTATTACTTATTACCTATTGCCTATTGCTTATTACCTATTACTTATTGCCTATTGCCTATTGCCTATTGCCTATTGCCTACTGCTTATTACCTATTGCTAATTGCTAATTGCCTCTTGCTCATTGCCTATTTTACTTACTAATAAGCACACCATCGGCAAGAAAACCATAGGTTTTTTTAGGCTCGGTAATTTTATTTATTTCCGCTTCGCTTTGTCCGCCATCTTTGGCATAGTGCTTTAATTGCGCTACAGATATTTCGCTTACAAAAGCCTTACCGCTTACCACAGCGTCCTGCCCTGCTGCATTAAGCGGAACAAAAAACGCATAGTCTTTAAACTTAACAAACGATTCTTTTTCGTCCGGCAGCTGCAAAGCCATCCAGCAACCTTTCTTTTGGCATACGTCTTTCACTTTGGTCTTAAACTTTATATTTACGGTATCGCCGTTTCTAAGGCTTTTGTATTTAGCATACATCTGTTCCTTACTTAAAGCCTTATCTGCTATAATTTTATCGCCAAAAGCAGCATAATCTACTTTTACATCTTTGGCAACATTTACACTAACTTTTTTCTCTGCCGCTTCAGGCTTTTCAGCTTTCTCTGCTTCTTCTTTAACTTCAGGAGCTTCGGGTTTCTCAGCGGCTTCGGGAGCCTCCGGTGCTTCGGGGGTTTTTGTAGTGCTTATCGTATCGGTATCTATATTAACAGTATCTGTTGCTGTTTCAATAACAGTATTTTCAGTCTTAACTTCGGTCTCTTTTTTGCAGGCAAAAAGCGCAAGCAACGTTGCCGCTATTATAAATGTCTTTTTCATTTTGTAACGAAAATTAGAATTAATGTGACAAATTTATACAGAAACTTTAAACCTTGCAATGCAACGCCATTATTTATATCTCTTTGTTTCAGCATATTAATTTTTTAATTTTCATTTTTAATTTGTAAAAAGCCCTTTAAGATGATTTTTTATTAAATTTGCCATAACACGACTAACCATTAACTACAAAAAAACCTGATGAGCGAAAACCCAACTTACACTATTAAAGTAAACAAAGCTGAAACATCAAAGATAGATTCGGTTAATTTTGACGACCTACCTTTTGGCAGCATTTTTACCGACCATATGCTGTATAGCGACTATAAAGATGGCGCGTGGGGCGATCCGGTTATTATGCCGTATGCACCTATGCCCATGGATCCTTCGTCGAGGGTATTTCATTACGGGCAGGCTATTTTTGAAGGGATGAAAGCCTACAGGGACGAGAATGACGAAATTTGGCTTTTTAGGCCCGACCAGAATTTTGACCGTTTTAATAAGTCGGCTACAAGGCTTGCAATGCCGGAGGTTCCTGAAGAAATTTTTATGGAAGGCTTAAAGCAGCTTATCAACGTTGATAAAGAGTGGGTAAAAAAAGGTAAAGGCAACTCGCTATACCTGCGCCCATTTATGATAGCTACTGGCCACGGCGTTATTGCAGCACCATCTGCCCAGTATCGTTTTATGATCATATTATCTCCTGCACGTTCTTACTATCAGGGTGAAGTTAAAGTACTTATTGCAGAGCATTACAGTCGTGCAGCAAATGGTGGTATAGGCGCAGCTAAGGCGGCAGGTAACTATTCGGCACAGTTTTACCCCACAAGGCTTGCCAACGAAAAAGGCTTTCAGCAGGTAATATGGACAGATGATGCTACCCATACCAAACTGGAAGAAGCGGGAACCATGAACGTGTTCTTTAAAATAAATGATACTCTCTATACCGCACCTGCTGGCGAAAGGATACTGGATGGTGTTACCCGTAAAAGTATCTTAGAGCTTGCCGAACGCGATAATATTAAGGTAGAGGTACGATCTGTACTGGTTGAAGAACTTATTAATGCTGCTAAAGACGGCTCGCTGAAAGAAATTTTTGGTGCCGGTACTGCTGCAGTTATTAACCCTATTGTGGGCTTTAGCTACCAGGATGTATATTATGAGCTGCCTAAACAGGACAACCCTATATCGTTACAAATAAAAGACAAGCTTACTAACATACAGCACAAACTTGCCGATGACACCTTTGGGTGGACGGTTAAAATATAAACTTTTGATTCCAGATTTTTGATTTCAGATTTCAGATTTAAGTACACTTTTTCTCATTTAGGGTGAAGCTTAATCTAAAATCTGAATTCTAAAATCTTAAATACCTTTTTTAAGTATCTTAGAGAAATCAGGTTTAAAGTAATTAGGGCCTTTCATTACTTTGCCGTCTTCACGGTATATGGGCAGCCCATTATTGTCCAGTTTGCTCATATTGCTACGTTGTATCTCGTCAAATACCTCTTCTATTTTGTATTGCAGGCCATGCTCTAAAATGGTGCCACATAGTATATACAGCATGTCGCCCAGGGCATCTGCAATTTCTACAATATCTTTATTGTGTACTGCTTCAAGGTATTCTTCGTTTTCTTCCTTCATCAGGTTGTAACGCAACAGGTTTATATTTTCGCCCAGGCAATCTTTTGGCACTTCGCTAACACCCAGTTTAAAAGATGTATGAAACTGCTTAACGGCATCTAACTGTTTTTTCATAATTGTATAATTGATGCCTAAAAATAATTAAAAATCAGGGTGTAATACCGTAACTTTGCAAAAAATATTTTTACCATGTTTAGTACCGGGCAGCTTGTCTTTGCAGTAGCTTTTATAATTGTTTTTGTAACCGTGTTAATATTTGTTTACAGGAAAGACGTAGTAATACACAAAAAATATTACAAAGGTACTTACCGTATACTCATTGCCTTTTTAGCTTTCATAGCAGTGTTATTCGCCATTAAACTGTTAACGAAGGATAACTCTTAAAAATTTTATAAAAAATCCCCATTAATGGGGATTTTTTATTTGAATTAAGTTACAGTTATTTGTAAAATTAACCAGTAAATTTATAAACATGAAAGTATATTCAGGATTTGGGTATTTTAATAACATTGCAAAAACGGCTTCAGTAGAAATTTCTTTGCCGGCAGCAGTAAATTTACCTGCTGACAGCTATAAATATCAGTGTTTAAATATATCAAACACCAACTACAATGCCCTACTGATTTTTATTAAAAAAACTTCCGATTCTGGTTCTGTTTTATCTGCGGCAAGCCTAAACTATGAAAATGTACAGGTAAATTTAGATACAACACCACTATTTTCGGATGCGGGACTGGTTGCTTCAGCTTATAATTATAACAATAATTTTATTTTAATAACCTGCCACGAGGCAAATACCAGTGTATATCATCTAATAGCAAAACAGTTTTTTCAGAACCTTAACGTTATTGCAAGCACAGCCGTTATAAGTTTATCTGCACCGGCAGCGGCAACGGGACCTACTAAAACAGGAGTAGGCGGCTTAAAAAAAATGTAATATCAAATATGAAATTAGTAATAAGAATAGCTCTGCTTATAGGTTTATTATGCGTAAGCAGAGCTTATTCTCAATATAACCAAAAATTACTCCTTGCCGAAAAATACATTAAAGGTTATGACACTTATAAGGCACTTTCTATCTTAAAAAATATCGATACTTTAAAACTGCATTTGGCAGATAAGGCATTGTACAATTATATATATGCGGGTGTGTATGAGCAAACGGAACAGAATACAGCATTAGCCTATTACATTAAAGCAAAAAAATTATTTATACAAGCCGACAGTGTTGAAAAAGCCATGGACATTAATCTGGACGTAGCTTACATGATTGATGCTCAGGAGAGGAATACCACCCAATACTGGCAGTATATTAACGAATATTTATCCTACTGGGTAAAAACAAAAAATTTCCCTAAAATTGCGCGGGGCTATGGTTATGTTGCACTATTTAAGCAACGTGGGGGTAAGTATGAGCAAAGCCTTGTTTATTATAAAAAAGCACTGGCCCTTTTTACTAATTTCCAGGATGATAAAATGAAATCATCTATGATTAATAATCTGGCAAATTTATATTTCGAAAACCTGAAGATGCCGGATTCTGCACTTATTTACCTAAAAGAGAATGCAGAAATAATAAAAAAAAATGGCAACGACCCAGACGATCTTTATTATAATTACTTAAACCAGGCAGGGGCATATTATCATTTAAAAAAACATGCTGCAGCCCTAAAACTGCTGCATAAGTTAGACAGCCTGCCCTTAAAGAACGACCCAATAAAATATAAGGAAGCTGCCTATGGCGCCATGCACATGAATTATGCAGCACTTAATAATTATGCAGAAGCCTACAAATATTTAGTGCTGGAGCAAAAACTTGCCGACAGCATTAACGTGACTGACCAGAACATTGCGATAAACGACATACAAACCAAGTACCAGACTAAAGAAAAAGAATGGGAAAACAGTGTTTTAAAAAGTAATATGAAATTTAACAGCATAGTGTTATACATAATAATAGGCTTATTTGTGGCTTCTCTTGTAATAGGGATATTAATTGTTATGAACTCCCGCCGAAAAGAAAAAATAGCATTGCAGCAAAAACTTATTGAAGAGCAAAGATTTGAAAAAGCCCTTAAAGACTACGAACTTAGCAGTATAGATTTAATGCTTACCGGACAGGAAAAAGAGCGGCAACGCATTGCAAATGAACTGCATGATAACCTGGGCAGCATGCTGGCTACACTTAAACTTAATTTTGAGAATTTAAGGCTTCGTAAAAATGAGCCCGGGCAGGAAGAAAATAAACTCTACGAAAAAACAGACGAGCTTATACAGGAAGCTTACCAAAAAGTACGTCGGCTGGCACATGCAAAAAATGCTGGGGTTTTTGCTAACGACGGACTTATACCTGCCATAAAAAAACTGGCGGGAAAAATATCTATTCCCGGCAAGTTACAAATTAACGTTATACCTTTTGGCTTTACCGAGAGGCTCGATAACACTCTCGAGATAGCTATTTTCAGGATGATACAGGAGTTAGGCACCAATATCATAAAACACTCCGGTGCATCAGAGGCTACATTACACCTTACCCAGCACGATACTAATATTAATATTATCTTTGAAGACAACGGTGTAGGTATGGATACTACTAAACTTACCCGTGCCGATGGTATGGGGCTTAATTCTATAACCAAAAAGACAGAACAGCTTGATGGTACGTTAACCATAGACTCTACCCCCGGGCGGGGCACAACCATAATTATAGACCTGCCAATATGATAAACCTTGTAATTGCCGAAGACCACCAGTCGCTCATTGATGGCCTTAAAATTTTTTTTGAATATGAAAGCGACATTAACATTGTAGGCGAAGCTAATGATGGCGAATATTTGTTGCAAATTGTGCGCCTTACAAAACCAGATGTAGTACTTACAGACATCAGGATGCCTAAAATGGACGGTATAGCAGCCACACGCATTATAAAAAAGGAATTTCCTGCATGCAAAGTTATTGCCTTTAGCATGTTCGAGCAGGAAGAAGCCATGCATCAAATGCAATCAGCAGGAGCATCTGCATACATTTTAAAAAATTCTTCGTTAAAAGTTGTACTCTCGGCCATAAGAGCTGTTTACAGGGGAGAAACTTTTTTTGATGAGTCGTTAGATATTAATAATCCCACCCACGAGCAGGAAGTGCACCTAAGTAAACGCGAAGAAGAAATTGTAAGGCTTATTGGCCAGGGTAAAACATCATTAGAAATAGCAGAACTGCTTTTTATAGGGAAAACTACGGTAGATACCCATCGAAAAAACATCCTGAAAAAATTAAACCTTCAGGGTAAAAGTGAACTTATAAGATACTCTATGGAAAAAAAGTACGAATTTTAATACCGTGCATTGCCTCCAGGCCTTAAAAATACCCATTAGTGGGTATTTTTTTGCTTTATAATATTCCGCATATTTGCACCAGGCTTACTCTTTTACAGAGCAAGTACACTAAAATTTTATTTTAGTTATTTGTAGTTGGTTTAGGACAAAAAATACCCTTCGGGGTATTTTTTATTCATACTACTTTTTAGTACTTTTTAATCGTGGCACATTGTTTGTATTTGTAGTTATATTAACACAAATTTTTTAGTTACTTTTGAATACCCATAACCAAATAAAACAATTATGAAACACATTTCTCTTTCCCTGATCGCGGCTTTAGCATTATCACTTTCCCTTACTAACTGCGGTAGCCCTAAAGTAACCCGCGTAAGTGATACCACGGTAACAGACCTTAGCGGCCGCTGGAACGAAACCGACTCAAGGCTTACTGCCGAAGAAATTACCGCAGAGCTTATGGACCACGCATGGTACAGCACTTATGCAGCCGAAAATACTGGCAAAAAACCGGTTATCATTGTAGGACTTATAACTAACAAATCGCACGAACATATATCTGCCGAAACTTTTTCTAAAGATATAGAGAAAGCGATCATTAATTCTGGCCGCTTAAAACTTGTTCAGGCAGGTAATATGCGTGAAGAAATCAGGGCAGAAAGAGCCGACCAGCAAAACAACGCATCGCAATCTACCATGAAGAAATTTGGCCTTGAAAATGGTGCAGATTTTATGCTTCAGGGAACTATAAACTCTATTGTAGACGAGAACAAAAAAGAAAAATCAGTTTACTATCAAATAGATCTTGAGCTTACAAACATCCAGACAAACGACAAAGTATGGATAGGCGACAAAAAGATTAAAAAAATGATAAAATAAACTCAGGCTAATTCATAAATACATGAAAACAACCCAGAAAACCGTTGCCGCTTTTTATAGAGCGGCAATTGTGTTGCTGTTGTTTACCCTGCCCGCCTGTAGCACCTACAATACAAAAACTGCCAATATTGAGAACGAGCTTGTAACCGGCCAGTTTCAAAAAGCTTCTGCAAGCATTGATGCAAATAAATTCCTTAAGGCAAAGCGCAACAGGTTGCTCTACCTTTTAGAGAAGGGCAAGATGGAACACCTTAGCGGCAACTATAACGAAAGCAACAAACTGCTGGAAGAGGCTTACATCCTGGTAGACGACAGGATACGTACTAATGCCGGGCAGGCTATTGCAGCAAAATTTATCAACCCAATGGCTGAACCCTATAAGGGCGAAGATTTCGAGAAAGTTACCATCCATTATTACATGGCGCTTAACTATTTCTTTTTAGGCCAGCCCAACGAGGCGTTGGTAGAAGCCAAAAGGATAAATATTAAGCTATTGCAGCTTAATGATAAGTATAAAAATAACAAGAATAAATATGCCGAAGATACTTTTTCGCAAATACTCCAGGGTATTTTGTATGAAGGTACCGGCGATATAAACAATGCTTTTATTGCCTACCGTAATGCCGAAGAAATTTACACCCGCAACAACGGGGTTTACTTTGGCGTACCCTTGCCGGAACAGCTAAAACAGGATTTGCTTCGCACATCTAAACAGCTTGGCTTTACGCAGGAATATAATGATTACCTTAAAAAGTTTAACCTGCCTGCACTAAAAACACCTCTTGCCCCACCCACAGGCGAGGCTATTGTGTTTTGGGAAAATGGCCTTGCCCCTGCTAAAGACCAGATTGTGATAACGGCATCTGGCGCAGGAAGTTTTTTTTATGCCAGTTATATGGATGATGGCATTGCACAGGATATCTTAATACCCATTCCGTCAGGCGTAAATATAGGGAGCATCAATGCAATTGCGATACCTAAATACCGCCGACGCCCAAGCTATTATAGTAAAGCCTCACTTATTATAAACGGCAAAGAACAGTTTTTTGAGCCTGGCCAGGATTTTTATACCGTTGCAAAACAGTGCCTTAAAGATCGTATGCTAAGGGAAACTATAGATCTTGTTACGCGCTTTGCTGCTAAAAAAGGCGGCAGTGCCCTGCTTGCTGCCATTGCAAAAGAGGCATTAGGTAGTGATGCCGAAGATATTGTGAGGTTTAGTGCCGATGCTGCCGGTGCGCTTACGGAGAAAGCCGACACCCGTAACTGGCAATCGTTACCTGCCACGATAGGTTATGCCCGCATACCACTTATACCAGGGGCAGAAAATAAATTTGAGATTAAAAAATACGGGCCACAGGGTATAGATACCGATACTATTTACATACCCTATAAACGGGGACTACAAGTAGTTAATTACTTTGATTTAGGGCGAACCCAACTTTTACCCGCTGCTACAGCGACACCAGTTACTGCAATAAAGCCAGCACCCGCCGCGTTAGATAAAACCGTTGCTGCCAAGTATGATAAATGGGTTACAGATGCAAACGGGATTAATTATAAAGTTTCGTATTTTAGTGAGGTAAAAGATGGTATTAACCAGTATGGTAAAAAAATATTCTTTACAACAGATAAAGATGTTACCGTTACCTATACTATTACAGAGAAACCGCTTACCGCAGATTATAAGTTGGTAACGCTGGATGAGTATGAAAAACTGGAAGATGACGGCAAACCTGTAACAAACCTGTATTATACACTTAAAGACAAGGTACAACCCGGTAAAGAGATTATTGGCTGGTATCCTTTCATTCAAAAAAACGCTGATTTTTATGTAACTATTGTAAAAGTTGAAACTTTATAAATATTGCTATGAAAAAGATTGTACTGTTACTAATTTTTGCCATGGGCCGCGGGGCTGCCTTTGCACAAACACAAAACGGGTGGGAAGACTGGCAAAAAACAAGCTGCTACAGTAATATATCGTTTAGGCTTAAGCATGAGGGTATGCGCGGCGAACAGCATGTATGGCAGGTACAGTTTAAAAACGATTATAACAGCCTTATATCATTTAACTACCATATTAGCGAAGCTACCAAACAATATGATACAACGACTCACAGAAAGACTATAAATGCCACGCAGCTAAGCGAACCCTTTGAGGTTTTTACTTCCGGCGAAGATTTATTCTTACTGGTAGATAAAGTTAGCCTCTCTCCCTATCCAACAGATTTTATAGACTGCGACAACTCCTGAAAAACATAATATTGCATTACTGAAGTTCTTTTTTTATATATGATAATTATTTATAATTTTACAACTCCGTAAACCCACCTTGAATGAAAATTGTAAAATATATCTTTTTGCTCCTGATTTTGGCTTCTATTGCCGCAACGGTATTTATAGCTACGCAGGAAGGAAAGTATAACATAAAGAAAGACAAGGTTATAGGTATTTCCCGACAGATACTTTATAATTATGTAAACGATTATAAAAACTGGGAAAATTTAGGGCTGCTTGCTAATGCCGATACAACAGCTGCATTTACCTATTCGGCAAACCCGGTGGGTAAAGGTGCTTTTATGTCATGGGTAAAAGGAAATAGCAATGGAAAAATTCAAACAGTTACTACTGCGGCGAACGATTCAATAGGCCAGAAAGCAACTATAGATGACCTAAACTCTGATATGAGCTGGTCATTTAAAGATACCCTGAGCAGCACAAAAGTAAGTGTAAGGCTAAAAGGAAGCCTTACCTTTAGAGAGAAGGCTTTTGCATTGCTTAATGGGGGCATTGATAATAAAATTGAAGCGTCGTTAGAGCGCGGACTTGATAACCTTAATGTGTTTTTAGTAGCCGAGATTAAGGCTTACAAAGTTACTGTTACCGGCCTTGTATCTAAAAACAGTACATTTTATTTAGGACAATCGGCAACATCACCATTGGCAGATGCTAACCAAAAAGCAGGAGCCTCATTCAGTAAGCTAACTGCATTTGCAAAAGAAAACAATATCGTTATAAACGGCAGGCCGTTTATACTCTTTAAAAACGGCATTGCAAATAAAGACAATGTAACCTACTGGTACTGCATCCCTATAAGGGATGAGATATTTACCTCTCCCGGAAGTGATTATGAAGGTGGAAAAATACTTGCATTTAACGCTGTTAAAACTACCCTTAAAGGTGATTACTCTCATATGCCTAAAGTATGGGAAGCTGCAAAAAGACACATTGACCAGAAAGCTTTACAGGAAAACACTACGGGTCAGTACATCGAAGTATATACTAAAGGTGTAAATCAAACACGCAGGCCATCGGGCTGGTTAACTGACGTATATACCCCAATAGGAGCACCCACGATTACTATAGACAGCACAGCGGCAATATCGGCACCTATACCTTTGCGACCGGCAACGGGCAGTGCAGCTAAAACTGCAAACACAGGGTCTGTTAAGCCTGCTGTAACTACAACTACGCCTAAAGCACCCAAAACATCTACAGGCACGAAACCAGCCACAACAAAACCCTCCGGAACTTCAGCAAAGCCTGCCACAACAACTACTAAGCCATCAACGGGAACAGGCAGCAATAAACCTGCAGGTACTTCTGCTGCAAAACCCTCAACAACAGTTGGTACTGCAACAAAACCCGCTAACACAGCTACTACTAAACCTGCATCAGGTACCACTGCTAAACCGGCTGCCGCCACAACTACTAAACCTGCGGGAACTACTACAACAAAATCCAATACTACAAAACCACGTACTACCACACCTGCTAAAACAGGCAACGACGATTTAAATCCGCCCCGCGCCGAAAAATAAAAACCTGCACAGTGTACAGGTTTTATGTATTGTATTCGATTTACTAAACTAAAGTGAGATTGCTTCGTTCCTCGCAATGACGTTTCGTGAAGAATGGAACCTGTAATTGATTACATTATAATTTTCCGGCTTATTTCCCAATAATATGTTTAACTACAGCCTCTGCGGCATGCAGGCCAAATAAAGCAGGCATCCAGCTATTTGTCCCAAAGAACGACTTTTTAAAATTCTTGCCATCAGTCATTTTAAGGCTGCTCTGGTCGGGCGTCTCTGCCGAATATACTGCTTTTATACCTTTACTAACACCCTCCTTCTTTAAGCGCTTGCGTATTGTTTTTGCCAGCGGGCACACTTCTGTTTTACTAATATCGCTTACTCGTACCTTTGCAGCTTCATACTTGCCACCTGCGCCCATATTGCTAATAATCTTAACCTTTTTACGCCTTGCCGATAGTATCAGGTTAAGCTTTGGGGTAATGCTGTCTATACAGTCCAGCACATAATCATATTCATTGGTCACCAGTTCATAAGCACGTTCCGGCGATAAAAATTCCTGTATCCTGATAAGTTTAAGTTCCGGGTTAATATCCATTAGCCTGTCGCCCACAATGGTAACTTTGGGTTCGCCCACAGTGCTGTGCAGCGCCGGCAGTTGGCGGTTAATATTGGTAATATCCACTACATCGCCATCTACAATGGTCATGGTGCCCACACCGGCACGGGCTATAAATTCGGCAGCAAAAGAGCCCACGCCCCCCAGGCCTACTACCATTACGTGTGCGTTTTTTAATTTCTCAAGCCCTTCTTTTTTAAATAAGAGCTCTGCCCTTTCTGTCCATTCAGCCATTCTTAAAAATATGTTTAAAATTTTTGCTTACAATATCTTTCAAATCTTCTATATCCATTTTTCTTGCCAGGGCTGCTTTTGCATAAACATCGGCAATGCCTTCTTCAATAGTATCGGTTTCTAAAAAGAACCTGTCCTGCGGTATACTGGTAAATACCTCACTCAGGTCAGGATTGCGCAACAGATATTTGCCAAACGATAGGTAAAAACCATTATCCAGCAATTGCTTTGCCACCTGCGCATTTTTAGAAAACCCATGCACTATCATGGCTACGCCCGGTTGCAGTATGTCCTTAATTTGGATTAACTCCTGAAAAGCGGCAACGAGGTGCAAAATTACGGGTTTTTGGTATTGCTTTGCAAGTAGTAACTGCCTTTCAAAAACTTTTACCTGAATATTTAACGGAATTTCGATGCGCTTATCAAGACCGCATTCGCCAAGGGCGAGGCAATTGTCCTGTTGCAGGCGTTCTTCTATAATGGCAAGATGTTCTTCTATCTTATCTTCGTCAATGTGCCAGGGATGGATGCCTGTAGAAAAATAAGGCACATCTATAGCCTCATAAGGATAACGGTTTACGATCTCGAAAACATCGGGGCTGCCCGATGCAGAATGGGTATGGAGGTTGTAGAGCATATTATTTTTATGTATTACATTAAACTATTAATAATGCTAACGTAAAAGTTTTTACTATCCTGATCTATACTACTAATATTCTCAATACGCAGTAATATATCAGGAAAAAAATTATCCGCCTTTTGGTTGCCATATCCTAATACATGAATATTTCCAATTAAAATTTCTGCATCACTATCATTCACGATCAAAAAGATGTATCCATACATAAGATAAACATCATACCCAGTAAAAGATTTTTCACAAAGTATGGCATCTGCCAAGATGGTTAATTGATGAGATTTCCAGTTTTTTATATCTTCTTTCAAATCTAACCAATCTTCTTTTGAAAATTTTTGTAATAATTCCTGTATTGGGATATTCCCACCATACTCCCAGTAATAATCAATTTCATCTTCGCTTTCAACGATGATATGATTTAGATGATGAACTTTAAAATTATCAGATATAGAGCTAATTTCAATAACCTTACGGGAATTTTCAATTCTCTTAGGTAAATGAAAAAGCTTTTTTAAGAAGTTAAACATTGATATGTTGCTTTAGAAGATGATAATGTAAAATATCCAACACATTACTGCATTGAGCATTATATATTAGATTGCTTCGTTACTTCGCTATGATGTTGCGGTTACGATATTACCCCGCTGCCCACCAGTTCATCGCCAATATACCCTACGGTAAACTGGCCTCCGTCAACGATAAAATTTTCTTTAAATTTACTACCGCATCCCATTATAACACAACTTAACAAGAGCAGGTAATAACGTTTCATGTGAGTTTGATTTGCATCTAAAAGTATGAAAATAATACGATGCAGTGCCGCATTACATTAGAATATTTTACTGCTGAATCGCATCCCAAACGCCCTCGTCTTTTAATTGCTGAATACGTTCTTTAAGCGAATACAGGGCATCAACAGTCCCGTACATTATACCATCATCTTCTTTCGCCTTAAAATACATTTTACCCTTGCAATAAGATGATTCTAATATTTCACTGGTAACTTCAGCCTTTTTAAGCGAAACAATATATTCAGGTTTATCACTTTTTAATGTATCACCTTTAAGTTCAAAATTGTAATCTCTGTCAACTTGTAGTGTATCATAAGACAACGCCACGTTGCCGTCAATAATTTTATAAGTCCCCCGTAATAAAGTCTCTTCGCTTTCGCAAGGGTAAATAGTTATAAAATTTTCTTCATCAATAAATAAAAGAAGCATACTGCAACAATCGCATGCACTCTCTGCTTCGCATGTTTCTTTAATAAATTCGCGACCAAAAAAATAAGCAGTTCCACTTAGATTTATATTTGGTGTTGGGGTGTGCTTCACTTTGGCTGCAGGAGCTAATACTTTATCCTCCGGTTTAGAATTGCAGGAAAACAGTGCTATAAATGTAGTAAATAACAAAAATTTCAAGAATCTCATTTAACTTTTTTATACAAATATATATTATTTAATTTATAGCAAAATGCCCAACACATTACTGTATTGGGCATTAAATTTTTAGATTGCTTCGTTTCTCGCAATGACATTGCGGTTACGATATTACACCGCTGCCCACCAGCTCATCGCCATGGTACCATGCAGCAAACTGGCCTTCGGTAATGGCACTTTGCGGCTCGGCAAACGATATGTACATACCATTATCAAACCTGTGCAGTGTAGCTTTTTGCAACGGCTGGCGGTAGCGTATGCGTACCATAACATCCATAGTTTCGCCATCGGCTATAGCAAGGTCTTCGCGCACCCAGTGTATTTCGTTTTCCTGAATAAACAGTGCCGTACGGAACAATCCCGGGTGGTTTTGCCCCTGCCCTGTGTAAATGGTATTAGTTACAACATCTGTAGCTATAATAAAAAGCGGCTCTTTTGTACCGCCTACATTAAGGCCTTTACGTTGCCCAATGGTATAATAATGTGCCCCCTGGTGGCGGCCCACTACTTTACCCATATCGGGTTTATAATCTATATTTTTAGCCTGATACGCCAGTTGCTCTTTAACAGAGGCAAACTGTGGCTTATCTGTAGTATACGTATCCAGTTCGGCATTAACCTCATAGATAACACCCTCTTTAGGCTGTAATTGCTGCTGTAAAAATTCGGGCAGGCGCACTTTACCTATAAAGCAAAGCCCTTGTGAGTCTTTCTTTTCGGCAGTAACCAGTTCCATTTCGGCAGCAATTTCACGAACCTGCGGCTTTAGCAATTCCCCTATAGGAAACAATGCTTTGCTAAGCTGTTCCTGCGATAGCTGGCATAAAAAGTACGACTGGTCTTTATTACCATCGGCTCCGGCTAATAGCTGGTGAACCTCTTTACCGTCTACTATAATGGTGTCTTTACGGCAATAGTGGCCGGTAGCTACATAATCAGCGCCCAGGCTTAGGGCTATCTTCATAAAAACGTCAAACTTTATCTCGCGGTTGCATAACACATCCGGATTTGGAGTGCGCCCTTTTTCATATTCACTAAACATATAGTCTACAATACGCTCCCTGTATTGCTCGCTAAGGTCTACCGTCTGGAAAGGTATGCACAGCTTTTCGGCAACTAAAAGTGCGTCGTTGCTGTCTTCCAGCCATGGGCATTCGTTAGATATTGTTACAGCCTCATCATGCCAGTTCTTCATAAACAGCCCTATAACCTCATACCCCTGCTGCTGCAAAAGGTATGCTGCCACACTACTGTCTACTCCGCCACTAAGCCCTACTACAACACGTTTCATTTTTTTGTCTCCTTAAATAATTTATGCAAAAATACGACAAAAACTAATTGGTTGCCTTTTTCTTGGTGCCCGACTTACGTTTGGCGCTCATGTTCTGCTCCTTAGTAAGTTTACCATCGGCATAAAATTTCCAAACGCCTGTTTTAAGCCCATCGGTATACGTACCCTGAGATACTACTTTCCCGCTCTCGTCCCTGTAAATTGCGGGACCGGTAAACTCACCATTTTTATACGTAGCCTCTTCAAGCACTACACCTTTCTCTGTATATTTCTTGTACGCTCCGTCTTTAACTCCGACAACATAATTGGTTTCTTCGGCAACAGCTCCCTTATCGTAAAACACTTTACGAAGCCCATCGAGCTTTCCCTCCTTATATTTTTCGATGCTCATTAAGGCTTTAGAGTTGTTGTGGTAATACTTCCACTCGCCCTCCTGCAGGCGGTTTACCTCGCGGCCCTCGCTTACTTTGTTTCCGGCGGGGTCTATAAATATGGTATAGCATGAACCGTCTTTTTCAAACTTGCGTGTAGCCATTAACGACGAAGTGGCATCATCGGCAAAAAACTTAAAGGTGCCGGTTTCCATGCCGTGGCTAAAAGTACCTTCATAACGTGGTTTTTTAGACGGCTCATAAATACCTTTCCAGGCACCGTGGCGCTTACCGTCGTTATCATGTTTGTTTAAGGCCTGCGCCATCATACCGGTAGAAACGGCAAGTAAAAACAAGAAGGTTATAAATCTTTTTTCCATTATTAAAGTGTGTTTATCAATTAAACCCGAATATACTTTTTTTATTGTTTCAAAAAACAGGCCAGTTTAATTTTGACGATAAACTACTACAAAAAAAGCACCCCTAAGAGTGCTTTTTAAGAATTATTTCTTGCCTGCCGGCTTATTTTTTTGCTGCTCTTGTGCCTGCTCCATCATTTCCTGCATTTTGCGCTGAAAACGGCCCTGTGTTTTAGGCTTGGTCTTGTTGTTCTGGATAAGGGCATGTATCTTATCTTCTTTTACAATATGGTTTTTAATTACATACATAATACCTATGGTAATAAGGTTAGATATAAAGTAATATAAACTTAAACCAGATGGATTGCTGTTAAAAAATATAAGCATCATAAGCGGCGATATATATATCATGATCTTCATGATCTTGCTCATATCGGGCATGCCTTCCTGCGGTGGTGCAGCCATACTCTGGTCGCCCGATGTCATTTTCATGTAAAAGAATATCGCTACCGATGCAAGGATAGGGAACAAACTTACGTGGTCGCCATAAAATGGTATCCTGATGCCATTAGGAAAACGATATACAACATCATAAGATGAAAGATCGGTTGCCCAAAGGAAACTTTGCTGCCTAAGGTCGAAGAACGATGGGAAGAACTGGAATAGCGCATAGAACACCGGAATTTGCATTACCGCCGGTAAACACCCGGCCATAGGGTTTACACCTGCCGTAGTATACAGCTTCATGGTTTCCTGCTGTTTTTTCATTGGGTCCTTTTTGTACTTCTCGTTAAGCTCTGTAATTTCCGGGCGAAGTACTTTCATTTTTGCCTGAGATAAATATGACTTATATGTTACCGGAGACATTAACAACCTTATAATTATAGTAAATACAATAATAGATATACCGTAAGGTAAAAATTTAGCTAAGAATGTAAATAACGGGATAAATGCAAAACGGTTTATCCAGCCAAAAATACCCCACCCTAATGGTATAACCTCATCAAGGTTACGGTTATAATCGTTTAATATTTTATAATCTGCCGGCCCATAATACCAGTTCATGTTATAGCTAAGCTCGCCACCTTTATATGCCAATGGAATTTTAGCTATAAAGTTCTTGGTAAAAATAGTATCTGTTTTTTCGTCCTTAACAAGATTTTCAGATGTAAGGTCGGCTGTTTTAAAAGGTGTATCAGTAAGCAATATTGATACAAACAAATGCTGTTTAAAAGCTACATACATTACATCCTCGGCAGTTTCTTTAGCATCTTTGCCCTGGCCAAGTTTATCGTCCTTGCCATTTTCAAACTCATAAACAAGATCTGTATAACGGCTTTCGTAGCTTACACTTTTCTCGTTCCTGTACGATTTTAGCTGCCACTCAAGGTCTATTGGTTTAGAAGTATCCACTATTTGAGAAAGACCCTGCGTACGGATGGAAAAATCCAGCATAAAATCTTTTTTAAGCGTATAGCGGTACTCTAAATACTGCTGCGGCCCTGCTTTAAGCCTTAAGGTAAGTATTTGATTTTCGCCTTCTTTACTAACACTGGGCTCAAAATACATATCCTTAGTGTTAAGTACACGGTTGTCTTTAGTTTTAAACTGAAGGTTAAAGCTGGCGTTGTTATCTTTTATAAGCTCTACCCTTTTGTTAGAACCTTTTTCAAACTGCTCAAAATTTTTCAGGTTAGCCTCTGCAATATAACCGCCCTTGTTAGCAATGCGTAGTAAAAGCACATCATTAGTAAGCTCTGTAAAATCGTTTTTGGCCGATGGCAGCGTAGCACTATAAGCAAAAGCACCTAAAGAACTTTTTAATTGTGCCACGTGTACCGAATCGCTTAAAGTAGAATCTTTAACAACTGATGCAGAAGCCTGCTCCGGGATTTGCGTTTTTTTAGCTTTGTCCAGTTGCTCCTGTTTAGCCTTAGCTTTGTTTTCTGCCTCTGTCTTTGCAGATGAGTTATAGATCATCCATAACAGCAACAACATTATTAGGCCAAAGCCTATAATTGTTTTTAAGTCTAACTTTTTTTCTTCCATTTAGTTTTTAAAATTGATTCACTTTATGCGTTTACGGTTATGCCGCAATTATGCTTTTACTTCGGCATTTCCTGTTTTTTTCTGTACTGCTGCTTTTATAAAACTCTTAAATAATGGGTGCGGTGCAGCTACAGTACTTTTATATTCAGGGTGGTATTGTACCCCTATAAAGAACGGGTGTGTTTTTTCAGCCAGCTCTATAACCTCTACAAGGCCGGTATCTGGGTTAATGCCGCTTGTTATTAAACCTGCCCCCTGCAACTCTTCAAGGTAAGCGCTATTAAATTCGTAACGGTGGCGGTGGCGCTCCATAATTTTGGATTGCCCGCTGTATATGCTGCTTGCAAGTGTATCCTCTGTAAGGTTGCACGCCCACGCACCAAGGCGCATAGTACCACCTTTATCGGTAATTGTTTTTTGTTCTTCCATGATGTTTATAACCGGGTATGCTGTATGCTCGTTCATCTCGGTAGAGTTGGCATCCTTCCAGCCCAATACATTACGCGAATATTCTATAACCGCCATTTGCATACCAAGGCATATACCAAAGAAAGGTATGCCATTCTCTCTTGCATAACGTACAGTTTCTATTTTACCCTCTATACCACGGCCACCAAAGCCCGGTGCAACAAGGATACCATCGAGGCCTTTAAATTTATCTTCGGCATTATCCTCATCTATATATTCTGAATGGATGCTTATAACATTAACCTTAGTTTCGTTAGCCGACCCTGCGTGTATAAACGCTTCAAGAATAGACTTATACGAATCCTGAAGTTCTACATATTTACCTACAAGGCCAATATTTACCGTATGTTTAGGATTTTTAAGTCGGAAAAGGAATTCGTTCCACGGTTTTAAATCGGGTGTGTTTTTTTCAGGTAGGTCCAGCTTTTTAAGCGTAACCCTGTCAAGGCCTTCTTCCAGCATTAAGTTAGGCACATCATATATGGTAGATGCATCTATACTTTGTATAACAGCCTCGCGCTTAACGTTGCAAAATTGTGCAAGTTTCTGCCTAAGGTCAGACGATAATTCGTGTTCTGTACGGCACACAAGGATATCTGCTTTAATACCGCTTTCCATCAATGTTTTAACCGAGTGTTGTGTAGGTTTTGTTTTAAGCTCGCCTGCTGCAGCAAGGTAAGGTACCAGGGTAAGGTGAATAACAATACTGTTGCTCTCGCCAAGATCCCAAACCAATTGCCTAACCGACTCTATGTATGGCAGCGACTCAATATCGCCCACGGTACCACCTATCTCTGTAATTACAATATCATAATCGCCGGTGTGGCCCAAGAGCTGCATGCGCTCCTTAATTTCGTTAGTAATGTGGGGTATAACCTGCACCGTTTTACCAAGAAATTCGCCCCTGCGTTCTTTTTCTATAACCGATAGATATACCCTCCCGGTAGTAACATTATTAGCCTGAGATGTAGGCACATTTAAAAAGCGCTCGTAGTGGCCTAAATCAAGGTCGGTTTCGGCGCCATCATCGGTAACATAACATTCTCCGTGCTCGTAAGGGTTTAACGTGCCGGGATCTACATTAATATAGGGGTCAAACTTCTGAATGGTTGTCCTGTATCCCCTGGCCTGCAATAGTTTTGCCAGCGAAGCCGCTATAATTCCCTTGCCCAGGGAAGATGTAACACCTCCGGTAACAAAAATATACTTTGTCTGATTCATTATGGTATGCTGTTGTTGTGTTGTAGTTGTGTAAAAAACTTGGCAAAAGTACGAAAATTAATTGATTGCAAAAGCAATTAACCAACCTAACAATTACTTAATGCAACAATTTAAAAAGCAACGGTTTAAAGCAAAATTATCTAAAAAAAATATTATTAGCAGCAGGCATCAGCGCATATTTATAACGCCGGTCCCGCCATTCGCTTTATCTGCCTGCCCTGCGGCCGGCAGGATATCACTGCTGTCGGGGCTAAAGGCAAGGCATATACCTACCTGTTGTTTTTAACCCAGACAAATTCTATACCATGTTAACTAAATTTAACAAAGTATGGCAGTCTGTCGCAAAGGGATTGTGACTTGACAATAATAAAGATAAGTTTCAAGTGCATTAAATGACAGTACGTCATTAGAATCTCAGTAAGTAGAAAGCTTAAAAGCCGTAAAGCCGAGAGAACAAATAGTAGTGAAAAGTAGTATTTTAGCTTCGGAGAAGCGGCATGTTTATAGATGTAGTTCAGCACGTCATCTGGAGTTCCGGAGGAACGGCATGTAATTCCTGTAAATTGCAAAACTCCTTTTAATTCTTATTGAAGACGCATGCATTGCATCTCTACCGTTAAACGTCACCCAGAAATTGCTACATCAAACAATTAAATAATTACTATTTTATTCCCTTCGGATATTGCCGTTTAATATTATGAATAAGCGTTTCCAGCCCATTGAGCTTTAGTTCGTAAACAAGCTGTAGCTGTAACCCAAGCGTACCTTTTGGGAAACCTTTGTTATGGTACCAAACTACATAATATTCGGGCAGGTCTATAAGAAAGCGGCCTTCATATTTGCCAAAAGGCATCTTGGTATGTGCGAGTGTAATTAAGAATTTTTGCTGGTCGTCCAAAATAAAAATGCCCCTTATAGTTAAAGGGCAAAGGTAATAGTTTATTAAACAATGTTATTTAGTTTTTAACCACTTTCTTGGTAGTCTTAGTTCCGTTACTAATCATCTCGGCAATATAATAACCGGCAGGCAATGCTGCCATATTTACAGAAGCAGCCGTACCTAATGATACTTTGCTGCTCAATACCTTTTGACCTAAAGCATTGTAAATATTTATTTGCTCAATAACCCCTGTACTTTCTACATTAAGCACATTAGTTACCGGGTTAGGAAATAGCTTAAAATCTTTTATTAAAGGCTTGGGAGTACTTAAAATCATTTCTTCCAGTTTACCAATCCACATTCCCTGCAACTCTATTGTTGTATTGCCAATAATAGTACTACTCAGGTTTCTGGCTGCTGCAAACAAATTGCCGTTTGCGGTAGTTGCAATGCTATAATTAATATTTGCAGAATTGGGATCATTGAAACTAAAAGACGATTCAAATGCAAAAGCTGAAACAAGCTCTCCCTCTGATTGGAATTTAGCTACAAAAACCGGATTATTATTATTAACGGTAGTTAATGTGATGCCTTCTAATTGCATTGATTCCTGGAAATACCCAGACAAGAAGATATTTGATTGTGAGTCGCAAGTTAATTTGCAGCCTTTGTCACTGCCCGTTCCCCCTGCACTTTTAGCCCACTCTATGTCTCCATTACTATTATACTTAACAACAAACACCTCTATTGTAGGATTAGTATTATACAACGTAGTCGAACTGAAATTTATGGTGGCAGATGAAAAGAATCCTGTAATAACAACATTATCATCTTCATCGCAAACAATGTCATAGGAATTTTGATTGATACCAGCACTATTACCTGTCCTAACCCAAACTGCATCTCCTAATGTATCATACTTTGCAAGGTATACGCCGGAGTTTTCTAGTACAATTTCACCAAAAGTTACGGGATTAGATGAAGGACTTGAATAATTCCCTGTAACATAAAGATTATCGTCCGCATCCGTTGTTAAAGCATTACCTTCACAAGAACCTCTGGTTACTTTTACCCAAACTATACTTCCTGTACTGTTATATTTCACTATATAAGATGCCTTAAGCCCCGATGACTGGCTTCTGTAAGTCACCCCATCAAATATAATATTAGAGATAAACGAACCGGTTGCATATACATTGCCATCCGTATCCACCGTTATGTCATTTGCGTTACCATTAATATCATTTTGCTGTGCACTATGAGCCCATAAAACAGCTCCATCACTATCAAGTTTTGCAAAAAAGCAACTTGCATTACCTGTAACTGAACTATTGGTTAGTGTAAAATCTCCGAAAGCTACAGTGGTACTTCTAAATTTCCCTGTAATGTATACATTATTATTTGCATCTACCGTCACAGAATTTCCCAAATCTATATAATTTCCCCCAAAACTTTTAGCCCATAAAACTTCACCGCTACTACTATGCTTAACTAAAAATATTTTCTCCCAACCAGATTCATTTTGCAAAATATGATCATTGTCAAATGTAAGGGTCGAAGTATTATAATAACCAACAGTATATACATTGCCCTCATTATCTGTTGCCATGTCTTTAGGGTGTGCAACTTCAGGATCGCTGGTATTGTCCATCCACATAAAACCAGGAGCTTGTTGTGCGCACATCAGGTTAACGAACAATAAAATAAATGTCTTAAAAATAAACGGGTAACTTTTTTTCATTGATTAAATTTTCGCACAAAAGTAATGAGGTATAACACAAAAAAAATACCCATAAGTGGGTATTTTAGTATTTATTACTATGAGATATAATTTATTTACTCCCAATTAAACGATACATCCTTAACAATATCCGGGTGCAAGCTTTGGTGCACCGGGCAGGTAAGCGCTGTACGCTCTAATATTGTTTTAGCTTTCTCGTCGGCATCACTTTTCATGGTAAAGGCCACTTTAATACCCGATATCCTGCGGGGCTCTGCCTGCATCGATTTGGTCACATCGGCTACAGATCCTGTTAGCGAAACTCCCATGTCGCGGGCCTTAATACCCATAACGGTAAGCATGCAGCTTGCAAGGGCATTGGCCACAGTATCGGTAGGCGAAAAGGCCTCGCCTTTACCGTTGTTATCTAACGGCGCATCAGATATTATTTCGCTGCCACTTTGCAGGTGTATAGAGGAAGTCCTTAAATCTCCCAGGTAGGTTACTTTCGATGTCATAATTATTGTGCTTCTTTTACCAGCATGCCTTCGTCATACTGCAATATATATACTCCTTTATTATAGTTGCCACCGTTTACATTGTTGTAGGCAAATTTATTTTCTACCTGTGCCGACGATTTACCCTCTAATGTAGCTGCAATACCCTCCGGTTGGAAAAGGCGCATGATAACATCAAACGTTACGTCGAAACCACGTACTGCATATTGCGACGGGTTATAACCATTCTTTTCCCTGAATATTTTACGGAACAGCAGGCTTTGTGCATTATCATCGTCGCGGGTTATAGACGGATACAGCATTTTTAGCTTAATAAGCCTTTCCAGAGGCACCTCATCATTATCAAGCTTATCGCTTTTATCTAACACCGCAAGCTGAATTGTAAAATCTGCCTGTGCCTCGGTTAGCAATTTAGTAACCCCGGTTACAGAGCTTAATGCTTCGGTATCCAGCAGTACATAGTTGATTTTATCTTTAACCAGCAACGCACGTATGCCATCGCCGGTTATACCGTCTAAAAATTTAACTTCGGGGAAATTCGCTTTTATAAAATCTCTCGAACTTGCTTTTTTCTTATCTACAATAGCTATTACATTACCGTTCTTGCTGCGCAGGTAGTTAAGCATGGCAAGGCGCATGTTTTCGTCGCTTGGTATACTAAGGTACAGGTTAGGGTACGGTTTGCCCCCCTCTTTTGCCATAGGCGATATTACAGGGATACCCGGCAACAGTGCCGCAGCATTCTCTGCATTGCCCTGAAAGAACGGGCCTATAACAGCATTGGCACTTGTTAACCCACTTTTAAGTGTAGCTACATCCGATGTTTTAGAATTTTCTTTGGCATCGAGTATTTTAACTTTAAGCGGAAGCCCCAATGTTTTAGCCGAATCTATGGCTATTAGCGCACCCGCATAAAAATCGAGTGTAAGGTTCAGGAATTTATCACTGCGTAACAGTTTTGCCTTTACGGTATCGCTCTCTATACGGTACATGTTAAACGGCAACAGCAGTGCAAGTTCTTTAGCATCTGATTTTTTAAGTGTGCTATTAAGGTTAACCACTGCGCCAATGCCTTGTACAGGTACAGATGCTGCAGGCAGCTTAAGGGTCATACCTTCTTTTACCCCGTCCTTAAGTGCCGGGTTAAGCGTAATAAGTTCCTGCTCTGTAAGGCCGGTATCTTTAGTAAGGCTGTAAAGGGTTTCTTTAGGCTTTACAATATAATCTATATACTTATCCTGTTGTGGCGCGGCAGTTGCAACAGCTGCAGGTTCGGGCACTTTAGCCTCGGCAATAACCGCGTCTTTAGCCAGTTTAAGCCTGTAGCCTAATGGCAAAGTATCTTTTACAGCCGGGTTAAGCTCTTCTATAAGCTGCACGGTCATGCCATACTTTTTAGCAATGCCATATTTAGTATCTCCTGCTGCCACAGTATAGAACATGTAAGACGGTTCTCCTTTTTTCTCCTGTTGCTTTTCGGCAATTTTTGCCTGTGCCTCTACCCCACTGCCTTTAACAGGAATAATAAGGTGCTGGCTGTTTTTAAGACCATCTTTTAGTAAGTCGGCATTGGCCTTTTCAAGGTCGGCAACGGTAACTTTATATTTTTTTGCAATACTGTAAAGGGTTTCTTTAGCAAGTACTTCGTGGGTACTGTTCACCACTTTTGTAGCAGGCTCTTTAACCGCTGCATTTGCAGGAAGCGGTTTTACCGGATTGTTAGGTATAAGCAGCACGCTATCCAGCTTAAGCCCATTCTTGGCATCGGGGTTAAGGCGGTAAATATCGTAAGGTGTAATTTTATATTGTTTTGCAATGCTCACTACAGTCTCACCCTTAGCTACCTTGTGTTTTTTAAGATCCTGAGCATAAGCAGGGGTTGAAAGCAATGCCAACGAAAAAAATAAAATTAAAATGTATTTCATACAACAGTTTTTAACAAAATTAAGCCGCTACAAAGTTAGTTTTTGTAACGGCTAATTGCATTAATAAACCCCATAATTTTAAGTTAAAACAGTTTTTTTACTATCCCTTTGGCATACTGGCAGTTTGGTTACCACTAATGTAAGCTGCATCATTGTTAATCCTATTTGTTTTTTTAGTTTTATCTTTTGCTACATAGCGTTTATCGGCAGGTATCTGTAAAACGGAGTTGTAACTAATACCGTGTACCGCCTCCGGGTTAAGGTCATAAATATTCTCTGGTGTGGTGCGGTATTTTTTTGCAATAAGCATTACTGTTTCGCCCATTTCTACCGTATGAGAAACAACATTTTCCTGCTTTACATCATCAGCTTTTTCTGCCTGTGCTGCTACACTATAATAAGTACATGAGATGGCTATACATAACATCAATAAATTCATTTTCATAAGCTATCACTTTATATTTTTGTATTTCACTAAAGCTAATTTATGATTAAATTATTTAAATTTTAAATAATATTTAACTTTAACATGTTAAAAATCAAGTTATAAAGATTAATCTTACTAAATAATAAATTATATTAGCTTTAAGAAATAATTTCTGACAAATACAGGACAGCACATGGATCTTAAAGATTTAAATATTGATAGCGACATTTTAAACCTCTTTAATTATACGTTAAATGATAATGCAAAATATAAGGTAAAACTACTGATGGCAAAACCTTTACAAAATGAAGATGCCGTAAACCAACGTCAGCAGATCCTTAAAGGATTTATAAGTAACATTGTTATATTTTCAAATTATGCCTACTCTAAAATAGATTTTAGGGAGGTAGATTTGTTCCTGCAAAACTTTACCGCAGGCAATTACCTGCCAAAGTTTATTAAATACAGGCTGTGGTTTTCTAAACAACGGTATTATGTTTATCGTGCGCATTGCGTGCAGCTGATATTGCTGTATTACAAACTGCACAACCAGTATATTAAAAAACTATCTACGGCTGCTTTCCCTGAGGCTTATAAAAACGACATCCGTTTTATTGATGCTTATCTATCCGGTTTTAATACTGCTCATTATGAAGACCTGATTCGCAAAGGAGGTCTGCGTACCAAACACATTCTCGAAATCTTTAAACTTATAGAAAAAAAGCATGATGATATTTTCCTGTTCCAGCAAAAATACACGTTGTTCGAAGCTTATCTATCCATCAGCACCGGTATACATTACCATAATTTTAATTTCCCTACAATAAAAGATAAAGGAATTTCTTTACAGAATTTCTACCATCCGCTTTTAAAGAAACCTGTGAAAAATGATATTACATCCTTAAGCAATGTTATTTTGCTTACCGGCCCCAACATGTCGGGCAAATCTACTTTGCTAAAAGCTATTGGTATTTGTGTTTATCTGGGATCATTAGGTTTTGCAGTTCCTGCTACGGAAGCATCCATGCCATTGTACCACAACATATCGGTCTTTATAAACTTAAATGACGACCTCCAAAGTGGCTACAGCCATTTTATGACAGAGATCCTGAACCTGAAAAAAGTGGTAACCGAAGTCTCAAACTCAAAAAAATCATTTGCAATTTTTGATGAGCTATTTAGGGGAACTAACGTAGATGATGCCCTCGAAATAAGCAGCACAACCTTAAAGGGGATGCTTAATTATCCTGACTCATTGTTTTTAGTGTCCAGCCACCTGCATGAGCTTACCACAATGCCGGAAGTTGCAGATAATAGCATACAATGCCACTATCTGGAATGCGACCTTAAAGACAACACCCCTGTATTTACCTATCGTTTAAAGAACGGCTGGAGCAATTTAAAAATAGGGAGGATACTCTTTGAAAAAGAAGGGTTAAATGCAATCTTCAATCTTCAATCTAAAGTCTAAAGTCTATTATCTCAAGTCTATCATCTAACATCTATAATCTAAAATCTCCTCCTACATATTCTGCGTATAGTAGTTATAATCCTTAAGCACAGTATCTACAAAGGCAGTAGCATTAAGGCTGGTAGATTTTATACCCGTTACTGCTTCTATCTTTTCCTGTAACCTCAGTATCATATCAAAATCGGCAGTTTGGTAACTGGTTTCATACGTTTCTTTAATAATGCGTACATCGTTGTCGCTCAGTTTTATTACAAGCGGATACACAGGTACATAATTATTGCCAATATCTTTAAGTATAGTATGGTTTATAGTAATGTCATTTTTTAAAGATATCACTGCCGTGCCTGCAGCCATATCGCCTATGCGCTGTGTTTTCTTGCTTTTGCTCATAGCGATGAGCCCTATAAGCCCCATCATTCCGGTAACTTCTACAATACGAAAAAGCCACCTGATAAGGTAATCGCCAAAACCTGCCTGGTAGCCGTCTATCTTAATAACCTTAATTTTCATGATGCGTTTGCCTATGGTTTGACCTTCAAAAAAACTTTCCAGCAGTAGTGTATATAACAAAACGGGCAAGGATATAACTCCATTAATAGCTATTATAGCCCACCTGTCCAGGTTATTTACTTTGGCAGTAACATCCAGCAGCTGCCCTATTAAAAAATAAATCACAAAATAATAGGACGCAATTACCATCACATCAAGTAAATAGGCAACTACCCTTTGACCGGGATCTGCGGTATTAAAATTTATGTTAACATTTTGTGTAGTTGTTATAGATAGTTGTGGCATATTTTATATTTTAGCTATGTATGAGAGAAGTTGCATTTATAAAACAAAATAAAGAAAAATGGCTCGAATTTGAGCAGGCTATTTTTGGTAAAGCTAAAAAAAATCCTGACGAAATTGCAAGCCTGTACATACATTTGGTTAACGACCTCTCGTATGCTCAAACCTACTACCCTAAAAGTAAAACAGTTATATACCTTAACCACCTTGCTGCGCTTACCTATCAAAAAATATATAAGACTAAGCGTGAGGAAACTAACCGCATTGCCTACTTTTTTAAAACCGAAGTACCACTCATTGTTTACAACAACAGGCGTTATGTGTTATATGCCTTTATTATGTTTTTTATTTTTACGGCAATAGGCGTACTATCTGCCAGTAAAGACGAAAATTTTGTGCGCGTTATCCTTGGCGACGAGTATGTAAATATGACCCTTAAAAATATAGACGAAGGCAATCCTGTAGCCGTTTACAAAAGTGGCGGTAGCGTGGGCAGCTTTATAGGCATTACGCTAAACAACCTTAAGGTAGGTGCTTATATGTTTATTTTCGGGATTACAGGCGGCATCATGACCATGTATTTCCTTTTTCAAAATGCGGTAATGCTGGGATCTTTCCAGTACTTTTTTTACGAAAAAGGAGTTTTTTGGGAGAGCGTTCGCGGTATCTGGATACACGGCTGTATGGAAATTTTCGGAATGGTAATGGAGTGTGCCGCGGGGCTTATTTTTGGCGCAGCATTATTATTCCCTAAAACATTCTCGCGTGTAGAGTCGCTTAAAACAGGCTTTAAAAGCGGACTTAAAATATGGGTAAGCACCTTGCCTTTTACCTTTGCCGCCGGTGTGCTTGAGGGTTTTGTAACCAGATATTCGCCAGATATGCCACGCATACTTAATATTGCCATTATACTTATAACCCTCGCAGCAATTACTTACTACTACCTTATATATCCTTACAAAGTAAATAAAAGGGTTGCACAACCTGCTAAATAAAACAAACGATACACGCCACACCAACAACCACACCTTGAACAAATTTATACTTTACATACTACTACTTTGCGGCCCTTTGTGCGCTTTTGCACAAATTGACGAAGACACTCTTGCCGATGCGCGTGCTATGTACGACGGCACTGTAGCTATAGACACCCTTGCCCAACCCAAAACTCCTGCTGCTACTTATGCAGCGCCCGTGTATGGCAAGCGAAGCTTTGAGCCGGGTTTCCAGAAAAAATATAAAGACGAAGATTTTGTCTACAAAGAACAGGAAGCTAAAAAGTCGTTGTGGCAGCGCTTTTTAGAATGGATTTTTGGCGGTAGTAAAAAGAAAAGCAACGTAAACCTGGACTGGCTTGGCCCTATACTTAAAGTCGCAGCTTTTGCTATTATAGGTTTTGTGGTCTACCTTATTGTAAGGCTTATCCTCAACAAACAGGGCATGTGGATTTTTGGCCGTTCGCGCGTTAAAATAGGTACTGACGCCGAGGATGATATAGCAGCAAACATTCATGAAACCGACTTTAAACAACTTATAGAAGAAACCAAGGCTACCGGCAATTACAGGCTGGCACTGCGTTACTATTATTTATGGGTACTTAAATTGCTTTCCTACCGGGAGATCATTGGGTGGGATCGCGATAAGACCAACAGCGATTACCTGTATGAAATTAAAGATGCTGGCCTTCGCCGGGATTTTGAATACCTGTCGTATGTGTATGACCACAGCTGGTATGGCGATTTCCCAATAGATGAAAGAGCATTTGCCAAAGCCGAACGATCGTTTAAGAAAACCTTAAATACCTTATAATATGAATAGGAAACTCATACTTTATATAGGCATATTGGTTATTATTGCAGGATTGCTTATTTATGATGATGCATCGAGCCCCGATCCTATAGACTGGACACCTACCTATTCTACCACTGCAAAGGCTCCGCTTGGGCTTTATGTGTTTAATAAAGAGGTAAATGATTTAGTTAAGGGTGACAGCGTTGAGAAATTCAGGATTACACCTTACGAGTATTTTGATAAAAAATACGACTACGATAATGAGAAGTACACTATAAAAGGTACATTTTTAGCCATTAGTGAGACTGATGAAATAGACAATCAGTCGGCTATGGAGCTATTGTCGTTTGCCGATTATGGCAATACAGTTATGCTGAGTATGAAACGGTTTCCGCAAAAAATTACTGATACGCTTAACTTATATGCCGAATCACGTTTCTTTGGCGACTCTATACAATTTAGCCTGAAAAAATCGCCTGAAAAAAAATACTGGTATAATGAGGGGGCTGGCATTACGTTTTTTGACAGCCTTACGCCTAAAAAGGTAGAAGAAAGCGGTATTAAAATATTGGGCTACCAAATAGACAACGGCAAAAAACTGCCTAATTTTATAGAGGTGCCCTTTGGCAATGGCCGTATATTGCTGCACACACAGCCTGCCGTTTTTAGCAATTACTATTTACTCAAGGGCGATCATTATAAATATACCCAGGATGTGATGTCGTTATTACCGCGTGGCACTATTTACTGGCAGGATGGCAATGCTACCAGTACCATGAACGACTCGCCATTAGGCTATATACTAAAACAGCCTGCACTCAAAGCGGCATTTTATTTAGGGCTCTTAGGGCTTTTGGTCTTTATATTTTTTAATGCTAAAAGAAAACAGCGTATTATTCCGGAAATTGTCCCGCTGCGCAATACTACTATAGATTTTGCCAAGACCATAGGCAACCTTTACTTTATGGAGGGAGACCACCATACCATTATTGAGAAAAAAATAATTTACTTTTTAGAGCAGGTGCGCACAGAGTATCTTATAGATACGTACAGCCTTGACGATGCCTTTGCCGAAAAACTGCACCTTAAGACCGGCAAACCTGTAGAAGAAATACAAACCGCAATAAACCTGATAAAAAAACACCGCCATAACTTTGCCAGTACAGAGGCCGATGTGGCAGCAGTAAACAACGCTATAGAAAATTTAAGGATATGACAGAATTTGATAACAATAATATCCCGGAAAACCAACCGGAAAACTCTAATTTAGAAAAGAATACAACTCCCGGTGTTACACCAACACCCATTGCACCGGAACCGGAAAGTGAGGATATAACCTTTGGTGCCCGTACAGACCTCTCTAACCTGCAACGCAGCATTAACGCCGTAAAACAGCAGCTTAACACAGTAATTGTAGGCCAGCATAAAATGATAGACCAGTTGCTTGTAGCCATACTCTCTAACGGGCATGTACTGCTTGAAGGTGTACCCGGTGTAGCGAAAACGATCACTGCAAAGCTGTTAAGCAAAACCCTTTCATTAGATTTTAGCCGTATACAGTTCACGCCCGATCTTATGCCATCGGATATTTTGGGTACATCGGTATTCGACCTATCTAAGTCAGAGTTTACTTTTAAAAAAGGGCCTATCTTTTCTCACTTTGTTTTAATAGATGAGATAAACCGTGCCCCTGCAAAAACACAGGCTGCCCTTTTTGAAGTTATGGAGGAGCGCCAGATAACCGTAGAGGGCTCTACTTATACGATGGAGGCACCTTTCCTGGTTATTGCTACCCAAAACCCCATAGAGCAGGAAGGCACGTACCGCCTGCCTGAAGCACAGTTGGATCGTTTCCTTTTCAAAATAACTATAGACTACCCTAAGCTCGACGAGGAAATATCGATACTGCAACGCGAAAATGCATTGCAGGACCGCGATAAACTGCAAAAAATAGAGCGTGTACTCGCCCAGGCAGATATTATTAAATACCAGGCACTTGTAAAACAGGTTATGGTGGAGCCACAGCTTATAGAGTATATAGCCAAGATTGTTATAAACACCCGCGAAAATGCATTTTTATATCTGGGCGCATCGCCAAGGGCATCTATTGCCATACTTAATGCTGCCAAAGGGTATGCCGCACTTCGTGGCCGCGACTTTGTAACGCCAGATGATATAAGGGATTCTGCCGTACCGGTACTAAGGCACCGTGTAGTTGTGGCACCCGAGCGTGAAATGGAAGGCATAAGCAGCGAGCAGATCATTAAGCAGATTATAGACACTGTAGAAATTCCACGTTAATGAAGTGGCTAAACCGTATATACCTTAATAACTTTACCTTTTATGTTTTTATAGGCATACTGGTATGTTTTGTGTTTGCTTATATTTTCCCGGCGCTGTACCAGGCTACATGGCTGCTGCTTTACATTTTTGCCGCGTTCCTCGTCATCGATTTCCTGCTGCTTTTTTTAAGCAATCAGCGTTTTAGCGGCGACAGGCAAACGGTAGAGAAATTTAGCAATGGCGACGAAAATGCCGTTACCCTAAAAATAGAAAATGGCTACGGTTTCCCGGTAAGGCTTAAGGTGATAGACGAAATTCCGTTCCAGTTCCAGGTGCGTGATTTTGAGGTTATACGTAAGGTAGCTGCGGGCGGGCACGATGCTTTTGAGTATTTTTTACGCCCCCGCGAGCGTGGCGAATATTACTTTGGCAAACTAAATATTTATGTTTCATCTCCCCTTCGCCTTGTAGCACGCCGCTTTATTTTTGGCGAAGGCCAGCTGGTGCCCACCTACCCGTCGTACCAGCAATTGCGCAAGTATGATATGATGGCGTTTTCTAACCGCTTGTTTGATTATGGGTTGAAGAAAATTCGTCGCATAGGCCACACCATGGAGTTTGAGCAGATTAAAGAATACGTATCGGGCGATGATATACGTACTATAAACTGGAAGGCTACGGCCAAGAAAAACCAGCTGATGGTAAACCAGTTTCAGGACGAGCGCTCGCAAAGTGTGTATATGGTTATAGATAAAGGGCGCGTTATGAAAATGCCTTTTAACGGGCTTAGCCTGTTAGATTATGCCATAAATGCAACGCTGGTACTCAGCAATATTATCCTAAAAAAGCAGGACAAAGCGGGTATGTTTGCATTTTCCCGAAAGGTAGAGAACCGCGTGGCCGCAGAGAGAAAATCTACCCAGATGCAAAAGGTACTGGAAACACTCTATAACATTAAGACCGACTTTTTTGAGAGTGATTTTGGCCGCCTGTATGCCGATGTTAAAAAGAACATTACCCAGCGCAGCCTTATTATTTTATATACTAATTTCGAAACGCTCGACGGGCTTAAACGACAGCTGCCTTACCTTAAGGGTATTGCTAAAAGCCACATGCTTGTAGTAGTATTTTTTGAGAATGTAGAACTGGAGCAGCTTACCAAGCAGAAGGCAGCTAACATACAGGAAATTTATGACCAGGTTATTGCCGAAAAATTTGCTTTTGAGAAAAGGCTTATTGTAAACGAGCTCCGCAAATATGGTATTTACTCTGTGCTTACAAAACCGGAAAGCCTCACTATAGACAGTATTAATAAATACCTTGAAATTAAGGCACGCGGGTTGTTGTAGATATGCATTGCAACGCCTAACAAACGGTTATATAAGAACGAAAGACGTTGCAATGCAATTATCTACAAAGGCCTGTCTCCGCTGATGATTTTAGAGATAATGCCGCGTTCTTTAGTACCGTCGGCAATAACAACACCCACAAGGTGTATGGCTATAAACGCTATCATATAATACAGTGATAGTTTGTGTATCTCTTCGCTTACATCGTGTATGCTGTGAGGGCCAAATTCTATAATAAGGCCTGTTATTAAAGATCCCGTAAGGCAAATATAAAACACTACATATACCCACGACTTAAACTTTTTATAGCCCGGTAGCCCAGCTTTAAGCGGACTCTCGAACCCAAAGCCCTGTACAAAGTTTAGTATCATCCTGATAACATACAGGCCTACGAGAACATAGCCCGCAATGGTGTGGGTTTCCCACATCGGGCGACGCACTTTTTTAGCAAGTGTCCCGGCAGCGTCCTTATCTAAATTAATCCCATCATTAGCTAAATTCTCCCGAATAATGTCGCCCATGTGGCCTTTATTCATCCAACCAAGGCGGAGTAAAACCGTTAGTAAAATATATAAAAAAACAAAAGCTATAGCCCAGTGTATAAGGCGGCTTGCAAGGTTAAAACGTATTTCTCTCATAAGTATATTTTAATGTATGGTGCCCGATGGCTCTATGTGAATATTTATAATGGCAAATTGTGGCAGCTGCTCCTGTATATGGTCCTGCACAGCATGGGCTATAGTATGCCCCTGCGCTACTGTAAGGTTTTTATTTACCCACACGTGCATGTCGGCATGGCTTTTAAGCCCCATTTTGCGTATGTAGCATTTTTCTATAAATTCTACCCCGGCCACTTCGGCGGCCAGTTTTTTAACCTGTTCATTAAGCTGTGGTTCAAGCTCCTCGTCAAGCAATTCGCCTATGGCAGGGCGTGCAATAAGGTATGCATTAATAATGATTATGAGGCCCGCAAGGAGCGCGGCCCAATCGTCGGCTACTTCATAACCGGGTCCACCACAAAGCCCTATAGTAATACCTATAAATGCAGCCCCCGATGTTATGGCATCGCTACGATGGTGAAAAGCATCGGCCTTTACGGCACCACTATTTATCTCGTTGCCTGTTTTAATAACGTAACGGTACAGTAATTCTTTAGTAAGGATAACACCGCCAAGTATTAAAAGGGTAAAAGCCTTTGGCGAGTCGTGTGGCGTACGAATGTTGTGCACACTTTCTATCCCTATAATAACAGCTGCAATTACAAGGGCAAGCGCTATACCCAGTGCTATTAGTGCTTCGGCTTTGCCATGCCCGTAAGGGTGTTCTTTATCTGCCGGTTTAGACGACCAGGTAAGGCCTATGTACAGGAGGCTCGACGTTATAATATCGGTTGTAGATTCTATCGCATCGGCAATAAGCGCATACGAGTTCCCGAATATCCCTCCTAACGCTTTGATAATAGCCAGCGCAAGGCTAACTATAATGCCGGTGAGCGTGGTTTTTAATGCGGCCTTAGTAGCCGGGTTGTTGCCGGGTTGTTGCATAATAATCGTTTTAATAGTTTAATAATTTTTGTGTGCCAAAACCTTGGCAGTAACTAAAAAACTATGTACAACAGGGAGGCCTGAAGTATATGGATAAGGCTGTTTTGGGAGCAAAATCGGGTCGGTAAGGTATATCAATTATAGTTTGGGCAATTGCAAATGGTATCGTGTAATTGTGCTGCACCGGGATAAACAAAAGGTTAGGATGCGACGGAGCGTGGTAATTTTTAAAAGGTAACTGGCTGTCTTTTTTATCGTCTTTATCGTTAAGGTCGTGCCCTAAATAATGCATAGCAATAAAATCTTTTATGCTTATGGTTGCCTGCCGATCTTTATGTTCTTTATAATGGGTAAAAAATGCAGGTAATTTGGCAAGCTCATAAAGGCCTGTATTGTATGCGGCAATAATTATTACTAAAAAATACAGCCCTATTTTTTTCATTCAGCAAAAATAAAAGTAAACGGTAACAATTTCAAGTTAACACAGACAAACTTTATAATTAACGTCTATTTTTATGCAACAAAGTTTTTTGTAAGAAAATAATGCAGGCTACGTTATACAGTCACCAATTATATTTTAACGTACATGCAACCTTTTGTTAACACAACGCGTCTGTACCATTATACCAAGTAACCAACCTAAATCTATAAACACAATGTACAAATTTTTAACCGCGCTATTGCTGCTGACAGGACTGGCAGGAAATGCGCAAATAAAGGGAAAAGTAACATCGGCCACCGGCGAGGGCATTCCTTTTGTAAGCATCACGATAGAGAATACCTACACAGGAACAACATCTAACGAAGAAGGTACCTATGAACTTAACCTGCGACAAACGGGGAAATACAATGTAATATTCCAGTCAATTGGTTTTAAAACTAAAAAAGTTCCGGTAAATATCGTTTCATTTCCGTATGTACTGGATATTAAGCTTGAAGACGAAAATTACGAACTTAACGAGGTGGTGATATCTAACAGCGAAGACCCTGCTTATGCCGTAATGCGCCAGGCAATTGCCCATAAAAAAGAAAATTCTGAAAAGACAGGTAAGTTTGAAGCCGACTTTTATTCTAAAGGGATCTTTCGTGTAAAAGACCTGCCTAAAAAGATATTTGGACAGAAGATTGAAGCACCCGAAGGTATGGTAGACAGCACCGGCAGCGGCATTTTATACCTTAGCGAAACAGTATCGCACATTATATTTGAACAGCCCAACAATATTAAAGAGCGCATTGTAGCCTCTAAAATAAGTGGCAACGATAGGGGTTTTAGCTACAACACGGCATTGGGAACTTTCTATAACTTTTACAACAACTATGTAGATTTCAACATCAATATGGTGTCGCCACTGGCTAATAATGCATTTAACTATTATAAATTTAAACTTGAAGGAACTTTTTTTGACGAGAATAACAACCAGATAAACAAAATAAAACTAATACCGCACCGCGATAAAGAGCCGGTGTTTGAGGGTTATATTTATATTGTAGATAACAGCTGGGCCATTTATGCCATAGATGTGGATATTAAAGGCTACCGCTCGCAACAACCTGTAATGGAAACGCTGAACCTAAAACAGAATTTCAGCTACAATACTACAAGCCGTATATGGGCAAAAAACTCACAGAGTTTTGATTTTAAAGCGGGTATGTTTGGCATTACTTTTACCGGGAAATTTACCCACGTATATACTAACTATGTTTTTCATGACCAATTCGATAAAAAAACCTTTGGTAAAGAGATCGTTTTTGTAGAGGAAGGGTCAAACAAAAAAGACTCAACATATTGGAACACCATAAGGCCTATACCATTAACCGATGAAGAGGTGACGGATTATGTAAAGAAGGACAGCATACAAACCTTGCACACCTCTAAAACTTACATGGATTCTATAGATAAAAAGTCGAATAAATTTAAAGTGTTTGATGTCCTTACGGGGTACAGCTACCACAATTCTTTTAAGAAAACCCGCTTTACGTATGATGGGCTTTTAGATATTGGCTCTTTAAGTTATAACACGGTGCAGGGATGGAGCGTAGGCACCGGATTTTCTTACAACAAATATGACGAGGAAACCGGAAAATATACTTACCTGGGAACCAAATTTAATTATGGCTTTGCCGAAGACCGACTGCGTGTTCAGGGTAGTTTTAGCCACCGTTTTAATCGAAAAAATTATGCTACGATAAGTATTTTTGGCGGTAGCGTTGCCACTCAATTTAACCCTGCCGAACCTATTACTCCGCTGGTTAACTCTATAAGCACTTTGTTTTTTAAAGATAACTATATGAAGCTGTATGACAAAACTTTTGCCCGCATACAGTACAGCCAGGAAGCTTTTACAGGCTTAACGCTAACAGGCTATGGCGAATTTTCACGAAGGAAAGCCCTGTTTAATAATGCCGACTGGGTATTAATAAAAGACGCTAATGATGATTATACCTCTAACAATCCGCTGATGCCGGAAACAGATGAGTTTGCCGCTTTTGATACACACCACTTAGCGAAGGCCGGCGTTATTGCAAATATCCGGTTTGGGCAAAAATATATTACCCGCCCCGATGGCAGGCTTAACGTAAGCAACAGTAACTACCCAACACTTTCGTTTCAGTATGAAAAGGCTTTTGCAGGCAGCAAAAAAAACTATGAGTATGATTTTATAGCGGCGCGCACTACATATAGTACTACCATAGGCAATAAAGGTGACTTTGGTATTAACCTGAAAGCAGGTAAATTTTTTAATGCCGACGGGATATCATTTGTTGATTACAAGCATTTTAACGGTAACCAAACCCACATAGGTATGGAAGAACGGTACCTTAATGTATTTAACCTGATGCCGTATTATACCCATAGCACGAACGATGCTTATCTTGAACTGCATGCCGAACATAACTTTAAAGGCTACATTATGAACAAGATACCGGTGCTTAACCTTTTACAATGGAATCTTGTTGTAGGCTACCATGCCCTTGCCACACCAGATAATAAACCGTACCAGGAATTTACTGCCGGATTTGATAACATAGGCTTTGGCAAATTCAGGATGCTGCGTATTGATTACGTGCGTGCTTACCAGGGTGGTTACCAAACAGATGGTATTGTTTTTGGCCTGAAATTTTTAAATATACTTGATTAATAGATCAGAGAATAGATCTCAACAATAAATTACCCCATAGTTATATATTATATTACGGCTATGGGGTAAATATTTCTATTACTATTATGTATAATTAGTTTATAGTATCAGGCAGGATCTTACCCGGATTTAGAATGTTATTGGGGTCGAATAATTGCTTTATGCCTTTCATTAATAAAAGGTGGGTTGTGCCAAAGGCAATATCCATGTAGTTTTTTTGTACATAGCCAATGCCGTGCTCGCCAGATAGCGTCCCTTTTAGCGATACCGTAAGCTCAAATATTTCGCGGATGCCTTTAGGCACTTCAGTTTTCCAATTTTCATCGGTCATATCACCTTTTATAATATTTACATGCAGGTTGCCATCGCCGGCATGACCATAGCAAACGGTATGGAAACCATATTTTTTACCGATGGTTTTAATCCCCTCCAACAGAACCGGCAGTTCATAACGCGGCACTACAGTATCTTCTTCCTTGTAAACCGAATTCGATTTTACAGCTTCGGCCACGGTACGGCGCAATTTCCAAAGGGCATTTTTCTGGTCTTCGGTATCGGCAAAAAGTATTTCGTCTGTATCAAACTGTTCTACAGCAGCCATTATTTTCTCGGCTTCAGCAAAAAGCACATCGGGGTAATTGCCATCAACCTCAACCAGTAAATGTGCCTGCACCTCCTCTTTTATATCGAGGTTTACATTATCCAGGTATTTAAGCCCCCAGTCTATTGCATCGCGTTCCATAAATTCAAGCGCACTTGGCACCACGCCTGCCCTAAAAATCTCGGCCACTGCCTGGCATGCCTGTGCCGATTTAAAGAACGGGATAAGCATGAGTATGTTATGGGTATTTTTAGGCAACAGCTTCATAACTATAGTTGTAATAATTCCCAGTGTGCCCTCGCTGCCCACCATAAGCTGCGTAAGGTTATACCCTGTAGAATTTTTAAGGGTGTTAGCGCCCGTCCATATTACATCGCCGTTTGGTAAAACTACCTCAAGGTTAAGTACATAATCTTTAGTAACACCATATTTTACGGCACGCGCACCACCGCTATTTTCGGCTACATTACCGCCTATGGTGCAACTCCCCTGGCTACTTGGATCTGGCGGGTAAAACAGTCCTTTCTCAAAAGCTGCTTCCCGTAATACCTGCGTTATCACTGCTGGACCCACAATTGCCTGCAGGTTTTTTTCATCTATTTCTAAATTAGTAAAGCGTTCCATGCTAAGGCCTATACCCCCATAAATACTAAGCGCACCACCGCTAAGGCCGGTACGTGCACCTATGGGCACAACAGGTATTTTATAATCGTTAGCCAGTTTCATTATTGCAGATACCTCTGCCACTGTTCCCGGCTTTACTACTACCGATGGCGGAAAGCTGTAATCTTCGGTTTCATCATGGCCATAGTGGGCGCGGGTTGCTTCATCTAAAAAAAGATAGTTCGTAGTAACAACGGTTTCGAGTGCCGCGATGATATCTGGAGAAAGTATGATAGTTTGCATAAACAGTATTTAATATGGTACCAAAAATACTAATGGGTATAATAAAAATCGGTTTTTATTTATAAATTTTTAATTTATACCTATTTTTATATCAGAACGGATATCTCCCTGCAAAAAAGCTTATGAAAAGACTAATACTTATATTCACCCTGTTGTTTAACACCTGTTTATTTAGCCAAAGTTATATACCTGATAGTTCTTTTGGCAACAATGGCACCTCATTTAATGATGGCGTTTACTTTTACCCTATTGATGTAATGCTCGTTAACAACAATTACTATTTAATCTCTCAAAAAAAGATTTGCAAGCTTAGCTATGATGGCACTATTGATTCCACCTTTGGCGGCAATGGCTTTGTTACACTTGATAGCAATGATTCAGAATATTTCATTAGGGGATTTAAGTACATAAACGATTATTTTTATATTTACGGAAGTGTAAATGACGCAGATAATAATGATGATATTTTTATTTGTAAGATTGATGAGTCGGGCAACTTCGATTCCGCATTTGGCACAAATAATTTTGCAACTATAAACTTTGATGGCCGGGAAACCATAAATGATCTCGTAACAGACGATAACGGAAATTTATTTTGCATTGGCTCGAGAGATGGGTATGATGCTAACGGCGAAAATTACTCGAGTGTTCTAATTTACTTTAAAATAAATGCAGATGGTACCTTAAACACTAATTTTGACAACAGCGGATATAAATCGCTCCTGCTTAACAATACAAGTAAAGGAAATTATATAACGCAGTATGGCAATAATTTTTTACTTGTAGGTAAGGACAACCAGCTTAACAACCAGGCGCGAAATGAAACCCTGTTTATTACCCTGGCAGATATAAACGGCAACCCTGTGATTTCTTTTGGAACAAACGGCAGTGCCACTGCAAACCTTGACACTAATTCAATTTGTAATATAACAGATGTACAGCTAAAAGACAATAGCCTCTATGTAAATTTTTTTCACGAGCAATCTACCAGCCAGACCGGAAGTAACCTCTTAAAATATGACCTTGCTGCAAACCAGGTTATTTTTAATAACGCTGTAAGTTATACGTATCATATGCAGGTAGAAGCCAGTGGTATATACATAACCAGTGTTAACCTCTGCGAGCCTGCTACAGAAATATTTTGTGAAAGAGATTTTAACCTTAGCAAAAAATTATTAGATGGAAATAATGATACAGGCACAATTGCTTATACTTATAGTTTTACACCCATAGAAATGGGGTATACTGATGACCAGTCGGTAAAATTATATAGAGATGAAAGTGGCAAAATACTATTAGCAGGAGTATCTACGTTTCAAAACGGAGGGTCCGGCTTTTCATTATTAAGGGTGCAGGAAGAAGATTTGGGAATGGATGCTTTAATTGAAAATAATGTAAATGTTTACCCAAATCCGTTTCATGATATTATTATAGTGGATATTGCACCGGGAGACATTAAAAATATTGAGGTTATGGATATTAGCGGTAGAATTATAAATACACCTCAAGCCATAAATAATACCCTCAATCTTACCGGGATACAACAAAGTGGCATGTATATTATAAAGGTAACCACTACTGCTAATAAAACGTTTATAAAAAAAATAATAAAACAGTAAGTTTACTACTCCCAGTTAGTATCTGCGTTTTCTTTTGGCAATCAGCCTGTCTACAGAAAATTTACCGGCACCGGTAATAATTAGTACAATATATATTGCCAAGTAAAGACCACCCAATTCCTGCTTTTCGAAACCATCTGCACTATGTACTATAAACACAGCAACGAGCATAGTGATAATAAGTGGAATAGCTGCAAGACGGGTAAGCAGCCCTAAAATTAAAAGTGCAGAACAAACCAGTTCGGCAAAAACGGCAAGCGTTAAGGAGGCCGGTTCGCCAATGGCTATAGGGTCGGCAAACTGAACGGGATTTGCCTTAAGCATTTCCAGTTTTTGCAGGCCATGCACCAGCATAAAGCTGCCTGCCACAACCCTAAGTATAAGAATTACTAAACTGTTTATATTTTTATCTATAGAGGTTCCGAAAATCCACATGAGCAATTTTTTTAAGTTGTTATTGTAAATTTAAGGAAAATAATTACAGGAAACGTGGCAATATCCGCATTTTTAGATATGTTAACCCAGACGGAAAATGCATTAACCTATATAAACCCCTGTGCCCTTGCATGCTCTTCTGCTGCTAAGGATGTCTCTACCAAAAGTACCGGTGTTGTACTAAAATTATCTACAATGCTTTTTACCCGTTGCATACGGCCTGTATGGCTAACGCTGCGTAGGTAAATACATAATATCCTGTCAGGGTACTGTGCGGCAATATCGGTATAAATAGAGGCATCATGCTCGCCACTATCGCCTATAAGAATAAAATTAAGTTCAGGATAAGTACTCAGGATATTAATAATTTCCTTTTGCTTATGCGGCTTTTCTGACCCTGATACTTTCTGGAAAATGCTGTTGAAGCTTCGCAGTAATATAGCACCTTTAGGAAAGTTATTATGGTCTAAAAACACTTTAAGGTACTGGTACATATTCCACGGGCTGTTGCTCAGGTAAAATATGGGGTTCTTTTCTTTGTTATCTACACCCAGGTGCAGCTTTCGGTACAAATCAGGCGCACCTTCCAGCGGTATGCGTTTGTAAGTATTTATAAAAAGAGAGTTAATAAGCACTTTCCATTTAAGGAACGAGGTTACACCTGTGTTTAGCAGCGTGTCATCAATATCGGTAATTACGCCAAAATCGGCTTCGGTTTCAGGAATTAAAAATTCTCCCTGAAAAACCTCAGTAACTGTGGCTTGTTGTTCATTAAGGATATTCAGATTAAAGTACACCCATCCTTCAGCATCAGATATTTTCTTCATATCTTCGGTCACCGCCACATCAAACAGGAAATACCCCTTAGCATCGGTAACTGTAGTAAAGGCCTTATTATTTACATTAAGTTGCACTTTTATATTGGGAATCTCGTAGGTGTCAAACTGCTTTACAGCATTCTTTATAGTTTGCCATAATGACTGCCTGTTAAGATATTCTATGGGGAAATTATCGAGCACGCGGCCTTTTATATATAGCCTGTAAGATGTGCCATAACTACGGTACGGCATGATATGAATTTTATCTGCCTTATAGTTCCCCAACAATAACTTTATACGCTTTAGCATTCTTTATTTATTTAATTACAATATAGAGAATTTAAAGCGCAGCCTTGCCTATTTTTTCTTAAGGTTAGGCAGGAATACCGCAATAATGCCTATAAGCGGCAGGTAAGCACATATAGTATATACATACATTATACCTTCATGATCGGCAATATTGCCCAATATGGCAGAACCTAAACCACCCATACCAAAAGCAAACCCATAAAACAGACCAGATACCATTCCTAACTTTTTAGGCAACAATTCCTGGGCGTATACTAATATGGCAGGAAATGCCGATGCCAATAAAAGGCCAATGATAATAGAGAGTACACTTGTCCAGAACAAATCGGCGTAAGGCAACAGCAATGCAAACGGTGCTACTCCCAGTACTGAGAACCATATAACATATTTGCGGCCAAATTTATCGCCCAGCGGCCCGCCTATTAAAGTGCCCAAAGCCACAGCAGCAAGGAAAAGAAACAGATGAAACTGTGCATCCTGAACAGTTACATGAAACTTTTCGATTAGATAAAAAGTAAAGTAGCTCGATATACTGGCTATGTAAAAATATTTAGAGAAAATAAGAACCAGTAATATGATTACCGTTACCGCTACACGCGCAGGCGAAAGATCTGGCATTATAATAACCGGTTTCTTTTTGGCAGTAAGGTTTAAATGGTCCCTGTACCACTTTGCAATTTGCGACAGCACTATTATGGCAAGAATGGCTATAGCTGCAAAATATACTATGTATTGCTGGCCATGAGGCACTACGATCCACGCTATTAATAACGGTCCAATAGCGGTACCGGTATTACCGCCTATCTGGAAGATGGACTGTGCCAACCCTCTCCTGCCTCCTGATGCCAGGAATGAAACCCGTGATGATTCCGGATGGAAAATAGATGACCCAATACCTACTAATATTACAGATACCAGGATAATGGCAAACGAAGCAGCATAGGCTAACAATATAATGCCTGCGGTGGTAAACAGCATCCCTATTATTTGCGAGTATGGCTTAGGGTGCTTATCTGTATAAAAACCTACAAAGGGCTGCAACAGCGAGGCTGCCATTTGATACGCAAAGGTTATAAGACCTATTTGCGTAAAACTAAGATTGTAGGTTTCTTTTAATATTGGGTAAGCTGCGGGTATAACAGCCTGAAGTAAATCGTTAAGCAGGTGGGCAAAAGCTATAGAAAAAAGTATAGAGAATACTGTTTTTTGTGCAGCATCATTAGTTTCAATACTGCTTGTTGTGGTGTTTTCCATAATAAAATTAAAAATGCAAATTTACCGCTTAAAGGCTAAACGGTCAAAGGTTTCATTGATAATGTCGCTTTAAAATGCTTATTGTATAATTTGCTTGTTGCTAATTGTATTTAGCCTGTTGCTAATTAATAGTTTTATTATTTACCACCATTGCAACAGTAAATACCATAATGCCATTGTAACAAAAGATAACGGTATACCTATACCTACCATCATACCACTAAGGCGCGGTTTTAATCCATTGACCGATGCCAGTATTGCCGCCGTGATTTGGGTTGCCATTGCCGCCTGCATTATAGAGATATCTGTTTCCAGTTTGGGGCCTTTTAAAATAACTTTGTATAGTATAAAGAAAAGCAGTGGCGTTAAAACCAGTTTAAAGAGAAGGCCGAGTGCTAAAAAATTCCAGTGTTTGCTCTTACGTTCTATTTTAAGCTGTAGCCCTACTGCCACAAGGGCTATAGGTGTTACTGTTGCTGCAAGGCGGTGTATAACTTCCTGAACGGTATCATTAAAATCATGGTGCATAAGGTTCATGCAAAAGCCGGCAAAAAATGCCAGGAATGGCGGGAACAACAGTACTTTTTTTAACACCGATGAGGCTGTAGGCATCCCTTTACTATACAATGCCGCCACCAAAATACCTAATGTAGATACCACTACAAAATATCCGGGCTGGTCTACAATTATAGCTGTTTCTAACCCTTTTTTACCGTACAAAGCCTCTATAACCGGCAAGCCAACAAATGCCGTATTGCCAAGACCTGCTGTTAAAACAAGGCAGCCCACAAGCTTTTTAGACCAATTAAGCCATTTGCCCAACCCGGCAAAAAACAACCAACATACTATAAAACCTATCCATGCCACCCCCAGCGGATAAAACAACTTGCTGCTTATGGCTATTTTAGGGATATAGTACAACGCCATTGCCGGCAACGAGATGTAAATAATAAACTGGTTAAGTGCTACATGTGCATTAGCCGGAATCGTTTTTACATATTGCAGGCCTAACCCTGCAAAGAGGCAAAAAAATATGAGGATTATATTATCCATAAAAAGGTTGTTATTACAAATGTAAGTCAACAACATAAGTGTTTGTGGCAATTGGGACAAAAAGGAGCAAAAAAATTTTGATGCTGGGAAAATGTTTATAATTTTGTAATATATTTTATTACAGTAATGATTCCAGGTAAATTTGCCATAACCCTGCATATCCTCACGCTCCTGACTAAATGTCCGGATGAATTTCTTTCGTCTGAATATATAGCTGGCAGCATGAATATAAACCCTGTTTTAGTGCGCAAAGAAATTGGCAACCTAAAGAAACATAACGTAGTAGAAAGCCGTGAAGGTAAATTTGGCGGTACACGCCTTGCCAAACCTGCCGGAGATATAACGCTTGAAGATGTTTATAACATGACGTTCGATTGCGTTTCTTTGGGTTATTCTAAAAACGACCCCAACCCGGATTGCCCTGTTGGCAAAAAAATAAACGAGAACCTTGATGTTTTATATCAAAATATAAACACTAAAATTAAAAAGCAGCTTAAAGATATATCACTACTGCAGTTTACAAGCGATTTTTAAACTGAAAATTTTTTAACCTAAACTGTAACAATTTTTATCACATATAATTTCTTACATTATGAAAGTAGCTATTATTGGTGCCACAGGATTTGTGGGCTCCGCCTTAGTAACAGAATTTGCTAACCGCAATATTGAAGTAACTGCCGTTTCGAGAAACCCGAAAGAAGAAAACAACGACAAAATTACTACAGCTAAAGCTGATGTTCTTGATGTTGAAACTCTTGCTGAATTCCTTAAAGGCCATGATGCAGTAGTATCTGCCTACAATGCCGGGTGGACAAACCCTAACATTTATAACGATTTTATTGCCGGCGCAAAAGCGGTACAGGAGGCCGTTAAAAAATCGGGGGTTAAGCGTTTTATTGTCATTGGAGGTGCCGGCAGCCTTTTTGTAGCGCCAGGATTACAAGCTGTAGACACTCCTGATTTTCCTGCCGAAATTAAACCTGGAGCAACTGCAGCACGCGATTATTTAAACATAATTAAGGAAGAAAAAGATCTTGACTGGGCATTTTTTAGCCCTGCTTTCGAGATGCATCAGGGTACAAAAACCGGCCGTACCGTTAAGTACCGCCTGGGCCTCGAAAATCCTGTATTTAATGATGATAACCGCAGTATACTATCTGTTGAAGATCTTGCTGTTGTTATTGCCGATGAAGTTGAAAACTCAAAACACCACCAGGTACGATTTACGGCAGGATACTAAAGTTATTTAATATCAATTCAACTAAACTTACATAACGACACCGCAAGTATGAGTTTGTTAAAAGAAACAATACAATCACATTACTTAGTTGCACTATCTAAACAATTGTTAATTTCGATAAAAGATAAAAGCCTGCGACGAATTTTACGTGCAGGCTTTTATAATTTCTCTTAACCAAAAATTTCATCGTCATCCGGATTATCATATTGGCTAATTGGGTGGCTGTCTTCTTTGTCGCTGCCTTCCAGTTTTACAATTTTATTGTAAATACCTAAAAGCAAAAAAGGTGCAGCCCACTGGCCTACAAATAATGCAGAATGTTTTTGGTTTGCAATTTTAAGCCCTGCAGATACAGCCATAGAGCCTAAAGCCGCCCATAAAAATACATCTGATGGGATTTTAGCGGTTTGCTTTTCGATAGTTTTGGCTACTTTGCCTTCAGAGTGGTCGTTGTTGTTAAATGACATAATGGTAAATTTTAATGATTACTTTCCGTGATTGGATGTGATGTAAAATTACCCATACTATACTTAAGCAAAATACATGGTTTTGTTAATTAGTGATAAGGTTACGTTAAACTAATCAACTAAAAATGAATGTTTTATATAATTTCACATTCTGTTTATACTATTATACACTAAAGCAATCTCATAAATAAATTTAGCTACTTAATTCTTTTACAGGTAGTGCTAAAAAGGTCGTACTCATAAAACTGGTTTGGCCTGTTATCTGTAGTATAAGATAGCTTTATGGTATTATCATCTACAACAGTAAAAATACCTTTAAGGGTTTCTTTTTCGTTAGTAGCTGGTGTTAGTAGTTCTATATTAATTTCATGCGGGTTAATATCAAAGTTAGCCCTGTAGGTCATGCTTGCTTTATGCCCGTTGTACATAAACTCCTTGCCACCTTTAAGGACACCATCTATTACAACTTTAGCATATCCGTCATTATCAAAAACAAAAGATGGCGCTGTGCGTTTATCTTCTGCCCAGGTGCCTACAAGGCTAAAAGCAGTTTTATCTGGCACCGTAAATGAGGTAAGGCTTATTAGTATAATAAGGAGTAACAGTATTTTTTTCATGACGGGATTGTTAATGACCAAATATAAAATTTTTCTTTTAACTATGGGCAAATGCAATTTGGATTAACTTTGTGTTTCTAACAATATTAGCTGCTATGAAATTTTCTTATATATTCTTACCCTTATTTTTATTATTAGTAGGTTGTGGCAGTGCTTCTACCGATGCTGTACCCGCAACTACTTTTACACCATCTGCAGATACAGGCCTCGCCATAGCCACCATAACTTTTGAAGGTGATGTACCTGTAAACGACATTTACCGTTTTTTTTATAACGCAACAAGTGGCAATAAAAAGTTTAAGAAACAAAATGCCGGTAAGATCCTTATTAACGGCCGACAGAATAAAGAGAAAGGCTTTAACGGCGACTTTAATAATAAAAAAAGCTATCTCGTGGTTATAGAGCGCGAACCGGGTAGTTATGCCTTTACACAATATAGTTATCTGGATCATTTAGGGTCTAACGGTATGGTAAGCAGCAGTAAGTTATTTGCTATCCCTTTCGAGATTAAAAAAGGCGAAATTACATACCTGGGCGAGATTGATTATAAAGACCTGGCAGAAAAAGGCACACCCCGCATTTATGTAGCCGATTATTACAACCGTGACATTCCTGAATTTAAAAAGAAATTCCCCTCTGTAAACTGGGATACTGCTGTAAACAAAACCCCTAAAACCGGTAATAATGGTGAAGGCGTTATAGATTTTAGGTAAGGCACCTCAAACTTTAACATTTTTAGGCACTTAACACGATAAAATCCCTATTAATGGGTATTTTATGGTGTCTTTGTATGCGTTAGTTTTACACTCTCAATCTAAAAACGCACTATTATAATCTCTGCCATATCACAGTTTGTTATACAAATTTTAAATATTATAGTTTCTTAATATTAAGATTCTTACAATTTGAACATTGCCAATGCAACATTAGCCTAAATCATTAAAAAAAATAATCACATATAATATTATGGTGCTATTCATATATAACGTTAATACTATTAGCACTATAAATTAATCATGACATTAAAAGACAGGAATACCAATAATTTAACAAATTAAAAATTTTTATATCATAAAATTTTAACAGGAATTTATGTATTATTCTGAAATAAATAGATTGTTAAATGTTAAATTGTCAACATTTAACATTTTTAACAATATTTTATTCAGATTATTATTTACTTTTATACTACCTAAAAATCTGAATAACATGGAGAAAATTACTTTAGACGCGATGCGTAATTTTATTGTAGAAAACGAGTTAACTGACAGTGTTGCAATTACATTGCATCCTGACAGCTTTGACGAGCTTGTATTAGAATACCTTGACACGAATGGAAACCAGATTGAGCGTCCTTTTGAAATTCTTGGTATTGAAATTTTACAGGATACTACAGGTAATGTGGCTGTTAACAAGGTTAACCTGCTTGATACTGTAGAATAATTTTCATTTATCGTACTACTAAAAAGTAATCCCGCCTAACAGAGTTAGCGGGATTTACTTTTTCTTAAAAGTACAATATTAAATAAATAATGCTAAATTTAATTACGTAATGGTTTTATTTATTAAGCAAAAACATTACTTTTGACGAATTAAAACATGTAGCGGGAACAATAATACTATCATAAATAAGTTTATAATAGCATTACTATACATTAAAAGGCTTTTTTGGATTTTGGGGATTAGAATTATAAAAATATGCGGGTAACCGCAACCTGATAATGGGCATGTAATGCTATTAAAAAGAAACCCCGCAATTGCGGGGTTTCTTGTACAGTACAGGTATGTTATTACTGCAATTTTTCTGCTAAAAATTCAAGGGTTACATTTTCCTGTTCACCGGTTGCAAGATTTTTTAGTGTATAAGTATTAGCCGCTATCTCCGCATCGCCGGTTAGTACGGTAAAGGGTATCCCACGTTTATCGGCATGGGCAAACTGCTTGCCTATCTTTGCATTATCAGGGTACAGCTCTGCCTTAACACCTTTTTCGCGCAGTTGCTTAATCGCTCTTAAAGCATATAGCGCTTCTTTTTCGCCAAAGTTTATAAAGAGTACCTTAGTACTTTCGGTTACGGTTTCAGGGAACAAGCCAAGCTCTTCAAGCACTAAATAAATACGGTCTAACCCAAAAGAAATACCTACGCCGCTCATGTTTTTAAGCCCAAAGATGCCGGTAAGGTCATCATAACGGCCACCGCCGCCAATAGAGCCAAGAGCTACTTCTTTAGGAGCACTAACTTCAAATATAGCACCGGTGTAATAATTAAGTCCGCGTGCCAGGGTAACATCCAGGTCGAGTATCGATTTGCCTAAGCCTAATGCCGCAACATTATCGCATATAAAACGTAACTCCTCTACCCCTTTTGTCCCTTCGGCAGATGTTGCTAAAAGTTCACTCAGCTTATGTAGCTTTTCGTCTATGCTGCCGGTAAAGTTAAACAGCGGCTGTACTTTGTTTATAGCATCGGCAGTAAGGCCTTTTTCAAGCATTTCTTTTTTAACACCGTCTTCGCCTATCTTATCAAGTTTATCTAAGGCTACTGTAAAATCTATCAGTTTATCCTTAGCACCTATCACTTCGGCAATACCGCTAAGCACCTTGCGGTTGTTTATTTTTATAGTAGCACCATTAAGCCCAAGGGTTGTAAATACAGCATCATACAATTGCACCAGCTCTACTTCCTGCCATAACGATGTACTGCCCACAACATCGGCATCACACTGAAAAAATTCACGGTAACGCCCTTTTTGCGGACGGTCGGCACGCCATACCGGCTGAATTTGGTAACGTTTAAAAGGAAACTCTATATCATTTTGGTGTTGCACCACGTAACGTGCAAAGGGCACAGTAAGGTCGTAACGCAACGCTTTTTCGGAGATTCGGCTTGTAAAACGGTTAAGGTCTACCAACTGTTCTATAGAAATCGTCTCAGCAGAATTTACAAGTAATTCATCTAACGACTGTGGCAATTCGATACCTTTTTTATCAAAAAAGAAGTTACCACTATTCAGTATCTTAAAAATAAGCCTGTCGCCTTCTTCGCCATACTTGCCCATAAGGGTTTCGGAATTTTCAAATGAAGGCGTTTCTATAGGCTGGAAGCCAAACGACTCAAAATGATGCTTTATCGCCCCTATTATATATTGACGTTTAGCCACCTCTGATGGTGAAAAATCTCTTGTGCCTTTTGGTATTCCAGGTTTTGCCATGTTGCTTTCTTTTTAGAAATGCAAATATAAGGAAAGGGATTTTTAGATTTTGGGATTGTTTTACCACGAATTGCACAAATTCCACAAATTTTCAGTTTTGGCTATTTAATATTCTGAAGATGAAATTTGTGTAATTAGTATAATTCGTGGTTGCTTTAACCAAACACAAATCATTAAAATTTTCTTACTTTAGCATAAAAATAAGTGCATGTTTAACCTCTTTGCCGAAAATACCAAAATAGCCTTAGGCTCTATAAAGGGACAGTTGCTGCGTACTATACTTACAGTGTGCATTATAGGTTTGGGTGTATGGGCATTAGTAGGTATACTTGCCGGAGTAGCAGTACTTGAAAATACATTATCCGGCAATTTTGCTGCTATGGGCTCTAATACATTTGCAATAAGCCGCTACGATTTTTCCGGGCAGATAGGCCGCCAGAACAATCGCGATGCACGCGTTAATGCTATTATATCGTATCCGCAGGCTAATGAGTTTCGCGAAAAATATGCTTTTCCCGGAGCTACAACGTCACTATCTTTTACTGCTGCAGGCAATGTGGAGGTTAAGTATAACGATAAGAAAACCGATCCCGAAGTTACTGTATTAGGTGCAGATGATTATTATGTGCCTACATCGGGGCTTGAAACGGTTAATGGCCGAAATTTTAATAACTTCGACATTAGCAATAATAATTATGTATGCATTATAGGCTCTGATTTTGAGAAAGGAATCTTTAAAGATATTAACCCCGTGGGGCAAACCATTTCTGTTCGTGGTGCCCGCTTTAAGGTAATTGGCGTTCTTAAAGCCCGTGGCTCTACCTTTGGCAACCGCCAAGACCTTAACCTTATTATACCTATACAACTGGCGCGGTCGCTGTACTCTGCACCAAATATAGATTACAGTATAAAAGTTACCATTACCAACCAGGATTTTCTTAATGCAGCGGTAGACGAAGCTATCCTGACCATGCGCCGCGTGAGAAAGCTAAATCCAAAAGCTACAGATAATTTTGGTATAGAACGAAGCGATGAACTGCTGGAATCGTTACAATCTCAGGTGCAAACCTTAAATATTTCTGCCTGGGGCATTGGTATGATAACTATTTTTGGCTCATCGGTAGCACTAATGAACATCATGCTGGTATCTGTTACAGAACGTACCCGGGAGATAGGTGTACGAAAATCGCTTGGTGCTAAAAAAAATACTATTGCCATGCAATTTTTTACCGAAACACTGATTATATGTTTTATGGGAGGCATGTTGGGTACATTTCTTGGTATAGGCACCGCATTTTTAGCCACATTAATTATGGATCTTGCGTTCCCTATACCGTGGATGGCAATTACCGCCGCACTTATTACCATAGTATTTGTAACAATAGTATCGGGCTTATACCCTGCTATTAAAGCTGCCGCCTTAGACCCTGTGGAAGCTTTAAGGTACGAATGATTTTTTGGTTTAAAAGTTTAACGTTTAAAGTTGACAATTTAAACGCTTAAAAGTTGAGCCTTGCATAAAAATCCAAGCAGCAATTCCTGAAATCTGAAATCTAAACTCTGAAATCTGGAATAGATGAAAGCATTCTGTCATTACCATATATATCTTTCCTGAGAACCACATTAGTAAAGCCAAAATTTTCCAGCATTTCCGCGGTTTCTTTTCCTAAATACTGGTTGATCTCAAAATACAGCTTACCATTTTGTGGCAAATTGTCTTTTGCTAATAAAGCGATCTTTCGGTAAAACACAAGTGCATCATTATCATCTACAAAGAGCGCAAGGTGCGGTTCATAGTCTAATACATTTTGTTTTATTTCGGCCTTTTCAAGATTGCGCACATAAGGCGGGTTAGAAACTATAATATCAAATTGCTCAGGCAGTGTTTGTGCCGCCAGTATATCCTGCTGAATAAAAGTTACATTTACATTATTGCGGGCAGCATTTATTTTTGCCACAGCCAGTGCTTCGTCTGATACATCGATGGCAAACACCTGTGCATCGGGCAGGTTTTTAGCCAGGGATATTGCAATACAACCTGATCCGGTACCAATATCTACTACTTTTACCTGTCCCCTGTTCTTGTTTTCATGAATTATCCATTCTACAAGCTCTTCCGTTTCGGGGCGGGGTATCAGTGTGTTTTCATTTACTTCAAAATCAAGCCCGTAAAAATAAGTATGCCCAAATATGTACTGTATTGGTTTTAAAAGTTCCAGCTCTTTAAGCACTGCATCCCATTTAACAACCTCATCACCAGATAATTCAGCATCCGAGTTGAGTGCTACATCTACCCTTTTCCAACCCTTAAGTTCTTCTAATGCAATAGCAAAAAAACTCTCCGCCTCCATAACATCATATAACGGAGTAAGCTTTTCTATAAAATAAGTACGGTAGTTTCTTAACAACATTTGTTTCAGGGTTTAAGGTTTAAGGTTTCGTTCAAAGTTCTCGCCGCAATTCGACGTCCAGCGGAGAACCTCAAACTTTACACTTTAAACAAATTTTAAACTAAGTTTTTAATCATCCACACAGGGCACGAGTTATGTCCGGTATTACCCAGTGGCGCATCAAGATAGGTAAAGCCAAATTTAGCATATAGTTTTTGTGCGGCTTCCATATTAGGCAGTGTTTCAAGGTAGCACTGGCTGTAGCCAAAAGCTTTAGCAGCATCTAAACATTTTTGCAATAGTTGTGGGGCAAGTCCTGTGCCACGGGCTTCGGGTGCAAAATACATTTTTTGCAATTCGCAAATGCTACTATCGCCATTTTTTAATGGGGCTATACCACAGCCCCCAATCCTTTTTCCATCTGCTTCTACTATATAGTATACCGAGTTATGCGTATTGTAAACTTCTGACAATGTATCTAACGAAGTATCGGCATACGCGGTTCCTACCCTTGGGGCGTCGTGCTCTATAAGTACCTGCCTTATAAGCGCCGCAATATGGGGGTTGTCCTGCGGCTGTATTTTCCTTATGGTTGCGTGCATACTGCAAAGCTACTATTATTTAGGTATTTGTTATTTGGTTATTTGTAAAAAGCTACACAGCACTTAAAAACTTTGTAACTTTGAGACTTTGCAACTTTAACGATGACACACGAAAACTATATGCAGCGCTGCCTTGACCTTGCCCAAAACGGTATGCGTGCATCCATGCCTAATCCGTCTGTTGGTGCGGTACTGGTATATAATGACAGAATTATTGGCGAAGGCCATACATCTCCCTACGGTGGTGCGCACGGCGAGGTAAACTGCATCAATTCGGTTAAAGAGACAGACAGGCATTTAATACCACATGCTACCTTATATGTTAGCCTGGAACCCTGCAGCCATCACGGTAAAACCCCACCCTGCTGCGACCTGATTATTCAGCACCAGATAAAAAATATTGTGGTAGGCACTGCAGATCCGCATGAAAAAGTATCGGGTAACGGCATCCGTAAACTTAAGGAGGCCGGTAATAATGTAACCGTGGGTGTGCTTGAAAAAGAATGCCGCGAAAGCAACCGCCGATTTTTTACCTTTCATGAAAAACTGCGCCCCTACATTATATTAAAATGGGCCGAAAGTGCCGATGGATTTTTAAGTCCGAATAAAAGAGCGTTAGATGATTCGATTGTTGCGCCGGATAATATCGAAGACAAAAAGCCTGTATGGATCACTAACCCTTATTCCCGACAGTTGGTGCATAATTGGCGTAGCGAGGAAGCAGCGATAGTAGTGGGAACACAAACTGTGCTTGACGACAACCCGCAACTTGATGTGCGCGACTGGTCTGGAACTAATCCTGTACGCGTTGTGCTTGACCAACACAACCGCATAAGTGCTAATTATTTTGTAAAAAATCTAAAAATTAAAACAATTATATTGACAGCGCAACACAATTTAACTAATTTAGATAACCTGTTGTATGAAACTGTGCCGTTTGATGAACGCCTGCCACATACTATTATGGAGGTTTTGCACCGCCACAATTTACTATCGGTTATAATAGAGGGTGGCCGGCAAACGCTGCAAACCTTTATAGATGCAGGCTTATGGGACGAGGCGCGTGTGTTTAAAGGCACCTCCATTTTTAACAAAGGTACAAAAGCACCGGAATTTAACGCCATTGCTAACGAGCGGCATATTATACAGCAGGACCAACTTTTAATATATCGAAACAATGATAAACACGATAATATTTGATATGGGCGATGTCTTTTTAAATAAAGACAAACAGGCAAAGGTTAAGGCTCTTGCCAGCATAGGCATTACTGATTGGCATGATGACCTGGAAAAGCTGGAGGAACTATTAGAGACAGGTAAAATTACAAGCGAGCAATACCTGGAAGGTATCCGTCCGCACACTAATGGTGCATCGTTAGAGGCTATTAAAGATGCATGGAATGCCGGTATTGCCGATTTTCCGTTATACCGCCTGGAATTTTTACAAAAGCTGAAAGAAAATTACCGCCTGTTCCTGCTTAGCAATACTGACCCTATTCATATAGAAAAATTTGAAGATGATGCTGGTGCTTCCTTTTACAGTGATTTTTACCAGTGCTTTGAGAAGATCTATTTTTCGCACGAAATTGGTGTCCGCAAACCTAATGCCGATGCTTTTACCTACGTATTAAACAACCATCAGGACATACAGCCCAAGCGCACCCTCATGGTAGACGACAAAAAGTTTAATACTGATGCTGCTGCCGAACTTGGCTTTATAGTATGGAACCTGCAAAAAGGCGAAGAGGACGTGGTGGATTTATTTGAGAAAAAGGTATTAGCGGTGGATGAAGAGAAGAAGCAGTAAGCGGTTACTTTTTTGATAGTTTCTGCAAATAGCCTCCTAAGATTAATGAATCATTTTTATAAATCATTATGTCTTCAGCCTCGTTAATATTAACGTTCACAGTATCGCCATATTTAATTTCGTTAAAATAAGTCGGCTCATTATCAATAACGCCTGAAGAATTTTCACCGTCAATACTTAGTATTCTAAGCCAGATATGCTCGTACTTTCCCGATTCAGCTAATTTTAATTTTGCATAAAAACCATCTCCTCGATCTTTATTAAATTCAGAAATAAAATAAGGTAACTTTTCTTTTGTAAGTTCTTTAGAACGAACTAAATCAGGGTTATCCGAAAAAATTTCTCTTGTATTATTTTTATCCCACTCATCCTGAGTATTTTGTTTTCCGCTTTTATTACAAGCATAAAGGCACATTACTATAACAAATGTAAAACTTAAAAATATTGTTTTAAATTTTTGACTCATGAGATTTAAGATTATTACAATATTACTCAATTTTTCGTTTCCATATATCTTAACTAACTTTGCATTATTAATTATGCTATTGGAAAACGACACTTACAAAACCCTCTCTGCCCCTTCCGAAGAAACACTGTTTAAAGAAAAGAACAGCAAGTTCTTCAGCTACGCGTTCCCTGTTATTAGCGAAGATGCCGTAAAACCTATTTTAGACGATTTACGAAAGCAGCACCAGTCAGCCGGGCATTTTTGTTATGCCTTTCAATTAGGTACCGATAAAATTCAGTACCGTGCTAATGATGACGGCGAACCTAATAACACTGCCGGTATGCCTATTTATGGCCAAATTCAAAGCTTTGGTGTAACTAATGTGCTTGTGGTGGTAATTCGATATTTTGGTGGCGTTAAGCTGGGCGTAGGCGGGTTAATTTCTGCTTACCGCACTTCGGCACAAATGGCGCTCGAAGCGTCAGATATTATTGAAAAAACTATTAATGTACAGTATACACTTAAATTTGGCTATGCCGTTATGAACAAGGTTATGCGCGTTATTAAGGAAAAAAACCTCGATATTGTATCGCAAAAAATGGACATGGACTGTGAAATAACCATCGCTACCCGCAAAAAAAATGCCTCAATGGTACTTGAGGCATTTGAAAACTTGTATGAAGTGGTAATAAAGTAGACAGTGTTCAGTGTTCAGTTTGCCTGGGCTTCTGAATACTGATCACTGATTACTGAACTATTTCCCTATAGAATCTATACTCTCCCTAACGTATTGCGGCGGTACTACAGGGCGCCCGGTTTTCATGTCTACAAACACTAAAACCGAGTTACCTATTGTTAATAACTGCCCCGCTTCATTGTATATTTCATAGTCAAATTCTATCTTAACAGACTCCTGTTTTTTAAAGATTGTTCTTACAGTTAAAAGGTCGTCATAGCGTGCCGGTTTCTTGTAATTCATGGTTAAAGAAACCACTGGAAGCATTACCCCCTGCTTTTCCATAACACTATAGCTAAGCCCCAGATTTCTAAGCCATTCTACGCGCCCCATCTCAAAATATTGCGCATAATTACCGTGGTATACAACCCCCATCTGATCGGTCTCTGCATAGCGAACACGTACTTTAAATTCGTGAAAATTCATATATTTTAAATGTTAATATTTTATTAATTTTAGATTAAGGTGCTTACAATTTTTTTTTATTAAAATCAATACACCCAAAGTTTTTTTTTGAGGAATTTTGTGTCCATATTTGTTCTCCCTAAAAGGGGCGTAATCGTTGGCCACCTTTTTGTAAGACAACTTTTAATAAACAACTAAGATTCAGGATATATGACTAAAACTGCGCAATCGGTATGGGAAAACTGTCTGGTATTCATAAAAGACAATATTCAGGATCAGGCCTACAAGACCTGGTTTGAACCCATCAGGGCAGTTGAGTTAACCAACAACGCACTGTATATCCAGGTACCCTCTAAATTCTTTTACGAATGGCTGGAGGAGCACTATGTGAAATTGTTAAAAGTAGCCCTTACTAAAGAACTTGGCACCGGCGCTAAGTTACTCTATAAAATTAAAATGGAAAACACTTTTGGCAACAAACAGCCCTTTACAGAGCAGTTGCCAAGTGCCCACCGTGCCCCTGTTAAACCGCAGGAGGTAGATGTGCCATTGCAAAATAAAAATCCGGAACTTAAAAACCCTTTTATAATTCCCGGCATCCGCAATTTAAAGATCGAGTCACAGCTTAATGCAAATTACAGCTTTGACAACTTTTTTGAAGGCGATGCTAACAGGCTTGCACGTTCGGCAGGATTGGCTGTGGCTAATAAACCGGGCGGAACCTCTTTTAACCCATTACTTATTTTTGGCGGTGTAGGTTTAGGCAAGACCCACCTTGCACACGCTATTGGTATAGAGATAAAAGACAAGTATCCGGATAAGACCGTACTATATATATCTGCAGAGATTTTTACTCAACAGTATATAGACTCTGTAAAACGCAATACCCGTAACGACTTTATTCACTTCTATCAGTTAATAGATGTGCTTATAATAGACGATGTTCAGTTCCTTTCGGGCAAGACCGGTACTCAGGATGTGTTTTTCCACATCTTTAACCACCTGCACCAAAATGGAAAACAGGTTATCCTGACATCAGACAAAGCCCCTGTAGACATGCAGGATATTGAACAGCGATTGCTGTCCCGCTTTAAGTGGGGCCTTTCGGCAGAATTGCACCAGCCTGATTATGAAACCCGGGTTTCGATATTAAAAAATATCCTTTTTGGCGATGGTGTAGAGATGCCCGAAGAAATTATAGAATATGTAGCCCGCAACATTAAGAGCAATGTGCGCGAGCTGGAAGGTGCTATAATATCGTTAATTGCGCAATCATCTTTTAATCACCGTGAGGTAACGCTGGAGCTTGCCAAGATGGTGGTAGAAAAGTTTGTAAAGAACGTTAAGCGCGAAATATCTATAGACTACATTCAAAAAGTAGTGTCAGATTATTTTCAGCTTGATGTAGATACACTGAAATCTAAAACCAGGAAGCGCCATGTGGTACAGGCCAGGCAGCTTGCCATGTTCTTTGCTAAGAAATTTACAAAGGCATCGTTGGCAAACATCGGTTCGCAAATAGGCGACCGTGACCATGCTACCGTACTGCACGCCTGTAAGACGATTGATAACCTTGTTACTACCGATAAACAGTTCCGTAAATTTGTTGACGATATCAACAAGAAACTATCTGTATAATGCCCGTTAAAATTTTAATGGTTTGCCTGGGTAATATCTGCCGGTCGCCACTGGCCGAAGGTATATTACAGTCTAAACTGCCTGCTGATAAATTTATGGTAGATTCTGCCGGAACGGGCGACTGGCATGCAGGCCAGGGTCCGGACCATCGATCTGTCCTTGCCGCTAAAAACCGTGGCCTGGACATTAGCATGCAAAAGGCGAGGCAAATTAAAAAATCTGACTTTACAGATTTTGACCATATTTTTGTAATGGACAGCTCTAACTTTAAAGATGTTACACGTCTTGCCCCTACCGCAGAGGGCAAAGCAAAAGTAATATTGATGATGGATGAGATATTTCCCGGGCAAAAAGTTGATGTACCCGACCCGTATTATGGCAGTGCCAAAGATTTTGACAACGTATACGATATGCTCGATGAAGTTTGCGAGCTTGTTGCCGCTAAATTAATTAAGGAACATTCTTAATTAATCGATTACAACAACGAGTCATCACCTATTTCGTTAATTCCGTTATTATAATCGTCTAATACTTTAAGGGCTTTTTCATAATCCTCTTCTGCCACTTTTATAACCGAAGAACCAAACCCACCCGGCGAAACCGCAAAAGGCTCTATAGTAGCCATAAGTGCATTATCCTCATAAACAGGTATACCATTGCTTTCCAACAAATTCATGATACCCATACTCTCTATAGAAGACCCGCTGAATATCTCGACTGTTTTAGTGAAATCGCTCATGGTATATTAATTTTATTAGTCCTAAGATACGCTAAAATCGCGATAATAAAGTAATTTAATATCGCTATTTTTGCAGCCAATTAATACTTCAATATTATGTCTACGTCTATGTCTCCTAAAGGAAAACTATATTTACTGCCTGTGCCGCTTGGCGATGATGCCGACCCAAAAGAGGTACTGCCGGTAACTATAGAGAAATCTATTGAGTTTATAGACCATTATATAGTAGAGAACGAAAAAACAGCCCGCCGCTTTATTAAGGCCATTTTACCAACAAAAAAACAGCCTGACTTAAAGCTTTCAATACTAAACAAACATACTAAAACATCTGAGCATGCCGGGTTTTTACAACCCTGCATGGAAGGTAAGAATGTTGGTATAATGAGCGAAGCAGGCTGCCCCGGCGTTGCCGATCCCGGTGCTGCTATTGTAAAACTGGCACACGAAAAAGGCATACAGGTAATTCCGCTTGTGGGTCCGTCGTCTATATTACTGGCTATGATGGCGAGCGGTATGAATGGGCAGAGCTTTGCCTTTAACGGTTACCTGCCTATTGATAAGGGTGAGAAGAGGGCAACCTTAAAAAATTTCGAGAAACTATCTCAGGATAAAAGTCAATCGCAGTTGTTTATAGAAACGCCTTTCCGAAACAATAAAATGCTGGAAGAAATTTTACTGGCCCTGCAGCCCACTACGCACCTTTGCATCGCGGCAGATATTACCCTACCAACAGAACTTATTAAAACCAAGACTATTGCCCAATGGAAAAAAGAAGTACCCGACCTGCATAACAGGCCGTGTATTTTTATAGTGCATAAGTTTTAGAGAGGAGAACTTAGTTTCTTAGAGATTAACTTCGATAAAATTTTCTGAATATTCCTTTATCATATCACGCACCTTCCTGAATTCAGCCATGATTTCATCTTCAGTCCCCTGAGCCTTTGCAGGGTCGGGGAAATTGTAATGGAATTTTTGTGCCTTTGTAGGAAAATAAGGGCATCGCTCTTTTGCATTGTCGCAAACGGTGATTACATAATCAAAGTCGATATCATAATACTCATCAATATTATTTGAGGTGTGGGCAGAAATATCAATACCATCTTCCTTCATTATAGTAACAGCCCGCGGGTTAACACCGTGCGTTTCCACTCCGGCGCTAAATACCTCGGTATTGCCATTGGCAAAATATCTCAAATATCCTTCCGCAATCTGGCTGCGGCAGCTGTTGCCGGTACATAGAACTAATATCTTTTTCATATAGCTATTTTTTAGCAGCACCCACCACCCGGTGTACATGCAGCTCCTTCCTGACTACCTAACATTTGCAAACTCACTTTTGGTTTAGCCGGTATTCCGCAGGCATCCTGAGCAAGACATGCTGTTTGTTTGGCTATTAAAACAAAATCTTTCCCTTCAAATTCAAGATTATATCTACCAATAGTTTCACTCTGGTATTCCACTTCTACTTCAAAATCGCCCATACCAAGAACACTTTCAGATAAGCTAATAATATCAAGTAATTTTTTAGGCTTTAGCCTGTGTTCAAAATCGTTGGCATCCCATAACTGAAAATTTGCCACTTCTTCCCTACGTACAACTCCACCGCAGTCTATAAAGTTTTTAGTAACCACACCTACTTCGGTTACGTGAAAATTTTCGGGTACAAATGTTCCATCAGGGAGTTTAAAATTTACCGCTTCGGCAGTAGCCAAATATTTTTTAATTTCAGATAGTTTCATAAATACTACATTTAATAATTAACAACACTCATTTCTTTTATTCTCAAGCGACATCGATATTTGGTTGAAGAACAATTTTATTTTTTCGAAACCTTTCTCTTCAATGCAATAACAAATCGCGGTACCTTCTACATTTCCTTTGATTAGCCCGGCATTTTTAAGTTCCTTTAAATGCTGCGATACTGTGGCCTGGGCTAAAGGCAGCACCTCTACAATATCGCCGCAAATACAAGTATCTACACTTAGCAAATATTCTATTATGGCAATGCGTGCAGGATGGCCTATGGCTTTTGCCAATGCCGAAAGCTCATTTTGCGCATCTGTAAACTGTGCTGATTTAGTAATCCCCATATACTCTTTATTATATCGCAATATTACGATAAATATATCTAAGTTTGCACACAGCTTATAAAAATTAGCACGGCTAAATTCTTTTCAACTTTGTAACTTTGCAAAACCTATACATCATTATGCAAACCAGACTTTTCGATTTTTCCCAAAAAGTAAATTATAAAAACGAGATCCTTGCCGGTTTTACCGTGGCTATGACCATGATACCGGAGTCGCTTTCGTTTGCAATACTTGCCGGTTTCCCCCCGTTAGTAGGTTTGCATGCCGCTTTCTTAATGGGGTTAATTACCGCTATTTTTGGTGGCAGGCCGGGACTGGTTTCCGGAGGTGCGGGCGCAACGGTAATTACGCTTATTGCACTCATGAAAATGCATGGCTTAGACTTTGTGTTTGCCGCCGTGGCACTGGCAGGAGTAATACAAATATTAGTTGGTATCTTTAAACTGGGCAAATTTATACGGCTGGTACCGCAACCGGTTATGTACGGTTTTGTAAATGGCCTTGCTGTTGTAATATTTATGTCGCAGCTGGGGCAATTTAAGAGAATTGTAAATGGTCATGAAGAATGGCTTAGCGGTACACCTTTATATATAATGGCCGGACTTGTAGCGCTTACCATTACTATAGTTATAGGCCTGCCTAAAATTACCAAAGCTGTACCGGCATCTTTAGTAGCTATTATAGTTGTATTCTTAATTGTATTAGGCTTCGGGATACCTACTAAAACCGTTCAGGATATTGCATCGGTTCAGGGCGGCTTCCCGCCTTTACATATCCCGAACATCCCTCTTACTTTTAAAACCCTTACAATAATATTACCTTTCTCGCTTGTTATGGCAGCTGTAGGCTTAACCGAAGGCCTGCTAACACTAAATTTAGTAGATGAAATTACCGGAACTCGCGGTAATAGCAACCGTGAATGTATTGCCCAGGGTGGCGCTAATATTGCTAACGGTTTCTTTTTCGGGATGGGGGGCTGCCCCATGATAGCCCAAACACTGGTTAACCTATCGGCAGGGTCGCGGGCAAGGCTATCAGGTATTATTGCTGCAATCACAATTTTATTAATTATACTTTTTGGCGCACCCATAATAGGCAAACTTCCTATGGCCGCATTAGTTGGCGTAATGATGATGGTTGCCATTGGTACCTTTGAATGGGCCAGTTTTAAAGTGATCAACAAAATGCCCAAGCAGGATATTTTTACAGGAATTGTTGTAGCACTTATCACTATTGTATTACACAACCTGGCACTGGCAGTACTTGTAGGCGTAATACTATCGGCCCTGGTATTTGCATGGGAGAGCGCTAAAAAAATTAGGGTAGAAAATTTTACGGATACCGATGGTTCTAAGAATTATAAAGTATATGGCCCTCTTTTTTTTGGATCTATAACAACTTTTAACGAACAATTTGATATCGACAATGACCCACAACAGGTTATTATAGATTTTAAAGAAAGCCGCGTAACAGATATGTCTGCAATTGAGGCCCTCAACAAGCTTACCCATCGTTATAGTGATTTGGGCAAAACGTTACGCTTAAAACATCTTAGTCCCGATTGCCTCTTGTTGTTAAAAAATGCCGAAACAATTATCGATGTAAATATTATTGAAGACCCAAACTACAGGGTTGCAACGGATAAACTTAATTAGCCCGAAAAATAAATTTAGAAAATTAATTGTCAGGCATTATTTGAGCAGAAATACATGATGCAATGTAGCAGGTTTATGCATTACACGACTACTTGCTCATCGATCTCTATAAAGAAATTAAAGGAAATTTCCTTACGGAAAACCTCAATAATATCATTCTGTTAAAAAAAAGGCTTCAAAATTAAAAAATTGTTTTTTCTGCACCGCTAACTCAAAAACACAATTAAAAACATACATTTTTATGTAATTTAGCAGCACACACAAATTACAGCCATGCAACTATTCCCCGACTTTATATTACTAATGTCGTTGCTATTTATTTTAGTAATCTATGCCCTGTTTAAATTTTTAAATAATCAATTACCTTATAAAGAAAGAAAAAGAGAATTGATAGAAAGATTTCAGGAAATACGTTCATTATCTATAAAGCTTCAGGAAACGGTTAGCAAATTTATTCTTACAAATAGTGCTAATGACATTATTTTTTTTGAAAATACAACTTATGGAAGTTTTTTAAAATCACTTCAAAAAAATCACATTTTATACCTTTCAGAAAAATCATATATTAAAGTAAAAAAAAGTAATAACAGATTTTTTTTAAAAAATACAGATTCCGTGCTTATTAATCAGGCTATTAAACTAAAAGAAGCCCAAAACAAAGTTTCGGGCCTGTATGATAGCTAATAAAAAATCTTAAATTAATTAAGCCTTACCTTAGGTTCAGGATGTGCAATAATAGCAGATGTATCATAACCGCCAAATTTCCTGATATAGCTTTTTAAAGAGGTTCCAAAACCGTCTTTATAGCCTCTGCTTCCGTTAGATTTTAGAAAACTCTTAACAGAGTTAGCACCGGCAAGGTGCGCAGCAGCAAGAAGTCCCGATTCGGTAATTTTTACTCCTTTGATGACCTTACCATCAAATTTGTTTATTTCTTTTTTTAATTCCCATTTGTTTTTACAAAGCAATGCTTTAAAAGCACGTTCCTGTAAACCCGGATTATTTAAAAAATTTGCTGTGTTGAAGATTCCAAGCGCGCGTAATGTGCTTTTGCCAAACTGGTATTTACCCATGTAACCGTAGCGGTTTACAAGCTTGTAAAGGCCCTGGCTTTCTTTTATACCTATAGCCTGTTTAAACCCAATGTATGATTTTCCTGTAAATGGAAAATTAAAGTTAACAACCTTAGCGGTTTCATCAATTGTAGGAACAGAATAATTTGTAATTTCATCTTCGGCAAGGTGAAAACCTTCTATCCTTCCAAATTGCTTTTCTTCTTTGGCCTTAAAGCCAGAACTTACCGTTGCAATAAAAAGGGCTAAGCCCAAAAAGTATGTCCATTTTTTTATCATGAGTTTTAATTGCTCATAAACTGTCACTTTATGAATTTCACAGGCTACAAATATACACAAAAATAAAGGTTGATTTACAGCATCTTAGCAAATCACTTGGTTTTAACTTAATGTTAAGAGCTCTATTTTTGTAGTTGTATCCCTGCAATCACCGTTAAATAAAGGGGTTACCAAAAAAAAATGTTATGTAAAATTAACGCTAATTTTAGGGCAAAAAAATTCCCGAATAGCATTAAAACCACTCGGGAATTCAAATATTTTTGTAGGATTTTACCTCTTTATACCCATCTTTTCTACCCAGGCAACATACTTTTGACGATTAACCTCATGTTGTGCTGCCGTTACAGCAAACTCATGATAACCAAAATTTGTAACGCTTGCGCAAAAATAAATATAGTTGTGTTTTTCAGGGTTAAGCACTGCATCTATAGCAGTAACATCGGGCATGGCAATAGGTCCCGGTGGCAGGCCACCATATTTATACATATTGTAAGGAGAATCTATTAGCAAGTCTTTAAACAACACGCGCTTTATAACCTGGTCAAAATCTCCCGATTGCTTTTTAATCGAGTAAATAACCGTTGGGTCAGCTTCAAGCTTTATGCCTTTATGAAAGCGGTTAAGGTAAACCCCCGCTACACGCGGCCTCTCGTCGTTTTTAACGGTCTCTTTATGCACAATGGCAGCTAAGGCCGAAACCTGCAATGGCGTTAGCCCCTGCGCCTCTGCTTTAGCTAAACGATCGGGCGTCCAGAATTTGCGATATTCTTTAACAAGTTTATCCCTTACCTTAGTAGCGGTAGTGTTCCAGAAAAATTCGTACGTATTAGGTATAAAGATACTTAACACATTATCTTCGTTAAAGCCGTTTTCTTCAAGAAAAGCTTTGTCTGTAAACGCTTGTAATAATTGCAGGCTGTCCGGTTCTATTTGCTGCGCTATTCTGCCTACTGCCCTTTGCAATGTTTCCTGGTTATTAAATGACAGGTTTATGGTTACAGGCTGGCGCATGGCATTAATAAGGTCGTTACTGTTCATACCTTTTGTTAGTATAAATTTACCCGCCTTTACATATTTAGGATACTCTTTCGTTTCGGCCACGTCTTCAAAGCGGTCCATATTTTCTACATAAGGGGCAACAAGTTCTTTTACTTTATTAAAGTCGGCACCAGTGGGTACATATACCGCCACTTCACTTTTATTAAATTTAGTATTGGGTGTAAATATTTTTTGGTACATAAAGTACGCATACACAGAACCAATTATAACTACTACAACCGATGCAATAGCAATGATTTTTTTAAAATTCAAAGTATTATGTTTTAATGTTTGTTAACTAATTGATAAATAGCTTCATCAAAATAAACATTGTTACGTTTATTCCAGTCTTTTTTTATCCCTATTAATTGAAAGCCAAAATTAGTAAAAAGCGTTGTACTTGCAACATTGGCTAAATCTATATTTGCGTATAGTTGGTGCAGTTGCAGTTTTTTAAAAGAATACTCTATAACCATACCAAGAGCTTCTCCACCAAAACCTTTTTGCCTGTCGCCCCTATCCTGAACAATTATACCTATGCCTGCCCTGTTGTTTACAGGGTCAAAGTCAAAAAGGTCTATAAGGCCCACGGCTTCAAAACTGCCAATTTTGCAAATAGCGAGCCTCAGCTGCTTGGCCTCATAAATATCCTGGTGGGCATTTTCTAAATACTGGCGAATGAGAAAACGGCTGTATGGGGTTTGTGTATTGCTAACATCCCACATGGCTTCGTTGTTTTCCAGCTTATAAATAAACTCAAGATCTTCAGGCTCTAACGCCCTAAGATAAATACTGTTACCTGTTAAGGTTACCATTCTGCCTCACCCTTAAAAACAAACTGTGCAGGGCCGGTAAGGTAAACATCTGTAAATTTTTTGCCGTTTTGTTTAAACGATACATTAAGGTGTCCGCCGGGAGTTTGCAGGGTTACACTATCTGCTTTAGTCTTACCCAGCATTTTCATGGCAAGTGCCACAGCAGTTACACCGGTACCACAAGACAACGTTTCATCTTCAACGCCACGCTCGTATGTACGTACCGAAAAAATGTCAGGAGCAGCCTGGCTCACAAAATTTACATTTGTACCATGGTTGCCATACAAGCCGCTATACCTTATGTTAGCCCCAATACCTTTTACGTCAAGGTTAGAAAGGTCTTCTACCATTTCTACATGGTGCGGCGACCCGGTATCGAGAAAAACATAATTTTCATACAACGACACAGTGTTTACATCCTTCATTCTCAACGATATAATGCCGCCATTATCTATTGTAGCGTGGTGGCGTCCATCAATAGCATTAAATTCGGTTTCGTTGTCTATAATCCCTAATGCATTGGCAAAAGCTACTATGCACCTGCCGCCATTGCCGCACATACTGCTTTCGTTTCCATCAGAATTGTAATATACCATACGAAAATCGGTACTTCCGCCGTTCTCTAATAAGATGAGCCCATCGGCACCAATGCCAAATTTACGGTCGCACAGTTGTGCAACAAGTTTGGTATCATTTTTGGGAAATATATCATCGCGGTTGTCTATCATGACAAAGTCGTTTCCTGTGCCCTGATATTTGTAAAAGGTGTATTCCATTTTTGCAGATAAGTACAGGCAAAAGTACAAATATAAACGACATATTTTACATGGTACTTACCGCACTTTAACCTATTTTATAACCTTTTAAAATTAAATACTGCTTTTTATTATGAAAAGAATTTCGAGCCTGTTTTTAGTGTCCCTGCTTAGCGGCGCCACTACTCTTGGAGCTTACAAACTGGTATTTGATAACGACACTACCAGTTCTGCCTTATCAATAGCCGCTCCACAATCATCTTACACAAGAAACGTATCTATGGGTGCCCCCGAAAACGTTGATTTTACCGCCGCCGCAGATAAGGCCGTGCATACCGTAGTACACGTTAAAAACACGTCTTATGCCACCGCGAGCAACCCTATGATGGAGTTCTTTTACGGTTCCCGAGGAGGGCAGCCACAACCGCAGGTGGGCACCGGCAGCGGTGTTATTATTACAGCCGACGGTTACATTGTAACCAATAACCACGTTATACAAAACGCGTCTGAACTGGAGGTAACGCTTAACAATAACAAGTCGTACAAAGCCAAACTTGTAGGTACCGACTCTAAAATGGATATCGCCCTGCTTAAAGTAGATACAAAAGAGAAATTGCCGTATGCCACCTTTGGTAACAGCGATGATATGAAGGTGGGCGAATGGGTACTTGCCGTAGGTAACCCTTACAACCTTACCAGTACGGTTACTGCCGGTATAGTTTCGGCAAAAGCAAGAAACCTTAGCAAAGACGGGATACAATCATTCATCCAGACTGATGCTGCCGTTAACCCGGGCAACAGCGGCGGTGCACTGGTAAATACCCGTGGCGAGCTTATAGGTATTAATACTATGATATCGTCTCAAACGGGTTCATATGTGGGCTACTCTTTTGCAGTGCCAAGCAACATTGCCCGTAAAATTATTGAAGATATTATGGAGTATGGCAATGTGCAGCGTGGTGTGCTTGGGGTTCAGGGTGGCGAGCTTAACAGCACCGTGAGCAAAGAGCTGGGCATTACAGATACCCAGGGCTTTTATGTGCAAAGCGTGATAGATAATAGCGGCGCACAAAAAGCCGGTATTAAAAAGGGCGACATTATTGTTAAGATAGACGAGAAAGCCGTTAACGGATTCTCTGACCTTAATGCCGCCATTGTTACAAAACGCCCTAATGATGTGGTAAAAGTTACCCTTAAGCGCGATGGCAACCTGGTTACCGTGCCGGTTAAACTCAGCAAAAACGAGATTAACAGCTTTACCTATTCCGGCCTTGAACTGCAGGACCTTACCGCAGCCGAGAAAAAACAACTTAAGCTTGATTATGGCGTAAGGATTAAAGAAATTACCGACGAAGATTATATGCCCTATTATGAGGAACTAAAAGGTGGAATTATTTTAAGTATTAATAACACAAAGGCTACCGATATTGAGACCGTTAGTAGTATCTTGGGCAACAAACAGCAAAACCAGCGCGTTCGTGTAGAGATGCTTACAAAAAGCGGACAGGTAGTGCGTTTTATAATGTAATTATCTTTTGTTTTTAAATAGTTAACCCCGGCTTAGTGCGTAAGCCGGGGTTTTTGTTTTAAAGAGATAAGCAATTAATTTACATCTTTTTTCTCTATATTAATTGTACTTACAGTATTATCATCTCCGGTAATTTTTAAAGTGTAATTACCCCGTGTTAGCCCGGTTAAGTCAAGTCGGGAATAATCAGTACCTATACTGTCTACATTTACGGCCTGCCCCTGGTTGTTAAATATACTAAGGTTATTAATAACACCCGGATATTCTACCCGCACATAATCTGTAAATGGGTTAGGAAATACTTTTATAACGCTCTCTGTAAATGTCGACGTAATGGTTATACCGTCCTGCAAAGCACTAACTTCATCTACATAAATATAAAACCTGTTTGTAAAATCGGTACCATTTCCCGCCGTTACTTTAAGGTACAGCGCAGTTCCATTTGCAGGTGTAAAAGCAACCTTCCTTACGGCGCAATTATCAGATGGTATGTGGTTGCTTGCCGTAATATTATCGGCCACACTCCACGGGCCGTTTTGTGTTGGGCCATATTGCACCAGTAAACTTCCCCAATTATTCCCTGTTGCAGGTTGGTAAGGCAATACCTCATCATACATAAGCACTTTGTACCTGTAAGTTAGCACTACCCTTTCGCCATTGCTAACCCCCAGGTTAGGCGAATACGTAATGGCAGGTGTAGCATTGTTGGCACTATTTTTATATGCTGCCCTAAGGGCATAAGGGTTGTTGCATACGGCAACATCGGTTACCACAAAGTCAGATGTTGTCCATTTGTGGTTTAACGACGAAAAATCCTGAGTGTAGTTTATCTGTGCCGTAAGAGTATTGATTAAAAATAAAATAGCTGTAAATGCTAAACCATGTATTGAGTGTAAGGTGTTCTTCATAATAAATAATTTAATTACATATTAAAGTTACGCTATAAACCACTGGTTTTCAAAAAGCAGGAGCTCTTTAACCTCACATTATGCCATTGTTAATAATTTTAACATTACATAGATATCAAAATTCAAAGTATAAAAACGGGCAGCCTGAGCCACCCGTTATTATTAAAAACTAAATTAGAAAATTAAAAAATTATTGTTTGATAACTTTTATAGTTTTTGATGTGCCATCGGCTACCACTTTAACCATATAAGTTCCTGAGGTAAGTGATGTCATATCTATTTGAGCATTGTTTTGATTAACCGTTTTACCTAAAACTTTTTGCCCTAAAAGGTTAAACACTTCTATGCCCATAATGTTATTTATATAATTTACATTTAGCACATTAGTAACAGGATTAGGATAATACTTAAAGTTAGACGCATTAAAACCTTCGGTACCGGCCACAAATTCTGATATATTAATAAGATAATCTTCACCCTGCCCATAGCCAAAACCACTACCGTCATCATCTGTACAGCCGTTTCCTGAAAAACCATCAAAAAGCTTAAGCACCCTCATGTTAGTTAATCCTGTAAGTGCAGTAGCAGGTATTACAATGCTGCCTGTAGCCTGCTGGCTGTCAATTCCTGTCGAGTTTTCAATAATGCCTGTTTCAAATGCCTCACCATCATCTGTAAAATCACCATCCTGATTAAAATCTATCAGGACAGTAATGTAATTTTCAAAATTTCCATCAGTATTACCTTCAACCGCTACCGGATAGGTTTGCCCTAACATAACCTGTGCAGGAGTTACATTAGTAAAATTTTCCTGACCCGCAGATCCATTCACTTCTTCGGAGCTTGTATTGTCAATACCCGCAAAAACTACTCGGGATATTGGCTCAATCCCCGCAGTAAATTCGAGCGCACAAGGACAATTTAGTCCGGTGTTCGTTACAAGTACTGACCTGCTGAAAACAAATTCGCGGCTTGCTGTACATGTTATTACAGCCCTGTAATAGGTAGCTTCGGTTTGTGCAGCCTCATAGGTAGCGCCCGTTGCGTTTATTACCATATCTGTAAAGAGTATATTATCTTCAGAAGTTTGCCATAGAAATGTAAGGCCCGTAGTAACATAAGCAGGACTTAATGATAACGATGCCATTGCCGTATTACAAATACCTGCAGATGCAGCAATAGTGACAGAGGCATTTGGGGTATCGCTACACGCTTCAGAAACTGGTTGTGTAACCGTTATATCATCTAAGCAAAACAGAATGTCAGTTTCGTCAATTTCAGGATTTGCAGTTACAATAAAACGCAGGTAAAGCGTAGCTGCAGGAGGTGTAAAAGCCAGTGTTTTTATAGCGCAATTATTAGATTCTGTATGGTTTTCCGGGGTTATTGTTTCGAGAGTAGTCCAGGGCCCGGAAGAATTAGTGGCATACGAAACTTTTACATTACCCCAATTTGTACTGTTAAGCACTGCCTCTTCAGAGTTGTAATCTAAAATTTTGTATTTATAAGAAAGTGTTACCTCCTGACCATTAGACAAACCTATTAGAGCAGTAGTGGTAGATCTTATATTAAATCCTGCAAGTGTAAAAGATTCTCCTGCAAAAGATGTAATCCCATTACAAACCTGATCATCGGTAGCATAAAACTCATTATCATCCCAGGCAAACGTATTCCCTTCAAAGCCTTCAGTATAATTTACCTGCGCAATGCTTTTATTTATAAACAGTAACGCACAAATTATAAATAACAATTTTAATAGTAAATGTTTTTTCATACCATATTTATTAAAGATTTATGATTATAAATATAACAAAAAATTAAATAATTTTTAAATATTTTGCTAAAATTATGATTTAAGTAAATATAATAACTTTTAATCAATTTGCACATTCAATAATTTTAAGCACAAATACCACAGTATTATTATTTATTTCGAAAAAAATATTAAAAATAATTTCACGAAAACGATTGAAATTATATACATTTGCTGCACAACAACACAACTAACCTTTTATAGAATGAATAATGCTCTTTTATATGAAAAGGAAGTATCCTACCAGGCCGGAAGGCGTAAGGCAGGTATAGAATTTATAAATATTGTAAGCGAATTATGGTATGACAAATCTATAGAACTGGTACTATTTAGGAACCAGCTTATAGATAAAAGTGTAGCAGAAGTTATTAACTTGCATGAATATGCGGGCGAATTTATAAAGAAGCCTATTGATGTTTATGACACCGTTATGATAGCCCGTGCCATACAGGCAGCCGAACTGCCACCATCACGTATAGATATTGGTAAACTAACTTATGAATATCATTTAGAAGAAAACCCGCATCATGATGTTACCTCCTTTATAGCCGATAAACTTAATGGAGCCAAAGATTTTAAAAACATTGTGCCAAAAGATGTTGTTCTGTATGGTTTTGGCCGTATAGGCAGGCTTTTAGCGCGCGAAATGGTATCTAAAATAGGCAAAGGAGCACAGTTAAGGCTTCGCGCTATTGTGGTGCGCGACAAAGATGATGCCGTACTTCTTGCCAAGCGTGCTTCATTATTAAAATATGATTCTATTCATGGTGACTTTCAGGGATCGGTAGTTGCCGACCCTTTTAATAATGCCCTTATAATTAACGGTACTACCGTACACATTATAAGCGCATCTGCACCCGAAGATATAGATTATACCTACTACGGCATTAATAATGCACTCCTTATAGATAATACCGGTGCCTTTACCACTGCCGATGCCTTAAAGCGCCACATGAACTGCAAAGGTATAGAAAAAGTATTACTTACCGCACCCGGCAAAGGTGTGCCTAATATTGTTTATGGGGTTAACCACGAAGAGTATAACCCCGATGTTACCGATATTTGGTCGGCGGCATCATGCACCACTAATGCTATTACACCGGTACTAAAAGCTGTTGAAGATACTTTAGGCGTTATAAAAGGCCATCTTGAAACCATACATGCCTATACTAACGACCAAAACCTGGTTGACAATATGCATAAAAAATACCGTCGTGGCCGCGCCGCTGCTCTTAATATGGTTATTACCGAAACCGGTGCCGGTAGCGCTGTAGCAAAGGCAATACCATCGTTAGCCGGTAAGCTTACCAGTAATGCAATACGTGTGCCGGTACCTAACGGATCGCTTGTGGTGTTGAATATTGAGGTTGAAAGAGCTACATCTGTAACTGAAATTAATGAGATCATAAAGCACTGCGCACTGGAAGGCCAACTTGTAGAACAGATAAAATATTCGCTTAATAATGAGCTTGTATCCAGCGATATCGTGGGTACCCCTGCCCCTGCTATTTACGATAGTAATGCTACCATAGTTAGTGCCGATGGTAAAAATGTAATATTATATGTATGGTATGATAACGAATATGGCTACAGCCACCAGGTTATCAGGCTTGCAAAGTATATTGCCAAAGTGAGGCGTTTTGCCTATTATTAGTAACTGACCAATTCTTTATATTTAAATTGTGTTTTAATCCGTCCCGACCAATCCACCCGGGGCGGATTTTTTGTATCTAAAATTAGTATTTAAAAAACCCGGAATTACCGGGATCTAATTAAGCTATAAAGCAGCTTTGTCCAGCTTTTCGGCACTTTCAATCAATGCTATAAATTCTTTCCGGTAACCCTCAATATCATTTTTTAAACCTTCACGAGCCAGTTGGTTAACCAGTTTATAATCAATTGTACCCTTATATTTAGAATCACGCAACAACATACCAAAGCCTGCAACTGCAGTAACAAATTTAGAATCTGCACTTGCATCCTGCCAGTTGACAGATTTTGCTGCCACTGTTTTCTCTAACAATATACTTTTGTCTGATTTTATGGGTTTGTATCGCAGTTTTACCGTCATCATTTCGTTGCCAGATGATACCACAGTTTCGCCCGGTTTTTGGTATTTCAACTTATCAACAGCCCCACCTTTAAATGCTACACCCACAGGTACCACTTCATACAAGGCCGTTACACGATGGCCTGCGCCAAGCTCGCCAGCATCTTTAAGATCGTCGTTAAAATCTTCGTTGTTAAGCACACGGTTTTCATAACCTATCAGTCGGTATGCCTGTACTTTGGCAGGATTAAATTCTACCTGAATTTTCACATCCTTAGCAATCACAAATAAATTAGCGGTAAGCTCTTTGCTAAATACTTTTTGTGCTTCCTTCATGCTGTCTATGTAAAAGTAATTACCATCGCCCCAGTTGCTAATCTCCTCCATTGTAGCATCTTTATAATTGCCCATACCAAAGCCACAAATGGTAAGAAAAATATCTTTTCCTTTGTTTTTTTGTATTAAGTCCATTAAATCCGATCGCGAACTCACGCCTACATTAAAATCACCATCGGTAGCAAGTATTACACGGTTATTCCCTTCTTTAATAAAATTATCAGCTGCCGTTTTATAAGCAAGCTCTAACCCTTCCCCACCCGCTGTAGAACCTTGGGCATATAAAGCTTCGAGTGCCTTTTTTATGGCACCTTTATCATCTACAGATGTACTTGGCAGCACCAGCCCTGCGCTACCCGCATAAGTAACTATAGCTACGCGGCTGCCGGGGCTAAGATTATCTACCATTACCATAAAAGCATCTCTCAATAAAGGTAACTTTTCGGGCGACTCCATAGAGCCTGACGTATCTAAAAGAAATACAAGGTTGCTGGGCTTAAGGTTTTGGTAATCCAGGCTTTTTCCCTGCAGCCCAATCCTAACCAGCTGATGCCCTTTTGTCCAGGGGGCATCCCACACCTCTGTAGTTACAGAAAAAGGATCATTGCCCTGTGGCTGAGGATAGTTATAGGTAAAATAATTAATAAACTCCTCTATACGCACAGCCCCTTTTTCGGGCAGGCGACCGCTTTCTATAATGCGGCGCACATTGCTGTAAGACGCATTATCTACATCTATAGAAAATGTAGATAGCGGATTGCTTTTAGCTTCTTTAAAGTCATTCTCTGTAATATTGTCATATTCTTCGGTGTTGTGCACTGCTTCAGGTTCAGCGGCAACCATGTCTGCATTTACTACAGGCTTATCTTTAAGAGTTGCGGGTGCCTGCATGATTTCTACTGTTTCTACAGTTTCTTCTTTTTTGTCGGAAGCCTGTTTACAGCCTATAGCCAAGAGCACAATTGCTATGGCACATACTAATTGATTTGGTTTCATGATGGTTGATTTGATTGATGCAAGCAATTAAAGTATCGCTCATTAAATCAACGAAATAAACGGTATTTATATTTTATAAAATCAACTATTTATTTTTGGCGTTAAAATATCTATAATATAGATATTTCATTGTAATCTATTATATAATTTTGATATGCACCCAACAAGAAAATTACAAGATGAAACAAATTGATCTTTGTAAGCTATTATGACGACAAACTTTGAAAAGCAGGCATTACAATACAAATATTTGTGGCCAGCAAATGATACTGAATTACAGTTTGATGATGAAGACGTTATAGACCGTCGAAATGGCTATCATGTACTTAGTTTTATAAACAGGTTTTTAGCCGTACACGGACTTACTGATCTGGGCTCATTTCAAAAAATGGAATGGATGATGTGCAAATACCTTCCTCAGGATTTACACTACCGCCACGAAATTGAAGATTGGATCAGGAAAAACTGGGGACAGAAGGTTTATTTTTATTAAAATTTTATAGTTCAAACACTAAATTGCAGACAATAAAACAAAATAACTCCCCCGTTTTCACGAGGGAGTTTTACACTATAATGAATTATAAGAAACTTATGATTTAACTTCTGCACCGGCAGCCGCAATAAGGTTTAGTGCGCTACCTGCTACAAACCAGCCTATCTGGCCTTCGTTATAACTGTGATTTACTACAATAGATTCTGTACTACCGTTATCATGAACAATCTCGATGGTAATTTGTTTACCTGGGGCAAACTCTTTAAGATCGGTAAAGTTAAAGGTGTCATTCTCCTGTATTTTGTCATAATCAGCCTCATTATCAAAAGTAAGCGCAAGCATACCCTGTTTTTTAAGGTTGGTTTCGTGTATACGTGCAAACGATTTTACCAATACTACTTTTACACCAAGATGCCTTGGCTCCATAGCAGCGTGTTCACGAGATGAACCTTCGCCATAGTTATGGTCGCCCACAACAATAGTTGGTATACCGGCAGCTTTATAAGCACGGGCCGTTGCAGGAACTGCATCATACGCACCTGTAAGCTGGTTTTTAACGTTATTTGTTTTTTGGTTAAAAGCGTTTACCGCACCAATAAGCATGTTATTTGATATATTATCAAGGTGGCCACGGAAACGTAACCATGGGCCAGCCATAGAAATATGGTCTGTAGTACATTTACCAAATGCCTTAATAAGCAATTTAGCACCTGCTATGTTTTCGCCATTCCATGGCTCAAACGGAGCAAGAAGTTCTAAACGCTCAGATGTAGGGCTAACGATAATCTGTACAGCAGAACCATCTTCGGCAGGAGCCTGGAATCCAGGGTCTTCAGCGTCAAATCCTTTTGGAGGCAACTCATTACCTGTAGGCTCATCAAGCATTACCTCTTCGCCATCTTCGTTAATAAGCTTGTCTGTAATAGGGTTAAAGCCAAGGTCGCCCGCTATGGCAAGTGCCGTTACAAGTTCCGGAGAACCTACAAATGCAAGTGTGTTAGGGTTACCATCGGCACGTTTTGAGAAGTTACGGTTAAATGAGTGAACAATGGTATTACGCTCTTCTTTCTCGGCACCTTCCCTGTCCCACATACCAATACATGGCCCGCAGGCATTAGCAAATACAGTAGCGCCAATTTTATCAAAAGTATCAATAAAACCATCACGCTCTATAGTATATCGCACCACTTCAGATCCCGGAGTGATCGTAAACTGCGATTTGGTTTTAAGGTTTTTTTCAGCAACCTGTTTAGCAAGCGATGCCGAACGTGAAATATCTTCGTAAGAAGAGTTAGTACAAGAACCTATCAATCCTACCTGAATGTTAAGAGGCCAGCCGTTTTTCTCTGCTTCTTCCCTCATTTTAGATATAGGCGTAGCTAAATCCGGAGTAAAAGGGCCGTTTAAGTGTGGCTCCAGTTCGCTAAGGTTAATTTCTATAACCTGGTCAAAATACTGCTCAGGGTTAGCATATACCTCGTCGTCTCCAGTTAAGTATTTTGCCACTTTATCGGCAGCATCGGCAACATCTGCACGGTTTGTGGCACGAAGGTAACGGCTCATAGAATCGTCATATCCAAAAGTAGATGTTGTAGCCCCCACCTCTGCACCCATGTTGCAAATGGTACCTTTACCGGTACATGACATAGCTGTGGCACCTTCGCCAAAATATTCTACAATAGCACCTGTACCACCTTTTACAGTAAGGATACCTGCCACCTTAAGGATAACATCTTTAGGAGCTGTCCATCCTGATAATTTACCGGTAAGTTTTACACCAATAAGCTTAGGGAATTTAAGCTCCCATGCCATGCCGCTCATTACGTCTACCGCATCTGCACCACCCACACCAATGGCAAGCATACCAAGGCCTCCGGCGTTTACGGTGTGAGAGTCGGTACCTATCATCATACCTCCGGGGAAAGCATAATTTTCAAGAACTACCTGGTGGATAATCCCTGCACCCGGTTTCCAGAACCCAATGCCATATTTATTTGAAATAGAAGAAAGGAAGTCAAATACTTCGTTACTCTGTTCTTTTGCTCGTTTTAAATCGGTTTTTGCATCAACTTTTGCCTGTATAAGGTGGTCGCAGTGTACTGTAGTAGGCACGGCAACACGTGGTTTTCCGGCATGCATAAATTGCAGCAGCGCCATTTGAGCCGTTGCATCCTGGCAGGCTACCCTGTCTGGGGCAAAGTCTACATAATCTTTACCTCTTGTAAAAGCCTGCGTAGCATTACCTTCCCACAAGTGAGAATATAAGATTTTTTCTGAAAGTGTGAGCGGACGGCCAACTAAATCGCGTGCCTTGTCTACACGTTCGGCCAGATTCTCATACACCTTTTTGATCATTTCAATATCAAAAGCCATATTTCTATAATTTAATATTATACGTTTGTTCGTACCGACTGTAATTTATAAAACTATACAGCCACTTGGTTATGGGCAGGTGAGAACTTAGTTAGGTTAATTCCCTCAACCGCCGCTTTGTATTCATTAATAGTTGGAATGCGTCCTAAAATTGCCGACAATACAACAACCGGAGTAGATGCAAGTAACGATTCGCCTTTTTTACGTTCGGTATCTTCTACAACCCTCCCTTGAAAAAGACGTGTAGATGTTGCCATTACAGTATCTCCTTTAGCTGCTTTTTCCTGATTTCCCATACAAAGGTTACAACCGGGACGTTCAAGATACATCATATTTTCATATTCTGTACGCGCTGTATTTTTAGGCAATAGGTCGCTAAATTCAAAGCCTGAGTACTTTTGTAACATACTCCAGTCACCTTCAGCCTTAAGCTCATCAATAATGTTATATGTTGGCGCGGCTACAACAAGCGGAGCATTAAACTTCACTTCACCCTGCTGCTCTTCCAGATTTCTAAGCATTTGAGAAACAATTTTCAAATCTCCTTTATGAACCATACAAGAACCTACAAATCCTAAATCAACTTTTTTGTCTTTGCCATAGTAAGAAATAGCGCGAATTGTATCGTGTGTGTATCGTTTTGAAACATCATCATTATTCACATCAGGATCGGCAATCATCGGTTCTGCTATCGCATCAAGGTCTATTACAACTTCGGCAAAATATTTCGCATTTTCGTCTGGAGTCAGTACCGGTTTAACACCTAATTTTATCTCAGTAATTCGCTTATTTGCTTTGTCAATTAAACCCTGCAATACCTGATTGTGGTTATCCATACCTTTATCAATCATAATCTGGATCCTGCTTTTCGCAATTTCCAGCGATTCAATTAAAGTATCGCTGTTAGAAATGCATATAGAGGCTTTTGCTTTCATTTCTGCTGTCCAGTCTGTAAATGTAAATGCCTGGTCGGCCAGAAGTGTACCAATATGAACTTCTATAATCCTGCCCTGAAATACGTTTTCGCCGTCAAATTGCTGCAACATTTGTGCTTGTGTTGCGTGAACAACATCACGAAAATCCATATAGTCTTTCATTTCGCCTTTAAACGTCACTTTTACCGACTCAGGAATAGGCATTGATGCTTCGCCAGTTGCCAGTGCCAGCGCAACTGTTCCGGAATCTGCACCAAAAGCTACACCTTTTGACATCCTGGTATGCGAGTCGCCGCCAATTATAATCGCCCATTCATCTACCACAATATCATTTAAAACTTTATGAATCACATCCGTCATAGAATGATAAACACCTTTTGGGTCGCGGGCTGTAATAACACCAAAATCATTCATAAACTTCATCAGTTTCGGAATGTTTGCCTGCGCTTTTTTGTCCCACACCGAAGCCGTATGGCAACCTGACTGGTATGCGCCGTCAACACTTGGCGAAATAACAGTTGCAGCCATAGATTCTAATTCCTGCGCGGTCATAAGGCCTGTTGTGTCCTGAGAACCAACTATATTTACCTTAACCCGAACATCTGAACCTGCGTATAACAGTTTACCCGGTGTTACGCCAACTGCATTTGTATTGAATATTTTCTCTACTGCCGTAAGCCCCTGTCCTTCAACAGAAATTTCTTTTGAAGAGGCAAATACCTGCGGAATATCAATACCTAAAACTTGGGCAGCAAATGTTTGTATTTTTTTACCAAATACAATTGCATAAGAACCGCCGGCTTTTATAAACTCCAATTTTTGTGGCGTGAATGATTTAGAAAGGTCTATCAATTCCTTATCGCCGTTATATAATTTTTTCTTCTTTGTATTAATAGTTAAAACTGTTCCCGTTGCAACAGAATAAACTTCCTCCAGAACAGGTTCTCCTTTTTCGTTACGTACAAGATTACCATTTGCATCGTGCTTTTTTTCCCAGTTCTTAAGGTCGACCCCTATACCACCGGTAACATCAACCGTTGTAAGGAAAATCGGCGATATACCATTGGTTCCGCCCACAATTGGCGCGATGTTTACAAACGGTATATATGGATTTGCCTGTTTACCCGTCCAGAGTGCAACGTTGTTTACGCCCGACATACGCGATGAGCCTACACCCATAGTCCCTTTTTCGGCAATCAGCATTATACTTGCATCCGGAAATTGCATTTGGAAATCTTTAATTTCCTGTTGTTGCTGAGGCGTCATCATGCACAAACCGTGTAACTCACGGTCAGCGCGTGAGTGTGCCTGGTTACCCGGAGAAAGCAAATCGGTAGAAATATCACCTTCGGCAGCAATGTATGTAACAACTTTTATTTCTTCGGGTACCTCCGGAAGTTGTGTAAAAAACTCCGCCTGAGCGTAACTTTCCAAAATTTCTTTTGCTATAACATTCCCACTCTCATAAGCTGCCTTTAAACGGTCGGTATCTGCTTCGTAAAGGAAAACCTGTGTTTTTAAAACTTCTGATGCGCGTTTTGCGATAGAAAAATCGTGTCCAAGAGCTAAATCAAGCAATACTTCGATTGATTTACCACCCTTCATATATGATAATAATTCGAAGGCAAATGCGGGTGTAATTTCTTCCACTGTAGCTCTGCCCAAAATAATTTCTTTTAAAAATTCTGCTTTAACAACTGCCGCAGAAGTTGTACCCGGTAAAGTGTTATATATAAAAAATTTAACAGAATCAGTTCTGTACGGATTAGTTACATCCTTTATTTGTGCAATAATTTCGCTTAATAATTCTGCTCCGTCAATTGGTTTGGGGTGAAGTCCCTGGGCTTTTCTTTCTTCAATTTCTTTGATATAGTCTTGATAAATAGTATCGAAAGCCATAATTACATGTTTATTTTTCGTTTGTAAAAAGTCCGTAAATTTACTCAAACTTATTGCAATTAAAAAATTTTTAGGGATTGATTAATTTAGCATAATTATTATTTATAAACATTCTATTATACTGAGTATCTTTTAATAAATTTAAGATTTAGGAGTGTTAATTTAAGAATAGTCAATTTTTTAAAAATATATTGACGAATTGTAAACAATCTATATAATTTTATAAAAATAAGAGATTCGGTACTATTTATAAACAGGTTTTATTCGCAAATTATAATTACTAAAGCGATGTAGTGCCGTTTTTTTTTAGTTTAATAATGGTAACATAATAATATAGCATTGCAACAGCCATAAGTAAAGCTGTACCAAAAAGTAAGCTCTTTATAATCAGGAACCTAAAAGTACCATCTGTAGGTATAGCTATACCGGCATTATCTATAAATGCTTTGCACAACATACAACCCGAAAATACTATAAGCACAATGCTGTACAACAAACCTAAATGGCATTGTTTATGAAATAACTGAACTGTAAGCAACACCACCACGCTAATTGCAAGATAGTGAACAACGCCAAGCGACAGGTATGCCTCGGCTATCCAGAACAGTGCCAGCAGTATGAAAAAAATGGATGGGATAATACGGAATGCTTTGTTCATAGTTTAATATTATCGGGATACTATTATTCTCTACATTACTGTAAACTTAGATCCAAATTCTCAACCAGTTACCTAACTATGCTTGTTTATAATTATTGGATATAAAGTTCCCTGTTTTTTAATCAGCACATCTTTAAAATTTAATTCTAATAGATATGCCACTTTATCCGACAACAAAGATGTAAGATAAAAATTACTCCCGTCAAGACAAGTAATAACTACGTAATAGTATTTTTCATATGGTAAACTTCTAAATGAACTGTTCTGTAAACTACTGGCAGACATATAAAATACAATTTCTTTTATATCAGCCGAAGAAAGTAAAGAAGTATTATTGTCAATATTAATTGACAGTAAATCTTCACTAACTTCAATAGTGTATTTTGTGTTATTTTCATAATAATTAAAATGGATAACAATTACCGGAATTAAATATAAGATTAAGTAAAATAAAATAAATACAGCAACGCCTTTGCTAAACGAAGAAAATAGGAATAAGATAACTGATAAAAAAAAAAGCCGTTACCATAATAAGGTCAGACAGCATCTTTAAATGACTATATAAATTAATTTTATATTTCATAAAATAGAAATATACGTGATATTTAGATTTTTAATTATAAAAGTCAACTGGCACTTTTCTTAGACTTGCTTACCTGTTAATCTTACAATTTTAGTGTTTATAGAGAAGCAATACTCTAAATCATGAAGACACTAAAAAGCAGCATCTCATATTAAACATAATTTTAAGTAAAAAAGCTGTTTAAAACAGCTTTTCAATTATCATTTCTTCGGTAATACCTTCGGCGTCCGCCTTATAGTTTTTTATAATACGGTGGCGCAGTATTCCTGTTGCCACTGCCTGTACATCCTCAATATCCGGCGAGTACTTGCCTTTTAATGCAGCGTTTGTTTTAGCAGCAAGGATAAGGTTTTGCGAGGCACGCGGCCCCGCGCCCCAGTCTAAGTATGTTTTAACATAATCGTTGCTTAACGGGTTGCCAGGCCTGGTCTTGCTTACCAGCGTTACGGCATATTCTATAACATTATCTGCCACGGGTATGCGGCGTATGAGGTGCTGAAAATCGGTAATTTCCTGTGCTGTAAACAGTGGGTTTACGGTAACTTTTGTATCTGCGGTAGTGCTTTTTACAACCTGTACTTCTTCTGCAAACGAAGGGTAATCCAGTTTTATGGCAAACATAAAACGGTCTAACTGTGCTTCCGGCAACGGGTAGGTTCCCTCCTGCTCTATAGGGTTTTGCGTAGCCAATACAAAGTAAGGCAAATCAAGCTTGTGGTGATGCCCTGCTATGGTTACCGCTTTTTCCTGCATGGCCTCAAGAAGCGCCGCCTGTGTTTTGGGCGGTGTACGGTTAATCTCGTCAGCCAGTACAATGTTAGAGAAAATAGGGCCTTTTAAAAATTTAAACTGCCTTGACTCATCCAGTATTTCACTACCCAAAATATCACTCGGCATAAGATCGGGTGTAAACTGTATACGCTTAAAATTTAAACCTAATGCTTGGGATATTGTATTTACCATAAGTGTTTTTGCTAATCCCGGCACACCTACTAAAAGGGCATGGCCTCCGGCAAAAATGCTAAGCACTATCTGGTTTACAACTTCATCCTGTCCTACTATTATTTTTGCTATCTCCTGTTTTAAAGCGGCCTGTTTTTGTACTAAATTTTGTATAGCTGCTACGTCTGACATAGTGATTTTTGATTAAAATTAAAGCTAAGGATATCCTTAGCTTCAAACTTATAAATAATTTTATTCTTTACCTAAATATTAGAGCACAAAGGCTTTTATTTTTTAACCCAGTTATTGGCAAATTTACAGTCGCGGTACTCACCATTTACTTTAATGTAAGTATCTTTAATTTTCTCTGCACTCCATTTTGCAATGGTTTTAATTTGCTTTTCTTTTAATGCAAGCCCTTTAATTTTAGTGTAATCTTTTGCATAATCAGCTGCATGCTCATTGTAACGGTTAGTAACCGTAAGCAATTTATAGCTTTGTGTACCTCGCTGGTCTGTATCCAGTATAGGTTCTGATACCTCATTGTTTTTTAAATCGGCAACCTGGTTATACACTGTAGGGTCCATTTTAGTAAGTTCAAAACGGGTTTCAAGTGTACGTGGGTTCATTAACAAACCACCACTGTTACGGGTATCCTTATCATCTGACTCCGATCTTGCAGCATCTGCAAAACTAATTTCGCCACTCATAATTTTTTTCCTTATGCTTTCGGCTTTATCTTTAGCCGCTTTAAGAGCATCCGGTGTAACCTTTGGCGATAATAATATGTGCCTTACATCCAGTTCCTGACCCCTTATCTTTTCTACATAGATTAAGTGATACCCAAACTCTGACTCCACCGGTTCTGATATTTCACCTTCGGCAAGGCTAAAGGCCGTGTCTTTAAACTCTTTTACAAACTGTGTTTTACGGGTAATTTTGTAAAAACCACCACTCGATTTAGATCCCGGATCTTCAGAATACAGTACGGCCTTACTATAAAAACTCGAACCGCCCTCTATATCCTTTTTCATTTGCTTAAGCTTATCTATAACAATTTGCTTCTCTGCCTGAGATATTTTTGGTTTAATAACAATTTGTGCCACCTCCATTTCGGCCCCAAAAACAGGCAGGTCTTCCTTACTGAATTTTGCATAAAACTGTCGCACCTCTTCGGGGGTAATCTCTACTTCATCAATAATCTTTTTTTGCATCTGCTCTGTTAGCTTTTGCGTTTTTATCATTTCAAAAAGCTCTGTTTTAAAACTGTCAAGGCTTTTCTTTTTAAAGTATGCCACCATTTTATCGGGAGATCCTAACTGCTCTACAAAATAGTCTATCTGGCGGTCCATGGTTTCGTTAACCTCTGCATCATGTACAATAATACTATCCTGTATGGCCTGGTGGGCATACAGTTTATCTTCCATAAGTTTACCTATAAGTTCGCAACGGGTAACATCTGCAGTAGGTACATTTTGCGCCTGCATTTCCTTATACATAAGGTCTATATCGCTGTCCAGAACCACATAATCGCCCACAACAGCTACAACACCATCTACCTTTAGCCTGTTTCCTGCAGTAAACTTAACAGGCTTTACACTGTCTTTAGGTGTATTAGGTATTATTTGCTGGGCAGCTGCCGATATCCCAAAAAAAGCAAGGGCTACGAGCAATGCTATCCTGTTACTTATAAATTTCATACTTGTTATTTTTAATCGCGTCATCCGTAATTTCTTTTTGGAATTTCTTTATTAACTCCAGTTTCCTGTTATTTATTATTACCTGCTGTAAAGTTGGCTTAATATATTCAAACGGGGCCACCTGGTTCCTGTCTATAACCTTAGCCACTCTTACCATATAAACATCCAGAGAATCAGGATACTGATATGACGAACCGCCATGTATATATTTGTCGCGGTTATCGGGGTTTATAAAAGGTAACTTTTGGTAAATACCATTCATATCAGTCCAGATGCTATCGTTAAAAGCGTAGCTTTTAAATTGTAGTGCCATATCGTTAAGTGCCTTGAGGTCTTTTTTATTACCGCTTAAAAAGCGCTGGCGGACAAGGTTAAATTTTGGGTGCTCTTTATCCATACGAATGTATTTAAGGCGCACCAGCATTCCCGTAGTCCTGAAGTTTTCTTTATTGGCATTGTAATATTTAACAAGCTCTTCCTGCGGCACCACCGTGTCTACGCTTTGCTTTACCATTTCTTCAAGGTAAGCTTTAGTGTAAAGATCTGTGGTATATTGCTTAATAAGCCCTTCCAGTTCCTTTTGTTTATCTGCCCCAATGTTTACCACGGCAGCATCATACATTAATTTTTGCGATGCCCAGCGGTCTATATAGCTTTTTATAATGGCAATGCTGTCCTGCTTACCCGTACCTGCAGGCACAATGCCTTTAAGCTCTTCCCTGTCAAGATAAGCACCATTTACCCTTGCAGCAGCGGTATCCGGCCCGGCTTCCTGCTTAGTATTACAGGCAAACACAACAAATACAAACAATAGCAACAGTGCCGTTTTTACCATTATTGGTTAAGCTCTTTTTTTACTTTATCAAAAACTTCATTGTTTACCTTAACAGTAAACTCTTTCTTTAAATCATCTACCCATGTATTTTCAAGATACTGCTGGTAATCGTTTATTACACGGCCCTTAGCTTCATCAAGTGTTTTAGCACCGGCAGGAAGTACCTTATTGGTTTTTACCACATAGTAATAATTGCCTTCTTTAATAACGCCAGACACGCCTGTTTTCCACCCGGCCTGTTTAGGCAGGGCATCGCTGTCCTGGTCAAAAGTACCCGTCTTTTCTATTACGTTTACCTTGTCTTTCGTGTTAAGTTTCCCTTTTATAAAAGCAGCGTCTTTCTTTTTAATAAGGTAATCTCTTGTTTGTTTAATGTTTTTTTCGTTTGTAGACGAATATACTTCAGCATCTACCCTTGCTTTCCATTGGTAATCGGCAATATGGGCATCATAAAACTTTTGGATTCCTATGGTGTCATTTTTAGCTTTATCCCAAATTTCTTTTTCCATAAGGTCGAATAGTAAAAGGCCATCGCGGTACTCCTCCATTACCTGTTCAAATTCCGGGAATTCCTTTTCAAGGTTGTCGTTATAGTAGGTATTAAGCTGCTCATCTGTATAACGGTTAATCAATACCTCAGCTGCTGCAGATACAGGCTTAACATTAATACCCGCTCTTTGTTGTGCATTTACATACTCAATAAAATCTTTACCTGTAAGTTTTTTATCATTATTTATGGTAAGTAATGTTTTGTTATAAGGCTCCAGGTTTGCCGGTGGTGTCCAGCCCATTGTATAAAGACTGTCAGTAAGGGTTTTAACAACCTGCTTATACATATCTTTATCTCTTGTAACGGGAAATTTAGCTTTAATTTTTTCGTTAAGCGATTGTGTTATCAGGCGTGAACGTTCATCTCTTTTTATTCTTGCCTCAAAATCTGCTTTTACATCTTCATACTTCTTAGTTGGCTTTCTCTCCACAAGCTTAACAATATGCCAGCCAAACTGCGATTCGAACGGTGCAGAGATTTGTCCCGGGGTTGTTAGCGCAAATGAATTTTCTTCAAACTCCTGCGATGTAAGTTCGCCAGAGCTAAAGCTGTTTAGCTCTCCACCTTTATCTGAGCTGGATTTGTCTTCGCTAAACTGTTTTGCAAGGGCTGCAAAATCTTCGCCCTGTTTTAGTTTTTTGTAAATATCGTCTATTTTAGATTTTGCTTTTGCACCTGCAACAGCATCAGCCGTTTTAGGCTTCATGATCATTATGTGCGCCACAGTAATATCGCCGCGGTTATCCCTAATGTCATTTACTTTTACAATATGGTAGCCAAAACGTGTTCTTGTAGGTTTAGATACTCCGCCTTTAGGGGTGTTGTAAGCAGCATTTTCAAACGGGTATACCATCCTGAAAACCGAAAAATACCCAAGGTCGCCCTGGTTTTCTTTTGCAGATGGATCTTCAGACGTTTCTGCAGCAAGTTTGCCAAAATCTTCTCCGGCAGCAGCACGCTTATAAATTGCCTGCGCTTTATTGTATGCTTTAAGGGTGTCTGCAGGGGCAGCATTTTCATCTGCCATTATTAATATGTGCGACGCCTTAATTTCTTTTAATGAGCGGTTGTAAGCTTCCTGAACCAACTCTGTAGTTACTTTACTGTCTGTAAGGTAATTTTTAGCAAGCTGCCCACGGTAACTCTTAAGTTCGCCCTGGTACTTTTTATTATTTTGCAGGCCAAGTTTATTGGCTTTATTAACTTTTAGCTTATAACCTACAAAAAGGTCGAGGTAATTATTTAGGTCTTTTTGCGAATCGTCTTTTACAAGGTCGAGGTTTTTATTGTAAACCCTTACAAACTCGTCTGTGTAATACGGTTTCTCGTTGATTGTAAAAAGAACATCTTTTTTAGGAGCCGGAACTGCTGTCGTTGTAGTTTCTTTAGATGATTTGCAGCCCGAAATAAGTAACGCCGTAAATAAAAGGCCGGAAAGAACCTGTTTTAGTCTCATTATAAAATTAATTTATATGCTTAAATACCGTTAGTAAACGTATTAAAAGTTAAAAAATTATGATCGCTCATTTTTTGCAACTCACAAAAGTAAGCATTCGATGGTATTACGCAATAAATATTTGTATTAATATGAATACCTGCTAAACCTAAACTTCATTTTTTAATTAGAAAAGTCCTGATTATACTTTTAATACAGTCCGATTGATATTAGAGAAGTTGATAAGTAGCCCGATATAACCACGTTTATCATCACTCTAGTGTGGCGAAAATAACCTCAAGGATAAACTACTTCTTCACTATTATAAAGTCTGATCTTCGGTTTAACTGATGTTCCTCCTCGCTGCATTCCACATCATTAGAGCATTTATTCATTAGGCGGCTTTCGCCATAGCCTTTTACACTTTCTATACGGGAAGGATCAATGCCATTAGCAATAATGTAGCTGTAGGTAGATTTTGCCCTGTCGTCGCTTAGCTGCATGTTATAGTCATCATTTCCTCTCGAATCAGTATGCGATTCTATTTTAATAACGATGTTAGGGAAATTTTGCATTACGTACACAACCTTATCCAGTTCTGCAGCTGCCTGCGGCCTAATGTAGTACTTATCAAAGTCGAAATAAATAGGGTTTATGGCCACTTTTTCTACATCGCCATCTTTTACAATAAGGTCTTCATATTTAGACAGTTCAATTTCACCTTTTTCATTAGGCTTACCAGTGGTATAATCCGGTTTTTTACCTTCTACAATGGCTTCGGTACCGCAAGGAATAGTTATAGTATATGTGCCATCGGTCTTAGAAGTATCTGTATACCCTAATCCATTTACCTGCGCCTTAACAGCAACACCCTCTATAGGTAGTTTTGTTTTTTTATTGATTACCCTGCCAGTAATTAATTGCCCGCAGGGCGCATTGTCAGCACGGGTAACATAATAAATATCATCATCGCCCTTACCCCCTGCCCTGTTAGACGACAGGTAACCAAAAGCACCATCTTTACTTACTATATACCCAAAGTCGTCAAGATTGCTGTTTATGGGTTTACCAATGTTTTGAGGTTCGGCAAACTGATTATCACTTGTTTTCTTACTGGTAAAAACATCGAGCCCGCCCAGGCCATAATGCCCGTCTGACGAAAAATACAACACTTCATTATTTATAAAAGGAAACATTTCCCTACCTGTGGTATTAATCACAGGCCCTAAATTTTTAGGCGTACCCAGCTTACCGTCGCTGAATATTTTGGTTACATAAATATCGGTCTCGCCGAATCCGCCCGGCATATCCGACACGAAGTAGAGCCACCGCCCATCGGCACTTACCGCAGGCTGCCCCACCGAATAATTTTTATTATTGAAAGGCACACTTTGCGGCAAGGTAAGTTCCCCATCCTGCACCTGTCCTTTTATAAGTTCTATATTGTTTGTTCCTTTAGCGTCATTTTCAAGCCGGTCGCTTTTAGTAACATTGTTGGTGCTATAATATGCCGTTTTTAAATCGGGCGAAAAAGCAGGGGCTGCATTGTGGTAATTGGTTTGTGCTTTAGGCAAAAACTTTTGTTCGTTTACAAAAGCGCCGTTTGTCGTATCGCGATCGGATACATATAAGGTTAAGAACGGCTGCTCGTTCCAGGAATAAATCCTGCCGTGACCCTTTATACTGTCCTTACCCGACGCATACACTATTTTATCGCCATAAAAAGCTGTGCCAAAATCGGCTTTATTTGTATTTATGGCAAGGTTTTCTACCTTATAAGCAGGCAGGTTTTTAGTAAGGCTGTCTAAATGTTGTTTTTGGGTTATAAAGCGTTTTTTAAGTTTTTCATCGCCCTTTACTTCAAAGCGTTTCCATAATAACTGGTCGGCTTTTTCATAACGTTCTTCTCCTTTTAGTGCAAGTATGTATTTCCTAAAATGAGTATCATCCATTGCATCCTTTTGCAAATCATACAGCTTATCATACCACCGTACCGCGCTTGCCATTTTACCAATATTGTAATAGGCATCGGCAGTATTGGTAATTGTTTCCTGTTTAGGTTTCTTAGCATCTGCAAGATACTCTTCATACAGTTTTGCAGCTTCGGTATAGGCAAACTCTGCAAAAAGCTTATCGGCCTTGTGTAGTTTTTGCTGGGCAAATGTTGCCGCTGTGCAAAACAAAATGAATATTAAGAATAGTTTTTTAATCATGATGGACGCTTTAAAAAAACCTTGGCGATTTTATACGGGTAGCTTTGGGCAGTATCTGGAACCGTATCATTATTTCGTGCGATCCGTTATTGTACTTATTAAGGTCGGTGGTAGAATAATCGTATGAGTATCCCACAAAAAAATTCTCTGTTACCTGAACTCCTGCCAATGCGCTAACAGCATCATTCCACCGGTAAGCAGCACCAAGCGTAACTATTTCCTGCAATAAAAAGTTTGCCGATAAATCTACAGTTACCGGTGCACCCGAAACAATTTTAACCAATGCAGCAGGTTTAAACTTAAAGTTTTCGCCAATATTAAACACATAGCCCGCCATTGCATAATAGTGCAGCCTGTCAGACGTTACGCTTTCGCGGATGTCGTCATAAATATTGGTCCGAATAAAATTAGGCACAGATATTCCTGCATACCAATTATCGGTATAATAGTAAATCCCTGCGCCTATTGCCGGTGCTATTTTATTATTAATATTTGTATTAAGCAGCGGGTCGCCTTCCTGGTAATAACGCCCTTTAGACCAGTCTATAGTAAGTACCCTTGCGCCGGCTTTAAGCCCAAAGGCCCATTTGCCATTTACACCGGTAGGGATGCTGTACGAAAAATTACCATCGGCATATACTTCATTGCTTGGGCCCAGCCTGTCATTAACCACACTCAGGCCTATACCTATATTATCGTGCATTTGCGAGTAGGGTGAATGTATGCTAAAAGACTGTGTACGTGGCGCTCCCGGTATCCCTACCCATTGCGACCTGTGCAGCAGGTTAGCCTCCAGCCCTCCGGTAGAGCCTGTATAGCCGGGGTTTACAACAAGCGTATTGTACATGTATTGTGTATACTGCGGGTCCTGCTGCGCTGTGGCACAAGTAGCCGTAAGCAACAGCAATATGCCTAAATATGTTTTAAAAGATGCAAATGCGCTTTTCATACATGTATATATTGTAAACCTTTTAGCAGTAGGTTTGTAAAAATAGTATTTTACTTAACAAAGTAGTGCAAATTTTGCTGCTTTTTTAAAAATGTAACGTAAAGGTTAATGCAAGTTACAATTCAGATTTTCGCATTAATAATATATAACCTATTTTTGCACCCGCAACAAACAATTGTTAAGACGGATGAGTTTTAAAGACGAAATTGAGAGAAGGAGAACATTTGGCATTATATCTCACCCCGATGCCGGTAAAACCACACTTACAGAGAAGCTTCTGCTTTTTGGTGGTGCTATACAGGAGGCAGGCGCGGTAAAGAGCAACAAGATTAAAAAAGGAGCTACGAGCGACTTTATGGAAATTGAACGCCAGCGTGGTATATCAGTTTCCACATCAGTGCTGGCATTTAATTATAAAGGCAAAAAAATTAATATCCTGGATACTCCCGGCCACAAAGATTTTGCCGAGGATACCTTTAGGACCCTAACCGCTGTAGACAGCGTTATTGTTGTAATAGATGTTGCCAAAGGGGTTGAGGAACAGACTGAAAAACTGGTTAAGGTATGCCGTATGCGCAGTATACCCATGCTTGTTTTTATTAATAAAATGGACCGCGAAGGTAAAGATGCATTTGACCTGATGGACGAGGTAGAGCAAAAACTTGGCCTTAGGGTTACCCCTTTAAGCTTCCCAATAGGTATGGGGTATGACTTTAAAGGTATTTACAACATCTGGGAAAAGAACATTAACCTTTTTAGTGGCGACAGCAGAAAAAATATTGAGGAAACCATTGCAATATCCGACCTTAATAACCCTGAAATTGATGAGCTTATAGGGGAAAAACCAGCAACACGACTGCGCGAAGAACTGGAACTTATAGACGAGGTGTACCCACCATTTGACCGCCAGGAATATCTTGATGGTAATTTGCAGCCGGTATTTTTTGGTTCGGCATTAAATAACTTTGGTGTACGCGAACTGTTAGACTGTTTTATAGAAATTGCACCATCACCAAGGCCTAAGGACAGCGACACACGCCTTGTAAAACCGGATGAAGATAAATTTAGCGGCTTTGTATTTAAGATACACGCCAACATGGATCCTAAACACCGCGACCGTATTGCGTTTGTTAAAATCGTATCGGGAATGTTTGAGCGTAATAAGCCTTACCTGCATGTGCGCCATAACAAGAACATGAAATTTAGCAGCCCCAATGCTTTTTTTGCAGAGAAGAAAGAAATTGTAGATATCTCCTATCCGGGCGATATTGTTGGCCTTCATGATACCGGTAACTTTAAAATAGGCGATACCCTTACTGAGGGTGAGCACATGGGCTTTAAAGGTATACCAAGCTTTTCGCCGGAGCATTTTAGGTACATTAATAATGCCGACCCTATGAAAGCCAAACAGCTTGAAAAAGGCGTTGACCAGTTAATGGATGAAGGTGTGGCACAGCTATTTACGCTTGAAATGAATAACCGTAAGGTAATAGGCACAGTTGGTGCATTACAATATGAAGTTATACAATACAGGCTGGAGCATGAATATGGTGCAAAGTGCAGCTACGAAAACTTCCCGGCTTATAAAGCCTGCTGGTTAAAACCGGATGATCCTAAAAATGAAGAATTCGCCGAATTTAAAAGGATAAAACAGAAGTTTTTAGCCAAAGATAAATTTGGCCAGCTGGTGTTTCTTGCTGATTCTGAATTCTCTATACAAATGACACAATCAAAATATCCTTCAGTAAAATTATTTTTCACTTCAGAATTTGAATAAAATTTCCTAATTTTAACAATATGAAAGCCGACATATTAAAACTGTTTAACCTGACAGTTTTTTGTCGGTTTTCTTTTAAGTAGTAAATGCCCTTTTAAAGATTAGTATAATTAATTATTGTAGTACAATACTTAATTTATATATTTATACGCGACATAAAGATTGATTTTGTGTTAAAATAAGATGTTTGCTTCTTAAAAAATTAAGTTGGCCTGAGTTTTGCAAAACGATGATTCCGAAACAAAAAGGAATGTTCTTTAAATTTTGCAATACACTATGATATATTTTTTTACAGTAACCCCGGTACTATTAAGCATGTATTGTGCTACAAGTACTATTACAATTAATTCTTTATCTGTTTGCGATAAATGAAAGTAAAAATTACAATAGTTACTCTGCTAATTTTGTTAATAGCTGCAGGCTGTACATACAGCTTAAGCAGTGCAGGCAACAGTACTAATCCTGATGTTATAATAGCGCAAGCAAAACAAATGGATTCTATAGCCCAGAGATGGGAACAAAAAAAAATAACCGATAGTGCTTTCCATTATTACAACGTAGCACAAATAAAATACCAGGAAGCTAAAAAGTCTTTTAAGGCTGCACATCTTCTTTTAAAGATGGCAAAAATGCAGCTTACCGCCGGAGACTGTCCTGGCAGTGAAGCGTCGGCTATGAAAAGCCTTTACATTTCTAAAAGCATAAAAGACAATAAGCTCCGTTTAAATATTTATAAACATCTGGGTGCAACACACAAAGATTTAGCCAACTATGATAAGGCGCTTTTTTATTACAAAAAAGCGATTGCTATAGAGAAAGATGTATTCGAACTTTTAAAGATGCAAAGCATCATGGCCAGGCTTTACATTGCTAAAAGCGATTATACAACAGCCTTAGTACTTCTTCGCAAAGCACAAAAATCTGCAGCAATAAACATAGACCTTATTGTTAAGGCAGCAGTAATAGACAGGGCTGCCTACGCCTCATTTAAAAAGGACAATAGTACCGGCCTTAAAGCCATGCGCCAGGCGTTAAAAATAAGACAGCATATAAATGACCCCGATGGTGTTGCCTTAAGCTACCTGCACTTATCTGAATATTTTAATGCTACAGACCAGGCAAATGCGCGGCTGTATGCATTAAATGCATATGCAATTGCATGGCAATCATCTAATAATAAAAGAAAATCAGACGCCTTATTGAGACTAATAACAGTTAGTGATGGTAAAGATGCTAATATGTACTCCAATTATTATGCGGTTTTAAAAAACGATGCCGCAATTAAAACACAGGAAGTTGAAAATAAATTCAGGAATATGCTTGATGCCGGTAACTCAGGCACAAAAAATCCGGAAGATATAGCCAGGCTTGAAATAAGCAAAGACAATAATAAAATACTTACCCTTGCGCTTATGGCAAGCGTATTTTCATCGGTACTTTTATTTTATCAACTTACACAAAGGCATAAAAAAGAGCGACTTCTTGATGCTTATGCCGCAGAGACAAGGCTATCTAAAAAAATACATGACGAAATAGCCAATGAACTTTACGGCACGCTACACTATATAGAGCATGAAGATATAGTATCCGGACCTAAAAAAGAAAAGCTTATAGAACAACTGGATAACATTTATTTAATGACCCGCAATATATCCAGAGAAAACAATGATATAGATACAGGGCTGCGTTTTCCTGTACAACTTAAGCTCATGCTGGCAACTTATGCAGATGCCGGCGTAAATGTAATTGTAAAGGGCATCTCTAAAATAAACTGGGACAAAATAGAATCTACAAAAAAAATAGCCACATACAGGGTTTTACAGGAACTTATGGTTAACATGAATAAACATAGTAAAGCTACAGTTGTGCTTATAGATTTTAGTACAGACAAAAATAAAGTTAAAATTATATACTCGGATAATGGCGTTGGGACAGACTGTCCTAAAATAAATTTAAAAAATGGTTTGCAAAATGTGGAAAACCGTATGGTTTCTATAGGAGGGAGTATTAGCTTTGATACTAAGACAGAAAAAGGCTTTCATCTTACCCTAACCTACCCTTTGCCTATTTTATATGTTTAAAAAAATTTTAGTATCTGAAGACATAGACAGTATAAGTTTTGGCCTTATATCAATACTGCAAAAGAATTATCCTTCGGAAATCCGCACCACAAAGTATTGCGACGATGCACTTTTAAAAGTTAAGGCGGCATTACATGAAAACAAGCCCTATGACCTGCTTATAACCGATCTTTCTTTTAAGGATGATTACAGAGATATCAAACTCTCATCTGGCGAAGAATTGATTGAAGCCGTACGCAGGGAGCAACCCTGGCTAAAAATTATTGTGTATTCTATTGATGATAAACCATACAGGATTAAGAGCCTGTTTGATACACAAAAAATAAATGCATTTGTTGCAAAGGGGCGCGACAGCAGTACAGAGATTATAGAAGCCATGGATATTGTTCATGATACAGATACTACATACACTTCTCCGCAACTATCTCATATAGCAAGGGATATGGCTATTCTTGAAATTGATGAGGACGATATTATATTGTTAAAACATTTATCTGATGGGCTCACACAGCCGGAAATTAGCGATCTGTTAAAATATGCCGGAAAAACATCATCGAGCACCAGCAGTATAGAAAAAAGAATAAACAAACTGAAAATATATTTTAAATCAAATAATACTATTCACCTAATATCTACTGCAAAAGACATGGGTATTATTTAATATTTAGCCATCAAAATACTTTAACATAATTTTAACATTAATTTGCGGAAACCCGTAAGGATATCTCTTAATGAGAATGTAACTTTATTAAATATTTAATAGCTAATAAGCAGGATTAAAGCACTCTTATTGTCGAATTATTAAATATAAGCTAAATTCTTACTAATACAATAATGAGATAATATTACCGCTAACCCAAAATTATTTGCTATGAAATATATAATTGTTAAAGGAGCTAAAAGTGCTGGTAAATCTGAAACCATCAATGAGGTATGCCGAAGATTAAAACCGGAATCTATATCAAAAGTATATTTTACCGAAGCAGGAAAAATACACATTCAAAAACTATTCTCAACATCAGATCTTAGTGATGGCACGTATATAATTACAGTGCGCAAAAAAAACATCTTGCTTGTAAGTGGTGCACCCACACAGCAAAGGCTTAGCATTACAACCATATTAGAATCTGTAAATAATTTAAATATGAGCCCTGATTTTGCAATTATTGCAATGAGGGGGCTCGAAAAATTAAAGAATTTTTCTACAGCAAAAGAGTTGGAACGATTTGGAAAATGCATCTACGAGACAAAAATATGGAGAATCCCATCTCACAAATATAACCTTACAGAAGAGTGGAACAAGCGTATCTCTTATCTTACGGCAATTACATTACATAATATTACCTAACATAAATAAATGTCTTTATATAACGGCATTCATTTTTTTTTATGGCATATTCAACAATCTAAACAGCCTTACTATCAAGCTTACATAATTCATAATGAAACCTTATAGGTAATAAATATACTTTAAACCATGTTATTTATAGTATATTTACAAATACAGATAACGTTATAGTTTTATGGAGATAGTTTTACTTATTGCACTTATTATAGCTATTGTTGTTACCATAAACTCGTTGTCTAAAAAAATAGACCGCCTGCAGGATAGTTTTTATGAAGTTAACAGAAAACTTGACCACTATAAAAGACTGGCAGAATCTGTAGAGAAACCTGCCCCTAACCCTGTACAACAACCAGAACCTGCACATACTAAACCGGAACCACCGGCTACCCCAGCTGTAACTACTGCACCAGTACCTGAAAGGCCGGCTGCCCCGGTATATACTCCGCCACAGCCTGTACAACCTAAACCTATAGAACCTTTAGAGCGTGTTGCTGCTATAGATGCTCCGGCTGCTACACCAAAACCTCATGCAGTATTGCCCCCGCAAAAATCGTGGTGGGAAAACTTTAAAGAACAAAACCCCGACCTTGAAAAATTTATTGGCGAGAACCTCATCAATAAAATCGGGATACTTATACTGGTATTAGGTATAAGCTACTTTGTAAAATTTGCCATAGATAAAGACTGGATAAATGAACCAGCTCGTGTAGGCATAGGCATACTTGCGGGAGGCATTGTAATGATGGTGGCACATAAATTGCGTATTAATTATAAAGCCTTTAGCTCTGTACTGGTTGCAGGTGCTATCTCAATATTTTACTTTACCATTACCGTAGCATTTCATGATTACCATTTGTTTAACCAAACAATGGCCTTTATAATCATGGTTGCCATTACGGGTTTTAGTGCGTTTATATCGGTAAATTATAACCGTGCAGAGCTGGCAGCACTATCGCTTATAGGTGGTTTTGCAGCACCCTTTATGGTAAGTACCGGCAGTGGTAATTATGTAGTGCTATTTAGCTACATAGCTATACTTAACATTGGCATACTCTCTATAGCTTACTATAAAAAGTGGGCTTTTATAAATGCGCAGGCATACATTTTTACAGTATTGCTTTTTGGCATTTGGCTAATTAGTATAAAAGATTCAGAAAATCCTCCATATACAGGGGCGTTAATGTTTGGCTTTTTATATTACCTGATATTTATCCTTATGAATATCATTAACAACATTCGCAACAAAACTGCTTTTACAAATATGGAACTTACCATACTGGTAAGCAACACTTTTTTATTTTATGGTGCGGGCATGTTTATTATAGACAGCTCTATGCCGCAATATAAAGGCCTGTTTACTTTGCTGCTTGGTGTGTTTAATTTTGTTTTTGCCTGGCTGCTGTACAAGAAGCTGGCAATGGACCAAAAAATTATTTATATACTTATAGGCCTTACCCTAACCTTTGTAACGCTAACCATACCTATACAATTTAACGGCAATTACATTACAATATTTTGGGCGGCAGAAGCAGTACTACTGCTATGGCTGGCACAAAAATCGCGTATAGAAAGTTTTAGGTTTGGGTCGGTTATCGTGCATGCACTTATGCTTATAAGCCTACTGATGGATTGGTCGAACATTTACCGTAGCACAGAGTCGTTAACCCCTGTAATTAACCCGGCATTTTTAACAAGCTTGTTTGCCATAGCATCATGTATTGCGGTACTACAATTACTAAAGCGTGATACCGGTACTTACCAGTTGTATGGCATTAACTTTAATGTACAGGGATACATCAAAGTAGTCCAGGTTACAACAATGCTATTAGTATATACAGCAGGATTTATAGAACTTAATTACCAAACGGCTTTTTATTTAGAAAGTATTTATGCCGCATACAACCTGCTCATAATTTACCACCTTGTTATGAGCATATTGTTTATACAGTTGTACTGTAAGAAAGTGTTGACACAAAAAATAGGGTCGGTCATAGGCATCTTCAATGTAGTGACATTTATACTATTCTTTTCGCGTTACACCTATTATGAAGCAGAAGATTATTTAAATGCAGTAATTACTTTTAAACTGGCCTACTGGCTGCATTTTGCAGCGTTGGCAGCCATACTATACACCGCGATGTTGGTTTATAAACTAAACCGCGATACTATAAACAATGCTAAAAATAAAGGTATACTGCCCTGGATAGGCGTATTCCTGCTTGTGTACCTTGCCAGCAGCGAGCTTATGCTGCACTGGATTGTGATTAGCATAGACCCTATAAAATCTTTACCCAACTCGCTCACTCAGAGTGCAGATGTTGCCATAGATCTTATGCGCACACAGGTTATAAAAACAGGATACCCTGTACTGTGGGGCGTCATGGCAGGGGGATTGTTAGTGTTCGGCATTAAAAAACAACTTAAAAACGTTCGCATAGCCGCACTGGTATTACTTGGGATAACAATAGCAAAACTATTTATTTACGACATAAGGAATGCATCCGAAACCGGAAAGATCATAGCATTTATTTTGCTGGGAGTCCTTATATTAGTAATATCTTTTGTATACCAAAAACTTAAATTATTAGTCATTGCAGATAAACCCGAAGACAGTACTAACAACACTACCAGTAACGATGAAAACATTTAGAATAGCCCTGCTTTTACTGCTAAGCTTTAGCAGTTTTGCACAGCAGTTTACCGTTTCGTCTAAAATATCAAAGGTAAAAGCCAATGGGCTGCACAGTATTTTGCTAACGCCCGAATTTCGTTGCTATGCCGATGTTAACTTGGCAGGCATACGCCTCCAGGACAGTAATGGCAAGGAAGTGCCTTACCTGCTTAGCAGCCCTGAGAAAAGCAGGATACAATCCGGTTTTGAGAAATATCCTTTACTTTTAAAAAGGCTTCCTGCAGATTCTATTACGCAAGTATTAATACAGCATTTATCAGGAGAAAAATGGCAGGAAATTACTCTGGCAATTACCAATACAGATGCCTTTAAAACCTATAGTATTAGCGGAAGCAACGACAACAGAGAATGGTTTGGCATTGTAAATAACCAGACATTAAGCGGCATGTACAGCCATGCAGATACAGAGGTGTATAAAACCCTGCCCATGCCGGTTAATACCTACAGGTATTTAAAAATAGAATTTGACGATAAAACATCGCTCCCTCTAAACATTACAGCCGCCGGTAAGATAACGGGCAGGCAAACAGTAACCGCGCTCCAGGAAGTGAAGGATGCACACGTAAAAATTACCCAGATGATCCTGGAGAAAAAAACGAGGGTAACCATAACTTTTAACCATCCTGCTATTATAGACCAGATTATTTTCAATATTACCAACCCAAAGTTATATAAACGTAACGCCGCATTATTTGTATCGCGCACGCATACCTTACGCAAAAAAACCTCTACTTACCTCGAACAGGAGTTCGCCTTCGATTTAACTTCATCGGGTAAAAATACCATAAGCGACCTCAACCTTACAGAGAACAAAGTTGTTATAGATATAGATAATAAGGATAACGAACCGATGGAAATAGCATCGGTAAAATTGTACCATACTCCCGTAAACGTAATTGCAGATTTAAAAAGCGGCGAAAAATATACGCTTCTTGCAGGTAATGTACAGTTATCTGAACCAGACTATGACCTTAAGGATTTCAGGAACCAGATTCCTGCCGTTTTGCCACAGGCAACTCTTAGCAAACCGGAGCCAATAAATGCAAAGCCTAAAGGGATTAATGCCGATAAAAGTCCGTGGATAATGTGGGCCTGTATTGCAGCCGGGGCACTTATACTGTTTTATTTTTGCTATAACCTTGTAAGAGATATGAAAAACAGCGAAAAAACTGCTTCATAAATAAAGTGGCCGGTAGCGGTGTAAACCGCCTATAATTGCTATTTTTGCACAAACAAAAACAAACTTTTAAATGCTTATCATCGGAATTGCAGGCGGCACAGGGAGCGGAAAAACTACTGTGGTGCACCAGATCATGAATCAATTGCCACTAACCGAAGTGGGTATTATATCTCAGGATCATTACTACCGCGAAAACAGTAACCTTAGTTATGAGGACCGTGCCAAGATAAATTTTGATCACCCCCGCGCTATAGATTTTGAGCTGATGACAGCGCATTTAAAAGAGCTTAAAGCCGGGAACACCATTCCGCAACCGGTATATTCTTTTGTTACCCACAACCGTACCGATGATACCATACTTACCCACCCACGCAAAGTAATGATCGTGGAAGGTATTTTGATTTTGGCCGATGCCAAACTGCGTGAAATGTTCGATATTAAAATATTTGTGCATGCCGATAGTGACGAAAGGCTTATCCGCCGGCTAAAACGCGATATTGCAGAGCGTGGCCGCGATATGGAAGAAGTGCTTAACCGTTACCAAAACACGCTAAAACCCATGCACGAGCAGTTTATTGAACCTACAAAAGCATATGCCGATATCATCATTCCAAACGACAAGTACAATACTGTCGCTATTGATGTTGTAAGGGCGGTTATAAATCAAAGGATTCTTTAATTTTAGATTTCAGATTGTCTGCCGTATGTAAATAACATTATTTGTTTATAACATTTCAAAAGCTCAAAAAAGCATTACTTTGCAATTCAGGAATTTAAACTTATGAATTTTTTCAGGAAAATTACCACCAGATATCCTTTCTTAGCGTTTTTAAGTAATCGCTACGTGTTGGTGCTTATTTTTGTAGCGGTGTGGATAACGTTTCTTGATAATTATTCGTATTTTGAGCATCAGGTGCTTAATAAAGAAATTAATGAACTGGAAGATAATAAAGAATATTACATCCAGGAAATTAAGAAAGACAGCGCCAGTATAAAGCAGCTGAAAAATGGCGAACAGACCGAGAAATATGCACGGGAAAAATATTTTATGAAGCGCGACGACGAAGATATCTATATTATAGAATTTGAAGAAGATGCTAAAAAAGCCCAGGATACCACAACTGCATTATAAATAAACAAGAGCTTATGAGCGAGAATCTTTTTGACGAATTTGGCCCCGTATCCTCTAAACTTTGGAAACAGAAAATTCAGTATGAGCTTAAAGGTGCCGATTATAACGCTACGCTAATTTGGGAAAGTCCCGAAGGTATTAAGGTTAAGCCTTTTTATCATATTGATGAGGCAAAAGACCCTGTTACAGAAACTCTTAAGACTAAAGCTTTTAAAATAGGCCAGGATATTTTTGTAAAGGATATAGATAAAAGTGCTGCGCGTGCCGTAAGCACTATAAAGCGTGGCGCCGAAACCATTCGTTTCACTATAACTGATGCTTCAATTGATGCAGAAAAACTAATTGCAGGTATCAGTCCTGCCATTCCGGTCTATTTTTATTTGCATTTCCTTTCAATCGATTTCGTGAAAAAACTGGACAACCTTGCCAAGGGTCGTGAAGGGGCAATTTACGTACAGCTTGACCCTATTGGCCGGTTAGCTAAAGAGGGAAATTGGTACAATAACCTTGACAACGATTTTGTAAAACTCAATACAATAGCTTCGACCTGTAATACTATTAGTTTTATAAGCATTAATGGTAGCCTGTATCAAAACGCAGGAGCTAACATTGTGCAGCAAATAGCATATACTCTGTCGCATGCTAATGAATACTTTAACCGTGTAACAAATATTAATCAGCCGGTAATTTTAAAAGTAGCTGTGGCCACTAATTACTTTTTTGAAATTGCAAAGCTGCGTGCCCTGCGTCTGTTGTTTAACCTGATAGCGAAAGAATATGGCCATAAGCACAATTGCCATATAATAGCCACACCCACTAAACGCAACAAAACCATATACGACTATAATGTAAACATGCTGCGCACTACCACCGAGTGTATGAGTGCTATCCTGGGCGGTGCAGATACCGTTATTAATTTGCCATACGATTCGCTATACCATAAAAGCAATGAGTTTGGCGACCGTATTGCCCGCAATCAGCTACTCGTTTTAAAACATGAGAGTTATTTTGATAAAGTTAATAACCCGGCAGATGGTGCCTACTACATAGAAGAACTTACACAACATCTCGCAGATAAAGCCCTTACGCTCTTCAAAGATATTGAGGCCAACGGTGGTTTTATTACACAGTTGAAAGAAGGTACCATACAGCGAAAAATACAGGAAAGTGCCGCAAAAGAACAGGAACATTTTGACAGCGGTAAAGAAGTGCTTTTAGGCACTAATAAATACCCTAATAAAAACGACCGTATGGCTCATGATATGCAGCTGTACCCGTTCTTAAAAATAAACCCAAGAAAAACGCTGGTAAGCCCTATTATACAAAAAAGGCTTGCGGAGAAAACAGAACAGGAACGGTTAGAAAGTGAGAAAGTTAGCAACGAACAATAGCTTCCGGTTTTAAAATTATTATATTTACTAAAAAGGAAAATTATGGAAGCTATACGCCAATGTATTAAAGTTAACGGACGAAATATAAGTATCACGTTACCGGATGATTTTAATGCTGATGAAGTGGAGGTAATTATTTTACCAAAAGGTGACGACTTTTTGACTGATGATATGAAAGCCGAACTCGATCTGCAACTAGAAGAACCGGCTACAGATTATATTTCTGCCGAAGAATCAATAGCAGAGCTTAAAAAAAAATATGGAATATAAGAATGTAGTTTCATCAAGAGCACGCAGACACTTTGTAAAAGCCATAGATTACTATATTGATATAAGCACAGATATACCTGCTAAATTTATAAATGCCGTAGAATCTGCTTATAAGAAATTATCTTAAAACCCATTTTTTGTTATACGCTATAAAAATGTGAGGGCTATTCCCTTTAAAAGGTTTTCCTTACCTTTTATTTTTTTACATTGATGAAATAACTTTCGAGGTAAAGATATTATCCATTTTTCACACATCTAAAAGCCCTCAGAGATATCCAAAATAATTTTGATGAGAAAAAACCTCCAGCACATACAGCTTAAACCTATTGCAAACGAGCAGAAGATAAAAGATATTCCGATAACGGAAGCCTTTGCGACTGCCGAAGGTATCGACTTAAAGAAACTTTATACCGAAGCCGATAACGAAAACCTGGAACACCTTGATTTTGGTGCCGGGTTTGCCCCATACCTGCGCGGGCCTTATGCCACTATGTATGTGCAAAAGCCCTGGACAATAAGGCAGTATGCCGGTTTTAGCACGGCGCAGGAAAGCAATGCCTTTTACCGCCGCAATCTTGCAGCAGGGCAAAAGGGATTATCTGTTGCGTTTGACCTTGCTACACACCGTGGTTATGATAGCGACCATGAGCGTGTGTTAGGCGATGTAGGCAAGGCCGGTGTAGCCATAGACAGCGTGGAGGATATGAAAGTACTCTTTGACCATATTCCGCTAAACGAGATGTCGGTTTCTATGACCATGAACGGGGCAGTGTTACCCATTATGGCTTTTTATATAGTAGCCGCCGAAGAACAGGGCGTGAACCCGGAGCAGCTATCGGGAACTATACAAAATGACATACTTAAGGAGTTTATGGTGCGCAACACCTACATATACCCTCCTGCCCCATCGATGAAAATTATTGCCGACATTTTTGAATACTCAAGTCGCAGGATGCCAAAATTCAATTCGATAAGCATATCGGGCTACCACATGCAGGAGGCAGGCGCTACAGCAGATATTGAACTGGCTTACACCCTTGCAGATGGATTGGAGTACATTCGTACTGGCCTCGCCACAGGCATGAAAATAGACGAGTTTGCCCCTCGCCTGTCGTTTTTTTGGGCCATCGGCATGAACCACTTTATGGAAATTGCAAAGATGCGTGCCGGGCGCATGCTATGGGCAAAACTGCTTAAACAATTTCACCCTAAAGACGAGAAATCTCTTGCGCTGCGCACCCATTGCCAAACAAGTGGCTGGAGCCTTACAGAGCAGGATCCGTTTAATAACGTGGCGCGAACGGCCATAGAGGCCGCGGCGGCGGTTTTTGGCGGAACACAGTCGCTGCATACCAATGCTCTTGATGAGGCCATTGCGCTGCCTACTGATTTTTCGGCAAGGATAGCGCGTAACACCCAGATATTTTTACAGGAAGAGACTAAGATAACTAAAACCACCGACCCCTGGGCAGGCAGCTACTATGTAGAAAGCCTTACTAATGATATTGCCCAAAAAGCATGGGCGCTTATTGAAGAGGTAGAAGAACTGGGCGGAATGACCAAAGCTATAGAAGCAGGCATACCTAAATTGCGCATTGAAGAAGCTGCAGCCCGCAAACAGGCACGTATAGATAGTGGACAGGACATTATTGTGGGCGTAAACAAATACCGCCTTGTAAAGGAAGACCCCTTACAAATTTTAGACGTAGATAACGAGATGGTGCGCCGCCAGCAGTTAGAACAACTGGCAACCATAAAAGCAACACGAAACAGCGAGCAGGTTGCTTCAAGCCTTGAAAAGCTGACAGAGGCTGCTAAAACAGGCACAGGCAACTTGCTGGAACTGGCTATTGAGGCCGCGCGTTACCGTGCAACACTTGGCGAAATTAGCAGCGCGCTGGAGAGCGTTTTTGGGAGGTATAAAGCACAAATTAAATCATTTAGTGGTGTGTACAGTAAAGAAATAAAAAACGACGAAAGCTTTGAGAAAGCCAAACAACTTGCTAATGAGTTTGCCAAACTGGAAGGCCGCCGCCCTCGCATCATGATCGCAAAAATGGGCCAGGATGGGCACGACCGCGGTGCTAAAGTTGTAGCCACCGGCTACGCTGATGTGGGCTTTGACGTGGATATAGGACCACTATTCCAGACGCCGGCCGAAGCTGCTAAACAGGCTATGGAGAACGACGTGCATATACTTGGTGTATCATCATTGGCAGCAGGGCACAAAACGTTAGTGCCACAGGTTATAGCAGAGCTTAAACAGTACGGCCGCGAAGATATTATGGTTATTGTGGGCGGCGTTATACCGGCACAGGATTATCAGTATCTTTTTGATGCCGGTGCTGTGGCCGTTTTTGGCCCCGGAACGAAGATTAGCGAAGCTGCCATCACAATCTTAGAGGTGTTGATACAGGGATTTGAAGAGTAAAATTACATTATGAGGCTACTACATTTAATTATCCTTTTGTTTTCCTTTTCCTGTTTTGCACAGGTTAAAACAACACAGCTAACTAAAGCTACGTTGCCTAAAACCATTACTTACACAGGCAAGCTTATTAATGCTGTAAGATATACTGATACTGCAGGCGAAACGATTGTACTTACTACAGAAACAGGCGAATCTCAAAGTAAGACAGAACCCGATGAATCGTACAGGGAAGCGGAACTATTTGCCTACCAGTACATTTTATCCGATGAGAAGTGGGCCTTGCAATGGAAAATGTATGACTATGTAAAAGAATGCCCTGTAGATATTGAATGCAACTTTGTAAAGAATTCTTTTGCAGTAACCGACCTTGACAAGAATGGTAAAGCCGAAGTATGGCTTATGTACATAACCGGTTGCCACGGCGATGTGAGCGCTTCTAACATGAAGGTTATTGTTTATGAGGGCACCCAAAAATATGCAATGCGTGGCCATACTAAAGTACGCATTAGCGAAACGGAATATGAAGGTGGCGAATATGCTTTTGATGAACCTTTTAAAAAAGCACCCGAAGCTTTTAGGAAATATGCACTTAAGCTTTGGCAAAAAAACCTTATGCAAAAATTTGAATAATAGGAACATTGTAACTGTCCCAATTATACAATTGCTGATGATTTACAGTGGTTATATTTGTAGAAACCGAATAAGCATGCCTACTTTAAGATCCATAAAGCTACTACTATTTATAGCACTACATACAACTTTATTTGCCCAACAAAGTAAAGCCGATTATTTAAATCAGAATGCATCAGCACTTAATGAACAGTTTATCTTCCCCGAAAAAAACGTAAAAGTTGTTGGTTTTGGCGCTTATCACGGCAGTGCCAGAACTGAGGATGCTGAATTAGTACTTGTACAGTCACTAATTAAAAATAACAATTTGCGCTACTACTTTCCGGAAACGGACATTAGTGTTGCCCATTATTTTAATGAATACCTTAAAACGGGAAATGAAATTTTACTAAAAGACCTTATTGAAACCTACGGCACGCGGATACCGCAAGAGCGCACTATCGAAGTTTTTAATAAATGGAAAAAACTTAGAGCATTAAACGATAAGTTGCCCAAAAAGAAAAAGATATACGTTCTTGGTGCCGACCCTATTGTAACTTACAAATATACCTACAGGCATTTACTTAGCCTTATCAAAAAGCCTGCAGAGTGGAATGTAGCACTGCAACTACAGGAAACAATAATTAAAGACACGACTGATTTCTCACCTTATTATGATAGTTATTCTAAAAAACAGCTAAAGGCATTTGTGGCAGATTATGAGGCTAACGCTAAAAAGTATCAGCCGCTACTAAATGACGTACTTATTTTTCAGCACCTTGTTAGCACCATTAAGGTAAGCTTTGATGATACTTACAGGCGCGAGAAAGAAATGTATAACAACTACCTTACATTAGTTGAAATTTATAAGTGCAAGGACAAGCTACAGTTTTTCAGGCTTGGGTTTTCACATCTTTTAAAAGCTAAAGCCCGCAAAGAAGATAAAAGCGGATCGTTTTTTTCGATGTTAGTTGATAACGAAATATATCCTAAAAATGAGATTATTTCAGTTCTGGGTTATTTAAATAAATCAGAAGTTATCTGGAAGGATAAATATGATAACGAGGGTGAATATGTATCGTCTGTAAATAATAGTAAGGAAGGTACGGGCGACTCAGAGTCAGAATACTTTAAAGGCATAGAAATTTTTAAAGAGTTAAAGAAAAGCGACCTTACTATTTTTAGGCTGAACCTGCCAGGCAGCCCTTACAGAGAAACCGGATGTACGGATATGTTTGAAATGATATCTACAGAAAAACCTGTTAATAACGTAACGCGTTCCACAACTGATTTTTTGGACTATGCGATTTTGATCAGTAATTCAGCAGCCAGCCGTTCTATTTACTCGCTTAAAAATAATTAGTGCTTAATTTTCCTTTTTACGCTGCAAGCCAGGTTATAAAGTTTTTCTAAAAGGATGTTGTTTATAACTTCTATTTCCTTTAACGTGTCTGGCAATGTTATGCTATTTTGCCTTAGCTCTGCAGATAGCTCAGCAAGATTTCTTCGTAACTGCGGGCGTAATTCATTTATAATTACAAGAAGATTTTTTAAGGATAGAGGACTTTCTATAAGAGATACGGGCAGTGTGCTGATTTTTATTCTATAAAGATCCTGTGCATATAATTTGTATTCCTGTATCATGATAGTGTTATTTAAGCTTGTTTATAACATTTTGTGTTCCAAATTATTAGGCTCATACAAAACTTAAGCAAACTTACAACTATTAACACACTATTAAATATCAATTATATAATTATTAACAATAATATTAAAAATAATTTATTTTATTAACTTTAAAATTAAAAATTAAAATTGAATATTTATATTTTTAACTTTTATTATAAACCGATTTTTCCCTGATATTAATGGCCTCATTAAATTCTTTTACAATTTTTTGTGTGGCTGTGAACCTGTAGCCAATGTAAAATTCAAAATAATGCTGCTGGTCGGCAAGTTTGGTTCCCGGCCCTGAGTTATAGTAAAAGGAATTGAAATTTATATTTGCCCCGGTGTAAAACTGGTTGTAGTTGTACCCAACAGCTGCCCTGTATTGCGCCTGCCAGGATATGCCACTGCTTTTTTCGGTAGGTGTGCCGTCATTATAATTGGTAGTTATGCTGTTATATCCTACCCCGCCATACACCCCGGCAGAAATTAAGAAGCGATCATAGAGTATTAAATTATAATAATATGCAGGGCCTGCCGCAATATCTATGTTATGGTCGGCACTGTTATCATTGTTAGATATTTTAGTGTAATAGTAATTTACAGATGGCACAAAGCTGCCGGCACTCTTTTTTTGCCATTCGTTTTGAGTATACGTAGCCCTAAAAGAATAATTGGGATTAAAAACATACGATGTACTGCCGCCAATCTTCACAACCTTCAAATCGGAAAAGAAAATGTTATCATCCAGCCCTAACCGTCTGCCTTCTACATAGTACCCTTTAGTGCTCATGTACTGCAAATTCTGCATCCACTTTTTCAGGTAAAAGCGCGTGCCAAAGGTAAAGTTCTTTGTTTTACCCTTTAAATCATCGTCCTTGTTAAACTTAAGGAATGTTGGCGTATAACCCAGATCGATCTCTATAAACCTAAACATAAATGTTGCGGTAGAGCGTATCTGTTGGTTTGGGGTAATCTTAAATCGCAGGTTATCATCTCTGTCATGCACATCAAACGACTGGAAACCATTGCTCAAACTTAACCGTGCAGAAAAATAATCGTCAAACTTTTCTATGTAACGATTAGTACTAAGTGAGTCGGTTTCATTTTGGGCAAAAACAATATTGCTGCTTAATAAACAGTATACTATACATGCTTTAAAGATAAGAGAATAGTATTTCTTCATTGGTTAAGTTTATAAGCCCAATTTACACTTTTTTTTAACCTGAAGGCTGAGAAGAATTCAGGCGCTTACAATTTGGGGAATGTGGATATGTAGAAAGTGTAGACAATTCTACACTTAAAAATTTTGCACAAACACATAAAACACTGTATTACAATGCTTTTAATCTACGGTATAAAGATTGGTATTTACCTGCATGTAAAAAGCCTGATTAATAATTATAAGCGCAACGCATGAAAATAGATACCATTACCGCAAACCAATTGAATACTGAAACAAACGAACGTAGTACTGCCACAAAATTTAACAAACAGAAAAAAATATTCGTACCGGGGACACTTGTACTTATAGGCACTTTTATTTTGCTTATAGGAGCTGCATTTTTAGTATACCGGCTGCAACCTGAATTTGACCTTTTGCATCAGGAGCGAATTAATTCATTTTGGGGACTGGCACTTATTGTATTAAGTATTACACTATTAGTAGTTAAAGGAATTTTTTTTATATACAACCTGTTCCTCTATTTTAAATACAAACCTATAAAATCTGTTTCAGATGATTTATTGCCTACTGTTACGGTAATTGTACCTGCTTATAATGAAGGTAAACTTGTTTGGGATACTCTTATTAGCCTTGCAGCAAGTAAATATCCTGAGAGCAAGTTGCAAATACTGGCATTAGACGATGGCAGTAAAGACGATACCTGGTACTGGATGCAGCAGGCAAAACAAAAATTAGGCAGCAGGCTGGACATTTACCAGCAACCTAAAAATATGGGCAAACGCCATGCACTTTATCGCGGCTTTAACCTGGGCACAGGAGATGTTTTTGTAACGGTAGATAGCGACTCTGTAGTTAAAAGAGATACTTTACGCAACTTAGTAAGCCCATTAGTTACAAATAAAGAATGTGGCGCTGTTGCTGGTAATGTAAGGGTATTAAACAACAAGAACAGCATTATTGCTAAGATGCTTAATGTAAGTTTTGTATTGAGTTTTGAATTTGTACGTTCTGCCGAAAGCAGCCTTGGGTCGGTAATGTGTACCCCGGGAGCCCTGGCAGCCTATCGCAGGTCGGCAGTATTTGCCTGCCTGCCGGAATGGATAAACCAAACGTTTATGGGGCAGCCAAGTGATATTGGCGAAGACCGCGCCATGACTAACATGATCATGAAACAGGGCCACCATATCCTTTTTCAGAGAAATGCTTATGTGCTTACTAACGTTCCCGAAAAATATAAGGGTTTGTATAAAATGTTCATCCGCTGGGGACGCAGCAATGTAAGGGAAAACCTTATGATGTCTAAGTTTGTGTTTAAAGAATTCAGGGAAAAATCTAAGCTGGGCACAAGGTTATTGTTCCTTAACCAGTTCCTTTCTATTGTTACGGCTTATCCTTTTATTATATTAATGTTCTTTTTAATACTATCATACCCATTACTATTTTTAAGTTCTACACTGGTAGGCATATTAATTATGTCGAGTTTTCCGGTATTCTTTTATGCCAAACGTTACAGCTTATCAGAGTCGTTCTATGCCTATTCATATAGCATTTTGTACACCTTTGGCCTGTTCTGGATAACCCCTTACGCTATTGCTACTGCAAGTAAAAGGGGCTGGCTTACAAGGGGCTAAAAAATAATTTAAATTGAAACCATAAAGAGGCAGCTTGGTAAGTAAGATGCCTCTTTTGCTATTTAGTAATTGCTAAATATTATACTCTTAGCGAGCCGCGAAAACCTCTGGCTGCATAATAAGATCCTGCGCCGTTGTGGTATACAAATACGGCATTATATCTAAAATCGGCAAAAACAGCTCCACCATGTTTTCTTATATCTGGGGGTGTTTTTATCCAGCTAGATGTTTTTGCATCAAAGTTTCCAAGTTTTTGCAACTCCCTGTATTGCTCTTCGTTTAAAATATCAATTCCCATATCGGCAGCCATTTCTACCGCAGTATTTACAGGACGGTGTTCCTTTCTCGACTCCCACCCTTCGCGGTCATAACATACGCTTCTGCGCCCTTTCGGGCTTTCGGGAGAACAATCATAAAAAATATATTCGCCGGCCTTTTCATCAAAAGCTACAACATCGGGCTCACCTCCCGTTAGTTCCATTTCGTTAAGCGACCATAATTTTACAGGGTTGGCTTCAAGCTTTGCCAGCACGTCTTCCCATTTAATGGTTGCATGGCGGCTCATGTTTTTACTGAAGCGTGTTTTAAGTACTTTTAACAATTCTTCACACTCTTCAACAGGTATGGTTTTCTTAATACTATTCATATATTGTTGTGCTGTATATGTAAATAATTAGTTCATGTAAATTTATGAATATTAAACATTTGGCAATACATATTATCCTTATATACTACACAACAGCAATTATATAGTATAATTGACTATTTTTATAAAATGCAGCTTTTACACCTGCCAGCCAATAATTTTACTTTTATGAAAAAAGCTTTATTTATTATAGGAATCTTTTTAACATTTTCGATAGCTGTAACGGCTCAGAAAAAACCTAAGGAAATAAGGAAAAACGTTCCTGTAGACTCTATAGTTTTAAGTGACCCTTTTATACTGGCCGATAAAAAAACCAATATGTATTACATGACCGGAACCGGCGGTATGCTCTGGAAAAGCAAGAACCTTAAATTTTGGGAAGGACCTTTTGAGGTAGCCAAAACCGACCCTGCATCATGGATGGGGCCTAAGCCTATGATTTGGGCCGCAGAAATTCATAACTATAAAAACAAGTATTACTACTTTGCCACCTTTACTAATAAGGCAGTAATAATTGATACCGTAAACGGAAATGCTGTAGAGCGCCGTGCCTCTCACGTTTTAGTAAGCGATAAACCCGACGGGCCTTTTGTACCTATGAAAGATGCCACTTATTTACCTGCCAATAAACCTACACTTGATGGCACTTTCTGGATAGATAAAGATGGCAAACCATATATGGTGTATTGCTACGAATGGCTGCAGGCTATAGACGGCACTATAGAAAAAATAGAATTAAAACCCGACCTAAGCGGATCTATAGGCGAAGGGAAATTACTTTTTAAAGCAAGCGATTCTCCATGGAGCCGCGAAAAAGACAAGAATGGCAAAGATGTACCCAACAGGGTGACCGATGGGCCTTATCTCTTTAAAACCGGCACAGGCCGGTTGGGCATGATATGGACAAGCTGGATTTATGATGTATATACCCAGGGTGTGGCCTACTCGCAAAGTGGCACGCTTAACGGACCATGGATTCAGGAAAAAGACCCTATAACGCCGCCCAACTACGGCCACGGTATGCTATTTAAAACTTTAGAAGGTAAGCTTTTAAAGTGCTTACACAGCCATAAAGATAACAAAGGAAAATATCTTAGGATACCTCATTTTTTTGAAGTCGATATTACAGGCGATAAGTTAGTTGTCGGCAAACCTTATATACTTTAGATAAATGATTTTGAAAAACGATAGTTGTTATGTAATTAAATATTTAAAATATATCTAAATAATTTATGTTTTAACACTAAAAAATTATGAAATCGGTATAAAATTTTGATTTTTATATTTTATAATTAGTTTTACGAAAAAGAATACTTGCAATGGAATTTAATGGCCTTAAAAATACAAACAATTATAAATATGTTTTTACACATACACGCTCTAAACTCGAAAAAAATGAATCCATAGCAAGTCTTTGTTATGCCATTGCAGCAGCCTGCATGATTATTATAGTGCTTATGGTGCTGCAATATAACGGATATTTTTAATTAATTTTATTGATATCCCTTAGCCTGTAAATTAAACAGTTCTGCATAGCGGCCATTTTGTGCCAGCAGTTCCTCATGGGTACCTATTTCGAGTAATTGCCCTTTATCTAAAACTAAAATCCTGTCGGCAAGCCTTGCGGTAGAAAAACGGTGCGAAATAAGCACGGCACTTTTGCCCTTAGTAAGTTTAGAGAACCGCTGGAACACCTCATACTCTGCACGGGCATCAAGCGCGGCAGTGGGTTCATCGAGTATTAATACCTGAGCCTCTTTCATGTATATACGCGAGAGCGCCACCTTTTGCCATTCGCCACCAGATAGTTCTACGCCATTGTTAAAACGCTTGCCTAATGTTTGCTCATAATGATTGGGCAATTTATCGGCAAGGGCATCGGCAGTACTGGCCCTGGCAGCAGTTTTAATAAGTTCAGTATTATTTTGCTCTGCAATATTCCCCACGGCAATATTATTAGAAAGCGTCATTTGGTAGCGCAAATAATCCTGAAAAATAACCCCAAGGTTAAGGCGCAAATCGTCAGGGTCATACTCTTTAAGGTCTGTGCCATCAAGTAAAATGCGCCCTTCGGTAGGTTCATAGAGCCGGGCAAGCAGTTTTACCAGTGTGGTTTTACCGGCACCGTTCTCGCCCACTAATGCCAGCGTTTCGCCAGGATGCAACGTAAAATTAAGGTAACGGTTTGCCCAGTTATCAGAGTGGCGGTATTTAAAACCTACATTCTCGAATGTAAAACCCTGTTTAATCGGCCTCGGGAAAGGCATAGGGTTTTTTGGCACCTGTATAACCGGCTGTATTTCGAAAAATTCCATAAAATCGGTCAGGTAAATAGCCCCCTGCGATATCGTGGTAAACCTCAGCAATATCCCTTCTGTAAGCGTACGCAACTGTCGGAACGAGCCTGCAAGAAATGTAAGGTCGCCCACGGTAAGCGTGCCGCTAACTGTTTTTATAATTATAAATACATAAGCCGCATAGTAACCCGTGCTGCCCAGCATAGAAAAGAACGTTCCCCATAACGAGCGGCGTATGGCAAGCTTACTGTTATCTTTATAAAACTGGTCGCTTAACCGTTTAAAACGGCTTACAATAAAATCGCCCAGGTTAAATATCTTAACTTCTTTAGCGGTTTCGTCGCTGGCACCCAGAAAGCGCAGGTAATCAAGTTCGCGGCGTTCGGGAGTCTGGCTGCGGGTAAGCGAATAATTTTGATTATTAAAGTAACTTTCGCCAATAAACGATGGCAAAATAGTTACTACAAGCAATACTATAAGCCACGGGTTAAAGGCAAGCAGGCCAGTTACCAAAAATGCCATAGATATAATATCCTGAATTTGAGCCATTGCTTGCGAGAGCAGCATGGTACGGCCTAACGTTTGCTGGCGTGCGCGCTCCAGCTTATCATAAAACTCAGCATCTTCCGATTGTTCCAGGTCGAGCGTGGCGGCGTGCTTCATTATCTTAACCGATGTATAGTTAGAGAACGAATCGCCCAGCAAGCTATCCAGCAGGCTCGTTATACGGCTCAAGGCATCGGTAGCTATGGCAAGGGCAAATTCTAATGCTATAAGCTGGTAAAGGTAAGTGTGGTCTGCCCCGTCGGGCTGGCTGCTTAAATGCACTACCTGGTCTATAATAAGTTTGCCTACATACAATAAGGCTACGGGCATGGCACTGCGCACTATCCTGAACAAAAAACTAAAAAATGTTTTTTGCGGACTGCTTTGCCATACCAGTTTAAAAAACGCGGGCAGGTTAGACAATGCACTTATGCGCTCTTTAAAACCTGCTTTTTTTGCAATTGGCGGAATTTTTTCCCTCATGCTGCAAAGTTACGCCCTCTTCGGCAGTATCTATAATTTAAAGAAGAAAAAAGTAATCGCAGCCCACTCTTTCTTTATTCCCTTTGCATAACCAATGGTTAAATAACGATTGTCCTGCACAGTGCCATCATCTTTTATATAACCTATTGTTACGTAGCGGTTGTCCTGCACCCTGCCATCTTCATTTATGTAGCCAAGAGTCTGGTAATGGTTATCCTGTACTTTACCATCCCTAATGTAGCCCAGGGTATTGTAGCGGTTGTCCTGTATTTTACCGTCGTTGCTTATGGTTGCCACAGTGCCATACGTTTCATCCTGTATTTTACCGTCTTCTTTTACATAACCCTTAGTGCTGTAGGAGCTTGTTTGTAATTTTTGAGCCTGTACAGCATTTACACTAAATATATATAGGGCGATTAATAGTATTCGATTCATAAGGTGTTTTTGTTTAATTGATAAGAATTGTTTTAGCATCGCTATTTATTCTGAAAAATTAGTTTTAAAGTTACTGTAAACAGTGGCAAAAATTATGCCCGTGTTAAATTAACCCTGAAATAATATTACCCTGTGCATACATATCAGGATAGTTTTTACCTTTGGCAAAACTATTACAATGAACAGGAGAAAATTCTTCCGCAACGGTTCGCTTTTTACATTAGGTACTACCCTTTTAAGCCCGTTTAGCAGCACTGCAAACATATTAAACCCTGATATTTTAGATAAAAATAAAAAAGCCAAAAACATTATTTTTATGGTAAGCGACGGTATGAGTACCGGCACGCTTAACATGGCCGACCTGTACCTTAACCGCAAGACCGGCAAAGGCAGCAACTGGCTACAGTTATATAAAGACCAGCGTGTTACTACAGCGCTTATGGATACTGCTTCGGCAAGTTCTATAGTAACTGATTCTTCTGCCGGGAGTTCTTCGTGGGGTGGTGGCGTAAGGGTTAAAAATGGTGTGCTTAACGTGGGGCCTAACGGCGAAAAGTACATGCCTATATGGCAAAAGTTTAAAAAGGCAGGTAAGATGGCGGGCTGTGTTACCACTGTGCCTATTACGCACGCTACCCCGGCAGGCTTTTGCATTAACAACGACAGCCGTAACGCTCAGGAGGATATAGCGGTAGATTACCTTAACCTTGGTTTTGATATCATGATGGGCGGCGGTGACAAGTACTTTAGCGCCGGCCACAGGGAAGATAAAAAAGACATGTATGCCGCTTACAAAGCTAAAGGCTGGCAGGTAGTGCGCAACCGTAAAGAAATGCTGGCTGCCGCCAATGACAAACAGATACTTGGGATATTTGGCGATGATGCCCTGCCCTACAGCCTTGACCGCACAAACGACAAGTCTTTAACTGCAGAAACCCCTACCCTTGCAGAGATGGCGCAAAAAGCAATAGACCGTATGAAAGGCCATAAAAATGGTTTTGTATTGCAAATAGAGGGCGGAAAAGTAGACTGGGGTGCGCATGCTAATGATGTTGGCGCACTGCTTTATGACCAGGTAGCATTTGATGAAGCCGTTAAAGTAGCGATAGATTTTGCCGAAAAAGACAAAGAGACCCTTGTTATTATAACAACAGATCATGGCAATGCCAATCCCGGTGTTATTTATGGCAAAGATGCCAATGCCAACTTTGACAGTATACAAAAATATACCCATACTAACGAATGGTTGCTAAACGAGATTAAACCAAACTTTACCGTAGCACAGGTGCGTGAGTTGGTAGATATGGTTAATGGCAAGTCAATTTCTGAAGAGGATGCCAAGACCGTTTTAACCTACTATGATGGCCTGCATAAAGAAGATGGTGGGTTATACAATTACAAGAAACTACCGTTTAAAACCTTTGCACAAATACAGCAAAAAGGAAACTCTGTAGGGTGGATAAGTATGGATCATAGTGCCGATTATGTTAACCTTGCCATGTTTGGTCCCGGCAGCGAACTCCTTAAGCCTTTTGTAAAAAATACCGATCTGCATTACCTTATGCTGCAAGCCGCAGAGGTGGAGAATAAATTTTAATGCTGTAGAAAATGTATATGGAGGAGCTGCCCTAAAATACATAATTAAGCATTTGTCATTCTGGCGAAGGAAGAATCTCTTATAATCAAGCATTTGAGATTCTTCACTTCATTGCATTACGTTCGGAATGACACTCTTGATACAGACTTTTATTTGTCAAGTACCAGCTGTATTTAATTTTCTTAAATTGGCAGTGTCATAAAGATGTGAAGTATGAATTATTGATACATCAAACTCTTCTCGACTTTTTGATTAAAGCAAAAAATATAGATTGTGTCTGATATTTTGGCTTTTTTGCATTACATAACAGCGCTACTGGTTAATAAATAGGTAGCAAATGATCATTTTACAGCCAATTGAAAAAGGAAAGGTGAGCCTATCATACTACAGTAAAAGATTAAAAAGTTATCATTTCTTTCTTTGCCTGCTCAAATTCCGTAATCATATCTTTTACAATCTCTGCTACGGGTTTAATTTCGTTAATTAGTCCGGAGATCTGGCCTATTTCGAGTTCGCCTTCTTCAAGGTCGCCTTCAAACATACCTTTTTTGGCACGGGCACGTCCTAAAAGTGCCATAAGGGCCTCTTTGGTGGGCGCAGTGGTGTATAACGCATTTACATCATGAAAGAATTTATTTTTAATAAGCCTTACCGGAGCCAGTTCCTTAAGTGTAACATGGGTGTCGCCATCCTGGGCATCTACGATTGCCTGTTTAAATTTTTCATGCGATGACGACTCTGTAGATGCAGCAAATCGGCTGCCCACCTGCACACCATCGGCACCAAGAACCATTGCGGCAAGCATTCCCCTGCCGGTAGCGATACCGCCGGCAGCAATAAGTGGCACCGTGAGTTTTTCGCGCACCATAGGTATCAGGGTAAACGTGGTTGTCTCTTCACGGCCATTGTGTCCACCGGCTTCAAAACCTTCGGCAACCACAGCATCTACACCTGCTTCCTGTGCCTTAAGGGCAAACTTAACACTGCTTACCACATGCACCACAGTAATACCATTTTCTTTTAAAAATGCTGTCCACGTTTTAGGATTACCCGCCGATGTAAACACTACTTTTACACCCTCCTCTACAATAATATTCATTATCTCCTCTATGTTGGGGTACAGCATGGGTACGTTAACACCAAAAGGCTTATCGGTCACCTTCTTGCATTTTTGTATATGTTCGCGCAGCACGTCGGGGTACATAGAGCCTGCACCAATAAGACCAATCCCACCGGCATTACTCACCGCAGCTGCCAGTTTATAGCCACTGGCCCATATCATACCTGCGCCTATTATTGGGTACTGAATATTAAAAAGTTGGGTTATTTTGTTCATTGTATTTTATCTAAAAGAATTGAGGCTACTCCTTTACCAGCCTGCCTGTTTGTAAATTAGCACCGGATTCTATGCGGTAGCTGTAAATTCCTGTAGCCATATAATCAATAAAAACAGGTTTATCTGATGTAATAATTTGCTCCCATACCCTTTGCCCAAGGCTATTGAAGATGGTTAAATTTGCAGTTTTTATATTATTGGGAAAAGTAATGTTTACCCTGTTCTTAAAAGGATTAGGATAGAGTATATAGTCTGTTTTTATAATGTCATTTACCCCAAGGCTGCCCTGTAAAGCAAGATTAAAATCGGGGATGCCGTAACCATATTGAGCATCCGGGTTATTGTACCTGTCGGCAGATTCCCTGATAATCTGTAAAAGCTCGGCATTTGTTTTATTGGGCAGTGCCTGCCACAGGCAGGCTACGGCACCTGCCATAATAGGGCTTGCACACGATGTGCCGTTTGCGGTAGTAATTGCTCCTTCATGATTGGCAACAACTGCCGAGAGTCCCTTTGCCATAACATCGGGTTTAATACGTCCGTCATAAGCGGGTCCTACAGAGCTAAAATAAGCATACTGCCGCGATGCATCTACTGCGCCCACAGTGAGTGTGTTGTAAGCATCGGCAGGAACTGTTATGTTGGGGTTTACCTCACTCGCACCGGAGTTTCCTGCGGCATTAACTAAAAACATCCCCCTCGAAAAAGCCACGTTAGCCCCCCGCGTTATAAAGGCTGTATTGCCATCAGCATCGGCATACGTATGGCTATAGCGTACATTATCATACGTATAATACCCTAAAGAGGTATTTATAACATCTACCCCAAGGCTATCTGCCATTTCTGCGGCTTCTACCCAGTACGATTCTTCCACAGGGTTTTCGGCAGCAACATCTTCCGTAACAAAAAGGTAGTAAAAAGCATCGGGGGCAGTACCCACAAGCTGGCCTTCAGTATACCCCCCCATATCGCTAAGCACTATTGTTCCGTGCGTACCTCCCTGGTAAACATCATCATTACGCTGAACGAAATTATAACCACCCACTATCAGGCCGTTATCATTAAGACGGGCAAAAGGCTGTGTGTTATTCACCCCCGGAAAGCCATTATCTAAAATGGCAACAGTAATGCCTGTGCCCGTATAATTTTGCTGGTGTAGTAAATGGGTATTAAGCATTTCTACCTGATTAGCCGATGTACCATAGCCAAAAGCAGTTTCACTTTGCTGTATTCTCTGGTTATTTGCCTGCCTTTGCGGGTTAGCATTCCTGCCCTGTACATTAAGGGTACGGTCGGCAAAATCTACGCGGGCAACAAATGTTAATTGTGTTAAGGCATTTATATCCTGTATACTCCCGCGAATATGCAATGCATTAAGCCACTTAGATTTTGCCATAACAGTAATTCCAGTTGCATTGGTTACAGCCATAACATAATCAGTGTATACAGGGACATCCTGATTATCAAGTACGACACCCTGATTTATTCTTCGCGTAAGCGATTTTTGCGACAGCATTTCAAGCGGGTTAGCCAGATAAAAGTCAGCATTGGGTTTATCGTTAAAATATACCCATGCATCTTCCTGAGCGTAGCCCATACTTACTGTAAAAAGCAATAGTAACAGTATCTTTTTCATAATATGTAAGTAGCTAATTTCAGCAGGTTACGCCAGCCATAGTACCATTTTACTATTCAGGCTTAAACATACTGTCATATCTATTAACCAAATATACAAATATAGGCCACTAATAAAAATTGTAAACTCTCCAAATTATTTATAATTATATAACATACATTAACTTTACAGCGGCAATACATAACATCATTATTAATTACATATAAAAGATAAAAGTTTAATTTTGTACCACAATTTTTAGTTATGTTTTATCTTGTATTTAGCATTATATGTAGCGTTACTGTGGGTAGTATCTTTAAGATATCTAAACGTTACCAGGTTTGCGCCTCGCAAATTGTAATGTGGAATTATGTTTTGGCACTCGTACTGTGCTACCTATTTTTTGAGCCTAACCTTAGCCCTGTAAACGCTACTGCTCCATGGGCAATATATTTACCCTTAATGTTCCTTCTGCCATTGGTATTTATGTTCCTTGCCATGTCTATAAAACATATGGGTATAGTACGCACAGATGCTGCCCAGCGCCTTTCACTTTTTATTCCTGTACTCGCAGCATGGCTCATTTTTAAAGAAGATTTCAATGTCCAAAAAATCATTGGCCTTGCCGTAGGTTTCCCTGCAATATTTCTTATTTTATCTAAAAAGTCTGACACTAACAATAAAAAATGGGTCTACCCTGCACTTGTACTATTTGGCTTTGGCGTAGTAGATGTTCTTTTTAAGCAAATTGCGCTTTATACAGTGCTGCCTTACACCACATCATTATTTGTAGTCTTTGCAGGATCACTTACAATTTCGTGCCTTACAGTTATGTATCAAATATTTATAAAAGGAATTAAGCCACGCATCATTAACTTTGCTTTTGGCACCCTGGTGGGGATATTTAATTTTGGTAACATATTATTTTATTTAAAGGCCCATAAGCAATTCGCAGATAGTCCAAGTACTGTTTTTGCCGCCATGAACATTGGGGTTATCCTGTTAGGAAGTTTAGTTGGTATTGCTGTTTTTAAAGAAAAGGTATCTAAATATAACTATGCCGGGCTTGTTTTAGCCGTGTGTGCCATAGTACTTATTACACTGTCGCAGCTTTATAATTAAAAAAATAACCTGTACTATACTATTCTATAAATTATTTCGCTGTAAAGATATTTTTAGTTTACTTTGTGTAAATTTTATAATTTACATGTAGTCATGAAAACACTATTACGCCATTGCTTTTGTATATTCTTCTTTTTGTTAGTGCATTCCTTAATGGCCCAAAGCACGGCAACTAAAACAGGAAACTGGGGAGACCAGGGCGACGGCACTTACAAAAATCCGGTTTTAAATGCTGATTACTCCGACCCCGATATGATAAAAGTGGGGAGCGATTTTTATATGGTATGCTCTGATTTTCATTTTATAGGCATGCCTCTACTACATTCTAAAGACCTTGTAAACTGGACAATTATTAGCCAGATATACACGCGCCTTGATATAGATCCCGGCTATAGCGCTATGGCTAAATATGGGAGCGGCAGCTGGGCGCCGTCTATGCGATACCATAACAATAAATTTTACGTGTACTTTTGCACGCCCGATGAAGGCCTTTACATGACCACTGCCACAAATCCTGCCGGGCCATGGGAGCCACTTACAGAAGTGAAACGTGTAAAAGGCTGGGAAGACCCCTGCCCACTATGGGACGATAATGGCGATGCTTACCTGGGACATAGCAAACTGGGAGCCGGCCCAATAATTGTGCACCGTATGAGCCCCGATGGTAAACAATTACTGGACGATGGAAAAGAAATATACCACGGCCCCGAAGCAGAAGGCACTAAGTTTTACAAACGCAACGGTTTTTATTATCTTATGATACCCGAAGGTGGTGTGCGCAATGGCTACCAGACTGCCTTAAGATCTAAATCTATCTATGGCCCTTATGAGCGCAAAGTAGTTTTAGAGCAGGGCAACACAAAGGTAAACGGCCCTCATCAGGGCGGGATGGTAGACTTAGATTCGGGAGAGTCGTGGTTTATGCATTTTCAGGATGATGGCGCTATTGGCCGCGTGTGCCATTTAGAACCGGTAAAATGGGTTAACGACTGGCCCTTTATTGGCACAGACTATAACAATAATGGCATTGGCGAACCTGTAAGCAGTTACAAAAAAACCAGTGTAGGCAAAACCTATCCTGCTACTGCACCACAAACATCAGATGAATTTAGCAGTAGCACTCCTGGGCTGCAATGGCAATGGAATCATAATCCGGTAAATGCCAACTGGTCGCTTACAGAAAACAAAGGATATTTATCATTACATGCTTTAAAAGCCTCTAACCTTAAAGAAGCACGTAATACCCTTACACAAAAAGCAATGGGTAAAACCGGAGAGGTTACCATAAGCCTTAGCACCAAAGAAATTGGCGAAGGACAAAAAGCCGGCCTGTGCCTGCTTGGAGACAAAAATCATGAAATAGGCATTACTAAAATAAACGGTGTCCTTAACTTTTATGCCAATAATGATGGAATGGCCGTTTCAGGGCCAAAGGTTAAATCAGGTAATGTTCTTCTAAAAATTGTCATAGACCTGAATACTAATAATACAATATTGCAATATAGCCCCAACGGAAAAACATTTACCCAGCTTGGCAAAAACTGCGAACTATCCGGAAGTAATTATTGGAAAGGGATACGCCCTGCCCTGTTTTCATACAATGTAAATAAGGACGGAGGTATTGCCATGTTCGACTGGTTTCATTATGATAACGACGGGCCGGTTATAAAATAAACGAAGCTTTATAAATTTAATTATCTTTTTGTTTGGGTGGCAACTATGTTATAATTTTGGCATAGCATTACACTATCATGAAAAAAATAAGCACCTACTCTATACAGCACCAGCAAAAGATATTTAACGTGTCTGGTGGCAATAAGGATTATTTTTTTCTTGAACTTGGCAGCCATAGCCTTTTTTATCCCGAACCACGACGATCTGAAGCTTACTCTATCAGCTTTTTAAAAGAAGGCGAAGTAGTATTGCAGGCCGGTTTGGTTACACAAACTGTAAAAGCTCCAGCCGTTATAACCCTTGGCCCTACTGTAGTGCGAACTATTACCGAAACCGACATACAGCCGGTAATGGAAATTATTTTTTTTACCGACAACTACCTCCTCGCTAACCGCACTAATGTGTTTTATCTTATGGAATTCGACTTTTTTGAAGACGAAGACCTGCACCCTTTTACCCTTAATAAAATTCAGGCAAAAAAAACAGGGCGCATTTTTAAAATGATACGGGAGGCACTTAGCACACATCATTTACACGAGCCCGAAATTTTGCGCAGCTGTATTAACATCCTTATTTATGAAATAAATTCATTTCATAAATTGCAGCATACCGCAAAGCCACCCCTTGCCGAACCTATATCTCCGTTACTGGTAAATTTTAAACAGTTGCTTTACAAGGAGTTTATCAGGGAGCGCAGTGTTGCCTTTTATGCCGATAAACTAAATATTACCCCAAAACATTTAAGCGACCTGCTTAAAAAGCAAACCGGTAAAACTGCCGGAGAGTGGATAGATGAAGCTATAATATTAGAGGCAAAAGTGCTTTTGCAAAATAAAGAACTATCTGTATCTCAGGTTAGCGAGCAGCTTAATTTTTCTGACCAATCGGTGTTTGGTAAGTTTTTTAAAACTCATACCACCCTATCCCCCCTGCGTTACAGACAATCGACCACGTAGAAATATCGACGAAAAGTACCGCGTTTCCGACTTTATTTTAACATAAAAACGACGGAACTTTGTTGTACTAAAAATGTGAGATGGAAACTTTGTGCATCATAGCTGCTATTTCTTTTTTCCTGCTAAAAAAGAAGGGCTATATAATAATTATACCTGTACTTAATACCCTTAAAAACAAAGGATTTAAAATGCGTTAGCGCCGCAAAAACACGCTTTGCCTTTTAGCCTTAAAGTAAGCAATAACGCAACTACAACTTACCATAAAATCTTAATTGTAATTTTCACTGCCAATATGGAAACCAAATAGCTCAGGATTTTCTATTTCTTAAACCGACGAAAATTAAACTTACCATTTAAACCATTCATTACGGACAAAATGAATAATTTTTTTTATAAATACGCAATTACACTCTTTATACCGGTTCTTTTTTTGTGCACATTACCCGCTCTTGCGCAAAACCAGCCTAAAGACACGTATGTACTAAGCATAGAGGAGGCAGTATTAATGGCACGAAACAACAACGACCATGTTACATCGGCAAGATTAAACCGCGAGGTTTCGGGATCAGAGCTTAAAGAGGTTAAGAGCCATGCCCTGCCTCATATTGTACTTAATGGTACAGCAAAAAAACTTAGCAATGCCATACTATATGAGGGCGGCGGCCTGTCTAACCCTGTAAACGTACCCCCTCCCCCTGCTTCATATCAGTTAAAAACAGAAGTGGAAGCTTCATTCAACCTGTATTCGGGCGGTAAGCATGAAGCTTCTATTAAAGAGTTTGAGGTTAAAACCAAACTGGCAGATGTTAGCATACTACAACAGCAGGGCACCATTTCACTACAGGTTGTACAGCATTACTTAGAAATATTGCGTATGTCTCAGTTAGACAGCCTGTATAAAGAGCAAATAAACAGAGAAAAATTAAGGCTAAAAAACATCAATTCGTTATATAATAATGGCAAAGTGACCCGCAGCGATGTGCTTAGAGCCGGGATAAATTTATCGAATCAGGAATTTGCAAAAAAAGAGAACGAAAGCGATATTGAAATTTTTCATAACCAACTTAATGTTCTTCTGCACCTGCCCAAAGAAACCAAGATAGTACTTAGCGACACTACTGTAATTAAAGCACTGCCTGCTATGGAAATTATGGAAACACCATCTGAAACCGGGGCATTTACCTTGCAGCAGGCATCGTTAAGTACAGAGTTGCAACTGGCTAAACTAAAAGGAGCCAAAAGTAATTACTACCCTACTGTAGAGCTTATTGCCGCCTATGGTTTTAATTTCCCTAACTATCTCGTTTATCCTTACATACCTCATGCTTACTCCATTGGTTTTGTGGGAGTACAGTTACAATATAATATATCTTCTCTATACCAGAACAACCACAAAGTTGCCGCCGAAAAGCAGCGCCTTCAGGAAATTAAAGTTAATGAAAGTGCAGCGCACGATGAAGTAAAACTGCAAATAACTTCCCTGCAAATTAAAATGCAGGACATGCGCGACAAGATCGCATTGGCACAACAAAACATAGAACAGTCGCAGGTTAATTATAAAATTGTAAGTACAAAATATTTTAACCAGTTGGCACTTTTAACTGATTTGCTTGAGGCGGATAATATATACCTTCAGAGCAAATACAACCTTATTGAGGCGCAAACATCGCTCTTAAACTACTACTATCAAATACTTTACACTACCGGAAAAATCTAATCCTAATGAGCACAAGATCTAAAAAATTCAATATTTTATTCAACAGCGTTGTTGTTATTATCATAGCTGTTACAATTATTTTCTTTGCCCGGTATCTTTTGCATTCTTCTAATTACGAAGAAACTAATGATGCACAAATAGAGGCGTACATTAACCCAATATCGGCACGTGTGGGTGGTTATATACAGAAAATTAATTTTGAGGAACACACCCCTGTAAAGGCCGGCGATACTTTAATAGTTATTGATAATCGCGAGTATCTTACAAAAGTTATGGAGGCCGAAGCCGCCCTTGAAGATGTAAAAGCCCGTTTAGTTGTTTTAGATGCGCAAATAAATACCACCCAAACCGGCACTTATGTAAATAAAGATATGATAGATGCTGCCAAAGCTAAATTTACAGAAAAACAGCAGGACTTAAAACGTTACAAAAACCTCCTTAAAGAAGAAGCTGCTACTTTACAGCAGTATGAAGAAGTTAAGGCAAAATATGATGTAGCCGAAAGCGAATACAATGCATCGCGCAACAGCCTTAAAACAACAGGATCTAAAATAGAAGAACTTGAAGCAAGCCACGGACTGCTAAAGGCAGAAATGAAACAAAAGGAAGCGTTGCTACAGTTTGCTAAAATTAACCTTGCATACACAGTAATTACAGCACCTTACAGCGGTATTCTGGGCAGGAAAACAATACAGGAAGGGCAACAGATACAAGCTGGGCAAAGCCTTGTGCCTATTATAAACGAAGGGCAAAAATGGGTAACGGCAAACTTTAAAGAAACCCAAATACATGATATGCACAACGGGCAGGAAGCCGAAATACATATTGATGGTTTTGAAGATAAAGTATACCACGGCACTATTGAGGCTATTGCGGGGTCTACAGGGTCTAAGTTCTCACTACTGCCTGCAGATAATTCTACCGGTAACTTTGTAAAGATCACGCAACGTATCCCTGTAAAGATCAGGATTAACGAAAAAGATCTTACTGCACTTAGGGCAGGTATGAATGTAATTGTATCAGTAAAAAAATAAGCTATGGATAAGAATATCTATTTTAGGGAATGGATACATAACTGGACCTGGGGCATGCGTGCTGCGCTGTTCCTTATCCTGCTGTTCTCTATATTACAGTTTTCGCTATTCTCACTTACGCAAAATTATGTGGTATCTTACTTTGGCGCACAGCCCGAAGATATTACCTTTTCCATTCAGGTAACCTACATATCGTTACTGTTCTTTTTGCCTATACAAATAAGGTTTTTAAATTACTTCAATACCCGTAAATACCTGATAAGTGTATTACTGGCAGGTATTATACTGAACCTGCTGTGCATGAAAACCAGCGATATAAATGTATTTATAGTACTCCGATTTTTGCAGGGAATCGTGATTAGCCTTATTGCCGGGGCCATGCTTACGCTAATTTTTACAAGACTGCACGAAGAAAAAAAGCAGGCCGTGGGATATTCGGTTTTTTACGGTACATTACTGGGCAGTAGTGTAGCCGTAGGTGCACCATCGGCATGGATAATTGATAATATGGACTGGAGGATGATCTATTACATCGTGATTGTTTTCCAGATCGTTTCGATACTGATTGTCTATTTTATTTTTGCCAAAGAACGCAAACACAGAAAGTATCCACTATCGCAAATAGACTGGAAAGCTTATGTAGTAATGGCATCGGGTATGCTCTGCGTAGCCTACTTTATGGTGTATGGGCCCAAACAATATTGGTTCGAGAGCAGCCATATAACCTATGTGTTTATGACGGCGGTATTCCTGCTTTACCTCTTTGTGTACAGGCAGGTAAAAAGCAAACGGCCTATAATTCACTTTAGCATTTTTAAATCGCCTAAGTTTATAACAGGACTTATATTATTGGGATTATTTTACGGCCTTAAAGACACCATAAACCTTGTGTACAGTTATGTAAGTAATGTTACGCAATGGTCTAACTATCAATATATAGAGTTGGCATTTTTCAACATATCGGGGATGGCAATGGCAATGTATGTATCATCGCAACTGGTAATGCGCAAAAAACACAGCATACACTTTTTTCTCGTTACGGGTTTTGGCTTTATGCTCGCCTTTAACCTCTGGATGTACTGTATTATTTCGCCCGACCTTGCCTTTGCCGATTTGGTAGTCCCTATCTTTTTGCAGGGTGCAGCATCGGGCATGTTGTTTGTACCCATCGCCACATTTATACTCTCTACAGTACCGGTAAACACAGGTATATCGGGCAGTTTGGTTGCCGGGCATGTACGTTTTTTTGCTACGTTGCAATCTTTTGCCGGTTACTATACCATGCAATTGTTTTATAACCAGCACTACAAAGAACAGTTTTTGTCGCACCTTACCCCTTACGATTCGATTTATAATGATGCTAATGCCGCTGCCGTACAGTCGTATATCGCTAAAGGTTATAATTTTCAGGAAGCTGGGAATCTTGCCAATGCAACTATTGCAAAACAGCTTGCCACGCAAAGCCAGCTATTAACTTCTCAAACCATATTTTTAATTGTAGCTACGGCAACAGCTGTAATTATAATGTTAGTTTTGGCATCGCCTTTATTACAAAAATTATACGCCCGGTACAAAAAACCTGCCGTTATAACGTTACAAGCTTAATTTTAAATTATTGATTTTAAGCTTACTAAAAATTTATTTATAAATATTGTAAATTTTATTTGGAATTTAATTTTATTGTAGCTTACCTTTGCTGCAAGTTCTTTTAAAAATTATTCTTATCCAGAAAGACTGAGGGATTTGACCCTATGACGTCTTGGCAACCTGTCCTGCATTTGCATGATAAGGTGCCACATTCAACCATACTTCGGTGTGGATAGATAAGTTTAGAAATAGTTTATAATATCTCAAAATATTATTTGCCTTTCTGACTTATCGGGAAGGCATTTTTGTTTATGCCTTTCCCGATACCTGGCTTCGAGTAGTTTTTTACGAACGTAATGTTTAACAAAAAACTAAAAGACAAACAAGATGAAAGAGCAAACAAACATCCTTAACAACCTGCCAATCGATCCATTAACCGGAAGTATTTCGGTGCCTATTTACCAAACATCAACTTTCGTTCAGGATGCTCCCGGCGTACACAAAGGCTACGATTATGCACGCAGCAACAACCCTACCCGTAAAGTTCTTGAAGATTGTATTGCACAGCTTGAAAATGGCACAAACGGTTATGCTTTTGCGAGCGGCCTTGCAGCTATAGATGCTGTTATAAAACTACTATCATCCGGCGACGAAGTTATTGCTGTAGATGATATATACGGTGGTGCATTCAGGTTATTTACCCATGTATACGAAAAATTTGGCATCAGCATAAAATATGTTGATACTACAAATGCCCAAAATGTAGCCGATGCCGTTACCGATAAAACAAAACTTATCTGGATTGAATCTCCTACAAACCCTACCCTTAAAATATCAGATATTGGAGCGATTTCTGCCATTGCAAAAGCAAACAACATATTGCTTTGCGTAGATAATACGTTTGCTTCTCCAATAGCCCAGAAACCACTTAACCTGGGTGCAGATATCGTGGTACACAGTGCTACAAAATACATATCTGGCCACAGCGACCTTATTGCAGGCCTTGTAGTTACCGCTACCGAAGAGCTTGGAGCCAAAATAAAATTCATACAAAATGCTTCAGGGGCTATACTTGGCCCATTCGATAGCTGGTTGGTTATCCGTGGTATAGAAACCATTAGCCTTCGTATTAAAGCACATGCAGAGAATGCACAAAAAGTGGCTGAATACCTGCTTACAGAAAAACTAATCAAAAATGTTTATTACCCGGGCTTACCTACGCACCACAACCATGATATAGCTAAAAAACAGCTTAAATATTTTGGTGGAGTAGTAACGTTCGATCTTGTAATAGACGATAAAGAACTTGCTTCTCAAATCGTATCCGGCACTAAATTATTTAAACTTGCAGAGAGCCTTGGCGGAGTAAAAAGCCTGTGTTGCTTACCAAGCGAAATGACCCACAAATCTATCCCGGTAGAGAAACGTTACAGCGCAGGTGTTACAGATAGCCTTATTCGCCTATCGGTAGGACTGGAAGATGCAGACGACCTTATCGACGATTTAAAACAAGCCATAGCTGCTGCTGTTAACGCTAATAAAGAAGCTGTAACTGTTTAATACACACACCATGTCAAGAAAACAATTAAACATTGGCCTTTTCGGTTTTGGGTGTGTAGGCAACGGCTTGTATGAAGTCCTGCAAAAAACCCCTGCCCTTAAGGCCAGTATAAAGAACATTTGCGTTAAAGATAAAAACAAGGCGCGCGAAATAGGTGCCGAAAATTTTACCTACGATAAAAATGATATCCTTAACGATGATGATATCAACGTAGTAGTAGAACTTATAGATGATGCCGATGCAGCATTCGAAATAGTTTCTGCAGCGTTAAAAAAAGGCAAAGCAGTAGTTTCTGCCAATAAAAAAATGGTTGCAGAACACTTTACAGAGTTACTGCAATTACAAAAAGAATATAATGCTCCTCTACTTTATGAAGCAGCGGCGTGTGCAAGTATGCCTATCATCCGTAACCTCGAAGAGTATTACGATAACGACCTTTTAGAATCTATAGAAGGTATCGTGAACGGCTCTACCAATTATATACTGACCAAAACATTCTCAGAAAACCTTAGTTATGAGGCTGCGTTAAAAGAAGCTCAGGAAAAAGGTTTTGCCGAAAGCAACCCAATACTGGATACCGGCGGATTTGATGCAAAATACAAACTGCTTATCCTGCTGGCACACTCTTTTGGGTATATTGCCCAACCCGAAGATATCTTTAATATAGGTATCGACAACATTGGCGAGCTCGAACTTAAATATGCTAAAGAAAAAGGTTTTAAAATTAAACTGGTTGCCCAGGCATTTAAAGGATTAGACGGTGGCCTGTCGGCTTTTGTTATCCCTAAATTTGTAACTCCCGAAGACCGTCTTTACCATGTAGATGATGTGTTTAACGGCATTATTACTAAAACCAGTTTTGCCGACACCCACTTTTTTGTAGGCCGTGGTGCAGGGTCGTTCCCTACAGCTTCTGCGGTACTGTCAGATATCTCAGCACTTAGTTACGATTATAAATACGAGTACAAAAAAATATACCGCGAGGAGAACCTGCAGCTTACAAACGATGTAGAACTTAAAGTACTCCTGCGCCATAAAAAAGAAAATGCCGAAGCACTAAAACAGCATTTTAATACTGTTGAAGAAGCATATACCAACCACGATTCCGGTTATATAACAGGCAACATTACCCTGGATAACCTTAAAGCATTACAGGCACAAAATACAGGCGACCGTTCTTTTATATTACTTAATGTAGTGACCGAACAGGAAGCTGCAATAAGCGCCGACCTTGCTTTAGCTTAAAAATAAAACGCTTTTCCACAAAGCGACTACTAAAACACGATACAACTACTGGCCCTGCATTATGCGGGCCTTTTTTGTTTGCAGCATAACACATGCGCTTTCTTTAACCATGTATCCTGCCTTTCGCTATATCTCCCTGCCTGCGTTGGGAGGATGCCGCTACAGTCAGGGCTATATTATCACTATAGGCACTTTTTGAATGTTTGGTATTCTCTACTGTCACGAATTAATTCCCTCCGGGAAATTAAAATACAACTTATTATTAGCTACCGAAATTACATCGCTACGCGACAGAAACAAACTGATATTTCCCGATAGGGAATATATTTCGGTAGTGATTATGAGATAACAACCTATTTTGCCGTAAGCAATCAATTCATGATTCCAAACCGTTGATCCTATAAGATTCTTCAACTCCCCGGCGCTGCGTTTAGAAACCTAACTAAGCGGTTCAACGAAAAGTTAATAACATGCAAATTTAAACTCACGCCGGTGTATATAAATTTCAATCGCCTTAGCGACATTATAAAAAAATAAGGGCAGCCAATGGCTGCCCTTATTACTATTTATTGTAAACGATTATCGTTTCATTGCAAAGTGAGCTTTAAACTCCCTCACTGTATCTCCATCAGGGAAGGTAACCGTAAACCAGTAATCATCTGATGGTAGTGGGTGGCCGTTAAAGGTACCATCCCATCCCTGTCCTTCTTCAGGGTTACTGCCCGGTGCTAATTGTTTTAGTAGCTTACCATATTTATCAAAGATATAGATCCTTGACGATGGGAAGTTAGCAAGGCCTATAATATTCCAGTAGTCGTTGTAACCATCTCCGTTTGGCGTAAAG
>Ga0247813_10000051_pt1 | contig 176622 bp, 148 predicted proteins | sample UWRJL169409C1_FD_180719 | JGI IMG/M metagenome (GOLD analysis project Ga0247813, IMG submission 180719) | Plant litter microbial communities from Arlington Agricultural Research Station in Wisconsin, United States - UWRJ-L169-409C-1 | ecosystem: Environmental > Terrestrial > Plant litter >...
TGAAAAAAAATACGCATTGGGTGCTATTGATATTATTTCAATTGGCTGTGATACCCTTATTGCATGCCCAGGAAAAACAATTGCTCGGCCCCGATACTGCGCTTATCAACAAAACCATCAAAAAAGCATACAAGCTTCGTGAATCAAATGCCGATAGCGCCCGTCTGCTGTATCAGCAAACGCTTGACGCCAGCAAATCGATCGGTTTCCGTAATGGCATAGCAGAATCTTTGTGTGGCATAGCCCGTTATTACAACATCAAGAATGAGCAGGCTAACGCGGTAAAATATGTACACTCAGCCATTCCTTATATTGAAGACAATCAGAAAGGAAAGCAACTGTTTGTTTCGGCCAACATACTGCTCTCCGAAGCTTATTTTTATCTGGGGGCATTTGATTCCTGTTCGTACTACCGGTATACGGCACTTAATTTTGTAGACAATAACCAGATTGATAATGCGCCCTTGCGGCTGAGTGTTTACAGTAAAATTTTACAGTTTTGGTTAAATGCCCATGAAGAGATCAAACACGATGAGAATGTGCGGCAGATCATGCAGCGGATCAATGCGATTGAAAAAGAAGCCATCGCCAAAAACGACAGCAACGTATTGCTGAATGTTTATTTTCAAAAAGAAGGATATTATCACAACATTTTAAAAAACGATTCTGCCCGGTATTTCGGACTGAAGAATATAGAATTCTGCAAGCGGCTGAAAGGTTCTCCATCGATGATCATGGCAGCTTATCTCAACATTGCACTAACGTATATTGATGATAAGAACCCCGATGCCGCCATCGAAAACATACGACTGGCGGTAGCTGCGGCTCCTGAGCAGGGAAAAGCGTCTAACCGTTACCTGATATTCGCCGATATATTTTTAGGCGAAGCCTATATTCTGAAAGGGCGTTTCCAGGATGCCGTAAACCTGGTGTTGCCCGCATTGGCCGAAGCGGAAAAACTGGATATCATCAACATCCTGGAACATGCTCACAAGACATTGGCGGATGCTTATGAAGGTTTGGGTAAATACAAAGAAGAAGCGGAGCAACGTAAATTATATTCCATCGCCAAAGACAGCCTGATGAAAACGCAGAAGATGGAACTGAGTTACACGATGGAAATGAAATACCGCATTGCTGAAAAAAATAAAGAACTGGCGGAAAAAGAACTGAGCATCATTAAAAACATTAACCGCATCCGCAATAAAAATATCCTTATCGGCTGTATCACTGCCGGGCTCCTGCTCATCTGCATCATCAGCATGTTGATCATGCGGAACAACCGGCACAAACAAAAACTACAGGCTGAAAAAATACTCGGGCTTCAACAGGATATGGAGATCAAAACGCTTCGTGCGATGGTAAGTGGCAGCGAAAAAGAACGAAGCCGCATTGCCCGCGACCTGCACGATGGTATCAGCGGGACCATTGGCGCCATACGGGCAATGGTGGGAAGGCTTTCCCGAAAACCAGCAGCAGAAACAGCTACAGGAGATTTCGCGGAAGTGATGCAGTTACTCGAAGAAGCATCAGCAGAAATACGTAAGACTGCACACAACCTCATGCCGGAAATATTGTTGCAGGAAGGGTTGGTGAATGCTACGGAATTATTTTGCGAACGAACAGGTAAAAGCCATTCCATCGATATTCGTTTTGCCGCCTTTGGTGAAATAAAAAGAATACCGGCAGAACTTGAGTTGGCGCTGTATCGCACCGTACAGGAACTGGTGAACAATATCCTCAAACATGCCGCCGCGAGCAGTGCATTGGTACAAATGAATTTCAACAAAAGCATCCTTGGCATCACTGTGGAAGATGATGGAAAAGGAATTGTTGCCGGCCGCCAGCCGCAGGATTATGGGGTAGGATTGAAAACGATCGCGGAACGCATCCGCTCGTGGAATGGCAGCATCGACATTTCGGGTAAACCCGGCGAAGGCACCAGCATTTATATAGAGATCGATACCGACAATATTAAACAGCCTGCAATATGAACATTACCAAAATAATGATCACCGATGACCACCCGCTGGTGGCAAAGGGTTTGGTGAAAATTTTTAACGAACACCCCGGCTTTGAAGTACTGGCCACATTTACCAATGGAAAAGAATTGCTGAGCGAATTAAAAAATCGTTTACCCGATGTGCTCATGCTCGACATGCACCTGCCGGAAATTGAAGGGCCGGAACTGGCGGCTCAGATCCTCGATAAATATCCTTCAGTAAAGATCATCATCCTCAGCAGCATAGATGTATTAATGCAGGTGAAAAAAATGTTGCAGCTCGGTTGCTCCGGTTACCTGCTGAAAGATGCTGATGATGCAACTATCATCACGGCTATTGAAACGGTAGTTGCCGGCGGACAATTTCTCTCACCCATTTTGCAACAGCAATTACTGGAAGACCTTTTTAAAAAGAAAAAACCTGTCACCGACCTCACCCGCAGGGAAAAAGAAATTTTACAACTCATCACCGAGGAATATACCAACCAGGAAATTGCCGATAAATTATTTATCAGTCCGCATACGGTAGACAATCATCGGGTGAGCCTGCTCAGCAAGATGCAGGCGAAGAATACGGCGGGCCTGGTGAGAAAGGCGTTGGAGCAGGGTTTGGTAAAGTAGGAACGTGCCTTTGGCGCATACTCGAATGCGCCAAAGGCACGTTCCTACACATTCGTAATTCGTAATTGTTAATTCGTAATTAATAAACCCTCGCCTGTTTAATAAATATCTTCCTCGTACCCGCATCCAGCTTGAATTCCACATCCATCCCAAAATTGTTGTACGTGCTGTTTCTTTTTCGCGGATACACTTTCCAGAAATGATCTTTTATGGCCTGAAGGTATTGTGTCAACTGCCTTATCTCCGATTTGGCCATTAGTGGCTGCCCCGGTTGCAGCGAAGAATGACAGATATAATCCACCGCGATATCATTGGAACCGGTTACCGCAAGCGAAAGATTTACCAGGAACTGTTCCGCACGGATGCTGTCATCAGGCTGCACGATACTCTCTTCTCCTTTCTGCACATTGATGGTGTATGCAGGATAATCATCGCGGTAAAGATTTCGGGTCACTGCTACCCCGTTTGCTTCCTCAGTACCAAACGCTTTGTTGACAAGGATCCCCATCGCAAGATTGGTTTGATCGATGTTGAAAAAAACCCTTTCTTCAAAAGCACGCATCTTCCATAAACTCGCCCACACTTCTTTGATCGCCTTATCGACCGGGCGTTTCGGGTTATCGACATTCCCTGTTTTTGAATCATACAAACCGGCGCCATTGAAGCCCGGCACATCCTCTGCATTGGTGGAAGAACGAAACCTGAAGTTGATCGCATGTGCATCGCCGATGCGGGCTGTCACCATTTTTATCAGCGATTCATCCAGTGGTGCATTCTCAATGCTTTCACGGATCTGTTTCAGTTTTGCGCCGAGTAATTTTTTATCACTCATCATTATTTTATCCTGCAACAATGCAGTGATCATCGTGTCGATATGATGTTCCTTGATATGCTGGTTGTAAAAATAAAACGGTATCGCAAATACAATTTCGGGTATGGGTAACCGTTGCCCCTTCTTCAATTTTACTTTGGCAAGCTCGCCCATATTAGCTGCTTTACCACCTACGATGCGGATGCTTTTGATGCTGAGGTCTTTCATTTCCGCGATCCGCTGAAAACCGTTATCATAGTTCAACGCGATCAGTTTTTTACGTTTTGACTTATCCCAAAACTTTTGTGCCTGAGCCGGAGTAGCGGCTGTCACTTCCAGCGTATCACGGGAGACTTTCATCAACACCAACTGGTCTTTATATTTCAACAATTCAAGCTTAGTAAAAGCATCCTTCACCATACAATTGGGCGTATTCCTGTTTTGCGATAAAATATTGATATGGCAAAGTGGTGTCTGAAAAACACTCGTGATCGTTGCTGCACAAAGAGGAAGATTGTTTGGAAGGTTATTCAGCACCGCGATATCATTAGCGCCAATCTCCTGCTGCATTGTTTTTTCATTTTCAAAAAAACGCAGGTAGCCGTAAGCGATCCCTTCTTTCATGGATTGGAAAGTCTGCCCGGCATACAACTCATCCGGACCGATAAAACTCAGCGTATTGTTTTTACGCCATTCGGCAGTATGCCAGTTGTTATCCGCAATGCGCAGGCGATCACCGAAGTAGACAGTTCTTTTTACTTTGGCAAAAAACTCCACCACGTTTGATGTACGTATCTCGTCATCCGGAAAAAATTCCAACGTGTAAAGATCGCTTGATGTGTAAAGATTGAGATTAGCGATGGCGAATCTTCGTTGGTTGGAGTTGCTGTATTCTACCCGGTTGAATTCTTCCAGTGTGGAGTATGCATGCAGCACATTGCTACAAAAATCAAAGTGAAAACGATGTTCTTTTGAATTGGAATAATAGATCTGTTTGCTGCTGAGGTCGTAGATCACTTTGATGCTGCGTACCTCTGCATAGTTGTTTTTTACAGGCTGGCTCTGCATCGCATTAAAATCAGTGGCGCAATTGATGGAGGTCAAATAATCTACCGTGCCTCCCTTGTAAGTACAGGGTTTTTGCTGCCCAAAAGCTGGCGATTGAGATAGTGTAAAAAATGTAACACAAAAAAATATAAACGCCTTGATTTTCATTCTATGAAGATACCGGCATTTTTGCAATATGCCGGAACGACGGAAGAAGGCAGATCATTATCCGAAACCTTTTATTCATTAATTTTATGACCGATGAATATTATTTCCGGTAACATACTCGCAAGTTCGAAATTGATGGATGACCCCATTTTCCACCACACACTTGTATTGATTGCTCAGCATGATGTCAATGGCACTATCGGTTTTATCACCAACAAACAACACCCCCACAAGCTCAACGACCTGGTAGAATTTAATCATTGCAAATCATGGCCATTACATTTTGGCGGACCGGCAGAAGATGATAAATTATTTTTTATTCATCGCCGGCCCGATCTTATCGAAGATGGCGAACCGCTCGGCAACAATGCCTTCCTCGGCGGAAATTTCAATCAGGCTATCAGGTTTATCAATGATGATACGCTCCGCGAAAATGACATCATGTTGTTTGTGGGCTACTGCGGCTGGGATGAAGGCGAACTGAACGCAGAAATAACTGAAGGCAGCTGGGAAAGCTATGATTCAAAAATCGATATTTTCGAAAATTTCCTTCCTGATTTTCGCCACTAAATGCAGATTTTCTCAAACATATCTGCGGGACAAAAATCACTTTCCTATCGTCACTTTCAATAACGGTGCATCCAACGCAAAATTTCCATTCATCAGTACCGCAGATTCTTCGTAAACAGGCTCTGCGTTTCCTCTATACGATCCCGATGTAATATTGCGCAAAGCGCTGGCAAGGCTGGCTTCGGTAATGTCGCCCCAGTTCTTATCCAGCCCATCCGCCACCCTTGCATCGGGTGCAAATCCATTGTAATAATTCCCTTCATTATTCTTATTCACCGTTTTGAAAGAAACCGGGAACACATACCACTCGCCATCCTCGATCGGAAAAAATCCGACCGGTTTGCCATGCGTATTACCGGCGCCTATCAGCCGCACATCCATATAAGGTTTCAGGTTATTGATCAGCAATTCACTCGCCGATGCAGTGCTTCTTCCGACGATGAAATAAACCTTCGGGAGATCTACCCCGCCGTTTTTATGGTAAGTCACCGTACTGTTCTCTGAAGTATGTGCCGTGTTGTATAGCTGTTTGAACATCACGCTGCCATTAGCAGCACTGCTCACTACATAATCCGCCAGCTGCTGCTGAAGGCTCACATACCCGCCGCCATTGTAGCGTAGATCGATGATAAGGTTATTGATGCCTGCATTGGCGAATTTTGAAAATACACGGCCATATTCCGCTGCGATACGCGGCTGGTCGCCGAGAAAAGAATTGTACACCAGGTAACCCACTTTACCTGAAGTGGTAGAATACACCGTATCCATGTATACGGGTTTGGTGCTGTAGTGGGCTGCATTGAGGGCAACGGTAACTGCTGTTCCATCTGGTTTTGTAAACCTGAAACTACCAGAGTTGCTATTGTAAACGCTGTTCACGATATAATTGCTGTTGGTGGTGGCCATCGACGAATTCCCGTTAATTGCAGTAATGCGCCATCCTCTTTGCACCCCCGCTAATCCGGCCGGGGAAGCTGGTTCAACCAACGACACCCGCAGATCGCCTTCTACGCGAAAGAATACATTCATTCCAAAATCACCCGAGCCATCTGCCGTGCCTGCCACTGAGCTCATGCCACCACTCAACGCATCCCATTCCGTTTTTTTCATAGCGAAACTCCATCGGTCAACCGCTGCTGTAAAACCTGTTTCGCGACTGTATTTCCGAATGTCTGTCATCACTGCTGCCGGATCGGCAAAGCTGGCAGCATCATAAGTGCTTGGTAGCAAATTGTTCCAGAGGTAATAATCTTTCGCTGCGGTAAAGGCGGCGGTGTTCAACTGGGCTGTGCTGGCTGTGCCTGTACCGGCGTCTGGGGTGAGACTGGTGGTAAGTGAATCCGTGTTTTTCTGACAGGAGGATAAGAGCAAAATGGCTGCAGCGGATAAAGCTGTGATAGGTTTGATCATAGACATTGGCGATTTTTTGCGGAAAGAAGTACGCAAAAGCCGGGCTGGAAGTTGTTAGGAAAAAGCGAAAAGGGAAGTAAGGCCACAGAGGTGCAAGGAGGGGTTCACAGGGTAACACAGAGTTAATACATGACTGTTGTTTATGGTGTAGTTTTGCAAATGCCCGAAAAGACTTACCGATCTTCCTTCGCCAGAATTGTTACTCTATGGCTGACACCTGTCTTACTCACCCTTATCGTCCTGTTTTTTGCTTTTGAATCTTATCCTCGTTTTGATGCTTCAGGTGTAATCAGGTTAACCTGCTTTGCCATCATGCTGGCAGGAATTCTCTTACCATTTACAGGGCTTTTTTTCAACCACCTTTCTTTTGTGCAGAATACCTCCTTGAAATTTTTTGACGAAAACCTGGAATTGTCGCGGAATGATAAAAAAATAACCATCAGGCTTGCAGAGATTTATGAGGTGGTAGAATTTTCGACGAACACAAAATATTCATCAGGCAAGCTACCATGGTCGCAATTAGTAAAATGGAAGGTTAAAACTTTGGAGCATGAATTTTTTATTTCATCCCTGATTATTTCTGATACTGATCTTAAAAAAAGGATCGGGATTGACCTAACCTACCAGTTGAGTTATTTCCCGGTGATCAAAAAAACAAAGGGCTTCTCAGAGAATGATGAGTTTTAAAACTCCATTACCTCTGTGAAACCCTCCGTACTACTCTGTGGCCAATCTAAAAATATGTCCCATTCTCTACATCTTCCAAAAGCCCGATATGTGTTGGTTTCCAGCCCAGCAAATTTTGGGTGATCTCGCTTGTTGAAGGATTATCGATCGCGGCAAAATGTGCGAGCCAGCCGAAATGAGCTGCGGCTTCTTCCGGCGTTTTGGATATAACGGTAACGCCTAATCGCTTACCGATAACAGCCGCGATGTCTCGCATGGAAACTCCCGTATCCGCTACACCCTGGTATATGGCATCCTTCGCCGCTTTTTCAACAGCCAGTTTGTAGAGTTTTGCCGCATCCAGCCGATGCACTGCCGGCCAGCGGTTGCTGCCATCGCCTACATAAGCGGCAGCATTTTTTTCACGGGCAACATGGATGAGCATCGGAATAAATCCATGATCGCCATCGCCATGCACGGATGGGGGAAGGCGTACGATAGATACATTCACGCCGAGTTTAGCCGCATCTGCCGCGGCTAGTTCGGACACCCTCGGCAAGATCGAATCTGCCGGACGAAGGCTTTCTTCCGTAGTTACCTGTCCCGAAGCCAGTAATGCCGTACCCGAGGTAACTACCAGTGGTTTACCCGAATGGGCCAATCCCGCGGCCAACGCGGCGATCGCTTTCCTGTCCGTTTCGCAGGAAGCAACATAATTTGAAAAGTCGTGGATGAAACCGGTGTGGATCACCCCATCGCTGTTGGCTGCTCCGGCCTGCAGGCTTTCAGCATCTGCCAGCGATCCGTAATGAACTTCGGCACCCGCCGCTCTCAATGCTTCGGCTGAAACTTCCGAACGAGCCAACCCTACTACCTGGTGCCCCGCACCCAGCAATTCCTGTACGATCGCGGAACCTATGAAGCCGGTGGCTCCTGTAACAAATACTTTCATGATAATTTTTTTGAATGAATGCCTTGTTTAAGACAATACAAAATTGAGGTAGTTATTGTAGGAAAACGAGGACATTTGTCACCGATTTGATACAAACCTACGGGGTTTTAAACACCCCGGAGGTTTGTGTTTAGTATCTTTTCATCTGTGCATGCCTGATGCGGCTGAGTGTTTCGCGGGTAACACCAAGGTAAGATGCTACCATATGCAAGGGTATACGCGCCAGCAATCCCGGGTAATTCTGAATGAATTCATCGTATTTTTCTTCCGCGGTAGAACTGATGGTGCTGAATACCCGCTGCCGGTTGAGGTAAATATTGGCAGAGATGATCGCTTCGGAAAATTTTTTAAAAGCAGGGATACTGTGGAGCAATTCTACAAAATCAGCTTTCGCCCATTGAAGTATCGTACTATCTTCCAGCGCTTCGATATAATAATTGGAGGGTACCTCCTCATTGTAACTTTCCGGATCCACCGCCCAGCTATCTTCCGGCGAAAACTGAAGGATATGTTCACTACCATCGTCTTTAGTACGATAAGTACGCAGGATGCCCGAACTGATGAAAGTTTTGTACCGGCAAATATCCCCTTCCTGTAAAACAACTTCTTTACGCCGCAACTTTCTTTCCATCGCTTTGGAACAGATCGATTGCAGCTCTTCGTTGGTAAGTGTTGTCTGTGATTGTATATATGATTGGAATTCGGGGAACATTGCGAAACGAAATTAAAGTAAACAAGGCATATTTTATCGTGGACAAAAAATAAGTACCAGCGCTGAGCGGGGCTCCGGGAAAAGTGATCCGCCTAAAATCCATTCGTTTTTACCTGACAAAAAAATCTCTGCCGGGCTGATGACATCTCTCCCTCTTTTGCGATAACAGGTAATTACGGCCTCTGGCCTTTACCAAATCAAAAGAGCCCATGTACATCAACAGCCACTGCCTTGCCGACAGTATAACCGGCACTGAAAAAAAATCTTCCCCGCTTTTCCAGCGGCTTTCCAACATTTTTTGCCTGGCCTTATTGCTGCTTTGTTTTGTTTCCTGCAAAAAAGATAGTGAGGATGATGGAGAAGAACTTCCATTATTAAATACCTGCATCGCAGTGGATCCGGCGGCGGGCATCACTTACACGAATGCCGCCGGGCCATACACCATACGCACCAGCGGCGGTGGAAAGATCGTCATCGACCCCGCACTCAACATCATCATCTCCCACGATGCTTACCCGGGCTTTACCCTTGAGCTATGGGGTACGCTTACGGTAGGTGGCGGAACAAAAACGGCCGCCAATCACGAAAACCTCAACGGAAAACATATCAAAGACCGGCTGGGCAACAACCGCACGATCCTTTTTCCCGACGGAGCAAAACTTACCCTCGTTACCGAAGGCCCGTACGGCAAATTGCTTTCCGTAACCCTGTACGACGGGGCTACGGCGCATCATATCAATACTACGTGCAATAAACTCGAATACAGCGCTATCTCGGCTTCTATTGCCCGCCGCCTCGATGAGGAACAACCGGATGGTGAAACCGGCGGCTTTGAGATATCTTCAACAGACCTGAAGTTTTTCAACATTTATGTAGAAGAAACCAAAGGCAACAAAGTGACCAACCGGTACGAACTTGGCCAGATCATCAAAACAAGCCCCAACCAGGTAAATGATTTTTTTGACGATCCGAGGCTGGCGTCTACATAGGTCATAAAACCTCTTTAATAAAAGTATAGCAGAAATATTCCTCCAGGTTTCTGCTACACTTTTGCGTTATGACATACTTATCAATACAACAACACCAACACAAGAAAAGATTGCAGGAAGCAATCCCGGAGCGTATGTTTCAATATATTTGAATAAATAAATTCAATTTTCTTACTCATCATTCAGGCATGAAAAAAATATTTTTGATCCCGTTCCTCTGTTTAGCGTTTATTGTATCCCAAGGCCAAACCATCGAATTAGAGAACAGGTTTCTTTTAAACAATAAGGTGCAAATTCTTTTGCCAAAGAGCTTTGATACTATGCCCGAAGACATGGTGAAGGTCAAATACCCCGGCGAGCAACGCCCCACCCTGGTATTTTCCGACGAAAGCACCGAAGTGAATTTTGCGCTTAATCACACTTCCAGTAAAGCATCCCAGGCTGTGCTCGAAAAATACCGGGAAGTGTTTGTAGAAACATTCAAAAAATCATTCCCTTCTGCCGAATGGGAAGACAATGGTATTAAAATGATCAACGGCAAAAAAGTCGGGTTTTTAAAACTGGTAAGCCAAGCCATCGATACAAAAATTTATAACCTTTTGTTCTTTACCGATCTTGATGGAAAACTGATCATATTTACGTTCAACTGCACGATTGAAAAGAAAGCGGAATGGGCTGAGACCGCAGAAAAAATATTTAATTCTTTGAAGATAAAATAATTTTCTGCCCACCCGAGTTGTCAACTCCCGCCAGTTGACAACTGGCGGGAGTTGACAACTGACTACAAATTTCAGTAGTGAAAATTAAAGGAAATGCATCGGCCAAAACTTTATGTTGTAGCCGTTCACTCATTTCATTTCACTTATTATTTCACTCACTTTTTCTTCATAGTTTTTTTCAAAATATTCATTATAATACCAATACTCCAATTTTTGAATGATCTGAGGAAGATAAATAAATGACCTGTTCTTTATATTGTCCTCCAATAGTTCATCTGCTTTTCTGTTGTCATTTAGCAAACGGGCCATGATCACTTCATTTGCCCTGACAAAATGCTCATAAAGACAAATTTTCCAATTACTATAGCCTTGTTCAGACATTTTGGTTTTGATAGGTTCAAACAGATGTTCACTTGTTTCAATTGTTTTAGTACCGACTTTATCTATTGCCGGATTTACAAAGGAATGTCCGAATTCGTGAATACAAATTGTGCGGATAGAATTTTCATTATTGAAACCCAATTCCAGGTCGTTGGAATTGTCAATTTTTTCAGGTTTACTAAAAGAGGCAAAAATATTGCCTATGGTATTCTCCGAACCAACCCCAAAACCCTGACTGAAGCCAAGTGTCAGACTTGGATATAAATGGTAATTTTTCACCCCTTTGTTGTAAAAATGTTCCATCTCAAGTATGAAGTTTTGTTTTGGAATGTTTTGAGAAACCTCCCGGATCATTTCATCATAAAACGGTTTATATTTTTTTAAAAACAGATCAAAATGAATTTCACGGTATAAATTATTGAAGGCGTTTATGAAATTTTCTGCGTCTGAAAATGAAGAGAAATCATTTACAAACTTATTGTCGCGTTTAATCTCTGCCTCCGGAAAATTGTTCAGGCTGAGCATTAAATTGGAAAATTGCAAGTAGAAGGTTTTATCAAAATAAGTTTTAATGATTTGGAGGTTTTTAGAATTCAGGTAACCTTTAAATTCACCGGCAATTTTGAGATTTGTAGCATACAGATCTTTTACCCTGATGTCTTTTCCGTTTATAGTAAAAGTTTGCGTGTTGGGTATGCCTGCATAATCATCGTAACTTATAAGAAAGCTGGCTAATGCCAGTAATTCAATGTTAGCGTTGTAATTGACATTGATCTTTTTGTTTTCATACACAGGATATTTTAAAGAATATGCCCCTTTTGCATTTTTGCCTGAAAGTTCAATTTTTAACTTGTGGTCCAGGTCAAATTTGTTATGATTTACCTTGTGGATACCAGGCAATAGTTTTTGGTTGGCACTAAGGCTTAAACTTCCTGTAGTTGTCATCAATTCCGAACTTAAATAAACTGAATGATCGGACCGTTTTTTAAACTCCAGTTTCTCTGTTCCATTAAAACGTTCAAAGGTCGCGTTCCGGGAGTCGTTGGTTTGATCACTTTGAATGTTTTTTGAAACGGAGCAAGAGTAAATTAACATGAGTAAAAAAAATAGCGCTGTAAGTTTTTTTATCATAAGGATCTTCGTTGATTTCATTTTTCAATTGCCTACTTTTAAAAATAGGAATTCCTTATTGAAAAAAAATATTTATGCTATTGTAAAGCACTTCAGATATGTCAATGTACCAATAAATAGTGTAAAAGAAATTGAAATAAATGCGACAGGCGGGTTATCAAGAAAGACATTCATGGGAACCGGTGTTCCGAAGGATCACTGATGTCTACAAGTTCAAAATTCACTATTGAAATTTTATTCGCCTATTTATTTGGTTTGTTTCAACCAATCTTCCACTTTTTCTTCCCATGTATTTTGCTGTAGCGTGTAGACACCGTGACTTGTTTCAGAATCATATAAAAGCTGCATTTTTTTATGATATTCTTTAGACTCGCGGAATATAGTTTCAATAGTTAATTCAGTAATATATCTATTTCTGGTAATCACGCTATCAATTTTATTCTGCAACAATCTTCTAAAATATTCTCCTATATTGAAATGAAGTTGCTCATGTTGTAAGCCCAAGTCTGTCTTTTCTTTAACCCAAGACCCATATTTATTAAAAACGCAATAAGCTCTAGCTTTTTTAATTTCTGATTTATTATAATATTTAACACTAAGACTTATTTGAGAAAGTGCGGTAACGGTTCCATTAAATTCTGGAACAGTACCTTGAAAATATGACCATTTCAACCTAATATTCTTCGCCCACAGAATTTCATCCGGCTTATCATGTTTATTACATGAGTTGCCGGACGAAACAGTTCCACTAAAAAGAAGACTTATAAAAATGATTTTAGATATCGTCATACTTATTTATTAATACAATCATCAAATTTAGACAATGTGTACAATTAAAAATATACCTTATGGGAATGTAGGCTCCCCCATTAATCGGCCATGATAGTTAGAGTTAATAACACTTTTATTAACTTTAAATTTTTACAATCATGAATAAAAGATTCACAGAAAGCCAGATAGTGGCAGCCATCAAGAAACAGGAAGCCGGCATAGCTGTTAAAGACATTTGTCGTGAAATTGGTATCAGCGATGCAACTTTTTACAACTGGAAAGCTAAATATGGTGGAATGGAAGCCAGCAATGTAAAACGGATGAAGGAACTCGAAGCCGAAAATGTTCAGTTGAAAAGTATGTATGCAGAAATGAGCATTGAAAACCGTGCATTAAAAGGTCTCATCGAAAAAAAGTTTTAACGCCCCAGAAAAAACGGGAATCAGTTGACCACCTTGTTAAAGAGGAACAACTTAGTAACCGCAGGGCGTGCAAACTGATGGGCATAGCCCGAACAACCTGTCAGTATAAAGCAAAACCCAAGGATGATAAAAACTCCAGGATGCATTAACTGCTCTGACTGCTAAGCATGCAGCCATAGACTACTGAGCGGTTTATCGAAAAGAAAACGAATTTATGATTGGGCTGTAGCCAGATTACTTGTGCTGTGCTTCAATTATATCTTTATCAACTGTATCGTCGATTGGCGTTATTATGCCAGGATGGATTTTAAGTTGAATCGGGTACATGTTTTTTATATAGAATAATCCTTGGTAGATTTTAGCCCACTGAGCCAAAAACGGTCTTTTAAATAAAAGGCTTGAAATAAAACTCTCAGAGGCCGGATATTTTTGCAGATCTATATAGAAAAAATCTCTCGGGTCATTTTGGTAATACTCTTCAATTGAAGTTTTATACACTTTTATTTTATGTTCAAATTGCTTTTTGCCGTCATTATAGACTCCAAAAGAGCCGGAACTACTAATGAAACTAATCGCAGTTATCGAATCAAGCCCTTTTTTCAATAAGCTGACTAGCGTTTCTACACCATTCGCAACAATATATTTTTCAATATTCTCTGATTCTTTGAAATTGCTAAGCGTATGATACCCTCCCATTATGGCTACTGCTTTTACATTCCCAAAAGATTTATAATCTTCTTTGAGAATCTCACTCATCATGGAATCTCTGTAAGCATGATATTTAGAGGATATAATAAGGTCGGCATCTAATTCAATATCCTCTTTAGATATGTCCTTTATATAAAATTGGCTTTTGTAATGCCACTCAAAAAAGTTCAGCATTCTTTCCCATTCCTTATATCTGACTGTATCTTTTACCCCGGAATATTCATTTTTAACGACATCGATAAAAGCTTTTTGCAAATCCAGGTTATCTTTGGGAAATCGCAAAGTGGGTTTTTGTTCAAAATTAAAAAACAGGTATTGATCCCTGATAATCTTTAGTTCGTAAGGGGCGCTTGTAATCATTTTTCTTACAGCAGGAAATTCATATGCCTCCTTAAACATTTGATATGTTCTGTAACTGGATGTGCCGGCAATATCAAATCCTACTAATCTTATCTTACCCATTTTTACCTGATCTGCCAGGTAATTCAAGAAGCCATCGTCCAACCAGTATTCTAAAGCCTTTGATCCAAAATATTTCATCACCTCTTCAATGCCTGCTCTGCCTTTTTCCTTTAAGATCGATTGAATCTTGTTCATATCGATCCAGCTGGCTTCAAGATAAATTGTATTGATCAGGTTAGAATCAATCAGTCCTTTTAAAATCATGCTTTGGGCATCTTTTACCCCACCCTCATAATGACTCGCATCGGAAATTACAACAATATTGTTGTTCTTAAATAAGGATGTTATCGGCCGTAGCTCCCTCCAGTTATACTGCTTCCAGCTAATTTTTTTAAAAGGATATATTTTTAAACTATCAAAATTAGAGGGTATCTGAGCCTTGCCCGCGTAACTAAAAAAGAAAATATAAATTGATAATATTAAAATTTTCATAGCTTTTTTGTCTTAATAGTGACCCCAAAAAACTTAAACTTCTTTATATTTTTTTCAACTTTCCGATAGTATCTTAATCTTAGCCTGGTTTCCGCTTTTTTTGAATCACCGTCATAGGTTCTGCCGGTTGTAGTTCTATACAACGTAGCCTTTACTGCCGGCTGGGAGATACTTATCCTACCGTTATCAACTGAAATTCTTTTTGGATCAAAGCCCCACGGATTAAGCAGGGGATCTACCTGAGACCCGCTATTCATTTCTGTATACCCGCCATATTTATAACCAGCAGGCGGGGCATAAGTTCCTTCATCCACAATAGTTCCAACCGTGCCACGTTTAATAAACCTATCGGCCTCACCAGCTCCTTGTCCGCTGATGTTTTTGTTTACAGCAGTACTTGATTGTAAAACCACATCTCCAGATTTAGCCGCTCCCTGAGTTGCAAAAAATTGATAGCTGTTCTCTGTAAACATTTTTGACCCTTCAACCCAACCAGTTCCAAGGTTGGGTGTTTGTGCATATGCCCATCCATTTTTGTCGTGTTCAAAACCTTCATAGTAAACCAAGGAAATCCATAACTATTCATTTCCTCTGTCATCATAACTTCCGAAAGTTCGTAAGCGTTGAATTTGTAATAAATGCCTTTGTCATCCAATATTGTAAAAATAGTTTGAGCGAAAGAAATTACTTGTCGGATTCGATCATATGTATTCCACAAAAGATTCATATCGGAGCAGGTTGTAATATCTTGTAAAAAATGGATATACTCGTGAAAATATATGGCTTTTACATCCTGTGGAAGGTTCAATAAATTTGAAAAATCAGCTGGGATGTTGATTTTAATTCTAAAATATGCGGGATGATACAAACCTAATTGATAGTTCGTTCTTCCAATTGATAAATGTTAAAGAGATAGATTTATTCGCAGCTTAGTCGTACTTTAATAATTCTTTACTCAAACGAGTTACCTGTTCTTTTGTCATTCTTTGACGAAAAGATTTGGCTATTGTCTTAATGCGAATATTGGGAAAATCAAAAAGGTCGTTCATGATTTTATTCTTAAGTGAATTCAAAAACCTTAAGGGCAACTTGTTCACTCTTAAATAAAATCTTTCTAGATCTTCATAATAGAATTCCGTCTTCCCGGTAAATTCTAATATACTATTGATTGATTGGTCAGATATTCTTCCAGAATGTTTTATGGCATTGTTTACTATTCTCAGTTGATTAACTCTTTTGTATTCTTTTATTTTACTTACTTCGACTTTTTTTGAAGTAAAGAATTGAATTAAATTATCCCATTTATAAAACTTTCCCGTTTTTTCATCCGGGTATGCTAATCCTATAAGCTGCTTTAAGTTTATTTCTAAATGTTTATACGCGTATATTATCTTGATTTCAAATAAAGCAGTAAGTTCTTCTTCTAAATATCTATTATCTTCTATTAAATTGAACATTCCTAACTGTAATTCATTGTCATAAGAACGCCTCTTATTTAATTTCTTATACCGTAGTTCTTCTACATGATCTTTGTTAAGAAGTTTTGCATATTCACGATTATTTTCTTTTATTTTAACCTTAATAGATTTTATAACAATATCGACAGGGTTATCAAGAACATTATTTAAATTCATAGGAAAAGTGTCTAGCTCAAATTGAGCCGCTTCCCTTTCAATAGTATCTTCTTCGTAAATCATATAGACTGTCTGTGCAGTTGCACACAACACAAATTATAAGAAATAATTCTCAATTCCTAGTATTATTCAGCAGTCATCTTCAACACTTGGCTGCTGCATTTTTTTAATTGTGTGTTGTTCAAACCGATCGAAAGAATCCAAACCTTTAGTTTTGTGCAGCACATGAACCGCATTTCATTTTATTAAACGAATGGTCAGAAGGTTATGAACTAGACGGAGAATAAATACAACGGCAGCATTCTAATATTTATTGATCATTTTGCCAGAGAAAACATTAAAAAAAGCGAAGCATTCCTGCTTCGCTTTGTGGTCCCGGCAAGAATCGAACTTACATCTAAAGTTTAGGAAACTTCTATTCTATCCGTTGAACTATAGCTGAATTATACATATATGTTTGAAAAGACATATGGAGACTTTATCCAATTATTTTCGACATCCTTTTTGAAAAGATTTTAGCTAGGATGAAAAAATTAAGCAATTGCTTTAAGAATCAGGTTTCCATCCACTTTTAGTTTGTCGTGCACGGCTTTCACAAAAAAAATGTCTGGCTTTTGTTTTCCATTCATGATGAGTGAAAATTTGGCATCGCTGACGCCCAACAATTGGGCTGCATAATTTTGACGAATGCGCAATTGCAATAATTTCAACCGGATGATATCTGGCAATGAAGCAGGAAGCGGCAAAAGATGGTTGGTATCTTCATACCGCTCAGCCGCATCGGCTAATGCTGCCAATCGCTTTTGTTCATTAATATTCAATTTCGCTTCGCCTTTACGCATCAGCGTATCGATCTCTTGCATAGTCAACTCGTAAGCTTCTTCGCTGCCAATACGAAAAGAAGTTCCTGTTTTGTTGGCTGCAAGTGAGGCGGCAGCAGAAAGTTTTTTTGACTTGCCTGCTACCGCACTTGTTGTTTTAGACATATTTTAAAATTTAGAAATTCTAAAAACAAATTTTAGAATTTTAATCTGATTTAACAAAAAAAATGGAAAGCTGCTTTTGCAACTTTCCATTATAACGTAGTGGTCCCGCCAAGAATCGAACTTGGATCTAAAGTTTAGGAAACTTCTATTCTATCCATTGAACTACGGGACCCTTTTGAAAGGAGAAATAAGGAACATTTAATAAGAAATAAGGAAGTGAGAACAGCATGAATTTCAAAAACATTCACCTATTCACTCATTGCCTCATTCACCTATTCACCATTCACCTTCCCTCTTTTCGGACGGCAAAAGTAAGGTTTTTGCTTAATTTTTAAGCAAATGCCAAAAAGGTTTTCAATTTTATTTTTTGCTACATGATGATGTTATTCACCGGCTGCACCCGGGCAGGTATCTCTTTCTCGCCGAGTATTTCCCGCAGGTCTATCTCTATGGTGCGGCAAATGGCCGTCATGGGGATATCGTTTACCCCGTTTTCGAAAGGGTTTTCGCTGCGGTCGCCGATGAGCTCCATTACGTAAAACACCCACGATATTACCACACTCATGGGGATGGCCAGCCACACCCAGGAGTCGCCGCCGTATTTGGCCAGCTCACCTATTAGCCCAAAGGGCAGCACGGCGGCCAGCATCCATACAAAGGTTTCGCTGAAGTGGGCGTACTGCCGCGGGAAAGGGTACGATTTGATGCGCTCGCAGGCACCCTGCTGATCGTACAACTGGGCAACAATATTACCCAATGCCACCTGCTTGTAGCTGTCGATGCAGCCTTTGGACGCCAGGAAATTGATGTGCTCGTTTTGCTTGCGCAATATATGGGTGGCGGTATTGCTGCGGTTGTAAAGCGGTTCGGCCTCATCGCTGTGCAGGTAATGCTTGATCTCCTGCAGCAGGTTTTGGTTTACAAAAGGGGTGTCTTCCGTAACGATATCGGTAAATGGATCATCTTTGATCTCCCATATCTGCCGCTGGCGCAGCTGTATGCGCAGGGCATTGATGTAGGCGAGGTGGCGGTGTACGAGTATGCGCTTGTGCTCCTGCAGGGCTTCCTCGGTCATTGCTTCGCAAGGCTGCAGGTAATCGAGCAGTTGCACGGTAAAGCTGCGGCTGATATTTACCAGGGCACCCCATATCTTACGTGCCTCCCAGAGGCGCTCGTACGACGAGTTATTTTTGAACCCAACGTAAAACGCCACCGCCGTACCCACCAGACCTATAGGCACAAAGGGCAGCGCCAGAAAATGAAACCCTGCCAGTTCATACAGGCACACGATCAAAATGGCGTACACCGAAAACATCATTAGCGGCTTCCAGGCAAAACGGATCACAAAATGAAGGGATAATTTACGTGCAGTATACATGGTAACGATTTTTAATAAAGGTAGAGAGTTTGCAAATTTGCCACCAATTTTAAAAAGCACGGCCGGTTGGCAAGTTGCACTTTGTTCTCCCACATCATTCCTTATCTTTGCGCCCTAATTTTTTGACATCATGAAGTGGATGAACACACTAATAAAGTATCGTTTGTGGTTGGGTATCTTCCTGCTGGCTGCCGCCATATTTGTAAATTACCAGACCAGCTTCTGGCCTTCCTTTATCCTGTACCTCGTAGCGGTAGTGCTGATAGCAGGGCATTTCCTGTTTGGCCCCATGCGCCTCATACAGACCGCCATGGAAGAAGGGGATATGGAAGGAGCTAAAAAAGTGGTGAACGGCATCATGTTCCCGCAGCTGCTCATCAAGCCGATGCGTTCCGTTTATTATACCATCAAAGGCAACCTGGCCATGGTAGACCAGGATTACGACAGTGCCGAAAAACACATGAAACAAAGTATCGCCCTGGGCGGCGGACAGCTGACCAAAGCAGCCGATGGCCCCAACAAACTACAAATGGGTATGCTGCAGATGCAGAAAGGAAATATCAAGGAAGCAGAATCTTATATCCGCCAGGCCATCCGTGCCGGGCTGCCTGACAGCGAAAATAACGCGGCGGCTTACCTGCAGCTTTGCTCGATCATGATGAACAAAAGGGAATTCCGTGCGGCAAAAGAATACTTTAAAAAAGCGAAAAGTTTTAAAGCTACTACGCCACAGATTGTAGATCAGATAAAACAGATTGAGAAATATATCACCCGGATGCCGGGGTAGAATGAAGAATTAAGAATTGATCGAAGCGAGTAGGGGATCACAGATTCAAAAGGATAAAGGGGATTACATAGATTGTTTTTACTTCGTAAAAACGAAAATGCAGTTTATAAAAAGTTGACTGATCATTAAAAGTTCAACCTCTTATAAACTGCATTTTCATTTTGCGGTAGCAAAATAATCTGTGCAATCCCCTTTATCTTTCTATAATCCGTGATTCCCTTCCCCTATTCCTCAGGTCCATCTTTCTGCAATCACTTTCCTGCGGAAATCAAAGATCCCTTTTAGCTTATTTCCTACAAAAAGCGCATAGGCGATATCGCCGAAGATCCAATACGGGATCTTGTAATGTACTATATCCGTCATTTCCACGCCGCCTTCCACTTCTTTAAAATGATGCTGATGGTGCCATAGGCTGTAGGGGCCAAAGCGTTGTTCATCTACAAAATATCTATGCTTTTCCACGTGCGTGATCTCCGTCATCCAATACACCGGGATACGCAGCAAGGGCCGCACAGTATATTCGATGACCTGGCCGGCATATATCTTATTTCCGCTGAAACGGGAAATGACCTTGAAGCCCATATCCTTTGGAGTGATGTCTTCGAGGTTATCGGCGCTGCTGAAAAAATCCCATATTTCGGAGATGGGCGCGGGAATGATCTGCGTGGTTTGGAAAGAGTAGACTTTGCTCATGGTTAAAGCTAAACAAAGAATGGGGGATTTTGTTCGACATCAATTGCCGGGGGCTTAAGCCCCCGGCAATTGATGAAGTGTTTATTGCTTCTTAGTATCTTTGAGACATGCAGAATTACCGCCAATCCCTCCAGCAAAAATTCACCGAAGAATACAACAAACTCAACGATCAGCAGCGCATCGCCGTGGATACCATCGAGGGGCCGGTGATGGTAATTGCAGGGCCGGGAACGGGCAAAACACAAATACTGGCCGCACGCATCGGTAAGATTTTACTGGAGACCGATGCCCAGCCCGAAAATATCCTCTGCCTCACTTACACCGATGCCGGGGCCATCGCCATGCGCCGCCGCCTGCAGCAGTTCATTGGCGCCGATGCCTACAAAGTGAATATCTACACCTTCCACGCTTTTTGCAATGATGTGATACAGGACAACCTTTCGTTGTTTGAAAAAAATTCGCTGGATGCCATTTCCGAACTGGAAAATATCCAGTTGTTTAAAACACTGATCGACTCTTTCAAAAAAGAACATCCGCTCAAGCGCTACCGCGGCGATGTGTACTACGAGATCAACAACCTCCGCGGGCTTTTTTCTTCCATGAAAAGAGAAGGCTGGTCGCCGGATTTCATCAACAAAAAAATTGATGAATACGTTGCCGATCTTCCGCTACGCGATGAATTTATTTACAAACGCAAATACAAACAATTCAATGCCGGTGACCTCAAGCTCGATAAGATCGAAGAAGAAAAAGAGAAAGCCGAAAAATTGCGCAGCGCCGTCAACGAATTTGAAAATTACCAGGTACTGATGCGGCAGCGCAACCGCTACGATTTTGACGATATGATCAACTGGGTGATCCGTGTGTTTGAAGAAAACCCGAATGTACTTTCCAATTACCAGGAAAAATTCCAATACATTTTAGTCGATGAGTTCCAGGATACCAGCGGTACGCAAAACCGCATCGTGGAGCTACTGATCAGCTTCTGGGACCAGCCGAATATTTTTGTAGTGGGTGATGATGACCAGAGTATCTATCGTTTCCAGGGAGCGAATGTGGAGAACATGCTCACGTTTGCCAACAACTATACGCAGGAATTGAAAACGGTAGTACTTACTAATAATTACCGAAGCACACAACCGATACTGGATATTTCCAAAACACTCATCAACCGAAACGAAGAGCGATTGGTAAAACAGATCGCCGGCCTGAGCAAGGAACTACTGGCTTCAAAAGATGGCTTGAAGGAACTGCTGCACGAGCCGGTGATCACCGAATACAATGCGGTAAAAGATGAAATGGCAGACATCACTTCACGGGTGGAAGCGCTGCTGCAGCAGCAGATCGCGCCGGGCAGGATAGCAGTCATTTACAAGGAAAATAAGTACGGCGAAGAACTGGCGACTTATTTCCGCCTGAAAAACATTCCCGTTTTCAGCAAGCGAAGCCTGAATATTTTAGAGCATCCTTTCGCGAAAAAAGTCATCAATATTTTACGTTACCTCAATGCCGAGCACGACATTCCTTATGGTGGCGATGAAATGTTGTTTGAAATATTACACTACGATTTTTACCATATCACACCGATCGACATTGCAAAGCTGACGGTGGAAGTCAACAACAAAAGATATAACGGCGACCTCACTTCCATCCGACGATTGCTGGCCGATAAAGCAGCATCTCCACCAAAAGACCTGTTCGACAAAGGATTGAAAGAGGAGCTGAAAAACTTCAGCAACATGATGGAAACGCTGATCGGCGATGTATCCAATGTAACCCTCCAGCAACTCTTCGAAAACATCATCCGCAATGCCGGCGTGCTCACCTACATCATGCAAAGCAATGAAAAGATAGCATTGATGCAATTGCTGACGGCCTTGTTTGATTTCATCAAAGACGAAACGAGCCGCAATCCCTTCTTAACCCTGCAAGGCCTCATCGACATCATCGACCTGATGGAAAAAGAAGAGTTGCCATTGCCGATGCTTCAGGTGTCGGGCAGTGATAAAGGCGTGAACCTGCTGACGGCACATGGCAGCAAGGGGCTGGAATTTGAATATGTATTTTTTGCCGGTGTCAATGCCGGTTCATGGGAGAAAAAACGCAGGCCGGCCGGTGGTTACAAACTGCCGGATACCATGTTTACTTCGCAACCCAAAGCCGGCGATGAGGAAGAATTGCGCAGGCTTTTTTACGTAGCGCTCACTCGTGCGGAAAAATACCTATATATCTCTTATTCCAAATACAAGAATGATGGCAAGGAAATGGAACCATCGATGTTCATAGCGGAGATACAGGAACAGCATCAGCTCGACATACAAAAAGTGACGGTAAGTGAAGAAGACATGCTGGTCTTTCAGCAACTTCATTTTACGGCGCAGGCGCCTGAAATAGAGCGTTCGGAAGAAGATTTCATCACCGGCCTGCTCGAAAAATTCGTGATGAATGTGACGGCATTGAGTGCTTACCTGGATTGCCCGCTGGGTTTTTATTATAAAAATCTTATACGCATCCCTTCGGGAAAAAATGAGGCGACGGAGTTTGGTAGTGCCATTCACCATGCAGTAGAAAAACTGTTCCGCAAAATGCAGGATAGCAAAAAAGAAGTGTTTCCTCCAAAGGAAGAGATGGTGGCTGATTTTAAATGGTACATGAACAGGCACCGGGAGAATTTCACCCGCGAAGCATTTGCCCGCCGCATGGAATATGGCGAAGAAGTACTGCGCAATTATTACGACAAATATGTAAATACCTGGAATAAAGTGGTGGCAGTAGAACGCAATATCCGTGGTGTGGTGGTGAACAATGTACCGCTGAAAGGCAAGCTCGACAAACTGGAATTTGACGGAAAGAATGTGAACGTAGTGGATTACAAAAGTGGTAATATCGACAATGCCTTACCCAAACTAAAACCTCCGCACGACAAAGACCCGAACGGTGGCGACTACTGGCGGCAGGCTGTTTTTTATAAGATCCTCATCGACAATTACGAGCAAAAGGATTGGAATGTGATCAGCACCGAATTTGATTTCATTGAGCCGGATAAGAAAAAAGAATACCGCAAGGAAAAGATCGTGATCACGCCATCAGATACCGAAACGGTAAAACAACAGATCTCCGATACCTGGCAAAAGATCCAGAACCGTGAATTTTATACCGGCTGCGGAAAAGAAGATTGCCATTGGTGCAACTTTGTAAAAGATAATAAGCTGGCGGTGGAGTTGCATGACCTGGAGGAAGAGCAGTAATTAATAATTAATAATTAATAATGTATAATTAATAATTTTCACTGATTGTACTTTATCAAATAAAACAAACATACTTCCCCTGACAGAATTATTCATTATTAATTATTAACTATTAATTGAAGTACCTTCACGCAAAAATTACCCCCTCATTCATGAAGCATAAGATAATAGTTTTCATAGCTATTGCACTTTCAATATATACCCTCAGCATTACCAACAGCGGATGTGCGCAGATAGGCATGCCTACCGGTGGCGACAGGGATTCACTGGCGCCGGTGCTGGTGCGGGCCAGTCCGGACCTGAAGGCCACCAATGTGCAGGGAAACAGGATCAGCCTTACTTTTAATGAATATGTGCAGGTAGAAGATGCGTTTAAAAATGTGCTGGTGACGCCGGTACCAAAAGGTAATCCCGAAATCCGTTTTAATCTCAAGACTGTAACTGTTCGATTGAAAGATTCACTGCTGCCGAATACCACATACAGCATCAATTTTGGCAACAGCATCCGGGATGTAAATGAAAATAATATTTACAAGGATTTCACGTATGTTTTTTCTACCGGCGACAGGATCGATTCGCTGCAATTGAGTGGAAAAGTCATCCTTGCCGAAACAGGCAAAACGGACAGCACACTGATGGTGTTGCTCTACCGAAATGCCACGGATACTTCCGTAACCAAAAACCGACCGGATTATATCGCAAGGGTGAATCCCGAAGGTAACTTTACGTTCAAATATCTTCCTGAAGGAAATTTCCGGCTGTATGCATTGAAAGATGGCGACGGAAATAAAAGCTATAATTCCAAAACGGAAATGTTTGGATTTTTGCCTGATGATAAATCGATCACCATTGCTGAAACTGATAGCACCGCCAACGTTTTGCTTTACGCCTACGAACAGGAAAAGCCAAAACCAGTGGGCGCTACGGCTGCTGTACCAAAGCCTAAACTGGAAAAAAAGCTTCGTTACACCGGGCTGCCATCCAAGCAGGACCTGCTGAACCCATTGACGATAACGTTCAACAATCCGGTAACAGTTGATTCGCAAAAAATTTACCTGACAGATACCAATTACAACCGTATTCCCGATGTGAAATTTTCGATCGATAGTACGGATACACAACTTACGCTGGCAACCGATTGGAAACCCGAAACTGATTATGTACTTTTCGTTGATAAGGAAATTGCCAAAGATTCGCTGGGGAATACACTGACAAAAGGCGATACCATTCGTTTTGTTACAAAAAAGACGGAAGATTATGGCAGGATAGTCATGCGTTTCACCAATCTCGATCTTGGCAAAAATCCTGTACTGCAATTCCTGGAAGGTGAAACGGTAAAATATTCTTACCCGATCACTTCGCTGGAATGGAGCAACCAGCGTTTTCCACCGGGAGATTATGGCATCCGCATTTTATTTGATAATAACAAAAATGGCAAATGGGACCCGGGAGATTTTTCCAAAAAATTACAACCCGAAACAACGATCTTATTACCGCAAAAATTGGGGATAAAAGCAAATTGGGATAATGAGCGGGAGATCAAGTTGTGAGCTGTCAGATGTCAGTTGTCAGCAGTTCTTTATACCACATTTTTTAAAACGACTGGAATTCACAATGACTCGAAGGTTGTAAGAAAGTTGTCATGAATGTACTCGTGACAACTGACATCTCACATCTGACAACTCTCCTAAGAAGCTTTCTTTTTACCGGAAGACAACAAAATAAACACCCCCGCCGCCATCGCCACCCCGCCTGCGTATATCGGCCAGCCAATGGATTTTTCTTCCTGTTTATTGATCTCGATAGGGCCTATCTGGGCTACTTTTTTTTCCTGGGTAAAACTGAAACCGCGGTAGACGAGCATCAGTATCCCAAACCCGATCAATATTATTCCTAGTACTTTCATATGTTAAGATTTGAGTGGTGAAATTATGGATGTTTCGCTGTTTTTTTTGCAATTGTGCTTTCGATCACTTTTTTACGTTCATGGTTGTCTTTCGCTTCGTCGATAGAATGCGATTGCTGCAGGCTCTCTTCATTTTTTGTGAGGTTGCTGAGGCTGCTGTAATATTTGCGGATCACTTTCATCTCTTCTTCCGTAAGGTCTTCAACATTCACCAGCCGGTTGCTGGCAAACTCATGCGATGCCACCAGTTCGTTCAGTTTCAGCTGTATAGCGAGTGATTCTTTATTCTGCGACTTCTGTATCAAAAACACCATCAGGAAGGTGATGATGGTGGTGCCGGTATTGATCACCAGCTGCCAGGTTTCGGAGTAATGAAATATGGGGCCGCAAGCCACCCATAACACCACGATGCTCAACGCCCCGAAAAAGCCGAATGTACTGCCGGCGAGCGCTGTAGCTTTTGCCGAAAATTTTTCAAAAAAACTTTTTTCCTGGGATTCATCTTTCTTTTTCATTTTTAGTTTTGTTAAAGGTTCCTATCGACGCGCCAAAGGCACGTTCTTACATTCTTAATTCTTAATTGAATACAACTATCCGTTTACAATTTCCCCTCCGTTCGGGTGTAGCACCTGGCCTGTAATATAGGAGGAATCATTGCAGGCAAGAAAAAGGTAACTAGGCGCTACTTCCACCGGTTCGCCTGCCCGTTTCATCGGAGAATCACTTCCATGTTTGGCCACTTTTTTGGCTGTAAAGCTGGAGGCGATCAGTGGTGTCCATATCGGACCGGGTGCTACCGCATTTACACGGATACCTTTATCAACAAGGTTGCCCGAAAGGCTACGGGTAAAAGACACGATGGCTCCTTTTGTAGAAGCATAATCCATCATTTCGGCGCTACCCCGGTATGCCGTCACCGATGTTGTATTGATGATGCTGCTGCCTTTTTTCATGTAAGGCAGCGCCGCTTTACATAACCAGAACATTGAAAATATATTAGTAGAAAACGTCTTCATAAGTTGCTCAGTAGAAAGTTCTGCCAATGATCTGCTTTCGTAATGTATGGCCGCATTATTGACCAGCACATCTATTTGTTTATATTTTTTGGATACAGCACTGATCACCTTTTTACTAAAATTTTCTTTCGAAAGGTCACCCGCTATCAGCATGCAGCTGCGGTGATATTTTCCCTCTACCAGCCGTTTCACTTCCGCTGCATCTTCGTGTTCATTGAGATATGCGATGATGATATCGGCACCTTCTTTTGCAAATAATAATGCCACTGCTTTCCCGATCCCGCTATCACCGCCGGTTATCAACGCTACTTTACCATTGAGCTTGCCGGGTACCGGAAGGTCTGCGGGTTCTGTCTGTGGAATGGGATCCATTTTATATTCCATTCCAGGCCGTTGCTGGTGCTGTGGCCGCCGGATAGGTTTTTTGGGAGAAGCTTTTTGCATGATGTTTTTTATAAATAATAAATTATTGTGCCTTTTTTTCAGCCATAAAAGTGGAAACAAAAGAAGCATCTATGTTCCCTGTAAAAATTATAGGCCCCACAAGCACCTTTTTACATTATCAATTATTGATTGATCTAAGGTTCCGGCTTTTTCACCACCTGCTTCGCATTGGTATCCACCGCCTCTCCGGGCATCTCCACTTCTACCAGCCTGGTAGTAACTGCGTAATGATTTGGGTAGATGGCCGACCCGTATTTCACTGCCCAGGCCTTGGTAAATTCTGCGCCGAAATAAAGTATGATGGAAGAATAATAGATCCATACCAGCAGGATGATGATGGAGCCCGCCGCCCCGTATGTACTCCCTACTTTGGTGGTAGTGATGTAAAATGAAATGGCGAATTTGCCCACCATGAACAATATCGCCGTGGCGATGGCACCTGAGCGAACATCTTTCCATTTGATATCCGCATCGGGCAAGAGCCGGAAAATAACAGCGAACAACAAGCTGATCACCAGAAAACTGATGATGATGTTGACGATATAAAATACCGTCACTGCTATATCCGGAAAACGCTGGATCAGGCTTTTGCTGAAGCCATCGATCACATAATTGACCCCCAGCGACACCAGCAACAGGAAGCCGAGGCTGATGATGACTGAAAACGACAGGAACCGGTTCTTTAATAATTTGAGCCAGCCACGTTTGGGTTTTGGCTTGATGCCCCAGATGGTATTGATGGAATCCTGTATCTCGGCAAAAATAGTGGTGGCGCCTATCACCAATGTAATCACCCCGATAACAACGGCCATATTACTTTTACCCGCCAGCGATGCATTACGGATGATCTCCTGCAGTTGGGCTGCGGTATTGGATCCCACAAACCCCATCAGTTCTCCATACACTTTTCCTTCCACCGCGTCTTTTCCCAGGAAAATACTGCAAAGCGAAATGATGACCACCAGCAAGGGCGCCATGGAAAAAATGGTAGCATACGCCAGCGATCCGCTGAGTTTGGTGACCTTATCTTCACCAAAACCTTTGAACGAGTTTTTGAGTACTTCCCATATTCCTTTCAGCGTGATCTTAGTGGTAGCCATAATCCGTTTTTAGGGAGATACTGCAAAAAAGCAACCAAACAATGGATAATAGTACAATGGATAATGGATAATGCTTGTCAGTTTGAACTTGTCAAAGGGGGTGATTCCCGGAAATAGCCTTCGACAAGCTCAGGCTGACAATTCTATATAACAATTCCATCGAAAACATTATCCATTATTTCATTATCCATTATCCATTATAAACTAATTTTGCCCCATGTTCTTCTCTTCTTCTCTCCTTGAAAATGCAGTGAATGAGTTTGCGAAATTGCCTGGCATTGGCAAAAAAACTGCTTTGCGACTTGTTTTGCACTTACTGAAGCAACCGGAAACGGATGTAGACGTTTTCAGCAGCACTGTAGCTAAAATGCGTAACGAGATAAAATTCTGCGTACGCTGCCATAATATTTCGGATAAGGAAATGTGTAATATCTGCACTAATACAATGCGCCAGCAGCACACGATCTGTGTGGTGGAAAATATCCGCGATGTGATAGCCATCGAAAGTACCCAGCAATTCAACGGGATCTATCATGTGTTAGGTGGAATCATTTCCCCGCTCGATGGCATCGGGCCGGAACAACTGACCATCGAAGACCTCGTGTATCGCATTAAAAATGAAGAGATACAGGAAGTTATTTTTGCATTAAATCCTAATATACAAGGAGATACCACTATTTATTACATTGCCCGCAAGCTCAAAGATGTAAAAGTAAAGATCACCACCATCGCCCGGGGCATCGCTTTTGGTGGCGAGCTGGAATATGCCGATGAAATGACCCTGGCCAAAAGTATCAGCAACCGGATCTCAGTAGAGCACTATATTTCAAGCCATTAAATACCCCAAATGGGGTATGCTTTATTTTATTGATGTGCTATAAATTTGCGGGCAATCCCATAAAAATCGGGTATTTCTCCAAAAATTTATATTCATACCATGAGAAAGATCTTTACGTTTCTGACCATTCTCTCTGCTTGTATTTCAACAGCTTTTGCGCAAAATGTCGGTATTGGCACCCCCACTCCTGTTGCCAAACTGGAAGTGAACGCGACAGACAGCAATGCTGCAACGATCACCAATGCTCAACCGGCAACTTTCACGAAGAAAACACGGCTTTATTTCCGTAACGGCGTTTATTACACTGGCGCCATTGGTACAGAAGTGACCACAGAAACGGGAGGAGCTCCTTTTGCGAAGCTTGGTTTTTTCACTTACGGCAGTAATAATGCAACTGGCCTGATAGAACGCATGACCATCTCCGATGGAGGTTTAGTAGGTATCAACAATATTGATCCTCAGGCTACGCTGGATGTAGCCGGTACCTTTAAATTACAAAACGGCAGCCAGGGCGCAGGAAAAGTACTGACGTCGGATGCAGCAGGAAATGCCGTGTGGCAAACACCTACTTTTAGCCTTCCATATGCAGGATCTACCCCGGGTACTTCTACTAACGCCTTCAGTGTTATCAGCACCGGTACAGCCGGTACAGCGGCGGCTATTTATGGCGCTACAAATTCTACCGTGGCAGGTAATGGCATTGCTGGTTCTGCCGGCGTTACAGGCGAAGTACTGTCTACGGGTGGCTTTTCTGCAGGTGTACGCGGCATCAATAAGAGCACCAATGGATCCGGAACGGGTATCATGGGCTATCATGCCGGAACAGGTTATGGGGTCTTCGGTGCATCGTCCGGGATCGGTGTTGGCGGAACCTCTGTCAGTGGTATCGCAGGATATTTTTCCTCGTCATCAGGCACAGCATTGCAGACTGTCGGCGATTTAAAACTAACAGGTATCGGCGAAGGCGCAGGAAGAGTACTCACATCCGATGTTTCGGGTAATGCCACCTGGCAAACGCCCGGATCAGGAGCGGGCACTGCTTTCAGCGCATATTTAACCAGCAATCTGGCTATATCTAATAATACCATATTAACAGGCTTTACCAAGTATTTTGACGACGGAAACAATTTTAATGCTGCCACCGGCACTTACACCGTTCCAGTGGCAGGAACCTACCTGTTTAAATCAAGCGTAAGTTTTTTGACAGCCGGGGCATCCGGTAATATTGCCTACCTGTCGAGGATCCGCATCAGCTATTCTGGCGGTACTTCAAGGAACGAGCAGGTGACAATCGTACAGCCGACAGTCTCCGGGTATGGACCAACTGCGGAATGTAGCGCCATCGTGAAATGCAATGCCGGCGACGTTATTAACATGGAAGCGGGGCATTCCTTCGGTTCCAGCCTCACGCTGTCTGGCGGGGCAGCCTCTGGCAATACTTTGTTTTCCGGGGCAAGAATTTATTGATCTTATAGCCAGGGATAGCCATCAGGCCATTGCCACAGCTGCACAGATATTTTCAAAACCTGGAAATCTGCGCATCTGTGGTTTTTTATTTGACATAATGCCATTTTCCTTTACATCTGGTTTGCTGCAGACAGCATTTTCGCCCGTTTCAACCCCATTCTTTAGTGGATTTTTCTTTGGTCTTAGCATCAAACATAGTACCTTTGCTTAGTGCAAGGGCGGATTTGTTTATTGTTCACCCCTTGCAGGAAAATTTCTCTTGAACTAATAAACGAGCCCATCTCCCCACACCCACCAGGATTTGTCCTTCGTTAATAGTTCACCGGTAATTACTGTAGCAGTTAAAATTTTTGTAAGCAGGCTTATGCTTCGCAACAAATAAAAAGGAGGACATATGTCAACTATCAAAGACGAATTAAAAAAACGCATTCTCATCATCGATGGCGCCATGGGCACCATGATCCAGCGGCACAAACTCGAAGAAGAAGACTACCGGGGCGAACGCTTCAAAGACTGGCATACGGATGTAAAAGGCAATAACGATCTGCTGAGCATCACCCAGCCGCAGATCATCACCGGCATCCACAAAGAATACCTGGAAGCGGGTGCGGATATCATTGAAACGAATACTTTCAGCAGCACACTTATTGCGCAGGCGGATTACGATATGCAATCGCTGGCGTACGAACTCAATGTTGCTTCCGCAAAATGCGCCCGGGAAGCGGCTGACGAATACACCGCCAAAGACCCTTCAAAACCACGTTATGTAGCCGGAGCAATCGGCCCGCTGAACAAAACCCTGAGCCTTTCGCCCGACGTAAACAACCCGGGTTTTCGTGCGGTTACTTTTGATGAAGTCGCGGCAGCGTATACCGAACAGATCAAAGGGCTGGTTGATGGCGGCGTGGATATTTTATTGATCGAAACCATTTTTGATACGCTCAACGCCAAAGCGGCGATTTACGCCATCCGTCATTTTTTCAAAGAACATAACCTGCCGGAATTGCCGGTGATGATCAGCGGAACGATCACCGACGCCAGCGGGCGTACGCTCAGCGGGCAAACACTGGAGGCTTTTTATGTATCGGTGATGCACGCCAATCCATTAAGCATCGGGCTTAACTGTGCATTGGGTGCGCAGGAAATGCGGCCGCATATTGAAGAGTTGAGTTCGATCGCCGGATGCTTCACATCCGCATACCCGAATGCAGGGTTACCAAATGCCTTTGGCGAATACGATGAACAGCCGCATGAAACAGCGCATATCATTGAAGAATGGGCTGCAAATGGCTGGCTGAATATTGTGGGAGGATGCTGTGGCACCACGCCGGATCATATCAAACATATTGCGCAGGAAGTGGCAAAGTTTGCGCCAAGGGCTTTGCCGGTGCTGGAAAAGGAACTGGTGTAAAGAACCACAGCGACACACCGGCACGGCGAATACAGGGTTTGCCTTCGGCAAAAAAGACGGAACACAGATTTTTATGATGTTCATGATTTGTTATGATTTATCTGCTCTTATCATAACCATCTTAAAAATCTGTGTTCCGTCCTTTTCCGCGAAGCGGGATAATGTTGTGTTCGCTTTGCCGCCGTGCCACTGCGGTTCAAAAAACAATTAAACATGAGTGAATCTACACATATAAAACCTTATCTCCGCCTCAGCGGGCTTGAACCGCTGATCGTACGGCCGGAGACAAATTTCATCAACGTTGGTGAACGTACCAACGTAACCGGAAGTAAAAAATTCGCCCGCCTCATCCGCGACGGACAATACGAAGAAGCGCTTTCTGTAGCCCGTCAGCAGGTAGAAAGCGGGGCGCAGGTGATTGACGTAAACATGGATGATGCCATGCTGGAAGGCGTGGAAGCGATGACCACTTTCCTCAACCTGGTGCAGGCCGAACCGGACATTGCCAGGATTCCCATCATGATCGACAGCAGTAAGTTTACCATCATCGAAGCGGGATTGAAATGTGTGCAGGGAAAATGTATCGTGAACTCGATCTCGATGAAAGAAGGCGAAGAAAAATTTATCGAGCAGGCTTTCATCTGCAAAAGTTATGGTGCATCTGTGATCGTGATGGCTTTTGATGAAGTCGGACAGGCGGATACCAAAGACCGTAAAGTAGAGATATGCCACAGGGCTTATAAAATATTGACTGAAAAAGTTGGCTACGACCCGCAGGATATCATTTTCGACCCGAACATTTTCGCGATAGCGACCGGGATTGAAGAACATAATAATTATGCCGTCGATTTCATTGAAGGGACTAGAGAGATTAAACGACTGATGCCGCTGACGAAAGTGAGTGGCGGTGTGAGTAACGTATCATTTTCTTTCCGTGGCAATGATCACGTGAGGGAAGCGATCCACAGTGTGTTCCTGTATTACGCCATTGCAGCAGGTATGGATATGGGTATTGTAAATGCAGGCCAGCTGGTGGTGTACGATGAAATTGAACCAACGCTGAAAGCTTTGTGTGAAGATGTGATCCTCAACCGCAACAATGATGATAATGGCGCTACCGAAAAACTCATCCAGTTTGCCGAAACGGTAAAAGCCAAAGGAAAAGAAATTGTAAAAGACGAAAGCTGGAGGCTGGAAGATGTGGAGAAAAGGATGGCACATTCTCTGGTGAATGGCATCACAGACTACATCGACCAGGATACCGAAGAAGCAAGGCAAAAATATCCCAAGCCGCTCGATGTGATCGAAGGGCCGTTGATGGATGGGATGAATATTGTGGGTGACCTTTTTGGTGCAGGAAAAATGTTTCTTCCGCAGGTGGTGAAAAGCGCCCGTGTGATGAAAAAAGCGGTGGCGGTATTGACCCCGTACATCGAGCAGGAAAAAGAAGACAAACGCCTGGCACACATTGCCGCGGGCACGGTGAATGAAGAAGGTGCGGGTGCGGCAAAAATTTTGCTCGCAACCGTAAAGGGCGATGTGCACGATATCGGTAAAAATATTGTGGGAGTGGTATTGGGTTGCAACGGGTACGACATCATCGACCTTGGTGTGATGGTGCCGGCGGATAAAATTTTATCGGAGGCCAAAAAACACAAGGTAGATATTATTGGCCTCAGCGGGCTGATCACGCCTTCGCTGGACGAAATGGTATACATCGGCCGTGAAATGGCCCGCCAGCAGATGGATCTTCCGTTGCTGATCGGCGGCGCTACCACCAGCCGCATGCACACTGCGGTAAAAATTGCTCCGGAGTATGGAAATGGTGTGGTGCATGTACTGGATGCCAGCCGTAGTGTAACCGTTGCCGGTAGTTTGCTCAATAAAGAAACAAAAGCGCCTTTCCTGGATGGCATCAGAAAGGAATACGAGAAACTGAAGACTGATTTTGGAAATAAAAAATCGGCGAAGCAATACCTCACATTTGCGGAAGCGCAACAAAATCCTGCGGCTATCGAATGGAAAGATTTCATTCCGGTGAAACCAACTTTTACCGGTACGAAAGTATTCAACGATTATCCGCTGGAAGAGATCGCAGCGTTCATCGACTGGCAGCCGTTCTTTATTGCATGGGAACTTCATGGAAAATTTCCGGCGATATTGACGGATAAGGTGGTAGGTAAAGAAGCCACTAATCTTTACAACGATGCGCAGAAATTATTGAAAAAGATCATCGATGAAAAATGGCTGACTGCACAGGGTGTGGTTGGTTTTTGGGAAACCAATAAGGTCGCTCCCGATTCCCTGCACGTTCATGATGAAGGGAAAATACTGAAGCTGGAATTTTTGCGCCAGCAGATAAAAAAAGCTGCCGGACAGCCGAATTTAAGCCTGGCAGATTTCATTGCTCCCGAAGGGCATCCTGCCCAGGATCACCTCGGCGCATTTTCTGTGACCATACATGGTATCGAGCCGCATATCAAACGTTTTGAAGAAGCACTCGACGATTACAGCAAGATCACTTTGCAGGCGCTGGCAGACAGGCTCGCAGAGGCTTTCGCGGAATTGCTGCACAAAAAGACACGTACGGAATTGTGGGGCTATGTAACGGATGAACACCTAGACAATGAGCAATTGATCAAAGAAGAGTACCAGGGTATCCGCCCGGCGCCGGGTTATCCCGCCTGCCCGGATCATACCGAAAAATATAAACTTTTTGAATTGCTCGGTGGCGAAGAAACTACGGGAATTCATCTTACCGAATCGCTGGCGATGTACCCGGCATCTTCTGTTTGCGGATGGTATTTCGCACATCCTGAAAGAAAAAATTTTGTGTTGGTAAAATAGAAAAAGATCAGCTGGAAGATTACACGCAAAGAAAAGAAATGCCGCTGGAGGAAGTGACGAGGTGGTTGAGGCCGATATTGGAATAATTACCGGATCATCACCATATTCCCCTTGACCGTTTTGTGTACGCCATTGTAAATATATTCGCTGATCCATACAAAACTTTGTGTGCCTGACAGCCCGTTCTTATATTGCCCGTTCCATTTTTGGAAAGGATCGGTGGCTATAAAAACACGATTGCCAAAACGATCATAGATACTTAATTTATACCCGGCGATCGCATACAGGTCGCCCATTGGCCCGAAGCCATCATTGCGGCCATTTCCATCCGGCGAAAATGCCGTAGGAAAATAGATCTCCTTACAATTTGCCGAGATGTTGATGGTATCTTTTCCTTCACACCCCTCACCATCTTTTACCCTAACAGAATATTGCCCCGGCCTTATCACTTTGAATACCGGTGCATGGCTTCCATCCTGCCAGGTATAGGTAGAAAATGTTCCGGGATTGAGATAAAAACTTTGCCCGGCGCATACGGTAATATCTGCACCAAAACTTACAGGTACAATATGGCTCTGATCGCCGACGATCATCGATGAAAAATTATTCTGGCATCCATTGGCATCCGTGATATTTACCGAATAAGCCCCCGCAGGCACACTGCGAAGCAAACTACCTGTTTGCCCGTTGCTCCATAAATATTGCAGCGGTTGTACACCACCATTGATCCCTGGATCGACAGTTCCATTTGCATTACCACAAATACTCTTCGTGATCACCGGTGTTGATGTCATTGTTGTTGACCCTGTGAGTTTGAAATTTTCTGTACGTGGACAGGCATTTGTGCTATTGATGATGACTGCATAATTTCCTGTCCCGACATTGCTGATGGAAGAACCAGTCTGCGGCGGTGTAGTATTCCAGCTGTAGGTATAAGGCGAAGGGCTGCCGGTGGGATTTACAGATAATGTTGCATCTGCAATATTGGAACATTTACCCGGCCAGTTTATAACAGCGCCTGCATCGATGATGACCACATCCTCCGAAGTGGTTACAGGATTGCCATACAGGAAATCTACATGAAGCGTTACGGTATATTTTCCGGGGCCTGAAAAAATATGTGAGGGTTTTGTTTCAGTAGTTGAGATGTTTTGTGCGCCACTGGCAGGATCGCCAAAGTTCCATTGATAACTGGTAACACAGGTAGCATCAAACCCGAAGTCAACCTTGCGGTCATCGTCATTACTGCATTTATAAGTAATTGCCATGGTATTGGCGGGCGATTCTTTGATAGAAAAAGCATCGATCGCAAATCCATCAAAGTTATTGCAGGATGGCCCCGATCCAAAGCTGAACCTGAACCTGACACTCGGTTTTCCGCCAAGATCGTGGATAAGATGTTTTGCGTCCAGCCAGGTGAGGCTGCCTCCGCCACCAAAACAAACATCCGTAACGCTGTGAGGCAAAGTGTTGCCTCCCCAGCCTCTCCAGCCACTAAGATAAAATACCCCTATACCCTGGTACCAGTTTTTCGATTCGCAGGTGACCGGGGTGAGGGAATATTCGCCGATGAAGAGCCAGGTATTTCCATTATCAAGACTGTATTGCAGCGTACCTCCATCTACTTCCCTTTCCGTATCCCAGAATATTTTGAATTCGAGTTCAGGTTCTTTCAGCGAGGTAAAATCAAAGCAAGGGCTGAGCAGCCATGATCTTTGATTATCGTTGTAGCTATTTTTATTGAGCCCGCCGGTTATCCAGCATTTGGTTCCTTCTCCGGCGCCTGTGATCACGCTTTTAACAGGTGTTCCCCAGGCCCAATCCGAAGCAACTCCGCCAGATATCCAGTTGCCATTGTTTGTCTCAAATCCTTCAAAATAAGGGTAGGTACTGATCGTGCCGCTGCATGGTTGTGCCTGCGTGTCTTCGTTGACAAAAAGACACAACAAAAGAAGCAGGGCGCCCCGTTTCAAAAAAGCAGGATCAAACATGTATTTAAAAATACACTAAAAAAAGGGAAGGTTGTTGATTGTGCAAAATGTTACGAGCCTCATTCCCCATTCACTCATTCACCCATTCACTCATTCACTCATTTCATCTCCTCCAATTCCTTCTTCATTTTAAACATCTCATCCCTTAATCTCGCAGCTTCCATAAAATCAAGGTCCTTTGCCGCTTTTTCCATTTCCTTTTTAGTTCTTGCAATCGCTTTTTCCATCTGCGGAATGGTCTTGTAGGTTTCCTGCTCTTCTGCGGCGGCCTTGATGATATCTTCATCACCCTGCAAAGCATAAGGATTGCTAGGGTCATAACCTTTCACATCGAGTACACTGCCTTGCGCAATTACCTGCTCTTTGGTTTTAATGATGGTGGTTGGAGTAATGTTATGTTCGATGTTATAAGCCATTTGTTTTTCGCGGCGGCGGGTCGTTTCATCGATCGTTTTCTGCATGCTCTCCGTCATCTTATCCGCGTAAAATATCACCAGGCCATTCACGTTACGGGCAGCCCTTCCTGCTGTCTGCGTCAGGCTTCTTTCATTACGAAGGAAACCTTCCTTATCTGCATCCAGTATGGCTACCAACGATACTTCGGGCAGATCCAGACCTTCCCTCAGCAGGTTTACCCCCACCAGTACATCGATGATCCCGAGGCGTAACTCACGCAATATTTCGACACGCTCGAGCGTGTCAACTTCGCTGTGGATGTATTTACTTTTGATATCGATCCGATGCAGGTATTTATCCATTTCTTCCGCCATGCGTTTTGTGAGTGTTGTCACCAGCACCCGATCGCCTTGTTTCACCCGTTCGTCAATCGCTTCCAACAGATCGTCTATCTGGTTGACAGATGGCCGTATCTCAATTGGCGGATCAAGAAGGCCCGTGGGCCTTACTACTTGTTCCACCACTACCCCTTCACTTTTTTCCAATTCATATTCTCCTGGTGTGGCCGAAACGTACACCGTCTGGTTGACAAGGTTTTCAAACTCATGAAAATTCTGCGGACGGTTATCCATCGCCGAAGGCAGGCGGAATCCGTAATCCACCAGCACTAATTTCCGGCTTCTGTCGCCACCATACATGCCACTCACCTGCGGAATGGTTTGATGGCTTTCATCGATGATGCATAAAAAATCTTTCGGGAAATAATCCAGCAGGCAGAATGGTCGTGCTCCGGGCGAACGACGATCAAAAAAACGTGAATAGTTTTCGATCCCATTGCAATAACCAAGTTCACGGATCATTTCAAGGTCATAGTTCACCCGTTCTTCGATACGTTGAGCCTCGATGAATTTTCCGCTGTTTTTGAAATAGGTCGCCTGTGCCGCACACTCATCCTGGATTTCGCCGATCACCTGCGCCAACATATCTTTTGGAGCGAGGTATAAAGTGGCGGGAAATATCGCCGCATTTTCCACCGTGCTGATACGCTTGCCGGTAGAGAGTTCCAGCGTTTCAATGCTTTCGATCTCATCCCCGAAAAAACTTACACGATAACCGAAATCCACATATGGAAGATTGATATCGATCGTGTCTCCTTTCACCCGAAAAGTTCCCCTGGTAAAATCCCCCTGGCTGCGTTGGTACAAAGAATTTACCAGCGCATGCAGAAATCCCTGGCGTGAAATTATTTGTCCCTGGTGAATGCGGATGATACCGTTCTCATATTCCTTAGGATTTCCCATACCATAGATGCAGCTCACACTCGCCACCACGATGATATCCCGGCGGCCGCTGAGCAACTGGGCCGTGGCCTGCAGGCGAAGTTTATCCAGCTCTTCATTGATGCTGAGATCTTTTTCGATATAAGTATTGCTGACCGGCATATAGGCTTCCGGCTGATAATAATCGTAGTAAGAAACAAAATATCCAACAGCATTGTCAGGGAAAAACTGTTTGAACTCCCCATACAATTGTGCCACCAAAGTTTTGTTGTGCGTAAGCACCAGCGTTGGCCGCTGCACATTCTGGATCACATTGGCCATGGTAAAAGTTTTACCGCTTCCGGTAACGCCGAGTAAGGTCTGATGTTTCTCGCCGTTGAGTATTCCTTCGGTCAGTTGTGCGATAGCACCGGGCTGATCGCCGGCGGGAGTATAAGGGGAGTGTAATTTGAAAGGCATAAGTGTATAAAGTTAAGAAATTAGTTGACTACTTCCCTGAGTTGACAACTCAATCGAGTTGTCAACTCAGGGAAGTAGTCAACTAATGCAACATATTTTAATTTTTAATTGTCATCCAATATATAACACATAGTTATCCGTTACATATTCACCCGAAAACCCGACTGCTATGATAGAGCTGCAATTGACCATCGCCGAACCCTGTCATGAAAGCTGGGATAAAATGACACCGAATGAACAGGGAAGATTTTGCAATTCCTGCGCCAAAACCGTTGTGGATTTCAGTAGCATGACAGATGCGCAGTTGATTCAATATTTTCTGCAGTTGAAAGGACAGGATGTTTGCGGAAATATCCATCAGGAACAATTGCAACGCACCATGAGCGCACTACCTGCACCACGAAAAAAACTGTTTCGTTACTGGCAATATGCAGCCGCATCGCTGATCATGTTTTTCAAGGCCCCACAAGCCAAAGCACAGGGAGCCATCTCTTCCAGGATAACTCAGACAGATAGCAGCAGGGGTTCATCATCAAAAAAAACCGCAACTGCTCCATTACTCAAACGTATCGCCATCACTGATCTTGATGGCAAATCAATTGCCGGAGCAAATGTTCAATTTTTATCGGATAAAAAATTGCTGATCACCGACGGGTCGGGAATAATATTTCTTAATAAAAAAAATGAAAACGAAACGCTCCTGATCTCTGCAGTAGGTTATGAGAATAAAACAATTACCATAAAAGATATCGAATTCGGAACTGTAAAAATGGACTATGATATCAGATCATTGGAAAATGTGGTTGTCCAGTCTGGCAGTAATGTAGTACGTGGCAAACTTGTTACTGGCATGTTAGTATGTAAGGTGTCCGGAGTTTCCATTGTAAAAGATTCTGTGACTAAAATCACCAACCTGATCTCGCCAGCTATACTTGTTTATCCCAATCCGGTGCCTGCAGGTAATGCAGTAAAACTTTCGTTGAAAGTGAAACAGACAGGGATGTACCGGTTTTATATTTATGATTCGTCAGGTAAATTGATGATGGCGCAAAACCATCCGATCCCTGCTAAATCATTTACACAATCACTGAACATACCTGCGGGCTGGAGCAAGGGAACGTATTTTATTGCTATTGCAGGAGATGATGGAAAAAGTATCGGAAAGACAAAAATTGTCGTGCAATAAAAACAAGAAGATCGCAGATGTAATTGGCTACGTAGACACGCCGATTATTTCCTGCTTCGCAGAAAACAAAAATGCAGCTTACAACTACCGCAACTTATAAATAAAGTCGAAGTTATGTAAACTGCATTTCTGGTTTTCACGAAGTGAAAACAATCTGCGTAATCTTCGTAATCAAACTAATCTGTGATTAGCTTCCAGCCAATTCGATCATTGTAGATAATTCTTCTACCAGTTCATCGTCATTACCATTAAAGCCAACTGCTTTAAAACGCACTTTACCTTCTTTATCGATGATGAATTTTGTAGGGATCCCGCTTACTTTAAAATCTCCTACCACTTTATCTTCCGTATCCATCAACACATGGAAAGGATAATTTTTCTTGGTCATGAAATCCTTTGCATTGTCGAGTTTGTTGTCTACTGTTTCCCAGGTATCCACAAACAGGAATTTCACGTTCTCATTGTCTTTGTATTTTGTCAATGCCTTGTTCATACCCGGCATGGATGCAATGCATGGTCCGCACCAGGTAGCCCAGAAATCAACTATCACGACCTTTCCTTTCAGGTCGTCGAGCGAAACTGTTTTACCATCAAAATCTTTCAAAGAAAATTTGGGCGCTGCGTCGTTGATCATGGTTTTAGCGACTTCCGCTCTTTTTTTGGTTTTTGCGGCAGCTTCCAATGAAGCCAGGTAAGTGTCGAATCCTGCATCGCTTTTCTTTTCAGCAGTATACAAGGTCTTCAACGATTCTTTTACTTTTGAAGTAGCCACACCCTCTTTCACAAATTGTTCGATCAGTTTTTTTGATTCCGCAGGAGGCAACACTTTTTCTGCAAGCAATGCATAACGCTCATTCAATTCAGCATCTTTCAGCTCGTTGATGGTGGCAGCATCTTTTGCATAAATAAACCCTTCTTTATAATTTCCTTCTTTGTACAGGATATAGGCATACGTATCGCCATACATCGCGTAGGTGGATTTGCGCTGTTTATCCCATTGCTTTTTAGTATAATAATCGGGTTTTTTGTCCGTTGGTTTCAGCATTTCATTTTTTGCATAAGCAGTTGCTGAAGCAGACATTTTTTTTGCCTCCGGTACATTATCATCTGCTTCAGCCATATTCCAGCCGAGGCTGTTGTTGTTGGATGCAGCGATTGATTTTTTAGTGATCTTATTATTCCACTCGTTGTAAGCAGTAAAGTTTTTTGCTTTAGCATACGCGTTGGCCAGCTGAGACCTGTAGCTGTCGATGAGATCTTTATTGGCATCCGGGTATTTCGCCAGGTATGCGTTGAACAATTCCAGTTTTTTTGCCGGATCTTTTTCTTTGCTGAAAGCTGTTCCCGCCTCATTCTTCACCCAATCACCATTCGGGAAAGCGGCATTCCTCGCAGCTACAAGGCTATCTACTTTTTCTTTTTTCTTGTCACGGGAATATGCCTGTATCAGCGCATTGTAGCCTCCTTCTGTCAGATTGCCTTTGCCTTCGAACGCCGCCAGTTCGGCATAAATGATCGGAATGGCTTCTTTCTTTTTTGCACGGTTGATGACATTGAGATAAGTGCTGAAAAAGGCCGGTTCGGATTTCAATTCAGGATATTGTTTGATCCCCTCTTCCAAAATCGACAATGACCTGTCGGCATCAGTAGCCATTCCTAAAAGATATTCCCCCATTCCATTATTCAGGTTGCTGGCTGCAGAATAGTATTCTTTCACCGGCACGTTCTTGTCGGTATACACCGGCACGATATACCCTTTGCTGGCATTAGCGTCTTTTTCTTCTTTGTAACTGAAAGTAAAAGCAACGCAGGCTGTATTAGTGTCCAACGAAACTGTTCCGCTGTACAGGTCACCTTTTTTTACAAGCGTTGGCTCTGCCAGTTTATAAGATCCGTTTTTTGCAAAGAGGTACACAACCGCTTCCACACCAGGCTGCTTCACCAGCGGCGAATAACTTTTATTATATTCAAAATTGATCTTCCCGCTTTGTTTGGGATAAGCCGGCGATATTTTTAAAGCCGTAAAATTGGTTTGGGCGGATAATTGAAAAATACCTGCCAGGAAGGCAAGCAGCAACATGGTTCTTTTCATTTAAGTGTTATTTAAAATCGGTTAAAAATATCCGGGCCCAATCACCGGCCGGAATTTGATCACTTATAAAACGGGAGGGTAATATACTCAATTAGTCAACAAAAAACCCGCGGAAATTTCCAACGGGTCGTATAATTATATGTACGGTAATCATTTCAGTACGACTACCTTATTGAGGTTTTGCCTGGCCATCGCCCTGGACCTTATAAGCCACGAAATGGTGAAGGTGGGAATGATATCGGTGAACGGCAGTAATTCTTCCAGAAAACTGAAAGCACCGCCAAAAATCCCCATTTTTCCGCCAAACATATTATAGAAGATCATGGCTGAAAGCGGCGCCCAGATCACATCTGCGAATTCGCCGACAAAAGGGATGGAAAAACTGAGGTAACCGATGGCATCGAAAAGGATGCAGAGAGCCAGCGGTGGCAGCGTTTTGTTGTTGTTCATTGATGAATTTTGTTTAGGGTTTATTTATCAAATAGTATGCGGAAAACTTCAAATAGGATTTGCAGGCAGCATTATTTTGTTAAATTTTTTAATTGATAGGGATTGATATAATTTTTTAAAATTTGGTAAAATGACCACAAATGACTGAAGTTGTTATTGATAAAAAGAAATATGTGTTGATTCCTGCGAGGGAATATCATGCTTTGCAGAAGAAAGCTGCTCTAAAATCCGCTCCTGAAAAAACATTTTCTTTGGAAGAAGCCAGGTCTTATAGCAAAAACATGATCCGAAAGTGGGCCGCAGAAAAATAAGTATTATGAAAACAGCTGCTGACAACATCCGCCATAGCATGGTTTATCGAATCGAAAGGAATAGTAGCAACCGCCGAAAGATTTACAGATGCCTTATACGCTTACATATTGCTTATTTCAGATTCCCGGAAGTTCCATGCTGATTGTAAAGAACCGTCGAGAGCACAATCAGTTTACAAATGTGTTTCTTAAAAAAAAGTATACTATTGTTTTTATTGAAACGGAAACTGCAGTAATGATCTGCGAAGTGATTGCTTCAAAACTTATTCATTGGTAAGATTATCTCAATACCTTCCTCCATAACATAATATAAGTCAACCCTTTATCAATTCTAAACATCATTTTAACGTTATAATTCTATTTCCCTTTGCCATCCCGCCAAAAATGAGTACCTTTGCGCCCTTAAAAACAGCCTGAGCGCTAACCTCCATTTCGCAAGCATATCGCTTACGCCTGAGACAAACGCAGCGGCTAAAAAAATCAATAATGAATATTCGCAACATCGCCATCATCGCCCACGTAGATCATGGTAAAACAACCTTAGTAGATAAGATCATCCATGCCACACAGGTGTTCAGGGAAAACCAGGAAACCGGCGACCTGATCATGGATAGCAACGACCTTGAAAGGGAACGTGGTATCACAATCTTCAGCAAGAACATTTCTGTTAGCTATAAAGATGTGAAGATCAACGTGATCGATACTCCTGGGCATAGTGATTTTGGCGGTGAGGTAGAAAGGGTATTGAAAATGGCTGATGGTGTTTTGCTTTTGGTAGATGCTTTTGAAGGCCCGATGCCTCAAACCCGTTTCGTATTGCAAAAAGCGCTGGCGCTCGGCCTGAAACCGATTGTGGTGATCAATAAAGTTGATAAGGAAAATTGCCGCCCTGATGAAGTGCATGACGCAGTTTTCGAATTGTTCTTCAACCTCGATGCTACTGAAGAGCAGCTGAACTTTCCTACCATCTACGGTAGCAGCAAGAACGGCTGGATGAATACTTCCCTTACTCCGACAGACAATATCCTGCCTTTGCTCGATGCTGTTATTGAATATGTACCGGAACCAAAGAAAAATGAAGGTACTACGCAGATGCAGATCACTTCTCTTGATTACTCTTCTTTCCTCGGAAGGATCGCGATCGGGAAAGTTGCCCGTGGCAGCGTGAAAGAAAATCAGCAGATCGCTTTGGTGCAGGCTGATGGCGCTATCAAAAAAATGAAGATCAAGGAACTATACGTGTTTGAAGGCATGGGCAAAAAGAAAGTAACGGAAGTTTTTGCCGGTGATATTTGTGCTATAGTTGGACTTGAAACATTTAACATCGGTGATACTATCGCTGATGTTGAAAATCCGGAAGCATTGCCTGTTATCAGTGTGGATGAACCAACCATGAGTATGTTGTTTGGTATCAACAACTCTCCTTTCTTTGGTAAGGAAGGTAAGTTTGTTACCAGCCGTCACCTTCGTGACCGTCTTTTCAAAGAAACTGAAAAGAACCTGGCGCTTCGTGTGGAAGACAGCGACAGTGCTGATAGCTTCAACGTTTTCGGACGTGGTATCCTTCACCTTGGTATCCTTATCGAAACCATGCGCAGGGAAGGTTTTGAGTTGACGATCGGCCAACCGCAGGTTTTGGTAAAACATATCGATGGCGTTAAAAGCGAACCATATGAGGTTTTGGTAGTGGATGTACCTTCGGAATTCAGCGGTAAAGTGATCGACCTGGTTACTCAACGTAAAGGAGAAATGCTGGTGATGGAAACCAAAGGCGAAATGCAGCACCTGGAATTCGATATTCCTTCACGTGGATTGATCGGTTTGCGTAGCAACATGCTTACCGCTACTGCCGGTGAAGCTGTAATGGCGCACCGTTTTGCTGAATACCGTCCGTGGAAAGGCCCTATCCCTGGCCGTAACAATGGTGTTTTGCTGAGCAAAACCACTGAAAAAACAACTGGTTATTCTATCGATAAATTGCAGGATCGCGGACGTTTCTTCGTTGATCCGGGTGAAGATGTTTACGCAGGACAGATCATTGCGGAGCACATCAAGCCAGGAGACCTGGTAGTAAATGCTACCGAGCCTAAAAAACTGACCAACCACCGTGCAAGCGGATCGGATGATGCTTCCAAAGCTGCTCCAAAGATCCTGATGAGCCTTGAAGAATGTATGGAGTATATCCAGCAGGACGAGTGCATCGAGGTTACGCCAAAGAACATCCGTTTGAGGAAAACCATCCTGAACGAAGACGACAGGAAGCGTATGAGCAAGTCGATGGCTTCTGAAGCTGTATAAGAAAATCAATGATCTTAAATATGAATCCGCCCAAATGGGCGGATTTTTTTTACCCAAAAGAAAATCCCGGTGATGACATTTTAAAGCCTCCTGCGATATAAGGGAAACATTAAAACCAAACTATCGTGAAATTGAAAATGTTCCTTACAACCGTGTTGTTGCCCGCAATCTTATTTATAACCTGCTCCACACACCGCGTGAATGAATCCGGCATGGCCGCTTCTGTTCCCGATAGCAAAAGAAGTTCAGCACAAAACATAGAATACCAAACAGCAGGTATTGAAAATTCAAACAGCAATACGCTCTGGCCTGTGGCCAAATTTTCCACAGAAATGGAAAAGGAATACGGAGAAATAAATGAAACTCCGTAAAACTTAAAAGGGAAATAACCTTTGGCGATTCATCTTTCATATCCCTGTAATATTGTTGGTTTTGATTATATTTAATCCATGCCGGCAAATTTCATGGGGAACAATAATTTTTCAGAACAGGTACAAGCTATCAGGGATAATAGCGGACAGGTGCTCCAGCAATTATACACCGATAACTACAGCGCCGCAGAGCGGTATATTTTGCAAAACAATGGAAGCATTGAAGAAGCGAAAGACGTTTTCCAGGAAGCATTCATTGCTGTGTGGAAGAATATTCAATTGGAAAAATTCATTCCGCAAAATGAGCAATCGTTGAAAGCATATCTTTTTCAGGTAAGCAAAAATAAATGGATCAGCTATTTGCGTTCTTCTGCTTACAAGAAAACAACTGCGTTGAAATACGATGCTGTTGAAGTTCCTGATGATGACAGCAACGAGGGGGCCAATGAATACATTTCTGCAGTAGCAAAAAACATAGTAAAACTGGGTGAGAATTGCAGGGAGGTATTAACCCGTTTTTATTATGAAAAAGAATCGTTGAGAACGATTGCTGCATTCTTTGGCTGGACAGAACAGACTGCCCGAAATAATAAATACCGCTGTATTGAAAAACTGAGAAGCCTTTTGAAAACCGAAAAATTTTAATCACAAGTGAGTAATAACCAACTGAACATAACCGAACCGGAACTGGCGCTGATAGATCAATACATCACCGGCAGACTTTCTTTACCTGAGAAAGAAGCTTTTGAAGAACGCCTGCAAAAGGAACCGGAATGGAAACAGAAAGTGGAAGAAGTAAAGTCGTTGTCGCTTGGCATACAGGAAGCCGCATTGAGGCAAAAACTGGAAACATTCCATACGCATCAGCCAGCTAAAGTAAGGCAGATATCATGGTTACGAAGATTATCCGCAGCGGCGGTTTTTATCGGGCTGATCGGATTGTGCTGGTGGATATTTATCAAACCTTCGGCTGATGAAAAATTGTATGCAGATTTTTATAAACCCGATGCGGGTCTCGCTACAGAAATGAGCGTATCCGAAAATTACAATTTTGAAAGGGCGATGGTAGATTACAAAACCGGAAAATATTCCGCGGCCATTGATTCCTGGAAAAAATTACTGGGCGAAAATCCCACCAACGACACACTTAATTATTTCATCGGCAGCGCTTATATCGCAAATAAAGATGCGGCTTCCGCTATCAGTTATTTTGATGCCGTATTAAAGACCGGGCTTCCGGGCTTTGCCGCCGAATCGCACTGGTATAAAGGCCTGGCGTTGATCCGTCTTGGCAAAAAAGAAGAAGCAATTGCTGCGATCAATGCTTCAAGCCATCCGCAAAAAGCAGCCCTGCTGCGCAAACTACAAAAATGATAAAATATCTTTTTCTCATTTTCACATCGGCCTTCTTTTCAGGCAATGCTTATTGCCAGAAGAACAATGTGGTGCCGGATGTTGAAGAATTGCTCAAAACCGAAAATTTTAAAGAGGTTAATAAAGTCTGTAAAGAAAGGGTGGACCACTTTTTTGCACAAAAAAATGCAGACACTATTTCCGCCTACATTAATTACCTGGGAAAATCTACCCATGCTTTAAAAGGCGAATCTGCCGCAAAGGCTGATGTGCTGGCGGTCCTTCAACAAGCTAAAAATGTTTTTCCTGAAAATAAAGCGCTGGTAAAAATGTACCTGGAAGCAGCCTCATTTTTCAGCAATGCGGGTAATCACCAACTCGCATACGATCTTGTCGGGCAAATCAATGCTCATTTTGCACGCAATCCTTCCCTCATCACCGCAGATATTCCGGCGATACAATCCAATCTCGGCGACTACAGCATGCGCATGGGAAAATATTCCGTCGCCAGCGATCATTACCTAAGATCGATTGAGTTTCTGAAAACCGATCCTAAGCCCGATGAGCAGAAATTATATTTTGCCAACAACTCACTTGGTATCGTGATGTGGTATTCATCGCGGCTGGACAGCGCCATCTTTTATTGGGAGAAAGCGATAGATGCCCTGAACAAAATGGAAGCAAATCCACTCAACAGGAATTTCAGAACGGCTTTGGTACAAAACAATATCGCCGGATGTCTTAATGTATTGGGCAAGACCAAAGAATCGATCGACATGTTTGAACAGGTGATCGAAAACAACAAAAAATTCATTGCTTCGCCGGAGCCACATCCTAAAAAAGAAAATTCCCGCATCAATCAGTTTCAGGCCATCGACAACCTGGCCAAGGTTTATCTGGAACTCGGCGATTTCACCAAAGCACATGACCTGCTCAGTTATTCTTACCAGCAGAAATTGAAAACATTTGGAGACAAGAGCCCGGAAGTATACAAATCGCTCATCTTTTTAGCCACGATCTACAACAACCAACGCAATTACCAAAAGGCACAAACTTTTCTGCAGGATGCATTGAACCGGATGAAAACGCTTGGTGGCATTGAAAATTCCTGGGGCGCTGAAGCGTATACTCAATTGGCCGTGGCAGCAAAAGGGTTGAAAAATAATGCGGAAGCTGCGGTAGCCTACCACGAAGCCGACAGGATCTATGAGATCGTTTACCAGGGTCAGTATGATGACCTTTACCTGAGTTATCTTGGTGGGCAATCTTTATTTTATGCGGATAATAATGAAGGGCAGCTGGCAATTTCTTCGGTAAATAAGGGATTGAATTATGTAAATAGATCGCAGGGTGAAAATTCGCTTGCATCGGTATTGCAGTTGAAAAACCTTGCTGAGGTTCATTTCCGGCTTAAAAATTATACCCAGGCTTTTTCCATTGCCGGTAAAGGTTTGTCCGTTTTAAATAAACTTGCACCGCAAAGCAAGGACCTGCTGGACTCCATAAAAATCTCGATGGAACAGCCGGCACTTATTCTCCTTAAATCAAAAGCTGCTTATGAACTTCAGGGGAAAAAGGACCCGTTGTTTCTTAATTCTTTATTGAAAGAATTATATGAAGCAAGAAACCTGGTGGATAAAAGGAAGACCATTTTGTATGGCGAAAAAGACATCAATGCATTGATGGGCGGTTACCGCGAAATGCTTGATTTCATCAAGAAGCTGAATTATGAATTGTACGCTTCTACGGGAAAAATTGATTACCTCGATAAAATGATCGGCTCACACGAGCAGGGCATGTATGCACGCATTCGTTCAAGGATGGATAAACAAAGAGCTATTCAGTTCTCGCAGATACCATCGGGTATCATGGCAGAAGAAGTACGACTGAAAGATGCGATACGGTTGGCTTTGCAGGGCAATGCGGCGCATGATGAAAAAATAAAAGCATACATCAATGCTGTAAACAGCTGGAATAATTACCAGCAGATGCTTCGTGAAAAATACCCGGCTTATTATGATATGCGTTATGGCACAAAAGAAAAAACGGTGGCGGCGCTAAGCCAGTCTATTCCGGCGGGCATCACAGTGCTGAGGTATTTTTTTACCGGGCCGGATCTTTTTGTGTTAGTAGCAACACGGGCAAAACAACAATTAGTTGCCTTGCCTACCGATCATCTTACAGAAAATGTGTTGGTATTGAATAATCCCAAAACGGCTCCTGCGCAGGCTGGTGAAGCCAGTTTTAACCTTTACAATCAATTGTGGAAACCGGTAGAAAAACTGATCGGCGGTTCACGGGTAATGATCATTCCGGATGACATTCTCTACAACATCACGTTTGATATGCTGGTGCCGGAAAAGGTGGCCAATTATGCTGACCTCGCAAAAAAATCGCTGGTAAATAAATATGCCATCTCATATTATTACAGCCTGCTGGCACTGAATGAACAAAAGCCCGTCTCTAAAATGAAGGCCAGCTTCATCGGTTTCTCGCCGGAGTTTTCTGATGAGCAAAAAAAAGTATATAGCAAGCTCATCAAAAATGATTCACTGCACGCTGACAATACTTATCTCTCTTTGCTCCCGCTTCCTTTTACAACGAATCTCGTACGCCAGGTGCATAACAATCTAGGTGGCGATCTTTTCCTGAATGACCAATCCACTCCGGAAGCATTTCGCAGAAATGCGGGCAATCACAATATCATTTACATCGGCACACATGCCGAAGCTAATAATAATTATCCCGAATTTTCGCGGCTTATTTTTGCAAAAGATCCGCAAAAGACCTCCGAAGAAAATTCACTTTACCTGTTTGATATTTACAATTGTGACCTGAGTTCCGAACTTGTGATATTAACCGCCTGCGAATCGGGCAAGGCTGGGTACCAGGATGGAGAAGGAATGGTTTCGATGGCGCATGCGTTCAGTTATGCCGGCAGCCAGAGTATCCTCACTGGCCTATGGAAGATCGACGAGCAATCCAGCACCATCATCACGGATTATTTTTACAAAAACCTGTTGGAAGGGATGACAAAAGATGAAGCTTTAAGGCAGGCTAAACTAAAATATCTTTCAGAAAATGACAGCCGTATGCTGGCGCCGAAATATTGGGCAGGATTGGTGATCATGGGAGACACATCTCCGGTGGTTTTGCCCCGCAATAAAAAACCGCTGGCATTATGGGTTGCCGGCGGATCTTTTCTGGTATTACTTATGGGGATTTTATTTTATAGGAGAAGAAAAAAGGGTTGACTACCGGGGAGAAGACTACCCATTAGAAGACTACCCTTTCCAATATTTTCCTGTAAATTTGCACTATGAAAAAATCACTGATGATAGTTACCTTGCTGCTGGTATTTGTGCTGGCTTACACCGGTGCCGATGCTCAGTGCGCCATGTGTACCAAAACGGCCTCCCAGCTTGGCGAAAAACCAGCCCTGGGGCTCAACCGCGGTATACTTTATCTCATGCTCTCCCCTTTTGCCATCGTAGGTTTTATTGGCTTCCGCTGGTGGAAAAATAACAAAGCGATTGAAAAAGCGGAGCAGGAGAATGTATGATCTGTGATGTATGATTTCTTTCGATATGAAAACTGCTATATTTTTTGACAAACATCGAAGTGAAGGATACCGTAGATCATAAATTTATAAGTATTTCCTGATATAATTATAAACATTCTCCCCTTCTTTGAGTTGCTCCAGTTCAGTCTTCAGTGTTTCCTTTTTAATATCTTTCATACGATATTGCTGTATCAAATGATAGGCTTTTTCAGCCAGTAACCAGGCTTTTTTATCATTATCCCCCTGTTGCTCCAAAACCATATTGATGGCTGTAAGCAATTCGGTAATGCCTTCTTTATTAAGCGCACTCGTTTTAACGATCTGCACTTCCTGCTGGTGATTGCTGAACGCCGGCGCCAGCATCAGCCGTAGATTTTTTACAAAAAGATCCGCCCCGGGACGATCCGATTTATTTACCACAAAAACATCCGCTATCTCCATTAGCCCGGCTTTCATCGTCTGCACCTCATCCCCCGCTTCGGGAACGATCGTCACTACTGTAACATCTGCCAGACCGGCGATCTCAATTTCACTTTGCCCTACGCCAACCGTTTCCACAATGATAAAATCAAAGCGGGCAAATTTCAGGAGATCGGTTATCTCGATGATCTTCGGGTGAAGCCCGCCCAGCGAGCCACGGGTAGCAAGTGACCTGATAAATACATGGGGATTATTATACCATTGGCTCATCCGGATCCTGTCGCCCAGCAAAGCACCAAGATTGAAGGCGGATGAAGGGTCCACGCAAAGGACTGCCACTTTTTTCTGCTGTTCTACCAGCAGGCCGATGAGAGAGTCTGTAAGCGTACTTTTTCCTGCCCCGGGCGGACCGGTAATGCCGATCACCGGCGTGTTGGAAGCAGGCAGCGACTGCAGCAGCACATCAAAACCCGGCACTTCATTTTCGATCAAAGATATACAACGGGCCAGCGCATTGATGTTTCCATGTTCGATATCGTTTTTTATTTGCTGCCACATAGATAAACAAAGGCCGGTCAAATGTTGATTAACCGACAAATTAAATAACTTTTGATTGAGAATGTTCTTAAAATCAAATGTAATTAAAAAGTGGCCCACCTTGGCTTAGGCCACCATAATAACTTCTATCTTTAAAAATATTTTCAGCACACTCGTAAGTTTATCAATTGCATGGCGTATCAAGGAATTTCTGTTGTCATCCCCAATTACAATGGCCGGCATTTGCTGGAGCAGATATTGCCGTGCCTGTATAAAGCGCTTGGAAATTCAGGGCAGGAATACGAAGTGATCATTTCAGATGACCGGTCAACAGACGATTCCATTTCTTATCTTGAAGAATATCATCCTTCGGTGATCTTAATACAAAATCCCGTCAACCGCGGATTTTCGCCCACCATCAATGAAGGAATATTTAAAGCAACCAAAGGCCTTGTACTGTTATTGAACAGCGATGTCAAGCTTACGCCGGATTATTTTCATAGCCTCTTCAAGTATTTTGACCTACCCGATACCTTCGGTGTAATGGGGCGTATAATAGGATGGGAAGATGAAAAGATACAGGACGCGGCCAAATATCCTTCTTTTCACGGGGCCAAAATAAAGACCTCGGGAAATTACTATGCGGCACAGCCATCAGAAAATGACCGGCTGTATTCGATGTACCTATCCGGTGCCAATGCGTTGGTTGACCGTAAAAAACTGGTATCCCTTGGAGGCTTCGATGAAATATACGCCCCGTTTTATGTGGAAGATTTCGACATCAGCCTGCGTGCATGGCGCCTAGGCTGGAAATGTTATTATGATCATTTTGCCGTATGCCGCCATCAGGTTTCAGTGTCTATCAAGTCCAGCAGCAGCAAGCGTTTCATCAATACCATCTATTACCGTAATAAAATGTTTTTACATGCCATGCACCTTTCGGGAGGCAATAAAATATTGTGGTGCCTGCAGCAAATACCCGAAACGCTGATACGGATTTTCACCCTGCGCTTTTATTATTTGAGATCCTTATCCTTATTTTTCCAGGGAAGAAAAAAAATGCAGGCATCAACAAAAAAATTAAATGACCTTGCAAAACATAATGGTACAGTTTTATTGGATGTGGAAAAGGTAGTAACGGTTATCACCGGATCGGTGAAAGATAAATCCATCGAACGATTTTAAACACATATCATGAAAGTTGCGGCAACGATCATTACACATAACCGGATAGGGGTCTTAAAGGAGGCTGTGCAGGCGGTAAAGGACCAAACGCATGCGCCGGATCATATCATTGTGGTAAACAATGGCTCTACCGACGGAACGGAAGAATGGCTGAAAGTGCAACAGGGCCTGGATTGTATCCATCAACCCAACCTTGGCGGGTCGGCGGGTTTTTCTGCAGGCGTAAAAAAAGCTTATGAGTTGGGGGCCGACTGGATATGGATAATGGACGATGACAGTATCCCTGAACCTCCGGCGCTGGCAGAATTGTTGAAAGTGGCCAGGTCCGGCGATATTAAACCCAATCCGGGTTTTGTGTGCAGTAAAGTTACCTGGCTCGATGGCACACCACACCTGATGAACCTTCCGCATATCGGCATCTTCAGCAGGCAAGGAATCCCTTTCAACCAGTTTGACCATACCGGTGCACTGCTGGTGAATGCGTGCTCTTTTGTATCGGTACTGGTAAGTGCCAAAGCCGTGAAACAGGTTGGTCTGCCCTATAAAGAATTTTTCATCTGGGGAGACGATTCAGAATACACGCAACGCATCATTAAAGGCGGCTACAGCGGCTCATATGTGCCCTCCAGCGTGGTATTACACAAAACGGCCACCAATTACAGCGCCGACATTTTCAATGATGATGGAAAAAATCTGTGGAAATACAAATATGGAATCCGAAATACTTTGTTCATTATTAAAAAAGAAAAAGGTAGTTTAAAGTTTTTCACTACGGTGTTGAAATATTTTTTTGTGATGCCCTTCCGCATCATGAAAAAAAGAAAGTCCCTTAAATGGACATTCATCAAAATGGCCTGGGCTGCCGCTGCAAGGTCCCTCTCATTCCATCCTAAAATCGATCATATCTGATGCGACCGCTTACCATCAATATCATACTGCCATTTCCTGTCACCAAGCCTGTTGGCGGAGCCAAGATCATGTACGAGTATGCCAACCGCCTTGCCGGAAAGGGCCACAAAGTTTCGATATTCCATGCTGTTAAGCGGCCTTTTAAAAAGTCGTCTACGCCTATATGGGTCAAATGGGTGATATTCATGCTGAGGGGAGTAGCCAGGCCCAAATGGTTCCCTCTGGATAAACGGATTAAAAGCGTGATCGTTCCTTCCATCACCGATAAGCATATCCCGGATGCAGATATCGTAATAAGCACCTGGTGGCAGATGACCTATGCGGTAAGTGAACTTTCTCCTTCCAAAGGAAAAAAATTCAACCTGATACAGGATTATGAAATATGGAAGGGGATGGAAGAAAAAGTACATGCCAGTTATTCGCTTCCTGTACACCACCTGGTAATTGCCCGGTACCTGCAACAGCTCGTAGCTGATCATTCAGGTGTGCAGCCCGTGCATATTCCTAATGCTATCGAAAGCAAAAAATTCTTTGTACAAACGCCACTTCAACAAAGAGCAAATGCCAGCCTTATCATGCTGTATTCTGAAGAGCCCCGAAAAGGAACCCCTGATGGAATTGCCGCCTTAAAGCTGGTAAAGCAGGATCATCCCGAACTGCAGGTTACTTTTTTCGGCGTTTATCCCCGGCCGCAGGATTTGCCGGAATGGATCAGTTATCACTACCGGCCAGGCAATCTCGCAGAATTATACAACCAGGCTGCTATTTTCTTTTCTCCCAGCCTGGGCGAAGGCTGGGCATTGCCGCCTGCAGAAGCTATGGCTTGCGGCTGTGCCGTAGTATGTACCAATATTGGCGGGCATCTGGACTACGCCATTGAAAATGAAACAGCCCTGCTTGCCGGCCCTGGAAATGTAAAAGAAATGGCAGAAAAGATCAACTCGGTGATCGATGATCATCCTTTACGTATGAAACTGGCCAAAGGTGGGAGCACACTGATATCTTCACGATTCAGCTGGGAAGCCTCGGTACAAAAGCTGGAAGATTGTTTTTATAAAAGCCCGGGCGGAAAATGACAGGCAAAGGGCTTTTCGTTTTTGCGAAACCTTATCGGGTTAAAAATAGTTACTTTGCAGGTTCATTTTAAGTTACAATAGAACAGCTTCGCATGAAGAACATAAGGAAAATCTTTAAATACGTAAAAAAATATCCCGGCCTGGTAGGCACTTATTTTACGTTCAATATATTGGCGGCCATTTTCGGCGTTATTTCACTTGGCCTGCTCAGTCCGTTCCTGATGCTCATCTTCGGTCAAAAAAGCGCTTTTGATGAAGTCAGTAAATCGGGCCTGTTCAACAAGATCAACCCGGTAAATTATTTTAAGACCTGGATCGCAGAACTTGTTAAAACTCCCGAGGGCAGCATCCGTGCGCTGATGGTGATCTGTATCGTGGTACTGATCGCTATATTACTGAAAAACCTGTTCGCCTACCTGAGCATGTATATGCTCAACCCTATCCGCAACCGTATACTGAACGATATGCGTAGCGGCATGTATGAAAAGATCCTTCATCTTCCCATCGGTTATTTCAGCGAGCAACGCAAGGGCGACATCATGAGTAAACTCTCCAATGACCTCAACGATGTGGAAAATTCCACCATCAGTGTGATGGAAAGCCTTTTCCGTGAGCCTGTAACAATTCTTTTTTATTTTATCTATATGGTTGGCGTCAGCCCTCAGCTCACACTTTTCCTCGTATTGTTTTTACCCGTAGCCGGATTGATCCTCGGCAGGATCGGCCGTTCATTAAAAAAACAAAATACACAGGTACTCGAAAAATTCGGTGCATTGTTTTCTATTATTGAAGAAACCCTGGGCGGCATGCGTATCATCAAAGCATTCAACGCGGAAAAAAAGATCCAGAAAAAATTTGAAGACGAGAACGAATCGATGTTTCACCTGAAAAACAAGGCTAACAGAAGAAGGGACCTTGCTTCGCCGGTCTCTGAAGTTTTAGGGATCGTTGCGGTACTTTGCATATTATGGTATGGAGGCAAAATGGTGCTTACACAAGACAAATCATTTACATTAAACGCCGGTGACTTCCTGGCCTATATCGCCATTTTCGCACAGCTGATACAACCACTGAAATCCCTGTCAAATGCTTCTTACAACATGCAGAAAGGTGCGGCCAGCATAGAACGCATCGAAGGCCTCATTAATGAGACCGTAGGTATCCAGGAACTTCCGGATGCAAAAAAGCTGGAAGAATTCACTACTTCCATCGAGTTGAAAAATGTAAGTTTTGGCTACGAGGATAATATCATTTTAAAAAATATCAACCTTAAGATTGAAAAAGGAAAAACGGTAGCATTGGTAGGCAGCAGCGGCGCCGGTAAAAGCACGTTAGCCGATCTTGTTCCGCGTTTTATTGATGCATCCGAAGGCGAAGTGTTGATAGATGGCGTGAACATCAAAAATTACACGTTGCACTCCATCCGCGACCAGATGGGCATCGTAACGCAGGAAGCGATTTTATTTAATGACAGTATCGCCAACAATATTGCACTTGGTAAGGAAAATGCTACCGCGGCAGAGATCGCTCATGCAGCACAGATCGCCAATGCAGAAATATTCATCGATAAAAAAGAAGAACGCTACGACACCAATATCGGCGACAGGGGCATGAAACTGAGCGGTGGCGAAAGGCAACGTGTCACCATCGCAAGGGCTGTATTGAAAAACCCTCCGATCCTGATACTGGACGAAGCCACTTCTTCTCTTGATACCGAAAGTGAACGATTGGTGCAGGACGCTATCAACAACCTGATGACGAACCGTACATCGATCGTGATAGCACACAGATTAAGTACAGTACGCCACGCCAATGAGATCGTTGTGTTGCAAAAAGGCGAAATAGTAGAACGTGGTACGCATGATAGTTTGATAGCACAGAATGGGTTTTATAAAAAGCTCGTGGATATGCAGGAAGTAAAATAGGGTTTAGAGATCAGGGATCAGGGTTTAGTATACCGGAAACCCTGATCCCTGAACCTAAACCCTACTCTCTAATCTCTAAACCTTTCCAATGACTAATTTCATCCCCATATTCCCTCTCAGCATTGTTGTTTATCCCGGTGAGCAGCTGAATCTTCACATATTTGAACCTCGTTACAAGCAGCTGATAAAAGAATGTTTTGATGCAAAAAAACCTTTCGGCATTCCCACTGTACTCGAAAATAAAGTAGGCGAAATGGGTACGCTGGTAGAGATCGTGGAGATCAGCAACACTTACGAAGATGGTAAGATGGATATCAGAACAGTTGGATTGCAACCCTTCAAAATACTGGAGATCGTAAGGGAGATACCGGAGAAATTATACAGTGGAGCTATTGTGAATTATCCCCGCATTTCAACGAAAGGCAGTGCCTCGCTGATGAAAAAAGTTTTGCAGGGTATCCGCGACATACATGCCAGCCTGAATGTGACGAAAGATTTTAAAAAGCCCGACAGCGAGCTGCTGAGTTACGATGTAGCGCATCATGCCGGCATGTCTTTACAGGATGAATATTATCTGCTGGAACTGGAAGAAGAACTGCATCGGCAGGAATTTCTGAAACGCCATTTATCAAAAGTCACCCCTGTGATGGAGGAAATGGATCTTTTGAAAAATAAGATAAAACTGAACGGACATTTTAAAAACCTGGAAGGATTTCAATTTTAATACTGCATTCAATGACCACGACTATTTGTTTTGATTTTGGCAATACCAGGCTGAAAGCCGCAATCTTCACCGATGGAGAATTTAAAGAAGAGATCTTTTTTGAAAATGACAACGAAGCAGCAATCAATGCCGCTTTGGAAAAATACAAGCCCCAGCGCAGCATCCTTTCTTCGGTAATAGACCACAATCCGGCATTGGAAACTTTACTGGCCGAAAAAACCATTTTTCACAAATTATCAGCGGCCACTAAAATCAACTTTTCAACGGCTTCCGTGGGCAAACCTGAAACGATCGGCGCCGACCGGCTGGCTTTGTGTGCTGCTGCAGTACATTTTTACCCGGAAAAGAATAACCTTATCATTGGTCTTGGCAGCTGCATCACCTATAATTTCATCAATCAATACCATCAGTTCCTGGGTGGCGGCATTTCGCCGGGCATGGATATGAGGTTCAAATCGATGCACGATTATACCGCCAAATTGCCTTTGATCACCGCCAGCTGGAATTTTCCGCTGATCGGGTATGATACCAAAACAAACATGCTTTCCGGCGTTATTAATGGAATGATTAGTGAAATTGATGGGATTATCGAAAAATACGAAGCAAAATACGGGAACTTTAACGTGGTTTTAACCGGGGGTAATTCGGGCTATTTTGCCAGTCAACTTAAAAACAAGATATTTGCCGACCATAATTTTTTATTCAAAGGACTGTATGCACTTAGTGAACTTAACAACTGCCCGACTTAAGAGAATTTCCGGACTAGCGATCGCCGTACTTTTTTCTGCCTTTTCTTATGCCCAGGAAAACTCTCCTTACTCCAGGTTCGGCATGGGTGACATCACTCCTAACCGCAATATCATCAACAAATCGATGGGTGGCATTTCCGCCGGCTTCTCCGATTTTCAATCCATCAACCTGAATAACCCTGCTTCCATTTCCGGCCTTGCCGTAACTGTATTTGATGTAGGTGGTGCCATTGATATCAGAACGCTTAAAAGCAACACTTCACCTGAACGCTTTAAATCCACCAATACCAACATTTCTTACCTGCAACTGGGTTTCCCTGTAGTTCAGAAAAAAGGATTGTTGTGGGGCGTGAGTTTTGGCCTTCGCCCGATTACCCGTATCAACTACAAATTGCTTGAACCCGGCCGTGATCCTGCAACAAGCGACAGCCTTGACTTTTTGTCTGAAGGCAATGGAGGACTTTCGCAGGCGAATATCAGTACCGGTATCAGGATAAAGAATTTCAGTTTTGGTGTTAGCTCCGGCTATTCTTTTGGAAATAACGAATACAGCCGTAAAAAAATATTTTACAACGACACCATCGCCTACCAGGCTTCTAACTCGGAAGTACAAACCCGTTTTGGCGGTATCTTCCTTACGCTTGGCGCACAATACGAATTCCGCACTGCACGAAAAGCTACCATCAGGCTCGGTGCTTATACCAACCTCATGCAGAACCTGACAGCAAAACGCGATAACCTCAGCCGCACGTTCCGTTATGATGGAAATGGCGGTATTACTACGATTGACACGGTAAGTTTTGTAAAGGGTGGTTCAGGTAAAATAAAATACCCTGCTACCTACAGTTTCGGTTTCACGTATTCAGATTCGAGTTATCACTGGATCGTTGGTGCTGATCTTGATCTTGCCGACTGGAAATCCTACACCACTTTTGGTGCTAAAGACCCGAATGTGCAGAACAACTGGACAGTACGTGTAGGCGCACAATACATGCCTGCCGATCTGAGGACACCTCCAACCAAATACTGGAAATTTGTGAAATACAGGGCGGGTATATTTTACGGAAAAGATTACATCACACTAGGTGCCGACAGGCCTGAGTATGGCGCTACTTTCGGTGCAGGTTTCCCGCTTACATCGCTTATGAGCCGTAACCCTTATGGCGGTTTTGCTACCTTCAATGCCGGTATCGACATCGGTGTTCGTGGCAACAAAAGCAGCCAGAGCATCCGCGAGAACATTACCCGTTTCAGCATAGGTTTTACCATGAACACCAGGTGGTTCCAGAAGCTGAAATACGATTAATGATTACCTTTGGCACTTAAATCATTTTACTCTTTTGCAAATGTCTTTTTCATATAAAAAAATTATGGCAGCCTTATTAACCGGCTGCCTTTTTTTATGCGCCTGCGAAAATGATGAGGATGAGATAAAAAACCTCAATTCAAAAAGCCTGGGTGTGGAAGAAGCGAAAGACATCAAGATCATTTTCACCACTGGTGGAAATACAAAAGCCATTCTTACTTCGCCATTGATGCTCCGGGTGCAGGATACCGTCCCTTACACCGAGTTTCCAAAAATGATCTATGTAGATTTTTACAATGCCGAACAGAAACTGGAAAGCAAACTCAAAGCCAATTACGCTAAATATAAAGAGAGCCGCAATATCGTTTTTATGAAAGACAGTGTGAGGGTGATCAATATAGAAAAAGGCGATACGCTTTATTGCCAGGAGTTGTATTGGGATAGAAGCCGCACCGGCACTGAATTTTACACCGATAAGCCTGTACGCATCCGAACCAAAACCCAGGTGCTCGATGGCACCGGGCTGGATGCCAGCCAGGATTTCAAGAACTGGCATATCACTTATCCCCAGGGGCCAATAAAAGTGCCCGCTTCGCAATTTCCACAATAGCCAGCCACGAAGGCACGAATTTCACAAAGAGGCAAAAAGGGATTTGATGCAGTTGGCTTTATCTGTCGGGGACATCCGGGATTATATTTAGATAATAGAAAATAATGTATTTATAACTTTGTACTCCTTTGTGCCATCGCGTCTTTGTGGTTAATTCGTACCTTCAATCCTCACAAAAGAAAAAACATGGAATATCGTCGTTTAGGTAAATCCGGCTTACAGGTAAGCGCCTTGTCTTTTGGCAGCTGGGTAAGTTTCAGCGGACAGATCAATGATAAATCAGCCGAAGAACTAATGGGGATCGCCTATGATAGCGGTATCAATTTTTTCGACAATGCGGAAGTGTACGCCCTTGGCGAAAGCGAAAAAATGATGGGCCGTGTGCTTAAAAAGAAAAAATGGGACCGCACTTCCTACATCGTTTCTTCCAAAGCTTTCTGGGGCTGGAAAGGCCCCGACAGCAAACCGAATGAAAAAGGCTGTAGCCGCAAACACCTCGTGGAAGCCTGCAACCAGGCATTACAACGGCTGCAGGTAGAATACCTCGATCTATATTACTGCCACCGCCCCGACAAAGGCACGCCTATTGAAGAAACCGTATGGGCCATGCACAACCTTATCCAGCAGGGAAAAGTGTTGTATTGGGGCACCAGCGAATGGAGTGGCGCAGAGATCATGGAAGCACATAGGGTGGCCGCACAAAATCATCTGATCGCACCGATCGTGGAGCAACCGCAATACAATCTTTTCGAAAGGGACAAAGTAGAAAGGGAATATTCTGACATTTACAGAACTGTCGGACTGGGAACAACCATTTACAGTCCACTCGCTTCGGGGCTTCTCAGTGGAAAATACAATGACGGCATTCCAAAAGGAAGCCGGTTTTCGCTGCAGGGTTTTGATTGGCTGAAGGATCGCTGGGTAATGGACGACAAATTGAAGAAAGTAAAAAAGCTCGGGGAGCTGGCGGCAAAACTGGGCGTTAGCACTGCCGCATTAAGCATCGCCTGGTGCATCAGTAACCCTAATGTAAGCACAGCGATCCTTGGCGCAACAAAAAAAGTGCAGCTAACCGAAAACCTGAAAGCGCTGGAAGCCTTGACGCTGCTGACTCCGGAAGTAAAAGAAAAGATCGAAAAGATATTGCTCACCAAACCCAAATTGCCGGATTATTGATCATGACAACACCTGTTATTTATGGTATCCCAAATTGCGATACCGTCAAAAAAGTATTCAACTGGTTCAAAGCACATAACCTGCATTTTGAATTTCACAATTATAAAACCGAGGGCATCAGCGCCGCAAAGCTGAAAGAATGGGCGAAACTGACTGATTGGGAAACCTTTTTCAATAAAAAAAGTACTACCTGGAAAGAACTTGCTCCATCATTGGAAAACGAAACACTCACTCAGGCCAAAGCTTTCAAGCTGATGCAGGAACACACCAGTATCATCAAAAGGCCGGTGATAGAAACAAACGGAACAATAGTTGTGGGGTTCAATGAAGCTCAATACACGAAACAATTTTTATCATAATAAAACAACAACAATGAAAAGATATGCAAATGCCAACTGGCAAGGAACAGGTAAAGAAGGAAAAGGAACGCTCAGCACACAAAGCACTACATTGAGCAATACCCAGTATTCATTCAATAGCCGCTTTGCTGATGGCGTGGGTACCAATCCTGAAGAGCTGGCTGCTGCTGCACATTCCGGATGCTTCACGATGAAACTGAGCTTCGTGCTGAATGCTGCCGGTTTTACTGCCGATAACATCGATACCCGTTGCGACATCGCTTTGGAAGATGGAGCGATCACTTCTTCTCACCTTACCGTAAAAGCAACCGTTCCAGGCATCACCAAAGAACAATTTGACGCGGCGGTTGCAGATGCGGAAGCAAACTGCCCGATCTCGAAATTGTTCAATACGAAGATCACTGCTGAAGCTACGCTGGTATAATTTTTTAAACCACGAAGGCGCAAAGGCACAAAGACACACGAAGATTATTTGGTGTTTTTTGTGCCTTTGTCATTTTTAATTCTTAATTTTTAATTCTTAATTAAAAACATGTTTCAAAACAAAACGATCTTCATCACCGGCGCTTCCCGTGGAATCGGCAAAGCCATTGCTCTCCGCCTGGCAAAAGAAGGGGCCAATATTGTGGTGGCTGCAAAGTCTACCGAAGAAAACCCTAAACTGGGTGGCACAATTTATTCAGCTGCCGCGGAAATTGAAGCAGCTGGTGGCAAAGCACTTGCGGTGCAATGTGATATCCGCGATGAACAACAGATACAGGATGCCGTGGATAAAGCAGTGGCGCACTTCGGCGGCATCGATGTGTTGATCAATAATGCTTCTGCGATCGGGCTTACGCCAACTGAAAAAACAGAGCCTAAACGTTTCGACCTGATGCACGACATCAACGTCCGTGGTACATTTTTCATGAGTAAAGCCTGCATCCCACATTTGAAGAAGGGCACAAATCCACATATTCTTACACTTTCACCACCGGTGAATATGGATATGAAATGGTTTGCCAACCACATTGCCTACACACTGAGTAAATACAATATGACGATGATTGCGCTTGGCCTTGCGGCAGAGCTGAAAAAATATAATATCGCGGCAAATGCTTTGTGGCCGAAGACCACCATTGCTACCGCTGCGGTGCAAAACCTGCTGGGCGGCGATGCGCTGATCAATATGAGCCGAACGCCGGAAATTGTAGCCGATGCAGTGTATTATATTTTAAGCAAACCGTCTACAGAATGCACGGGTAACGCCTTCATTGATGAAGAAGTACTTGCAGCAGAAGGTATCACTGATCTGGCAAAATATTCGGTAGTGCCGGGAGCAAAGTTGTATAATGACTTATTTATCTAGCTAAAAAAATCCCGATAACGTTTTTGATCCAAAAGAAAATGCAGGTTAAATAACCTGCATTTTTCTTTAAGGATTCGAGCCTTACGGAGTAATTTGTGAAATCACCCCCATCTGTGTTGATCTGCGATCTTATTTATTCCAAAGCGGTTTCTTCCCACTCGGCTTAATTGTACTTTTTTTAGATGAAGGATTGGTGTGGCCATGAAAAGTATCCCGGGCCGCCGCATATTTATCCGGCGGTATCGGTGCACCATGATGTTCAGCCGTTAGAGGATTAATTTCCGTTGGTTCTTCTACCGGAATATGCTTTTCTGTATTTTCTTCCGTTGGTACCTCGCCCGGCGTTTGTTCCGGCGTTTCAGTTGGAGCCTGTAGCGGGGTTAACGGAGTATCAGTTTCTGTTCCTTCTACAGGAGCTGTTACCGATAAGGGCTTGTCAGGAAGAGTAGCCTTTTTTGCCATAGGTTTCTTTGAAGCAACTTTCTTAGGCGCTGCTTTTTTTACCGGAGCTGATTTTTTAGCCGGGGCTACAGCTTTTTTCGGTGCCGATTTTTTTGGAGGAGCTACTTTTTTAGGCGCTGCCTTCTTCACTGGAGCAACTTTCTTTGGGGCTGCCTTTTTCACTGGAGCAACTTTCTTTGGGGCTGCCTTTTTTACAGCAGCTTTTTTAGGTGCTGATTTTTTCGCTGCCGGTTTTTTCGGGGCTGCTTTTTGAGGTGCGGCTTTCTTTGTTACTGATTTTTTAGGCGCTGCTTTTTTAGCAACTGCTTTCTTAGGAGCTACTTTTTGGGGAGCTGATTTCTTAGCCGGCACTTTACTTCCCTGTTTGCGGGCTTCCGCTAAACCGATAGCGATCGCCTGTTTTTTACTGGTAACTTTTTTACCTGAGCCAGATTTCAGGGTACCAGCCTTCTTTTCCTTCATCACTTTTTCCACTTTTTTGGCCGCCCCTTTTGAATACTTTGCCATACTTGTAATTTTAATGAGTTTGAAATGTATGTTTGCTGAAAAGCCTCCACAAAACTTCCAAACCCTGGCAGCTTATCGGTGGCTTTGCAGCAATGTCCCAAAAAGCATACCACTGATACACAGGCACAAACCCGGTTTTCTGCCATTCAGTATATAATATGGTCTTTTTGCATATGAAACACCGATTATAACTGCCCTAATAAGTAATTTTAAAAAAATTTGAAATGCCGTGTAACATTTTCCTCACCATGGCGATATAGTATTAAAAGCAACCAAACGGCTTGAACGAGACATTAGACATACCAATACTAGACGAGCAGATTGAATTATGCAGGCAGGGCAATACCAAGGCATACTATGTGATCTATAAACGCTACGCCAAATCGATGCTGAACAGCAGCATGCGTATCCTGAACAACCTGGCCGACGCAGAAGATATGGTGCAGGATGCCTTTGTAGACGCTTTTAAAAAACTGGACACATATACTTATAAAAGTCCATTTGAAGCCTGGTTGAAAAGGATCGTGATCAATAAGTCCATCAGCCACCTGCGTAAGAAGAAGTCGATCTGGGTAGATATAACAACCGTTCAGGCTTCTGATAAAAGTGATGATGACAGTGTGGATGAAGATCTTTTCAATTTTGAAGTACAAAGGGTGAAAAAGGCCATCAGCCTGTTGCCCGAAAATTATAAGCTGGTATTTAACCTTTATGCGATAGACGGATTACCGCAGGAAGAGATCGGCACTTTGTTAGGGATCGCACACAACAATGTGAGGATCCAATATCACAGGGCCAAGAAAAAAATACTGGAAATTATAGAAAAGGAGGAATACTATGGATAACAAATTTGATGATTTTATGCAAAACAACCGCGGGGAGTTCGACGATTACGAACCTTCCGAAGCGATGTGGCAGCGGATCGAAAACAGGATTGAAAACCCGCAAAAAAAGGGGCTGCTGGTGAGCATGGGCGTTCGCAAATGGATGTCTGCAGCCGCTGCGGTGGTGATAGTTGCGGGTGCTGCTTTCTTTCTTACCAGGAAAGAAATAACTCCTGATAAGCCAATGGCCCGTGTTGAAACACCGGTTAATCAAAACACACCGGATACCAACGAAACCAATACACAATTAGCGACTAATACTGACCCAAAACCTACTTCACTCGATACGTTGGCCCCAATACAGTCAACGGCTCCGGAACTGGCTGCTGCAACGCCCACTCTGGAATCCATCGAATCGCAGGAACTGGCCCACTATACCAAACTGGTGGAACTGAAACAACAGCAGATCACCATTCTTAAAAAAGATGAACCATTGCTTTACAAACAGTTTGCTTCCGACTTTGCCAAAATAGACGAGGAGTTTGCAGAACTGAAAAAGCAAAAAAGTCAACACCCAAACAGTGAGCAATTGCTGGAAGCGATGCTCGAAAATTTAAAACTCCAGTCGGCACTGCTTAACCGCCAGCTGGAAATCGTAAAAAACATTAACAACAACAAAAAGAAGCGTTATGAAAAAACATATAAAAGCAGCATTTAGATCATTGGCATTGGCCCTGTTTTTCCTTTTGCCTGCGGCAACATTATTCGCAGGAGACGACTGGAATGTAGAGAAGAAGAAAACCTACAACAAAAGTTATTCTCTTTCTTCCAACCAGAAAGTATCCATCAAAAATTCTTTTGGAAGCGTACAGGTCAATAGTTACAAAGGCAGCGAGGTAAAAGTAGAAGTTACCGTAATTGCTAAAGCAAGTAGTGACGAAAGGGCGCAGGATATCCTGGATAATATTACCATCAACGATAACGGTGGAAGTACGATTTCATTCGAAACAAAGATCGGGAACAAAAGTAACCGCGGAAAAAAGAACGAAAACCAGGGAATGGAAATAAATTATGTAGTTCAGATGCCCGAAAGCAATCCATTAAATGTGCAGAATGAGTTTGGTAAAACCACATTGGGTGACAGGAGCGGCTCAACCGACATCATACAGAAATTCGGCGAACTGGTAGTAGGTTCACTTACCAATGTTGAACAAATAAAAGTAGAGTTTGGTTCCATCAAAGCCGACAAGATAAGCGGCGGTAAAACAGCTTTCAGTTATTCTGAAGTGAAGATCAATAACTTCGGCGGGGCCGTGAAAAGTTCGCTTGAATTCTGCAGCAAAACGAAGATCGGCATCACCAACGATGTAACGGATATTAACATCAGCAACTCTTACTCAGATATAGAACTCAGCTTCCCTGCCAATTTCAACGGTACGTTCGCCATCCACACCAGCTTCGGCGATTTTGACAACGACAGCCCGTTCAAGATCAAAGAAAGAGGTGAAGATGACGAGGATGATCACGGGCCAAAATTCGACAAAGACTATGAAGGCGTTTCCGGCACGGGTGCGGTGAAAGTGAAAGTGAAGTCGAGCTTTGGAAAGATAAGGTTTAAATAAACCGATGCTGGATACTGGATACCGGATATCGTAGCGAAGAGCTAAGCAACGTTTCATACTAACGAACATCCAGCATCCAGCATCCAGTTCTCCCCTGTTAAACAATTCTTAATTACAACATCATTTGATGAACGGTAGAGGTTTGCCCTGAACGAATTATATTTTCGCTCTGCAAAACGACTCAAACCTTCATCAACAAAAGGTTTACACACCATGACTACCAAGACAACGCGGCTCCTGCTCATCTGTATCTGCTGCTGCAATTCCATATTTGCCCAGAAGGCCCCGGTAAAAAAAATGCCGGCACAGCGCTTCAGTTCCGTTATCAAGATCGATGGCGAGCTGAATGAAGATGCCTGGAAAGTGGCCCCTGTAGCAGATAAGTTCGTGGAGCTTCGCCCGGTACCTTTCCGTGCAGAAAGCGCCGAAAATGCTACTGTCATTTATATGATCTACAACAACGAAGGCATTTATGTTGGTGGTTACATGCACGAAAAGAACAGGGACAGCATCGCCTCTGAACTGGTGGGCAGGGATAATTTTGGTAACAACGATTTCCTTGGAGTGGTGTTCGATACTTACCAGGATAAACAAAATGGTTTTGAATATTTTGTTACGCCACTCGGCGAACAATTTGATGCCAAAACCACACCCAATAACGAAGATTTCAGCTGGAATGCCGTATGGCAAAGCGCTTCCAAGATACAGGCCGACGGATGGACATTTGAAATATTCCTTCCCTACTCTGCCATCCGTTTTGGAAAAAAGAAAACGCAGGACTGGGGATTGAACTTTGTAAGAAGAAGGCAAAAAAGCGGGCAGCAATTATTCTGGCAGCCACTTGATCCGAACATCAACGGTTTTCTTACCCAGGAAGGCACTTACGAAGGATTGCAGGATATAAAGCCGCCAGTACGTTTGCAGTTTTCCCCTTATTTTTCCACTTATGTAAATCATGATGGAACAGCTGAACCGGGTACAAAAAAAACTTCCTCGACGGTAAATGGCGGTATGGATGTGAAATATGGCATTAACCAGGCTTTCACGCTGGATATGACGCTCATCCCGGATTTCGGGCAGGTGCAGACGGATAACCGCATTCTGAATCTTTCTCCATTTGAACAAAAATTCAATGAGAACCGTTCTTTCTTTACAGAGGGTACAGAGCTGTTCAACAAAGGAAATCTGTTTTACAGCCGCAGGATCGGGATCGATCCATGGTATAAAGTTTCCTATGAAGCTGGTTCAGACGAAACCATCACCAAAGATCCGCTAGGATCGAAAATCATAAATGCTACCAAAATAAGCGGCCGTACGCAAAAGGGTCTTGGCATCGGGGTACTCAATGCGGTAACCCAGGCACAATATACCAGCTTTCAAAAAACTGCAACTGGCGAAACCTATAAGTTACAAAGCATGCCGCTGACCAATTACAACATATTTGTATTGGATCAGACTTTAAAAAATAACAGCAGTGTTTCCCTGGTAAACACCAATGTGTGGCGTAGCGGTAGCGCTTATGATGCAAATGTAACCTCCGGCCTTTTCGATTTTTACGACAAAAAGAACACATGGAATGTTGGTGGGAATTTCAGTGTGAGTAATATCATCAATGGAAAGAAAGACATCAGCACTGGTTATGCGCATTCGATCTATTTTGGTAAAACCAGTGGCCGTCTGCTGTTCAGCATCTATCAGGATCTTTATAACGCGAAGTATGATAAAAGCGACATGGGTTATTTTACCAATAACAATTTCGTAGAAGAAGGCATGTGGACAGGCTACAAATGGCGCACTCCAAAAAAGTGGTACAACCAGATGCAATTGAATGTGAACTTCTGGTACAATACATTGGTTACACCAATTGATATTTTTAAACGTAAAAACCTGATGTACCAGAACATAGGTTACAATATTAACGGTAACGCTCAAACAAAAAAATTATGGTGGTTTGGTTTCAACCTTTACAGGAATGAAAAGAACAATGACTTCTATGAGCCTCGTTCTTACGGTCGTGTGCTGCGCAACAAAGGAAGCCTTGGGCTAAACCTTTGGTTTGAAAGTAACACTGCCAAGAAATTCTCCTGGACAACTTATATCAATCCGAGCGGTGGGGGCATTTTTGACCGCAGAACTTTTGATGGTGGTGCTACCGCAAAGATCAGGTTCAATACTAAGTTCTCTGTTGATTTTTCTACTTCAATAACAGAAAGTAAAAACCAGGCTGGCTGGGCTGCAAACATCCACCAGCCAAATTATACGGCGCTAACGGACACAATCATTTTTTCCAGAAGAAATGTTTCGGTTGTTGAAAATGTTTTGAGCGTAAAATATAATTTCACTAACAGGATGGGGCTTTCATTCCGCACAAGACATTACTGGAGCAAGGTTAACCCACAACAGTTCTACCAATTGGATTTTGATGGCAATCTGCAGACTCCGGACAGGCCGTTCGAAGGTAATGTAAATCAGAACTACAATTTTTTCAGTGTGGATATGGTGTACAACTGGCAATTCGCCCAGGGAAGCTTTTTCAGCGTAGTGTGGAAAGATATCGGCGAAGATTTCAATCGCAGTTTTGAAAGGAACTACGTGAAGAATTTTGACAAGACCATCACCGGAAAACAATTCAACAGCCTTTCGGTTAGGGTCATCTACTTCCTCGACTATCTTGATATAAAAAAGCGAAAACCGAAAACGATCTGATCTGATAATAAAAAATGGCTGCGGTATTTGCAGCCATTTTTTATTATCATTCGATAAGAACACGCCACAGGCACGTTCCTGCATTCTTAATTCGTAAATGATCTAGTCATTCGGTTCATCATCCGCCCTGTCGGAATTATAACCCACCAATACTGCGGCCATGGTCAGGCCTACATCTTTCAGCATTAACAGCATCGCCATTTGTTTGGCAGCCTCATCTTTGCCATTAGCAATGGTTGGCACGTGAATGGTAAAAATAAAGATCAGCAACATTGCGGCCAGCAGGTAACAAGCCAGCTTTGTCTGTTTGTTGATAAGAATGGCTACCGAAGCCAATACAAATCCGATACCTGTAACGTACACCCAGATTATTCCTCCGGGTATCCATGTGGGAACACTTCCTTTCATGTTTTCGGCATTGATTAGATGGAAAATCCCGAAGATTCCCATGATAATGGCAAATACAATACATGCAAGGCGATGATGTGAGATTTTATTCATACAGCAAAAGTTTTGACTAATATAAATACAAAGTTTCTATAATGCAAGTAGGGATTACACGAATTGAAACGAATTACACGAATTCGCGGAGAATAAAGTGAAATGGTGATACAAAAAGAGCCGATGATTTTATCATCGGCTCCCAGAATAAAATTTATATACTTGTGTTATAAAAAAACTTTCCAAAGAATAATAAACCTTCGAAGGTTTCACTATTGACTATTTCAGCATACCCGAAGGAACATCCTTCTCCAATAAATATTTATAAATGAATTTCGTCTTAAGGTTTTGAAAGTGTGCCCCTTTATTTCCTCCCCATCCATGGCGGCCACCGCTGTAAAACATTTCTTCAAAATCTTTTTTAAGATCCTGCAGTTTTGCCGAAAGCTGAATACTGTTTTGCAAATGCACATTATCATCAACAATGCCATGAACCAGCTGCAGCTTGCCTTTCAGCTTATCGGCGTAAGTAAGCACAGAGCTTGTTTTATAACCTTCCGGATTATTGGCCGGTGTTCCCATAAAGCGTTCGGTATAATGAGAATCATATAATGTCCAATCAACCACGCTTCCCCCAGCCATGCCATGGGTGAATACATCTGCACCATAGGTGAGTGCATAACAGCTCATGTAGCCGCCATAGCTAAAACCGGTGATGCAGATCTTTGTCGGGTCAGCGTTACCGTTAGCGATCAACCATTTTACCATCGTGCTGTAATCTTTCATTTCCCAATAGCCAAGATTGTGGTACATATAATTCACGCCTTCCTTACCGAAATGCCCGCTGGCCCTGTGGTCCATCACTACCTGGATCAATCCTTCCTTTGCATAAAATTGCTGGTTGCCGGATATTGTCCAGGTATCATTGCAGTTGCCCGCATCAGGCCCACCATAAATTGAGATCAATACCGGATATTTCTTATTCTTATCCATGTTAGTAGGCCAGGTCACTTTCATCGGCAGATCGTACAAGCCATCCTCACTTTTCACCCGCAGGAATTCAGTCTTCGCCAGTTCATACGAATCAAATTCAGCTGCTTTCGCATCCCCCAGATCTTTAATGATCTTTCCTTTATTGTTTACTAAAGCGATCCTTGTTGGCGTAGAAACATTGCTATAGTTTGTGATAAAATAACTTCCATCAGGCGACACACTACTGATCACATGGCTGTAATCTCCAAAGCTAAGCCTGGTAAGGCCTTTTCCATTCAGGCCAACTTTATAAAAATCCTTACGCGCTGTATTTTCCCTGCTGCGGGCACAGAAATAAACGAGGTTGTTTTTTTCATCTATATAATTCACATCGGTCACAGTAAATTTCCCTGAAGTGATGGCATTGATCAGTTTGCCATTCATATCGTAATTGTAAAGATGGCTCCAGCCGGTAGCATCATTCTGCAATATCAATCCTTTACCATTTTTTAAAAAAGTAATACGTTTGTTTTCCAGTTCGATCCAGGTCTTTTGTGTTTCGTTGTAAAATTCTTTTTTTGCGCCTGTTGTAAGATTCACTTCATAGATCACCAGGTTGTTCTGCAGCCTGTTCATCCATTGCACCAGCAAAGCGCTGCCATCGGGCTTCCAGTAAGGCATCCCAAAATACTGATCATCTTTTTCATTGAAATCGCTCCAAACGGTGGCGCCGCCATCCGGCGATACGATCCCGACTTTCACCTCAGGATTTGGATCACCCACTTTCGGGTAACGTGTTTTTTCAACTACCCCATGCAAGCCCGGAGCATCGGTGATGATGAACTCAGGGACTTTATTTTCATCGGAACGGAAATATGCGATGTGTTTGCTATCAGGGCTCCACCAATAAGCCTTGTAGGCGGTAGCACGGCCAAGGATCTCTTCCATATAAACCCAGCTGGCATAACCATTCAATATCACATCAGTGCCATCAGTAGTAAGGCGTGTTTCCTTTTTGGTAGCAATATTTACAGTGTAGAGGTCATTCTTTTTCGTGTAGGCCACGTAGTTACCATCAGGACTTACCGTAGGATTTACTTCCGGCGCCGGATCATTGGTAAGCTGTATTTCCACATCATTCACTTTAGCGAATACATTGGCATTTTTGATGAAAGCGGTAGTTTTGGCGGGGTCTTTCGTCACCACCTTATCTGCATCACCAGCTTCCCTTTCGGCACCGGTTTTTGCATCTACTACAAAAGTTTTGCCTTCTTTCAGTAACAGGAAATGAGTATCGTCGATCCACCTGGTAGCTACCGGCAACGGCTGTACGATACTTTTGAAATCAGATTTGAAATATTGATTATCCGTCAGCGATTTTTTTTGTGCGGATACCGAAAAAAGGATGCAGGGCAAAATGAGCGCTGCCATTATACGACTGGTTGATTGCATATCAGATAGTGATTAATGTAAAAATGTCTGGCAAGATAAAAGAAATGTATGATGTATGATGTAGGATGTAGGATATTTGTTCTTTCAGGTTGAAAGTAGATTCCCGATTTGTTAGTTCTTCCAAACTGAAGAGATCATAGATCATACTTCTTGCATCATAGATATTTCTCTACATCCATTACGGTAATATGCGTATCATCTTCCTGTATTTCTTTATACGAGTTGGTGCAATAAATTTCGTCTACATTTTGCAATGACAAGCCTTTGCTGAATATTCCATGGCTGATAATGAGAATCACTTTGGCCGCATTCAGCTTACGCAATTCTTCGGCTACACCAATGAATGTACCGCCGCCATCGCAGATATCATCTATAATAAAACAGGTTTTGCCTGTAAGGCTTTCCGCAAAAACTTTAAAGCCGGATAGCTTACCCGTTTTCACATCACGGTTTTTCATACACTCCACCACTTGCATTCCGTTAAGCGCTTCGGCTACTTTATATATTTTTTTTAAGGCTCCCGCATCCGGCGAAACGATGCAAAAATTTGCTGTATCAGATGAATTTGTTTTTGCCTGGTAATCTTTCAACGCATCTGCAACAAACGCTGAATTGGTGACCGCATAAGAGTTTTCCAATAAAGCGGTCGTCACTTCGGAATGAGGATCAAAGATCTTTATCTTGCTAAACCCTGCAGAATTGATGATGCCCGCCATCACCTTCAATGAAAAGGGTTCGCCCCCTGTCATCACCCTGTCCATGCGGGCTGCGAGTAAATATGAAATATACAGCTCCACTTTTTCAAAGCCTTCGTACGACAAAACATTTTTTGCAAACAACGCCATCAACAGATCCGATGGGCTCGAAATGCGGGTGATGATGCGGCATACATTCCGGGCATCGCCAAGTGTAGCGGTATCAATTTTGATATGCGGCTGGCTATCCGGAAAAATTACCAAAGAATATTTTACGTCGGATTTGTCAGCATTAATGAGATTCAATATTATCATGGCACTTTTACTTTTTGTAAAAAAATTTGTCAGGGTGAGTTTGTCAAACCCGCCTTCCCTTCGGTAAACTCAGGGTAAACTGCTCCGAATGACAATTCAATTGAATTAGTAATTTCGTTGAAGGTATCAGTTTCTTCCTTTTTCGTTTGGATATAATTCCAGCACCTGGTGGCTTTGCCAGAATTCTTTGGTATGGACATTCATCACCGATAATTTTCCGTCGAAAGCCGCACCGGTATCCATGTTCCATACATTGGCCGCATTTACCGGCTGATAGCGCCCTATCTGCAGCGTGGGTGTATGGCCTATATAAATTTCTTTAAATAATTTCAATCGCTTTGGGTAAATGGGCGAATCTTTTGGTATCCGGTCGTCGAGGCTGATGGCGGTTTCCCAGAGTGTCCTGTCCCAGGTAAAATTGCTGGCATAGCGTTCATGCTGCGGCCCACGCACTGCAGAAAATCCGGCGTGAACGAACAAGCGATTTTCCTCATCCACATGATAATTGAGCATACGCTCGTAAAAATTGATATGCTGCCGCAATGCTTCATCAGATCGGTTTGAATAACTTTCAATAGTTGCTTTTCCTCCACTGTGGTACCAAAGTTCATCGATCGTTCCCTGCGTAAGCCAGTTTTCGCACCACACATCATGATTGCCTTTGATGAAAATGCATCGATGGGTTTCGTCGAGCTGCATCAGGTATTCCACCACTTCATACGACTGGCTCCAGCCATCCACATAATCTCCAAGGAAAATAAGTGTGTCATCTTTTTCAACCCCGATGATATCAATCAATTCTGTAAGTGCTATAAAAGCCCCGTGGATATCCCCGAATACAAACGTTCTGCTCATGGAAACAATATAAATTTTGAAGGCACATGATCACAAAGCCATACGCCATTTTCGGAAAGAAAAAAAGGGAATCCTTCTTCTTTCATTTCATTTGCCAAGATAGTCAGAATTACCGGTTTGCCCCTCCTGCTGCCTACTTTTTGTGCGGTAGAAATATCGTGGCTGAGATGCACATGCTGGCGGCTCATTTTCTGCAAACCATTTTCTTTGATGGCTTCGAGAAATTTCGCGACCGTTCCGTGATATAATTTTTCCGGAGGAAGAGCAGGCTCTAATGCAAGGTCTATTTCAATGGAATGGCCCTGGTTTGCCCGGATCATAGTAAGTTCGGCATTGAAAGAAAATCTTTGCTTATCATTCGTCAGCACGATATTTTCCAGTGATCCAAAATCAAGTTCTTTTCCATTCGCATTGATCTTACTGATCAGTTCATCCACATTCGCCCAGCCATTCTCATCCAGCTGAATGCCGATGGTTTCGGGCTTGTGGCGTAGGATGAGGCTGAGGAATTTGCTTGTTGTATGGTTAAATTGTCCCATTGTTTTATTGTTGTTCTTCAGCTTCAATTTCCTGTTGGTATAGGTTGAAATTTTCATCGTCGAAACAAACGAATTGTATTTCTTTGACGCTGCTTAAAGTATTCATTTTAAAAAATTCTCTTACCCCTTCAAAAGCAATCTTCATAGCTTTATCTTTAGGAAAATGATAAATGCCCGTACTGATATTAGGGAAGGCGATGCTGCGCAAATGATTATCTGTCGCCAGTTTCAGGGAATTGATATAACATTTTTTCAATAATGATCTCTTGTTTTCCTTATCGCCATTCCATACCGGCCCTACAGTATGAATAACATAGTTGGCCGGAAGATTTCCTGCTGTCGTGATCACCGCTTCGCCGGTAGCGCAGCCGCCCTGCCTGGCCCTTATGGCCATACATGCTTCTAATATCGCGGGGCCGCCTCTTTTATGAATAGCGCCATCCACACCACCGCCGCCCAGCAGCGAAGTGTTGGCAGCATTTACGATCGCATCGGCATTAACTTCTGTAATGTCTCCTTTTATAATCCGGATTTTCATGTCATTTATTTTATTCGTCCCTCGCTTCCATCAACGCAAAAGCCAATAGGTTCAAGCCTTTCCAGTTTTCCGGAAATAATATCCCAACATCTTCTGGTTGATGGCCCCAAAAGAAAATATATTTATTCCCAGTGTCGTTATTTATCAATTTTTCTATATCGTATTTCATCTTACAAATTTTTCTTCAGCCTCTCCCTTATTTCCTGAAGGCTTTCATCTTTCAATAATTTTCCGTCTTTAAAAACCGTTTTCAATTCTCCCTGCGCTTCCTCTTCCCAGCTACATTCGTCTTTATATTCCAGCTTGCCGGTAGCTTCATTTTTATGCACCGCTATCAATCCTTTTGCGGACCGTTTGGTACCGTCATCCGTTTTAGGATCTTTGAAGATCGCACGGCCAACATGGTCTACTTCGCCGTAAGTCGCTTTCATGGCAAAGCCGAATGTATCACGCGTTACGTATTCGTAGGTAAATGAACCCAGCCCCAGCACTACGTTGTAGCTGGCAAAGCCCTTTTGTTTCAACCCTTCCAGGATCGCTTCCTGCCTTTCGGAAGTGATGCCATCGCCGTAGATCAGGCCGATATGCGCATCGAGCAATTTGAACCCTTTCTCTGTGATCGTTCCGCCAAATGTTTCCCACATGCACTCGATTGCTCCTTTGTACTCCGGCGTGCCGGGAGTAGCATCTTTGTCGCCGATGATGATCTTTACAGGATCGCCGCTGTCGGGACGGATCACCACTTTACCATTCCTCGCCAGGATCTTTTCTTTTAGTTCGGGTAAAAATTCTGTGATCACTTTCCAGAAATCCCAGGTATCAGACACGATCGAAACGATGCCGGCGGGATATACTTCTTCGATCAGGCGAATGAACGTACCGATCTCGTTGTCCTGAGTGCCCATGCACATCACGCTGTGTTCGGTTGCCGCTACTGATCCACCAACCAGTTCTTTTTCGCAATCCGCATTGTAATAATATTCCAGGAAATCGATGGCGGGGATCGTATCCGTTCCGGCAAATGACAACAAATGCCCGGCGCCGCTCATCAACGCATCTTCCACACCACTCATTCCCCGGAAAGAAAAATCATGTCCCTGCCATGGAATGAAACTATGATCTGCACCGACAGTTTCGTTGGCATATCTTGTAAATGTTTTGAGATAACCAAATGCTGTAGTAGCCGATGTCACCGGTTTCCAGAGGATGGCACTCATGATGGTCTCCAGCATATTGGTAAGCCAGAAAAATTCTGGTTTTGTATTTTTTATCGTCAATACAGGAACACGCATCGGTACCAGGCTACCTTCGGCCAATGCTTTTATTTCCAGGGGCAAATAACCCAGGTCATGCAAGGCGGCGATGTGCCCGTACGTGATGGCGTCTTTGCCAAGATAATTTTCAATTCTTCTTTTGTATTGTTGCAAAACAGTGGCTTTATCCGCTTTGAAAAAATTCTCATCAAATTGTTTCATCAGGTATTCCTTCACAAAATATTGCATGCCAAAAAACACGATCTCTTCCGTTTTGCCATCCCTCGCTTTGCGTGGGGTAAGATTTGAATACACCAAAGTAGTGTTTGCTGGATACTGGAAAATATGCCCCACCTTGTAACCATCTTTCAATAAAACCGGTAATGTCTTCATATCATTTATAGTTTAAATTTTAAATTGAAACCCGTCTTTCAACAGGCGTTTATATTCCGCTTCGCTGAATTCGTAAAGTTCGGGGGCCCGGTTCTTCAGGCCCGTCCTTTTTTCGCCAGTGGCCGTTATCACTTTGCTTTCGAGCATCCGCTTGCGGAAATTGCGTTTATCGATCGTGCGCTGCAAAATACATTCGTATAAGAACTGAAGCTCCGTCAACGTGAATTTTTTCTCCAGTAATTCAAATCCTATCGGCTGATACGTAACTTTTGCCTTTAACCTGCTGATGGCCATTTTGATCACTTCTTTATGATCAAACCCTGTTTTTGGCAGCTTGTTCACATCAAACCATTGTAATTCCTTTGCGGCAGAGCCAGCCACGAGTTCGAATCTTTTTGGATCGACCAGTGTGTAATAAGCCACCGACAACACCCTGCCTCTCGGATCGCGATCCAGCGCACCGAAAGTGAATAATTGCTCCAGGTAAAGATGATTCGCCAGGCCCGTTTTATCTTTAAGAATGCGTTTGGCGCTTTCTTCCGGCGTTTCGTCCATATAAAGGAACCCGCCAGGCAATGTCCACATATCCTTGAACGGCTCTTCCCGCCTGCTCAGCAGCAGCAGCGACAGGGATTGCCTATCGTACCCGAAAACCACGCAATCGATGGTAACGGATGGCCGGGGGAAATTGGTGAGCTCATTCATTTTAGTTAGTGTTATTACAACACGAAGTAAAATAATATCCTGCTCATATCCAAATATTTTTTAAAATATGTTAACTTCCAGTACTAAATCATTCATGTATGGTTACGATTGCGCTGTATAATCTCAAAGGAGGAGTGGGCAAAACCGCTTCCTGTGTAAATTTTGCTTACCTGGCTGCGGCAGATGGTTTCAAGACGTTGTTATGGGATATTGATCCGCAGGGATCGTCGTCGTTTTATTATAAGGCAAAGCCAAAAGTGCATCCGGGTATCAAGAAGCTGATCACCAAAGATGCGATATTGGAAAATGCGATCCTTTCATCAGATTTCGAATTGCTGGATGTGATCCCGGCAGATAACTCTTCGAAGAGCTTCGACATCATGCTGGAAGAAATGAAAGGCAATAAGAACAGGCTTAAAGGCGTGTTGAAACAGCTGGAAAAAGAATATGATTTCGTGTTCATCGATTGCCCTCCGGGCTTCAGCGCATTGAGCGAGAATATCTTCAACGCGGCGGATATCGTGCTGATGCCGGTGATCCCGACCACACTTTCCATCCGCACTTACAACATGGTGAAAGATTACTTTAAAGAGAAAGATGTGGACATGGCGAAAATGATGTGTTTCTTTACCATGGCCGATCTGCGCAAGAATATGCACAACGAGATCATGCAGGAACTGAATAAGGACAAACGTTTTTTCCAAAATTTCATCCCTTACCTGAGCGATGTGGAAAAGATGGGTATCCACAAAGCTCCTATCATGGAATTTGCCAACAGCAGTTATGCGGCTAAGTGTTACCGTGAGTTGTGGACGGAGATAAAGGAAGGGGTGCTGGAATAAAGAAAATGTTATTACACGAATCAGGGCGGATTACACGAATCAGCAAAGTTTATAGCTGCTGATTCGTGTAATCCGCCCTGATTTGTGTAATCAAAATATATTAATATGTTATGCTAAAGCTGCCATTGCTGACAACTATAGTTTCAGGGCCGATCCCATTTTTATAAAGTGTGCCGCTAAAGGTACCTGTAGCTGCGGTAGACGAAACGGTAGAGACAGTGGCTGTAGAGGTATTTGCTGCAAATCCGGATTGGTACAATTCACCTGCAACATCGAAATAACGTATAATAACACCTTTTGCTGTATTTGATGGTGAAATATTCGGATAGCTGCCGGTCGTGATGCTGGAACCTGCTGTTGTATTTGTAAAAGAAACGGACAAGTTATCAGCGCCGTTGGCAGGGCTGGAAATAGTTCCCGTTGCTGTAAGGCTTGATGGGATGCCAGACATACCACTAAGTAACATTCCGGAAAGCCCTGTATTAAATTCGGTAGCTATTCCTCCCACCGTAGCTTTTAGAAAACCAGCGCCGGTCGGTGGTGTTCCACCCGCAACGGTGATGATACTGAAAGAACAACCATTTCCTGCCGGTGTAAACGCTATCCCGGGAGCGGGTGTTGCCGAAACCGGCGTACCGGATGCTACCAGAGTAATATCAGCATCCCCTGCTGCAGCAAAAGTGCCTGTAGCACTGAATTTTATACCATTGGCAGTACCGGTTGAGACAGTATATGTACCTGGTGTGGTTACATTTACCAATAATTTTACTGTATTAGCGGCTGTAGTTGCAGTACCTGCGGTGTAAGTGCCGCTGATCACCGGTGTAAGGCAATCATTCGGTGCTCCTTTGAAAGTATATACAGCTGTACCGGAACTTGAACCGGTGGATGCAAGGTAAGTGATCGTAAAGCTACACCCTGCCGTACCCGGTACGTAAGTAAATGTGCCCGCATTGGTTGGTGTGCTGCCGTTTGCCGTCAACTCGATAAATTGCTGCCCTGTTGCGGTAAAAGTTCCCGATCCGCTGAAAGTGATCCCGTTTGCTGTTCCGCTGGAGATGGTATAAGTACCGATGGTAGTAACATCTACGATCAGGGTTATTTTTTCCGCTGAAGTAAGTGCTGTACCGGCTTTATATGTTCCTGTAATAGAGGGTGTGGTGCATCCGCCCGGTGAGCCGGCAAGTGTAAACACGGCTGTTCCTCCCTGCGTGCCGCCACCACCGACAGTTCCGCCGTTTTCTTCGCTATATTCCTTTTCGCAACTGAAAAGTGTAAGGCTGAGGGATAATAAAAGTAACCATGTTTTGATAGTACGAGACATATTATGATAATTATAGGTGCGGTAACAAAAATAAGAACCCTTTTTCATTTCTTCGAAATAATTATACAGCGCGGACTGATCGGCATTGCTTAATGCGTAAGCAAGGTTATTACCCATTTCTATTTATATTTATACCCTAAAGTGTATCCCTAAAAACTATCGTCATGAAAAAAATGTACTTTTCATTCTTCTTGTTCTTTTCGTTCCTGGCTGCCACCAGGGCCCAGTATGTTACCATCCCAGATGTGCATTTCAGGACATACCTGCAGACCACCTACCCGGCCTCTTTCAATGGTGCCGGATTATTGGATACCACTTCGGCAGAGATACTGTCTGTGACAAAGTTCAATATTCCCTCGATACCACTCTTGCACGATCTTGACGGGATACAATATTTTAAATCGCTGGATACGCTTATTTATACCAATGGGCCATTATGGTACCTTTCCAAGCTGCCCCCAGACCTGAAATACCTGGATTTTTCCTTTACAGGCGTAACTACATTGCCCGAATTCCCTGCATCGCTCAAATTTTTGAAATTTAATAATACTGCAGCCATCAGCCAGTTCACGTCGCTCCCTCCTGCACTCGAATACCTGTATTGTTCACAATCCAACAGGGTATCCCTTCCCACACTTCCGCTTACTCTTAAGGAATTGGATGTATCGATGCAGGGCATTTCCGTTTTACCGGCTTTGCCGGCCTCGCTGGAAAATCTGAACGCGGAAGCCTGTTGGCTCTCTTCCATTCCGGCTCTGCCGGCCGGGCTCAAAAGATTGAATTGCGCCAATAACACCAACATTACCGTACTGCCAGCACTACCTTCCGGCCTGTGGCTGCTGAATTGTGGAATCAACAAATTGACCGCATTACCTACGCTTCCTGCCGATCTGCAATACCTGGTGGCGGCGTACAATCAGCTTACAACCCTTCCTGCATTGCCTGCCCGTTTAAAAACCATGACCTGTCATTTTAATCAGCTCACGGGTTTACCCGCCTTGCCGGATTCCCTGACGACTTTATGGTGCAGCAACAACCTGCTTACTTCATTGCCGGCTTTGCCACGACTGATGACCTACCTGGAAACGGACCACAATCAGCTGACCTCTTTGCCCGATCTTCCGGATACGATGAACAGGCTTATTTTTTCGGACAACGACATCCATTGTGTACCAAGATTGCCAGCAGGGATCTACGATCCTACCCTGTATACGACACAGGCGAGAAGACTGGATATACAACTGGATGCAGCCAAGATACCTTGCATACCTAATCTTCCGGCAGGAACGACCATAAACGCGAACGCTTCGTATCCATTGTGTACTCCTATCAATAATCCCAACAGTTGTGTTTCTTATCCTGTGTTGAAAGGTATTTTTTACAATGATCTTAATAAGAACGGTATCAAAGATGCGGGAGAATCCGTTGTGCCGAATGCCCGCGGATTATTATCCAACGGCGATAGTGTATTCACTGATTTTGGCGGCCAATACCAGATAGCTGCGGATGCTTTGGGTATGTATTCATTTGCCCCGGCCGTATCCCTGTTTACCTCTTCACCGGCTTCTGCGCAGTATATATTCAACCGGCTCGATACACTCGTTACCCAGGATTACGGGCTACAACTTACCGCTCTTCCGTTGCAACTGATCTCATTTACCGGAATATCGGCAAGCAATAAAAATGTCACTCTTTACTGGACAACGGCAAATGAACTGAATGCCAGAAATTTCATCATTGAGCAAAGCGAAGACGGCGTTCATTTCAACCAGGTGGCCGTTGAAAATGCACGGAACCAGGTATCCGGCAATTATCAAAAACAGTTTAACTCCCTGGCAAAAAATCTCCTCTATTTCCGTCTGAAGATGGTTGATATGGAAGGGAACTACAGCTACAGCAAAATACTCAGCGTAAAAGTGATGAGCGTACAGGCGGCGTTCAGCTTTCAGAAAAACCCTGTTGTGGATTTTTTGAATGTTAAACTCGATGACGCAAGCCTTCAAAATACATGGGCAAGTATTCTCAACGCCCAGGGCGCCCTTGTGCAAAGGGTTTTACTGCAACACCCCATTACCAAAGTGAACGTTGCAGGGTTGTCTGCCGGTATTTATATTTTGCAAACAGAAAAAGGAAATCTTCAGTTTGTAGTAATAAAATAATTAGTGTAATAAAAGATCGTCCGTAACTACGGATGCGTTAAGATTGTTTTTTATATTTACAAATCAGTGCTTGATACATAACTTGTTCCGCATGCTGCGGTAGTCACCTTAAAACAATCATCAAATGAAGAGAGAATTATCCGGCTGGTTTAGTCCTGCATTACAAAAGGAAATGCCCATCGCGGCCTACGGCGATTATGGTTTTGCACTGCTGCTGGTTCCTACTGCGGCGGCCGATTACCTGGAATACGAACGTTTTCAACTCATGGAAACACTGGCTCCGTACATCAATAGCGGCAAAGTGAGGATATTCTCTGTCAACAGCATCAACAACGAAAGCTGGCTCAACAACAACATGGCCGGCGAACATAAAGCTATCCGCCACAACCAGTTCAACGATTATATTTTCAACGAAGTGATCCCTTTCATCAAAACAAACACTTCTGCAGAAACACCGATCATCACCTGTGGCGCTTCATTTGGCGCATTGCACAGCATGAACCTCTTTTTAAAACGTCCCGACCTGATCGATGGCGTGATCGCGATGAGTGGCGTATACGACCTTACCGATTACACCAAAGGGTTTTACGACGACCAGGTATATTTCAATTCACCCTGCCATTATATTCCTAATCTTTCAGACGAATGGAACCTGAACCATATCCGCAAGAGCCGTCATATTCACATCCTCACCGGCAGCGGCGATTACGAAGACCCGCAGGCTTCCCGCAATTTTTCGGGTGTGCTCAATACCAAAGGCATTCATCACGAACTGGATGTTTGGGGCACGGAGTGGAAACATGATTGGCCTACCTGGAGAGCGATGTTGCCGCTTTATCTGGATACGAGATTTTAAGATTTCACGCAAAGGCGCAAAGATTACGCAAAGACGCAAAGGGTAGAACGCAGATTTTTATGATAGTTATGATTAATACCGATAGATCATAATCATCATAAAAATCTGCGTTCTATTTTCCACCCTTCGCGACTTTTGTATTTTTCCTTTACACCTTTGCGTGAAAACCTTTCTTTATCTTTGAAAAATGCAAAACGACGAAAAAAAACTCTTCCTATTAGATGCCATGGCGTTGGTATTCCGTGCTTATTATGCGCTCGTAAGAAGCCCAAGGATAACCAGCAAAGGCCGTAATACCAATGCCCAGTTCGGCTTTACCAATACACTCATCGAACTGATCAATAATCAGAAACCCACTCACATCGCCGTATGTTTTGATACGCATGCGCCCACAGAACGCCATACCGATTTTGCGGATTACAAAGCCAATCGCCAGGAGGCGCCGGAAGACATTGTTTCTTCCATCCCCGATATTAAGAAGATCATTACCGGTTTTAATATTCCCTGTATTGAAAAAGATGGTTACGAAGCCGATGATGTGATCGGGGCTTTGGCCAAACAGGCGGAAAAAGAAGGCTTCACCGTTTATATGGTAACTCCGGATAAAGATTACGGCCAACTGGTGTCGGAGCATATCAACATTTACAAACCGGGTTACCAGGGCGGAACGGTGGAGATCATGGGGCCGAAGGAAGTATGTGCCAAATGGGATATTGACAATGTTAGCCAGGTGATCGACATACTCGGATTGATGGGAGATGCCGTGGATAATATCCCGGGGATAAAAGGCGTAGGCGAAAAGACCGCGGCTAAGCTGCTGAAAGAATATGGTTCGCTGGAAAATATTTTAGCCAATGCGGATAACATCAAAGGATCGCTGGGAGAAAAGATCCGCGGCGGAAAAGAAGATGCGATCATGAGTAAAAAACTGGCGACCATCATCCTCGATGTACCGGTAGAATTTCATGCGGAAGATTTTCGTTTGAAGGAAATAAAGAAAGATCTGCTGACGGAAATCTTTGATCAGCTGGAATTCAAGACCATGGCGAAACGGGTATTTGGAGAAGAATTGAAAGGCAATGAACCCGGCACCGCCGATACAAAGAAATCATCGGCAAGCGGACAAATGGATCTTTTCGGAAACCCCGTAGTGACGCCGGTTCCATCAACAGGCCTCCAGGATAGCAGTGAAGATTACATTCCAACGGTTGCAGACAAAAACATCCACAACACGGCACACGATTATACCCTGGTAGAAACGGATGAGCAGATCCTGGAGCTCATCAAAAAACTTTCTGCCGAAACCGAGATCAGCTTCGATACGGAAACTACCAACATTGACGCCAATCTTGCTGAGCTTGTCGGACTGAGCTTTTGTATCAAAACAGGCGAAGGATATTATGTTCCTTGTCCGGCAGACAGGCAGCGCACTACAGAAATATTGCAATTATTTTCGATTCTTTTTTCTGATGAAACAAAAGTCTGGACCGGCCAGAATCTTAAATATGACATGCTCGTACTCAAATGGTATGGCGTGGAGCTGGAAGGAAAAATATTCGACACCATGCTGGCTCATTACGTAATTGAGCCGGATGGCAAACGCAGCATGGATCTGCTCAGCGCAAAATACCTGGGTTATGAGCCCATCCACATCGAAGAGCTCATTGGTAAAAAAGGAAAGACGCAGGGCAACATGCGGGATGTGGAGATTGAAAAAGCCAAAGAATATGCCGTGGAAGATGCGGACATCACTTTGCAGTTGAAAAATGTTTTCCTGCCGGAATTAAAAAACAAAGAAGTTGAAAAAGTTTTTTACGAAGTGGAAAACCCACTGGTGAAAGTCCTGACCAACATGGAGTTTGAAGGCATCAAAGTAGATGTGGACTTTTTGAATGCCTATTCGAAAGAGTTGGATATCGATGCTAAAAAAGCGGAGGAATCCGTGTACGAACAAGCTGGCGTACGTTTCAATTTAGCTTCGCCAAAACAATTGGGAGAAGTATTGTTTGATAAGTTGCAACTTGATCCAAAAGCAAAAAAAACCAAGACCGGTCAATATGCTACCGGTGAAGATGTGCTGCTGAAGCTGGCTGTCAATAATAAGATCTGCGATGACATCCTCACTTTCCGGGAGCTTACAAAATTGAAGTCGACTTATGTAGATGCCCTGCCGCTGTTGATCCATCGAAAAACAGGCCGTGTGCACACCAGTTACGCACAAGCGGTGGCGGTTACCGGCAGGCTCAGCAGCAATAATCCCAACTTGCAGAATATTCCGATACGTACCGAAAAAGGTAAAGAGATCCGCAAGGCGTTCATTCCACGCGATGAAAATCATGTGTTGGTTTCTGCCGATTATTCGCAGATAGAATTACGCATCGTGGCCGCCATCAGCGCCGATGAAAACATGTGTGAGGCATTCCGTACCGGAAAAGATATCCATACCGCCACGGCTGCAAAAGTGTTCAATGTAGCGGAAGCAGAAGTGACGAAAGAAATGCGTTATAAAGCTAAGAGCGTGAATTTTGGCATCATTTACGGACAAGGCGCTTTTGGGTTGGCTGAGAATCTTGGCATTCCGCGAAGCGAAGCAAAAGACATCATTGACAATTACAAAAAACAGTTTCCCAACATTCAGAAATACATGGATGACACCATCAATTTCTGCAAAGAAAATGGTTATGTGGAGACTTTAATGGGACGTAAACGCTGGCTGAAAGATATCAACAGTGCCAACTTTACGGTACGCGGGTTTGCGGAGCGAAACGCCATCAATTCACCGATACAGGGCTCGGCTGCGGACATGGTAAAACTGGCCATGATAAAGATCGATGAAGAATTCAGGCGGCATGGATTTAAAAGCAAGATGCTGCTGCAGGTACATGATGAATTGGTATTTGATGTATTGAAAGATGAACTCGAAAAAGTGAAGCCGGTCATTTTGAATTGCATGCAAAGCGCATTAGCTTTACCGAATGGGGTGCCGGCAGATGCGGAACTGGGCTCGGGGGAAAATTGGCTGCAAGCACACTAGTGTATTCCGAAGCTCTTGCTTCGGATAGTGAATGGTGAATAGTGAATGGTGAAACCTTCGAAATGTTTTTAGAAATAGCAGGTTTGCGGAGCTATTTAAACTCTAAACCCTCCACTATAAACTTTATTCACCACTAAATAAACATCACATGAAACATTCGATCATTGCCGTTTGCATGTTGACCTTTGCTGTTGCAGGCTGTAACAATGCAGACAAAACTACCAACACCGCTTCTTCCAAAGACACTGCTTCTTCTGCCACAGGAGTTGCGGAAGTAAAAAAAGACGCTGCGCCGAAACCTGAACTCGATTCGGCCACCAGGATGAAAAACTGGATGGCTTATTCCACCCCGGGAGATATGCAAAAGATGATGGCATCCTGGAACGGGGAATGGACTGGTGAGGTGAGTATGTGGATGGACCCATCGGCTCCTCCGGAAAAAGCGACCATCAAAACGATGAACAAAATGTTGCTGGGCGGCCGCTACCAGACCAGTACGCACAGTGGCACCATGATGGGAATGCCATTTGAAGGTATATCGACCATGGGATATGATAATGCAAAAAAACAATTTATCAGCACCTGGATCGATAATATGGGAACAGGGCTCGTTACCATGACTGGTGGATGGAATGAATCTACCAAGACCATCGAACTTAAAGGAAAGATGGTAGATCCGGAAGCCGGCGATGGCAGCGAATTGAATTCAAGGGAAACCATGCAGGTGGTGGATGAAAAGACGCAATTGCTCACCATGTATTGCGAGAAGAACGGAAAAGAAGTTAAGACGATGGAAATCAGATATACGAGAAAATAAATATGCTGGAGAATGTTATAATGGATAATCAGTGATCCAGGTTGAACTTATTATCCATTATCAACCTATAATAAAAAAGCCGTTTCAAGATTTGAAACGGCTTTTTTATTTGTAATTACGGGTCGTTTGTTTTCAATTATTATTGTTGGGTACAGAAAAAGGTTCCGCGGCTTTTAGCCCGTCTTTTCGCAGGCTGATCTTTTTATGATAATGTGCGTTGTAACTCACTGACATTCTTGCTCCCGGCTGCAAGGCAGCAATTTCCGTCTCGTCGAATAATGCTTTGATCTCGGTCACAAAATTCTTCCCCTGGTCGGGTTCCACCTGCAATTGAAGTATCAGCTGTTGTTGTTTGTTGATACTTATGCCCGTTGGCTCAACAGTGAGCAATATTGCTCCCGCATTTAATTTCTCGTTTAAAAAATATCGTTTAATGATCGGCCACATGAGTTTTTTAATGAATACGGCCGCTGCTATGACAATTGCCGTAATGGTGATGATGATTTTGGTGTTTGACATTGGTATTTTATTTACATGCTTGATTCTTACACAAAGGAACGATCCACCTGCCGGGCTTACTAAAAATGCTTTGCAAGCGGCGGTTGAAAAAATGCCAAAGGTTTATTCCTTGTCAGAATGGTTGAACAACAAAAAGCAACATATCATGTCGCTGATCTTCAGGTGAGGGTGGATGGTGGGATCAAAAACGGGCCATTGTAACCGTTGCAAAGGAAACGATACGCCTCCGAACGGTAGCTGGCGGATTACCGAACGGTATGGTTTGAACAACAAAAGGTTATTTTGCTGAAACGAATTACACGGATAGCGACGCCGGGATATCTGCTTGTGAAAACTGCCTGCGGCTCGTTCTTTTGCTATGAATGCGCCGAGGGCAGGTTCTCACAATTCGCGTAATTCGAAAAATCAGTGTTATTTAAAAATAAAAAAATGCGATAAACCACTATCGCATTCCTGATATTTAATCGTAAACCCCCTGATTTGTTTGTTGAGACTATTGGCTATTGCCCGGTTGAGCCGCCTGGTAGTTGATGTATTTGTGAGTTGATATTATCATCCCTCTGGTATTTCGGCCCGCAGTGCATGAAAACAATAACATTGCCACCGAGAGGATGAGTAATGTTAGTTTAAAAATTTTCATGTTATTACCTTGTTTCATGTTGATAAGGCAAAGTAAACACAAGAAAAAAACTCCTTGGCAATACAGTTTGCGAATGGTATGATTTATCCAGCCAAAGGCAATGTTGAACCACAGAGAAAAAGGAGAGCACAGGGCAACACAGAGTAAATGCAAATGTGCGGTACCCTCTGTGTTGCCCTGTGCTCTCCTTTTTCTCTGTGGTTCAGTTTTATTTAAGTTTCAATTGCTGAAAGACCTCATCCTTTTTTCTGCGGGAAACCTCCACTTTGGAGCCATCCGTCAGTAATACAAATTCTTTATCATTGCTCACACGGGTAATATGTTTCGGGTTTACCAGATGCGATTTATGTGTACGGATAAAATTAAAATCAGTCAGCATTTCTTCAAAATGACGCAACGTTTTAGAAGCCAGGAATGGACGTTTATTTACCAGGTGAATGTGTGTATAGCTCCTTTCTGCTTCCAATCTCAATATTTCATCGATGGTGAAAAAATGTACTCCTTCTGATGAAGGAACGGCAATGCGGAAGTCACGCACATCTTTCTTTTCGATGTTGCTCACGAGGTTGCGGTACAATTCTTCCTGCTCCGAATGATCGGCTTTCTTTTCGATATGCCGCAATACCGAAGCTTTCAGCTCATCCGGATCAACAGGTTTCAGCAGGTAATCCAGCGCGCTGAAACGGATGGCCTGAATAGCATATTGATTGTATGCAGTGGTGAAGATCACATCAAAATTTATCTCCGGCAAAGATGTCAAAAAATCAAAGCCGTTCTTGTGCGGCATTTCCACATCGAGGAAAACCACATCCGGCTTATACGTTTCAAGCAGTGCCAGCGCGGCATCCACCGATTCCGCTTGTTGCACTTCCGTGATCTCGGTGATGAAATTTTCAACATAATGTTTCAGTATGTTCCTGGCTTTTACTTCGTCATCAATAATCAAAGCTTTTATCATAACAGTAGTTTTTTTTAAGTTAAAAAGGTAGATAGTTCTATAATTACCGTTGTTCCCGTTGCATTTCCGGCATCGTCGTATTTATCGATTATCCTCATGGAAGCGTGCTGGCCCTGGCGTTGCAACAGGTCTACCCTATCCTGCGAAATTCGCATCCCTTTTGATTCGTGGCGCTTGGTTTTGCTTTGCGCCACTTTCAGTTCCGCCGACATTTTCCTTCCGATACCATTATCATCAATGATGCATTGGAACACTTCGTCGTTCACCTGGTGAAAATGAATGAACATTTCCCTGTTGCCTTGTTTGTGCATCAATCCATGCCAGAGCGCATTTTCCACGAACGGCTGCAACAGCATCGATGGCACCAGCACTTCATCCATCTCCATATCATCATCAATAGTGATCTTATACTCAAAGCTGTTTTCAAAACGCATGGCTTCGAGTTCGAGATACAATTGCAACACTTCTTTTTCTTCGCTGAGCGTTACCAGTTTTTTATCAGAATTGTTCAACACACTCCGGAAAAGCTTGGAGAATTTGTTGAGGTATTTACTTGCCTCCCCATACTTATGTGTAACGATACATTCCTGGATACTGTTGAGGCAGTTAAATACAAAATGTGGGTTCATCTGTGCACGAAGCGCCATCAGCTGGCTTTCGGCCAATAACTTCCGTATCTCCAGCAACTGTACTTCATTTTCTTTCGCCTGCATTTCCGCATTGGCTTCCGCGATCTTATTCGAACTGATGGAAGCGATCGTACTCAAAGCCTTCACATGATTTTCCGTAAAAAAGTTTTTCTGCGAATGTTCCGAATCAATCACCCCGATCACTTTCCCATCATGGAGAATTGGAACGGCCAGCTCCGAATTTCGTTTCGCATCATCGATCAGATAGCGGCTGTCTTTCTCTGTATCAGCCACCAGTAAGGGCTTTCCGGTTGCACCCACCGTTCCTACAATTCCTTTGCCCGAAGGGATTTCCATCGGATCGATGATCTCATGGCCTTTTGGATTTTTTTCACCGTATGCCGCTTTTTGTATAAACACATTTCGTTTTTCGTCATGGAGATATACTACGCAATCTTCGAAATTCAATTGCGAGATACAATTGCGGGCAATATCCCAGCAGATCTCATTCACCGAATTTTCTCCATAAACAGAGTTGGCGAAATAATCGATCGTACGATCAATATTTTTCTTTTCCTTACGGTTACGGTTATTGCGATAAGCAGCAAGCAACAACAGCAATGCCGCAATGGCACACAATGACAGGAACCACCAGGTCTGCCACCAGTAAGGCTTTACATGAAGTTTCACGCTGGTAATGGAGCTCATCCATTTACCATGTTCATCGGTGCTGCGTACTTTAAAAGTGTAATTCCCCGGCGGCAGATTATTGTACGAAACGGATAAGGCACGGCCGCAATTGACCCAATCCTTGTCCACCCCTTCGAGCTGGTAACTATACTGTAAAGAAAGAATTTCACGGTGATTGAGTGAAGCAAACTGGAAAGTCACAAAATCCTCATTCGGCGAAAGCTGGATAGTGCCCTCTTCAGACTGCTGCGAGATCTCCTCGCCAAAAATTTTAATGGAAGTGATGTGCGGTGGCGTTTTTACTTTTACCGCAGAATATAATAACGGATCGATCACCACCACGTGATCCAGCATCACAGCATATATCTTTCCATTTTGAAAAGTGATATTGTTCCAGTAATCCTGCAGCGTTTGCCCAAGATCGATCTCCACTTTTGTCACCGCTTTTATTTCAGGGTCAAAGAACATCATCCCTTCCCGTGATGCAGCCCAGATAATGCCGCGATTGTCGATGGCGAGGTTGGTAATATTATCATACAATAATCCATTGCTGGTGTTGATGCTATCCAGAAATTTTCCCTTAAGATCCATTTTGTAAATGCCTTTGTTGGCAACCGCCGCCCACAAGATCCCTTTTTTATCTTCCTGCAACTGGCTCACATTAAATTCTCTTGGAGTGGCAACAGGTATTACGGTAAATTGTTCCGTCTTTACATCAAATTTGAGGATGCCGGCGCCACCCATCGTGAACAATACATTTTTATTACGCAGTACCAACGCTGTTTTGCAGGTGCCGTATTTGAATTTTCCGTGAGCGCTGTCGGTGCCGTCAAACCGGTCGCATTTGTTGGTGTTGGGATTGTAACGGTAAATGGCATCGTGTACGATCTGAAACCAGATATTACCACTGCTGTCGGCAAAAACAAAATTAGATGACTTTATGTTGCCCGGTTTTACCTGATTAAATTTTACAAGTGAAGAACTACCGTTTTCCAGCGAATAAATTCCGTCTTCGCCCGCAAACCACCATTTGTTGCCCGATTTTGCACTCATCACTAACCTGTTCCTCAACAATTCTTCCGGGTTAGAAGTTACCATGTATCTTTTATAAGTGCGTTCGGCGGTATTGTACATCACCACGCCTTCTTCCTTTGAGGCAACAATTATATCCTTATCGATGCTCACATGATTGATATGCGCAAATCCTGTCTGCAAAAAAAACTCAAAGCTGGGCAGCTGATAGATCGCTTCCAGCGGATCTTTTGCCTGGCTCTTGCTCACGCCGTTGATGGTACCCAGCCACACATTGCCTTCAGGATCTTCAATGGCATCACGAAAAAAACCATACCCGATGGAATACGTTTGCGATTGACTGTATGGAATTTTCTTGATCGGTTTTTCCGGTTCCTTTAAAAAGGAAGCGAACAGCCAGGTGGAGATCCATATCCTGTCTTTGTGGTCGATAAAAATCCGGTTCACTCCTCCCGTGAGTTTTATTCCATCCAACTCAAGATAAGTATCGGTAGTATTGGTACGGCTGTTCCAGAAATTAAGCGAAAGGTTTTCATTGGAACCATACCAGATATTATTCTTACTGTCGAGTGCGATCGCGTAAGTTTCCCGTTTGTCGAGCAAAGGATAATTAAGCGGATTATGGGCAGTATCGTAAAGGTCATTTCTTTTACAATCGAGAAAATACGTTACGCTTCCTCCCACCCAGAATCCATTGCGGCTTTTGTCCCACGTAAAAGCGCCGAGGTTGAAAGATTGGTAACCAATATTTTTTGCCGCAGGTATTATCGCCGAAGCAGGTTGTGCTTTTCCATCGGCATATACAAATAATTTACCGTTGGTTCCCATCCAGATGCGGCCCTGGTCATCAGCTTCGATCACCCCAACAACTTCATCTTTCAATAATTCAAATCTTTTGTCGGTAGTAAATGTTCCCGTTTTTTTATTGAAAAGCCTGATGCCTTGTTTGGTACCGATCAGCAGGCTGTCGGTACCCGCAAATGGGTAAATAGCATTCACATAAATACTGTTGAGGTGCTCGGTGTTTTTATATTGACGCACCACTGCTCCGTCGAAACGATTAAGTCCGTTACTGGTACCGATCCATAAAAAACCGCTGGCATCTTTGTACATGCAGCGGATCTCTTTTGCGCTCAGGCCATCCTGCCAGCGGATATTTTGAAAGATGAACTGGGCATGTGCTGCGACAGGCAAAAAGAAGATGGAAAAAATATAAATTATTCTGCGCAGCATGTCTGAAGTTGTTGGTTATTAGCCGTTAAGATATAAAGATTGTGATTAGAATCAAATACCTGTGGGAGAATTTGCAAAAGGTAATATCCGGTAAACGAACGGTCTTGAACCACAGAGAAAAGGAGAGCAGAGGAACACAGAGGATAATACAATTAATGTTTTTGTTTTCCCCTGTGAACCTCTGCTTTCCTCTGTGGTTCTCTGTGGTTCGAAAAACCCGTTGGTTGACCCATTTCTACCGATGACGAAACAGTTGTATCCCTGACTGAATTATTGCTGAAAATTTGTCCGGTAAGAATCATTGCAATTCATTCTAAACAATTAAAAAATTTCAAATGAAAAAAATCACCATGATGCTGATCAGCTTTGCCGGATTAACCGGGGTTTTGGGATTTTTAAAAAAACAACCTATGCAACAAAATATAGTTACAGGCGAATACGCTCTTCGTGGGATACCGGAAATGGTAGCACGTTTCAAATTCAATGCTGACAATACTTTTCAGTTCATGTACATATATGGCGCCAGCGATCGTAGCGCACATGGAACTTACACGGTGGAAAATGACAAAGTGATCCTTCATGGCACAAAGGCGGCTAACAAAGATTTTGAACTGGTGGAAGAAAAACAATCGGGCAAGGGAATTACCGTAAGCATAGCCGACGAAAACGATATGCTGCTGCGCAATGTGGTTTGTTATTTCATCAATAAAAAGGATACGCTCGTGGCGGAAACCAACGGTGAAGGTATCGCCAACGTGGCGATGCCGGATTGCGAAGAAGTACAATTGATCCATGGTTATTTCCCGGATATCCCTACTTCCTATAAAATAAAAGGCAATGCCAATAATTTTTTCCAGTTTGCATTGAAACCCTCACTGACAGAAGTAGTTTTTGATAATGTAGCACTAAATATCAAAGATGGTAATTTGCTGGGATCGAATATTTATTTGTTTGGGCAGTCGCAGGTGGAGTTTGTAAAGAACTAAATAATTACGAATTGGCAATTACGAATTACGAATTGATGCGAAGGCCTGAGCGAGAGGGGAATCACAGATTACAAAAAGGATAAAGTAGATTGCACAGATTGTTTTGCTGAAGAAAAACAATCTGTGCAATCTACTTTATCCTTCTAAAGTCCGTGCTCCCCATCGCTTCAACAAATTCGTAATTGGTAATCCGTAATTCGTAATTTTGCTCATGGAAAAGCCTGTATTATTATACTGTTACGATGCTTATTGCGGCTGGTGTTATGGTTTCAGCCCGGTGATCAAAAAAATTTCCGAGGAATTTAAAGACGAACTGGAAATAGAAGTGTTGAGCGGAGGAATGATCCTGCCCGAAAAACCCGTGCACATAAAAACTACTGCGGGATATATTCTTAATGCTTATAAAAATGTGGAAGAGCTCACGGGGATCACCTTTGGTGAAGATTATCTCTGGCATATCCGCAATCCCGAAGAAAGTGATTGGTATCCAAATTCGGAGAAGCCCGCCATCGCGATGTGTATCTTCAAAGAGTATTATCCTGAACGTGCCATTGAATTTGCCTCAGACCTTCAATATGCACTGCATGACGAGGGCCGGGATCTTACAGATGATGAAGCGTATCGTCACCTCCTGGAAAAATATAGTATTCAGGAAGAAACGTTTTACGAAAAATTGAAAAGCGAGCAATACAAAGAAATGGCTTACTATGAATTTTCGCTGATGAAACAATTGCAGGTAAACGGTTACCCGACTGTTTTGATACAAACGGATGAACTAAAATTCACTATGGTGGCAAGAGGTTTTACCGATCACGAAACGCTCAAAGAAAGGATCAGCCTGGTCCTTCAGAGTATCAAAGGATAACATAAATAAAAAGCGGCAAAATACATTGCCGCTTTCCTTATACCCATGCTGTTCAATATTATTGAGCGCCCGGTTTCGGATTTCTCCTCTGCCTTAATGATGGCACGATCTCATTCTGGAATTTGGTGTATTGTTCTTCCGTCATGATCGGTTTAAGTTCAATATCTCTCTGTTTGGTCAACTCTTCGTTTTTCAGTTTCATAGCATCCCTGTCCGTACTGCCGGAAGCACGCATTTCTTCAAACGCCTTTTGCTGAGCTGAGAAAAAGTTAGTCAACACCGCTTTCACTTTAGGTGTCTGCTCTGCGGTAAGGTTCAATGGAGCCATTTTTTCAAGCGTAGATTCTACCCTTTGTTCTGGTGTAGGCATCTGCCTGGCTTCCTGAGCGAATACAGACCCGATGGTAAACATCAACGCAAACACACTTAATAATAATTGCTTTTTCATTTTTTATTTGTTTTTAGATTTTAGATTTATTTTGAAAAATTATTTATCACGTTCTTTTGGCTTGTCCTTATCATCGCCCCTGTTTCTTGTCATCACTTTATAAAAACCGGTATCAAACTGCAGCCGCTGTTTGGGAGTACAGATCCCACGAATATCGCGGATATGTTCCAGCATCATCAACTCCAGCTGTTGTTGCTGCGCTGCAGAATAGGTGGCGGCGCTCAATATCGAACTATCACTGAATCCGTTTGTACCTATAGCCTTGAATGCCGATTCCTTTTTGACACGCATGCTGTCGAACAATTGTTTTACCTGCCTCCTGTGTTGGGCTTTGATGCTGTCAAACTGCACCATTTGCTGGGTCGTGAAACCGATCTCTTTTGTAAGATACAATCCCATCTGGCTTCTCCGCTCTGGCTTTTTTTCCGGTTTTTCCAATAAAAATAAAGAGAGCAGGATAATATTAGCCGCAAGCAATATGCCAATCAAAATGATGAGGACTTTATTTCTGGGTTGTGTATTCATTTATGGTTCCTGGTTTTCAATATCATAAATGCTGGATACGTTGATGGCAAAATCATATCGGGTAATGGAAGTTCCCTGGGTTAATGCCGTTGGCGTATTATTTTTTTTCAGCGAGTTGATCACAAATATGTTCATCAGGAGGAAAACCATCATCCCGATTCCCGCCACTTTAGGCCTGCTGAGTATTGCTCCCGCCCTCGACCAGAAATTTGGCGCTTCCTGCGAATTTAATTTTGCATTGATCCTTGTCATCAGATATGGCGCAGGTGTAGCCCGTGAAATTCCCTCGAGGCTTTCCAGCGAAGCGACTACTTTTTTATTGATATCATCGTGCTCCATCATGATATTTTATTTAAAATTATTTTCATAATAACCTTGCAAGATCGATTTGAGGTTTGTTCTGGCCCTTGCCAGCAAAGAGTCTACGGCCACAACAGTCATCTGCAACACCTGCGCTATTTCTTCATTACTGAGCGATTCCACTTTTTGCAACACGAACGCCAGCCGCTGTTTTTCTGGCAATTTGCGGATAGCGCTGAATAAAGCCGCCGCATGTTCCTTGTTATCCAGCTTCACCCCGGGGTGATCAAAAGAAACCGGCGCTTCCGCTTCCGTTGGTTCAAATATCCGCTTCAGCAATCCACCGCGCTTTTGCCGCTGCTTCTTCTTCTCCATGTCCAGCGATTTGCTGATCGTGATGCGATAAAGCCAGGTGCTCAGTTTCGCCTCCTCCCTGAAACCGCCGATAGATTCGTATACCTGCACAAATACTTCCTGGGTGATGTCTTCCGCATCTTCTTCATTCTGCACAATACCCAGCGCCGTATTGTATACCATATCCTGCCACAGGTTCACTACATCCGCAAAGACAGCGCTGTCACCATTTTTCAATCGCTCCAAAATATCGGCCTGGTTCAAAAAAATTACTTTATTAGATATCTTTTAAAGATAATTAAACTTGCCAAACCTCCGATTGCTATTTCTATATTTTAAAGCCTTTAAAAGCTGTCAGGCTGAGCTCGTCGACGCCTATGCCCAAAATCGTTCCTTGTAATCTGCCTTCGACAAGCTCAGGCTGACAACTTAGTGAATATTAAACACCTCGTTTCCTTTTCAAAAAATTAAAAACCCGGGCCGCCCATTGGTCCGCCCATGGGCCTCGAATCACCGCCACGGTTGTTTTGATTGGATGTTTTAGCTACGCCGAAATTTTTCAGGTTGTAGGTAAATGTCAGCATGAAATATTGCTGCAACACTTTATACTGTGCATCCTGTATTTCGGTACCTGTTACGGTACGGATGATGCTCTGGTTTTGTTTCAACAGATCGAAAACAGAAAGTTTTAATTCACCTGCCCTGTTTTTCAAAAACTTCTTTCCTATTGCCGCATTCCACAAAGTGAAATGCTGATCAAGGCCTGCAGACAAACCACTGTAAAGTTGTGTGCTTACATCATTTTGTACGAACCAACCTTTTTTGTTCAACAGGTTCAATGTACCTCCGATCGCCTGGTTCACATAGTTGTTGGTAGATGTGCTTCCGCCGGTGGTTTTAGCGTCGTTGAAATTAGCATTGTAGGAAATATTGAAGTCCACATACTCACTGATATTGCTGGCGAAAACAATTCCTGCATTATAGACAAAATTGTCCGTTTTTGTTGCTACATAATTTACCTGCCCTGGCAATTGAGAATAGCTGAAACCAGCATTCACATTGATGTTCGTCCTGAGGCCTTTTATAGGCTGACTGTATGTGAAGAAGGTACGCAGGCTTTTATATCCATCGAGGTTGATCGGTTTGGTGAGCTGAGATCCCCTGTTCAATGTAATTCCCTGTTGTATCACAGAATCTTTGCTGGCTATGAAGATCGCATTGGAAATATAATCACCGGCTGTCTGCAATAAAATATTTGCAAAGAAACTTTTGCTTGTTTTTGAATTGGTGTAAGAATATCTACCCGCTACAAAATGTGTATACGATTGTTTCAGATCAGGATTACCGCTGCTCACACGCAATGGATTGGTAAGGCTCACAACATCCTGCAATTGGTTCACGCTTGGGAAGTTGGTAGATGCCCGGTAGAATACACGGATGTTGCTGCTGTTGGATATTTTTTTCCTCCACATCAGGTTTGGCAGAAAGTTGGAAAACGTCTGGTTAACCGAGGATTGTGTTGGAAAAACCCGTTGGCTTTCCAGTTTTGATGTCTGGAAATTCACCCCCACCGAAAACATTTCGTCCCTGCTTTTTGAAAGCCTGTAGCTCACACCGGCGTTATTGGTAGTGATGGTGTTGTCGAATTTGTTGGAGAAGGTTGTGTCAAAATCGCTGTACTTTCCGTCGATATTATCGAAGTTGTAAGTCTTTTGATCAGCCTTGTTTTTCTGTACGCTGGGGTTGTATTCGATCTGGAGTTGCCCTTTTTTACCGATCGGTTCCGTATACGCAATGCTACCACCGATGGTATGGCCATTGGTGGCATTATCTACAAACTGATTTTGTGTGGAATCGGTGTTGAAGATGCCCGCTTTATCGAAGAAGCGGTAATACGCGTCAATCACAGATTCGCCATCGTTCTTTGTAAAGGCAGTATTGAAGCCGAATGAAATGGTACGGCCACGTTTAGCAAACGAGTGGCGGAACATGATATTGTTGCGGATATTATATCCATTGCGGTCATTGCTTGAATTGGAAAGTGAATTGTTGATCGAATCTCCGAATTGGTTAAGCGTATTCAGGTTGGAAAACGACCTCGAATTATTCGACTGGAAATTAATACTTGGAATGATGAAAAGCGAGTTGTTGGAATCTATTTTATACTCGAGCCTGAAGTTGATACGGTGATTGTTGTTTACCGCACGGCTGTTGCCGCTTTGCGAAGTAAATTGTGTTGTATCATAACCGACTGTCTGCGTGTTGATGAAAGACTCGTTATCGTTGGTGCTGTTGTTATAAAAATAACTTCCGGAAACATTTATCTTTTTGCCCCACTTATCGCTGTAGTTCAAACCGATCGCATTTGTTTTGCTGATACCATTTGACTGGCCCACAGAAAAATTATCGCCGCCGCCGCCGCCAGGGCCCCTTCCGCCACCGCCACCACGGTTGCCGCCGCCGCCACTTGTAACACCAAGCAGATCCTGCGAACCAAAATTCTGCTGGTTGATGTTATTGAAATTTCCTACAAAAGATAAACGCCTGTCGCCTTTGAAAAAACTCACATTACCCCCGGCGTTGTACCTGCTATCCGTTCCATATCCTGCATAAATGCGCCCAAACTGGCCATTCTTGATCCCTGATTTCGTCACCACATTGATCGCTTTCACACTATTTCCATCGTCGAAACCGGTAAGCTGTGCCTGGTCGCTGAGCCTGTCGAAAACCTGTATTTTATCTACCACTTCTGATGGAAGGTTTTTCAGTGCTGCCGATGCATCATCTCCAAAAAAGTCCTTTCCGTCAATCGTCACTTTTTTTACGGTTTCGCCCTGAGCTGTCACGGTACCATCTTTCGCCACTGTAATGCCGGGCATTTTTTTAATAAGATCTTCCGTTGTCGCATCGGGATTTACCTTATAAGCGCTGGCCGCAAACTGGGAAGTATCGCCCTTTTGTAGCACCGGGGTAGCTTTTGAAACCACCGTTACCACCGAAAGGTCTTTTCCCTGCCTGTCGAGGCCGAGGCTGCCGAGATCTCTTTCATTATTATTTATAGTAATAAAAGAGACATATTCCTGGTAGTTAACAGTATTTATTTTTACAATAAAGCTATCATTTGGAAGATTGCTGAAGGCGAATGCACCCTGGGCATCCGAAACTGAAGTGATCACCGTGCTGGAATCCAGCTGTAAGAGCAGTGCTACAGTAGCGCCTGCAATGGGGGTTTTGTCTGTTTTATCTGTTACAACTCCTTTAATAGAAGCCGTTTGCGCTTTTCCTGTAAAAGCTACCACGTTTAAAAAAACGGTCAATAGTACTAATCTGAGCATAAAATCTTTTTTCAATTTGAGTTTAGACGACAAATCTTTTTCCAAACTGTCGGGAAGATGAAAGTTTTTTTCAGTTGGAAGGTTTTGGGGAGTTCAAAAGGTTGAAAAGTTCAAATATTTAAAATGTCGGTCAACTTTTGAACATTTTGAACCTCTTGAACCTCTTGAACATTTTTTCGCTAAATTGCAGCCCTAAATTTTTCTTAATATGAATTATAACAAACTGGTTTCTGTAACAGGCCTGGGCGGATTATTTGAATTAGTATCCTCAAAAGCTGATGGCGGCATTGTGCGCTCCCTGGAAGACAAAACCACAAAATTTGTGAGCAACCGCATCCATAGCTTTTCGCACCTGGAAAGCATCGAAATATTTACGATCAAGGATAATGTGAACCTGGTAGATATTTTTACAGCAATGAAAAACAGCACGGAAGCGATTCCTGATGCAAATGATGTAAAAGCGATCAAGGCATATTTTGAAAAAGTGTACCCTGATATGGATTTCGAAAGGGTGTATGGCAGCGATATGAAGAAGATGGTAAAATGGTATGATATCCTCGTTAAAAACAATGTGGAGATCAAACTGAGTGAAGCTACCGAAGAAGAAGGTGCAACAGAAGTTGTTGCCGAAAAGAAAACCGCAGCAGCAAGCAAAACTGTTACTCCAAAAGCGGCGGCTGTGAAAGGCGGCCCTGCAAAGAAGATCAATACGCCAAGGAAAATGGCATAAGACACTGATAAGTGATAAGTGGTGAGTTATAAGTTGAGACTAATGTTTCAACTTATAACTCATTTTCTTTATGACTACTTTATAATTATCCTTACTAGCTTTGCAAACGAATAAAATATATTCGCTTCAAAGACTTATCACTCATAACTCATAACTCATAACTCATTATGTATTCCGCCGACATCCGCAAAACTCCCCGTACTTATTTACCGGCCGATTTTTCCCCGACTGATTGGGGGGTGATCGAACCATATTTTAAAGAATTGCTCGAAAGGCCGCTGAGGGATAAAGCTTCGCTGGAGCAATGGCTCAGCGACCAAAGCGAAATTGAGGCCGCGGTAAATGAAGATGCCTGCTGGCGCCAGATCAAAATGACCTGTGATACCGAAAATAAATCCCTGGAAGAAGCCTTCAATTTTTTCTGCATGGAAATACAGCCGAAGATCCAGCCGTATTCCGATGCGCTGAATAAGAAGCTGGTAGCATCTCCATTGCTGAAAGAACTGGATGAAAAAAAGTATCATACTTATTTGCGCAGCATCCGCAAAAGCATCGAATTATTCCGTGAAAAGAATATTGCCTTGCAGGCAGAAATAGCGGTATTGCAGCAGCAGTACGGACAGGTTACAGGCGCCATGATGGTGACCGTTAACGGTAACGAATACACGCTGCAGCAGGCTGCAAAGTTTTTGGAGAATCCTGATAGAAGCCTGCGTGAAGAGGTATACCGCAAGATACAGGACAGGCGCCTGCAGGACAAAGCTACGCTGGACGAATTATACGACAAACTCATTGCCCTTCGCCACAAAGAAGCGCTGAATGCGGGTTTTGACAACTACCGCGATTATCGTTTTAAAGAACTCGGACGTTTTGATTATACCAAAGAAGATTGTTTTCGTTTTCACGATGCGGTGAAGCAACATGTGATGCCATTGGTGAACGATATTTATCGCCATAAAAAATCATTGCTTGGTGTGGATACGCTTCGTCCGTGGGATAGCGATGCCGAGCCGGAAGGAAGCACACCTTTGCGCCCGTTTAAGACCGGAGATGAGCTGTTACAAAAATCGATCGATTGTTTTACAAAGCTGCGCCCCTTCTTCGGGCAATGCCTCGAAAAAATGAAATCGATGCAGCACCTCGACCTCGAAAGCCGTAAGGGCAAAGCGCCTGGCGGGTATAATTGCCCACTTGCGGAAAGTGGGGCTCCATTTATTTTCATGAACGCCGCCGGGCAGATGCACGATGTAACCACGATGGTACATGAAGGCGGACATGCGATCCATTCATTTTTGGCGCACCCGTTAAAATTGAATGGATTTAAAGAATACCCTATGGAGATCGCCGAAGTGGCCAGCATGGCGATGGAACTTTTCAGCATGGACCATTGGGAAAGCTTTTTTGATTCGGAAGAAGATCTTGCCAAAGCAAAAACGCATCAGCTGGAAAGGGTGATCACCATTTTTCCATGGATCGCGATCATTGATAAATTTCAACATTGGATATACGAACACCCTGTTCATTTGCACGAAGAAAGAACCGTGGCCTGGACGAACATCCTGAAAGAATTTCAAGACGATGTGTTTGATTACAGCGGCCTGGATGCGTACCGCACCAATGCATGGCAGCGCCAATTGCATTTATTTGAAGTGCCGTTTTATTATATCGAATATGGTATTGCACAACTCGGCGCCATCGGCATGTGGATGCAATATAAAAAGGATCCGCAGCAGGCGCTGGATAATTATTGCAATGCCCTGAGCCTGGGTGGAACAAGGACATTACCGGAATTATATCAAACTGCGGGATTGACATTTGATTTTTCTCCGGAGAAGATAAAAGTATTGATGGAGTTCGTGAAAGAACATATGTAATTTTAATGGATAATTTGATAATGTATAATGTTTTCGGGTCAAATGATTTTCAGGAATTGAAAAAACTTTGAATTGAAAACATTATCCATTATTCATTATATAATTATCCATTCTTTTCCACATACGATTTAAAATTATCCAAAATCGCCTGCCAGCCCATCTGCTGCATCTCTACAGGATTCTGTCCTTCGGCTTCAAAGCTTTCGGAAATGTTGGTGGTATCTCCATCTGCAGTAAATGTGATGGTTACTTTGCGTTGATCGCCGAGTGTGTATTCAATATATTTGTTTTCTTCCACTATATCGTATACTCCGCCGAAATCAAAACCCATGCTGCCATCTTTGGCTTCCATTCGGGAAGAGAAACTGCCGCCCACGCGAAGATCATTGTTAGCTGTTGGGGTATGCCACTCCGGCGAAGCAAATGCCCATTGAGTAATATGCTCTGGTTTGTTCCAGTATTCCCATACTTTATTGACCGGTGCATTTACGTTAGCCGTTACCGTTAGTACTGTTTTTTCAGTTGACATGATATGCTATTTAAAAATGAATAGTAAATTATTACGTAGCAAATGTCCCGCAAATTTTGTTTTCACTGAAGGGCTTTGCAGACAATCAGCGGGGCTTTTGAGACAATTTTAATCCGGCAGGAAACTCAGGAACTTTCCTTTCTTTCTTACCGATACCATCACTTTACTTCCATCTTCCATTTCCATGTAACCATTTTTCCCTTGGAAATATTTTTTCATTCTCTTCAGGTTAACAATCCACGAATGGTGAACCCGTACAAAAGTTGATTCCGGTAATTGTTGCTCGAATATTTTCAGGTTTTTAGAACTTGTCAGTGTTTTTCCATTGGTGAGATAAAGAATACTGTAACTGCCATTCGCTTCTATCCGGATAATATCCGAAAGCTCGATGAATATTACACCTCCGGAAACGGGAATGCTGATCTTTTGCTCCGCAAACCCTGCATGGAGCGACCTCATCAGATTAGAAACCGGCTCATTTATCCCCTTCTGCAAATTGATCTTTTTTTCTGCTTTCTCCACCGCCTCCATCAATTCCACAGTACTAATGGGTTTCAACAAATAATCTACCGCACTGGTACGAAAAGCCCTCACCGCATATTCATTGAATGCGGTGATAAAGATCACTTCAAAACTGATCGGCTTTAGTTGTTCCAGTAATTCAAAAGCATTCCCCTGATTCAATTCAATATCAAGAAAAACAAGCTCGGGCTTTACTTTTTGAATCAGCTCAACACCATCCTTGACCGTTCTCGCATTCCCCTGCAAAAGAATAGCGGAGGCGCAATGGGCTGTCAAAAGCTCCTGGAGCAATTTTATATTTCCCGGTTCATCTTCTATGTGAACAGCTTTAATCATGCGTAATTATTTTATAGGGTAACTCTATCGACACCATTGTTCCTGCTGCCATTCCATTGTTGTCATACAGGTCGGTAATTTCAGGTATGGTATTTCTTTGTTCAGCGCCAGGCAACAATTCGAGCCTCTTACGGACAATTTCCATACCGTAACTTTTTTGTCTGAAGAACATATTTGATTGGTTTTCGGGAGAATGATCCCGCCCTATTCCATTGTCGGTGATGGTGCAGCGGATAACCGTTTCCGTTAGTTGCATTAAAATCGTGATCAACCCTTTCCTGTTTTCAAGATGTTTGATCCCGTGCCTGATACAATTCTCCACAATCGGCTGAAGCATCATGTTCGGTATATCTGTGTGAAAAATATCTATCTGAGGATCAATTTCAAAATTAAATTCAAATTCTCCCGGGATGCGAAATTGCTCCAGCACAAGATATTCCTCCAGGTAATCTTTTTCTTCATTTATCCGGATATATGGCCGGGCCGAAAGTTCCAGTGTTTTCCTGATCAGCCTGGCAAATTTTACCAGGTGCTCATTTGCCTGCTCGGCTTTGTTGCTGACTATTAATTGTTGTATCGAAGTAAGGCTGTTGAAAATAAAATGCGGATTCATCTGTGAACGCAACGCCGTTTGTTCCAGCTCCAGCATTTTGGCTTTTTGCATCGTGCGTAGATTCGCTTTTTTAGTAACGGTCGTGATCCTTGTTTTGTAAATTACCAGCACAGCTATTAATAACATGGCCAACGCCGCTAATTTTAACCAGCCATTTTGCCACCACGCGGCTTTTATGGTGATCCCGAATTTTTGTATCTCAGAAAATCTTTCCTGGTTAGGTATGCCTGCCCTTAACTCGAGATCATACGAACCCGACGGAAGATTTTCGAGCAGCAGTTCGTTCCCTGCCATCTCCTGCCAAATGCTATCACCTTTTTGAAACCGGTAAAAATATTTTATTTCCTCCGGTGAATTAAAACTGATAGCGCTGACATTTATTTTCAACCTGTTTTTATCATACGGAACGGTGATGGAACTTATACCGGTTGTGTCTCCTAAATAGTAATTGACCGAATTGATATATAATGGTATAACGGGATCTTTTTTATCCAAAAAATTGCGGGGTTTTTCTATTACAAATATTCCGCTGCCGGTAGCTACCAATATATTCCCCCGGTAATCAGCCAGTTGCTTGATAACTACATTGCTTAAGCCTTCGTTCTTGCCGATATTCCTGATCTTATAAGAGAACGGTTGATACGATTGAATGTTGATCATAGAAACACCTTTTGCGGTAGCCACCCACAACATGTCATCCTGCGGGAAAATGTATTTCACCGAGTTGCTGAGCAAGCCATTGTTTTCTGTAATTTCAGCTATAACTGTTGTATCCTTCATCAATACTATTCCTCCAAACCGCAGACCGATGCAATACCAACCGTTTTTCAATTCCCGCATGTTGGTGATGCCTTTCTGAAAGATCGGCGATGATGGGTTGAATGGAATGATCTTATCAAAAGTCGGGTTGACGCGATAGAGCATTTTTGTTGTACCAAACCAGCCGTTTCCTTTCGAATCGATAAAAAATACCGTCCCATTGACCAGTACGCTATTATCGAATGTCGCCCTGTACTCGTTGGTGCCTTTTACCGGCGGCTTATTTAAGTCGAACATTTGCAGCAGATGCCCTCCCATATGGTATAGCTGGTACTCATTTTTCAATTTCATTTCCCCCGATGAATGCACAATTATAATGGTATCGATCAGCGGATCTTTGACCGGAATTTTGGTAGCGATTGTTCCCGGAATGATCCTATTTTGTTTGCATCCAAGGTACAGCCGCTTCCTGTTGTCGACGAACATATCCGATACATTATCATTTTTCAACGCTAACAAACATTCTACTTTACCATCCGTCATTTTGTACACCCCGTTTTCATTGGTGAATAAAACTGTTGTATCATTAATATTATACAGTCGCGAAATGGGTTGGGTAAGCTGGTCGTTCCCACGGATATCATATACCAGTATATTTTTTATATAAAAAACCCCGCGTTCCAGTGTAGAGAACCATGTTCCGCCTTCATAGTCAACAGCTATGGAGGTAACGCTCAGCCCTTCCAGCAACAAGGTCGAATCGATGGGCACCAGATCCTTATCGACCAGGTTCACCCCGTTCTTTATTGTTCCTACCCAAATTTTATCCCCCGAAGGCTGTATGGCTAAAATATCGGCAGGGAATGTCCTGCTGATAAATTTTCCATCCGGATCAAGCCTTACCAATAGCTTTCCGGCATACATGTAGATGTATCCGTTCCGGCTAAAAGAGCCTAAATGATTGAAAGGTTCTCTGGAGATATCTACAGAATATTTCCGGGCAGGGTGTGTCGCATCACCTTCTACAATAATCTCCACTTTTTTTGCATTACTAGGGTATACCCACTTTCGTGCAAAGAACGCATCCGGCGCAAACCGGTGAATTTTTATAATGTTCAGGCTATCTGAAATTCCAGAAAAATCCTTTGATTCCACAAGTCCGGCAGGGGATATTTTGTAATTTTTAAAATCGGCCCCGGCATTGTTCAACCAGATCGTTCCGTCAGGTTCTACATACGCTTCTGTAATGAGTAGTGTCCGGATATGTTTTGCAATACTATCGTTGTAGCGATACGGATGTATCGCCTCGTTTAAAAAATAGGATAGTTTGCCCGTATGCGAAAAGAACCATACCCTGCCAAGGCTGTCTTCGCGGATCTTGAACACCACATTATCCGGCAGGGAATAATGCTCCATAGTTTTACCATTGTACCGTACCACACCCTGATCGGTAGCCATCCAGATATAATTCCGGCTATCGCGAAAGACGGCATATGCTTCGTTGCTTGGCAACCCGTCTTCCTGCGTAAAGTTTCTGAATTTCAGTTCTTTCTGCTGTGCCAGCGCGCTACAAAAATGCAGCACGAACAGCACAACCATAAAATATAATCTTCTCTTCACAAGGCTAAAGATAATCGGTAAAACTCAATTATAGCGTGGGATGCAGGCGGTTGGTACAGAAAAAATGCGAACCGGATAAAACTATTACAGTTATAAAGTTTTTGTTGCAGTTATCAAGTTTTATGTGACGGGGATTTTCTTTCCACCTACTTTCACATTACTAACCTGATACAAACGTAAAGGCGTTGTTCACCTGGAAGATTACCCTAATAAAATAGTATTAATCCCTAGAAAACTTTTATCTATCTAACAGCTTAAACTAGCTGAGGCCACTCCACAAAGTGGCCTTTTTTGTCCCCCGTCACCAATACCTGCACCCTTATCGGGTAAATAAGCCATTCCGGCAACAAATTTGTATTATCTCCATTAAATCAAAAACCAACAGCATGTCTACAGAAAAAAAAGATCAGGAAAAAAAGGAAAATGATTCCAACGTACAGCCCGAACCAGAAACGCTCCACACGACAGATCCACAGGAGGAGATGAAAGGGCCGATCTCATCCTTGATGCAAAATGCCAAGGAGGCTTTTGAAAATGATGAAACAAAGGAAGAAGCAGACGAAAAGAAAGAAAAAGATAGTTGATCTATGATCTAAAATGTAAGATGTGTGATCTATGATGTATGATATTTAAAATCAAACTTCGTTCAAAAGTTGAAGGATATATATATTGAAAGAACACACATCATAGATCATACATCTTACATCATACGTTTCCAGCCGTATATAAACTCAAACCTGCCACTCATGAACTGGCGTATGCCGTTGACATTCCGGGCTGTACTTTAGCGTACATTCTAAATACGGATAAATGTCAGACAAAGCACTTACTTACATCAGCAGTCAGCAGTTAAGGAAAGACCTTAGTTACGCAAAGCTCAATTGGGCTAATGCCGAAGATCAGTACAAACAGGGTGCTTACTTCGATTCGCTCTGCACTACCATCGGGTATATTGACGAAGCCATCGGGCAACAGTTCAGAACGGATGCAGCTAAAGGCGTAAAGATACTGCATGGTTCGGTACAATTGCATATTGCATTGAACGATGGAAAATTTCAGGTGGTAGCGCCATTCATCAATATCAGCAATGCGCTTAAGATAGTGGTGCTGCGCAAAATATGTGAACTGAATTTTTTCGGGCTCAATCTTGCCAGGATCGAATGCAGGGAAGATATTCTCGCTTTCAAATACGAATGTTTACTGGAAGCCTGCGAACCCTGGAAAATATATGAAGTGCTTCGCGAAATATGCTGGATAGCCGACAAACACGATGATAATTTTGTAGTGCTTCAAAAAGCAGCATGGATAACCGAACCGGAAGTGACTCCGTTTTCGGATCAACGAAAGGAGCAATCCTGGAACGGGCTCAGATTATATTTACAGGAAGCCCGCGAATGGATCAGCTACTGGCAGGGCCGCGGCAACCAACTGATGGTTTGGGATGTGATCTACGTAACGCTGATGAAGATCGAACAACTTTGTTCGCCACAAGGAATCATAAAAAATGTACTCGAATCCAACATCGAAAAATTATTCGATAAACGTGATCTCAACGATGTGGTACAGGATGGCCTCGCTTATCTTGATTCTTTGGAAAAGATCACGCAATCTGCGTTTTACACACAATTGTATGATGTAGCTACTTTTGTTCCGGTAAAAGTTTCTGCCGGCGCCCTCAACGTACAGAACTCCCTGAAAACTTTCCTCGATAATAGTTATGATTATATCAAGAGAAGCGAAATGACCACAGCTTATCTCTGCCTGCAGAAAGGTATTTTCAGGTTGTTTTACAATTATCGCCTGAACGAACTGCAATGGAATCACCTTCAGGCCATTCTCTCCGGCCTCAATAATTTATCCATCGCTGATGCAGCCAACGCTTTGTACAGGGACCTCAATGCTTTCTACAACGATCCCATGGATCGGATACCAGCACCTGTGCAGGCTCCTGTAAAAGAAAAGACCGGTTTGTTTGCCGGCTGGTTCAGTTAAGGTTTGCTTCTTCGAACTCTTATTTTTCATCAATTCAAATTCTCATCATGGATAACAGTATATTAGCAGATATCAAACAATCGGTGCACAAGGTTTACACGGCAAGCGGCACGGGCACTGCGTTTTACATTCAATCGCACGATTGTTATGCTACCAACTATCATGTAATCGAAGGTTTTCGGGAAGTAGCGATTGAAAACCAGACCAGGTACAGGTTTCATGCCGCCGTAATTTTTGCCGATCCGGCAAACGACATCGCCATACTTCGTTCGGCTACCGCACCAAAAACTATGGGCATTAAAGTTGAAGGCGCGCAGGAACCATCTGATGCGGAAGCCATTACGGTGTTGGGGTTTCCGTACGGACCATTCAGTATTACCGAAGGGATCATTTCCAATAAAGCACGCATACTCAATAACAAATCGCTGATACAAACCGATGCGGCCATCAATCCCGGTAATAGTGGCGGGCCGATGATCAACAACCGTGGCGAATTGGTAGCGATCGCCTGTTCCAAGTTGACCGAAGCCGATAGCACCGGTTTTGGTATCCCGGCAAAAGTGCTGGTATCGGTCCTTCGTAAAATATCACCGTCGGGTGAAACCCCTTACAGCATCGCCTGCGAATCCTGCAATAATTCGCTGTATGATCATGCCGAAAACTGTACTTCCTGCGGTGCCACCATCAGTAATAATTATTTCCGCACCAGGGAGCCGGAACATTTTGCACCTATCATTGAAGAAGCAATTCGTAATGCCGGTACTGATCCGGTGTTAGCCCGCAATGGCCGTCTTTATTGGGAATTCTACCAGGGCAGTTCTTTGATCAGGATATTTTCTTTTAATGATAATTATGTATACGCCACTTCGCCGTTGAATACTTTGGGCGGTAATAAACTCGAAGCATTATACCGCCATCTATCTTCTGGCAATGAAGCCCCGTACCGTTTCGGCATTTATCAAAATGATATTTTTCTGTCGTACCGGTTTGCAGTAGTCGACCTTTATGGCGCCATCCGCAATACGGTACTGAGTGAACTTAGCGCATTCATTAACCGGGCAGACGAAACAGATAATTTTCTTGAGGAAAATTTTGATTGTCCCAAAACAGTTTTCTCAAGGGCTTGACCATGAAAAATATTTTCGTCTATACGATGCTGTTAGTTTTATTAAAAATGCTCACAGGCTGCTCTGGCACTGCATTTTATCCATACGGATATAGTGTTCATGGAAATAAAGTGTATTACAAAAAACCTTTTCCGCAAGGAACTATTGAAATAGAAGGAGCCGATGCCTCTTCTTTCAAAATTGTTGCTGATGGGCCGGACAGTACGGTAAGCGATAGCAGATATTATGCAACTGATAAGATTTCTGTTTATTACCTGGGTTATAAAATACCGGGTAGTGACGGACCATCGTTGAAATTGTTGCAGGTAAACTATGCGAAAGATAAGGGTCGATGTTACTATACCGGAACAGCTCTACCCGATGCAGATCCTGCCACATTCGCAATAAAAAACGATAATTTTTCTTCTGACAAAAATCATATTTATCATCGGGTATCTGTGCTGGATGATGATGCGTCCATCTTTGAAACTTTCGACAGCAGCAGCGTGGTGCGTACCGCTAATACCGTTTCCATTTATGATAAGGTAGTGAAACTCCCTTCCGGCGCTTCTTTCAAATGGATCGCTTTCAACTTTTTTGCAATTGACGAACAGGTCTTTCGTTGGGATAATGCTTTGCCCGGAGCTAAACTGAATGATCTTACCGTGTTAGACGACTGGTATTCCAAAAGCAGCAGGCATGTTTATTATGGAGAAAAAATAATTCAAAACGCAGACCCCCGTTCTTTTCAGTTGCTTGTACCTCCGTATGGCCGTGACACAAAGCATGTTTTCTTCTTTGAAAAAATTGTCGAAGGAGCCGATCCGGCTACATTTGAGATCATTAACGATAAATTTCAATGTGCCCGCGATAAGTATGCATTATACCACGAAGACAAAAAGATAAAAGATTACACCGCTGCCGATCTCGCCAATCGCAAACCTTGCCGACAGTGTAATGAAACGAGCATTTATTTTGAGGAATGAAAATGATTTAATTGCCCATGGCTTAAGCCATGGGCAATCAAATCACTCTACCCATAGCACCGAATTCCCTGTACCAAATTCATTCTGCTCCCAATATTCATTTCCCGGGTCTTTTGTCCAGTTGCCATCAATCACATATTTGTACAGATGCTTTCCTTTTGAAAGATGCAATTTCAATACCCAGTCATCACCATCCCGGGTAAGTTTGTAGGCATTGGGAGACCAGCTGTTGAAGTCGCCCGATACAAAAACGGTCTTCGCTTTACCTTGATTTTTCAACCGGAAAGTATAATTGGGATCCAATACAAAAATATCTCCCGGCTCATTGCGTGCAAGTTCATTCCCCCTGGAGTCTATCCATGTTCCGTCTACAATAAATTTATATTCATAGTTGCCGGCCCCCAATACATAAGGGATCTGCCAGCCTGTTGGCGTCTTTGTCATCCGGAGTTCAAAACTTCGGAAATCGTTGAATGATCCCGCCAGGAAAACATTTTTTGCATCCTGCAAGCCGGTGATCTGAAATATGATCGGTTTGCCGATGCGTATAACGGAGTTATATTCACCAAACTCATTTGGAAAGCGGTCAGGGTTCAGTGGGTCTGCAATCCATTTATTGTTGATCATATACCGATACGTATAAGTGCCGGTATCCAGACAAGCGGGCAATTCCCAGCCCGTAGCGGTCTTTTTCATCCGCAGGCGATCGCTTTGCCAGTTGCTGAAACTGCCTGCCACATATACTTTTTTTGATGTAGTATATCCATCCAGCTTGAACAATATGTTGGTGAAATACCATACCGAATTCGTGTTTCCCTCGCCATCATTTTCTGTAGTGGAATTATCCGGATCGGTGATCCAGTTTCCATCTACGATAAATTTATACAGGTATTTTCCGGGAAGTAATTTTACCTGCATGCTCCATCCGCTGTCCGTTTTTTTCATGGGCAACGCACCATCTGCCCAGTTGGTGAAATTGCCTGCCAGCATCACTTTTCCTGCATTAGGGTTTCGCCGTAGCACAAACGTGGCGATGGAATCTTTTATATTAAATGGCAGATCATTCCTGAAAATATTGATCCCTATTTTATCCCCCATCAACGCAGGTGTAGCGATCGGATTGAAATAAATGCCCAGTCCGGCCATTCGGATCAGTTCCGCCGGATCACCAACATTGTTCACGGCGCCAAAAGGTTTGCTCAGTACCACCGTTTCGTGACTGGAAGAATCTATTCTCCAGCCATGTTTGATGATTGAATCTTTGAAATTACTTTTCAGGTATTGAGGCAAGGCAAGTTCGGCCAGGTCATACTGATCGATGAATTCCTGCAAGCTTGCATCAGACAATTTTTTGCCGAGCATGATCTTCATACCGCCCTGGCTGATCACATATTTCTTTACGGTAGGCTGGGCATGCAACGGGCTTGCCATCAGCATACACATCATCAATGTGACTGCCCGCAGGATCTTGTATATGTGCCGGCCTACTTCCATAAATACATTTTATACGTTGTAAAGTTAAACCCAATTTTTTGTACAGAGAGCTCGTTGATTCCCAGCACGCCATCCACGCAACCCCCAAAGGCGAAACATGTTTTTTCAAGATTGGTTACCAGCACCGGCAGATCGCTGATATGACGGTTGCCGATACTGAAAAGTTCAAGGCTGCCCTTTACCGCTTCCACTTTTTTATTGCCTACTCCTACTAATGATACCCTTCCGGTGATGGATAAATTTTCAAATACTTTTTCAGGAAGGCGGCTATCCAATACGTTTGTCTCAGCTGCACAATCAATTACAAATCGTACTTTTTTGCCTTCCATCGTTGTTTTTACGATGATGCGGTTATCCGTCAACTCAAAAGGGATGGTATGATACGTAGACGTATCCGCCAACAATGGATTTTGATATTTCCTTGCCTGTTTGCCACCCATGATGTGAAAGAACATGAGGTTTTGCTGGTAATCGATGATCAGCTCGCAGTCTTTCAAAAAGTGAATCCCTACCAACCCCAATACTTTCACCCCTTTGCTGTTTTCTATATTACCAAGGTTGGCGAGATCGGCCATCACATTGTAATCCGTTATTCCTCCAAAGTGAAAATCTTTGATCTTTATCTGCTGACGAATTACCGTGCCACCCGTCATTCCAACACTTTCATCATTGGAAGACTCGGTAGACACCGGGTAGTTACGGAAATAGGTAATGTTGAGTACCAGGCCCGGGCACCCGGTATCGAGTATGAAATTCCCTTCGGTAGAATCTGCTTTCGCTTTTATCAGCAACAGGTTACCTGCACGGCTGAAGGGAATGCTGAACGAAGATGAGTCTGCTGAAAAAATTGCCCCTGGAAAATAAATTGATCTCAATGAGAGCGCCGAAGGTGGGTCCTTGGTTTTTGCACTGCCCGCAAATGCTGCCATACACAAAACGATCATCATCCAGGCAGGAGCAAAAAAGCAGTATTTTTTTTGGCAAAACATTGAATTTGCTAAGCTACTATTTTTTATCAATCCGGCAATTTTCACCAAACGCCCCCACAAGCCGTACTTAGTGCACAGATGGAAACATACAGGTTTTTGTTACTTACAAAATGTTTGCAACTACTCCTGCTCATATTCCTTCAATTGCGCCAGCATATCCATAGACCGCAGCAGCGGCGCCCATTCCCGGTCGTTGAATAAAATGAGAAACCATTTTTTATTCCTGTTTTCAAATTTAATATTGATAAAAAGCCAGGCTGCGGCAAAAGTGAATATCGCTGTGCACGTACCATTGATCAGATAATATACCGGGCCGCTGTTTTGCAAACAGTAAGTTGTAATGTAAAATGTCGTCCAAAGTGGCAATTGCAAGATCAGTATTTTCGCTATCCACAAACTGGATGTGGTAAGGCTGGTCAATGTTTTTTGTGTAGCCAATACCGGCTCGTCGATGTCTACTTTACTGATCAATATTACCTGGTACAAATACATTACGATCGCGATGGCGGTGATCAATACCTGCAGCGCCGCCGAATAGAAAAAGAAAGGGCTGATCTTATCATACGCGTGTATGGCAAGATTTGAAAGAATGAGCGTACCCGCCATCACCCAGATCATCCCGGCAATCATCGCGAAAAGTTTCACCGGCCGCATTGATGTCAATGCCGATCTCGTTTTTATCTTCAGTATTTCTGCCGCGTTTTTTTTATTGAGGGTAATGCTTTCTTCCAGCCTGCTGTCATAACTTTTCCAAAGCTGTATGATATCTATATTTTCCATGTCATTTCTCTTTAAGTTGTAAAAATTTTTGTTGTAATGCAGTTTTTATCCTGCTGATCTTCGTCGCCACATTTGTTTCGGTAATGCCCGTGATCGCTGAAATTTCCCGATAGCTTTTCTCTTCAAGATAGAGCAGCATCAACGCTTTATCCATTTCTTTCAATTCTTGTATGAATTGCTGCAGGATGCTTAGGTTGGCTTCCGTTTCACCAATATCATCCAGCGCCCTAAAATTCATTTCGCCTTCTGTGATGGGCAAAGAGAGTTTGTCCCTTACCCGTGTTTTTCTGTAAAATGAAATGGCAGTATTCAACGCAATGCGGTAGATCCAGGTAGAATGCTGGTAAGTATCGTCGTACTTATCGTATGATCTCCAGAGTTGGATGAATATTTCCTGGATGAGATCCTTGCGGTCATCGGGAACCTTGCAATATGAATGTGCAATCTTGTACAGTATTCCCTTGTGCCGTTCCATAACAGCAAGAAAAAGTGCCGATCGGTCTTCAGTTGTCATTGATAATTGTTCGCATGCAGATGATCGCACGCTGTTTACTAAATTAATAAAGTGTGGTTGTTCTTTATCAATTATTCGCAGGAGAGGGAAAAAAATCACAAAAGGGGGCTAAAAAAATTGCGGGTGACTATATTAAGTCCAGCTGCGCCGCCTTTCTCACCAGCGAAGCAATGTTTTTGCTTTCAAATTTGAGCAGGAGATTTTTTCGATGAGTATCAACCGTATTCACGCTGATAAAAAGCTGTTGTGATATCTCTACATTTGTTTTGCCTTCAGCAATCAGCAACAATATCTCTTTTTCGCGCCGGGTCAATAATATGCCCGAATCTTCCGGTTTGCGCAATGTCTGCGAAACTTCATCACTTAAATAATTCTTACCGGTACTTACGGTGATGATGGCTTCCAGTAATTCTTCTTTGCCGGCATTTTTTATCACATACCCCGATGCTCCATTGTTCATCATCTTTTCGATGTAGCTGAACTGGTTGAATGTGCTCAAACCAAGTATCATCACCGAAGGATATTTTTCTTTGATCTCTTTGCAAAGGTCTATCCCGCTTATATCTGGCAGGTTGATGTCCATGAGGATCACATCAGGCTGATGTTGTTTCAGAAAAGCCATGCAGGAAGTGCCGTTAGTAGCGTGTCCGCTCCATTCGATATCCTTTTCATTCTGCAGCAGCGAACGGATACCCTCAATCACCATGTAGTGATCATCTACTATGAATACGCTTACCTTTTTCATGGTTTTATTTCTATCAATACCGATGTGCCTTGTCCCGGCTCGGTTTGAACATCAATTTTTCCTTTCAGGAATTCGACCCTGTTCTTAATATTCGTCCAGCCGATCCCTTTCGATTGATCCATTAAATTACTATCAAATCCTTTACCGTCATCTTCCACTGTGATGGAGATCACATCATTGGTTTTGGTAACCTGCACCAGTGCTGATTTTGCCGCCGCATGGCGGATGGCATTGTTCACGAGTTCCTGTACGATCCTGTAAATGCTCACCGATACCAATTCATCCGTATTATTTCCTTCCAATCCGATCGATTGATAGTTCACCTTAAGTGCACCTGACTGGTTGATGTCATTACAAAAATCGTTCAAAGCCGTATCCAGCCCGAATTTTACCAGGGCTTCCGGCATCATGTTGTGTGCAACGCGGCGCATTTCTTTTATGGAACTGTCGAGCATATCGATGCTTCTTTCAAAAGCCTGCGCATTGTTGGGAGTCATTACCAGGTTCCCCTTCATGGTGTTGAGCGAATACTTGATACCACTCAACATCCCGCCCAGCCCATCGTGCAGGTCTTTTGCCAGTCGGCTTCGTTCCTGTTCTTCGCCTTTAAGTACGGCTTCTGTAGCCGTAAGCTGCTGCTGTGTTTCCAGTTCATTGATCCGCTGTTGTTGAATTTTTTGCCGATGGCGATAATTGCGGTAGAATAATCCCGCTAACAATACTATCACCAATGCTCCTGCCAGGAGGATATAATTAAAGATATCTTTTTGCTTAAGCTCAGCTTTTTGCAATTTCAGCTGGTTGTCTTTTTTCTCAGTCTCATATTTTTTTTCCAGGTCCAATGCAAATTCCTTTCGGTCATTTGCCTGCAGGGAATCTTTGAGGTCAGAATATTTCCAGGTGTAATCATTCGCTTCTTTGAATTTTCCCATGTGTTCATAGATCACACTCAGCAGTCCATACCCTTCCTGCATAAAACCTTTGAAGTTCCCGGTTTCCGCCATTTTCACCGCTTCCAGCGTTACAGCTTCGGCTTCCGGATATTTTTTAATGAGATTGTAGATATGCCCGATCTGTATCTTCGGCTCTACCATATTCCATGGGGATTTATTTGCACTGGCATATTCATACGCCTGGTTATAATATTTTATCGCCGTATCGTATTGTTTCAATTGCTGAAAAGTAACCCCTGATAAAGTATAATAGGATTGTGTCAGCGCAAACTGGTACTCGTTCGAGATATAAGTTCTCGCACTATCCAGGTTCTTTTTTGCCGCATCAAAATTTTCTATCTCCAGGTAATAATGCACGCGGAAAAGATATCCTGCAAATAAACTTTTAGGCGCTTTAGATTTTTTTGCTGCAGCCAAAGCTTTCGCAGAGTATTCCCCCTGTTTTGCAGGTAACCGCATTTGCTGATATACGGCCGCAATGTTGGAGTAAGAAATAGTCAGGTCCGAAAGATTGGATTCTTCCAGCATGGCCGTCCCTTTCAGCAGGTAAATTACTGCAGTATCATACCGGTCGAGTGCCCGGTAATTATTTCCCAGATCGTTATATGCATGGCCCAATTCCTTTTTTTCGCCAGGCGATCCCTGTTGCTTTTCAAGATATCCGATCGCCTGGCGAATGATATTTCCTTCCGTTTGAAAATCACTTAGACGCCGATATGGAACAGCATCATTGCGCAGCGCCATCCCGGCAAAGAAGTAGAACTTCCGTTGCAGCGAATAATCCAATGCTGCTTTGTATAATTCATGCGCTTTCTTCACATCGACAGGTTCTGTATATTTTGCCAGGTCGATCATTGCACGGGCACGGGCTGTATCCGGCATTTCCTTTTTTAGCAACGCCGTCATGCTATCCGCAAGCGGTTGTTGTGCTATGGCACTGAAAGCTCCACATAGGAGTACCCATAAAAGCAGGAGCCCTGGTATGTTGCCGGTCTTTTGCATAAACAAAGAAAGTAATTGTTTCGTTTATACCCATCCCCTTTTTCAATGATTTTTCAATTGCTGTGTGCTTAAGCCTGCGGCAATTGAAAAATCATGCTTTCCCGGTATTTAGAAAAGTATGGATCGGAGGCATCTTTATACCATGAAAAAGATAATCCTCCTCAGCTTTGTTTGTATTGTTTCATTTGCCGCTGCCGCGCAAAAACAAAATTTTGATCTTCTCGAATTTATTGCGCCGCAGGGCTGGAAAAAAGAAATTAAAGGTGCGACTGTCAGTTTTTCAAAAGAAGATGTTGCCAAAGGCACTTACTGCCTGATCACTTTATATAAGTCGATGGATGCCGGTGCAGATGCCGATGCAAACTTTACTCTTGCATGGGAATCGCTGGCGAAAGAACCGCTGGGTATTTCGGTTGCTCCGCAAATGCTGGCATCAACCACCGATAACGGCTGGCAGGCAAAAAGCGGTTCCGGAGCGTTTGAAAAAGACGGCTTGAGCGGACTGGCTTTACTTGTAGCTTCATCGGGTTACAATAAACTGGTGAATATATTGATACTGACCAACTCGGAAACGTATCAGAATGAGATGGAGAAGTTTTTAACCTCTGTCAATTTTAAAAAGCCAGCGGCAACAAATGTTGTGGTTAATAATAACAACAATACGAATGTTGCTGCTCCTGCCGCGATGAAAACCGGCTATCAATTCAACACCACCAACTTCGATGATGGGTGGACAGCCGTGGAGCAATCCGATTGGGTATTGGTAACAAAAGGAACGATGAAAGTTTACCTGCATTACGACAATACGAAGATCAATACATCCAATACCGATCCCGACAAGATGTGCGCCGCAGCCTGGAACGTGCTGGTAGCGCCACGTTACAGCAATATATCGGAATACAGATCGGCGCCGAACATGCTTACGTTTGAACGGCCGTATTTTGTAAAAGCTTTCCTGACCGAACCTTCCACCGGCAAAAAAGTATTTGTTGCCTTATTCAGCAAAGCACGCAGCGGCTGGATTGAAGTGGTATGCCCGGATGAAAAAACGTTTGCTGAAAATTTCGGTATCGAAATGAGCAAGCTCGACAGCTATGAATATGTGAGCATCTACGACCCGATTTTAAAGATGGCTACCTATAATAAATTCGCCGTAGGCATCAACGACCTCAGAGGAAAATGGACGAATAATTTTGCCGGGAATACTTACTACGCCAATGTCTATACCGGCATGAGCGCCGGCATGAGCACGTATACTTCCGGGCAGGAATATGAATTCTTTTCGGGTAACAAATACAAATGGCATATCGTAGCATCGAATTCATATGGCGGCGCTACAAAATTTACGAAAGCCACCGGCGAAGGCACTCTCAGCATGAATGGCAACTGGGAGATCAGTTTCTCAAATATGGAGGGCAAGCCTAAAACCGCAGCGGCCAAATTTACCTGTGTAAAAGGAGGAAGAGTTTTATGGATCGATGAGACGGCGTTGATACCGTCTGGTAAATGATAATGCTTATCAATCAATCGCCCCGGGCTTAAGCCCGGGGCGATTGATTGATAAGCATTATCCACATTTTTAATTTATTGAATCAACACTTTCCAGCTCGTTGAAAAATCCCCGCTTTTGCAGGAAATAATATAAATCCCTTTGCTGAATTTCGCCAGGTCAAGTGTGAGCGACGAACCATTGAATGTTGTTGTCTTTACGGTTTTTCCCGAAGCATCGCGTACTGTGATGAACGCGTTGTTTAATATTCCATTGAGCACCTTCAGGGTAGCGATACCGTGCACAGGGTTTGGCGACAGGCTCATTTCCAGCTGAGGGGAGCACGCCAGCCTAACGGAAGTGATATCGCTGTAACTAACAGCACCAGCGGCATTGGTGATTTTCAAACGATAATAAACCACTCCTGCCGAAGGATGTTCGTCCGTAAGCTGATAGCCGGAACTTCCTGCGACGGAATTGATCCTGCTGCCGATAGCACGCCATTCGGTTGCATTAGCAGATGTTTCCACCATGAAATTTTCACGATTGGAAGTTGCTTCTGCAGACCAGCTCACCTGTATATTACAATTTTGTGTAGCCGTTGCCTTCAGCGAAGTAAGGCTGATGGGCAATGTATTGGTGCCATTGGTAGCAGTCAGCTGGCCAAGCGTAACGCCCGCCAGTCCTGATCTGGAAACATAATATGACCCTGCTGCACCAGTGGTGCTTCCGGTAGTGGTAGTAAATACACCTCCCGTAACGGCAGGGTTGTAAGCTATCTGCAGCAGCAATTCCGAATTGCCGTTGAGTTCTCCAAAGGCGTATTTTATAGCAGCTGTTCCGCTGAAGGTAAAGGGTGTTGTAAATTTATGGACCTGTAGAATGCTTGCTCCACTTGTAACTCCGGGTACAGGTGTAGCAGAGCGGGTGATGGTTTGGTTCGTTAAAGTAAGATTGGCCGAAGGTGTCAACACCAGGTTATTGATGTTGAGGGGTGTTCCCGCCACCAGTGTGAGCCCGCTGCCTTGCACCGCAAACTGCGCAGAGGCGGAGGTTGCATACAAGCATAAAAAGGTGAACAGATATTTTTTCATACAATAGTTTTAAGTGGATAATAATGATTGCTGTAAAGCGATGGATTAATATCCCTGCAAAACTGTTGAATAAATAACATACGGTTGCTGGTTGCTCTGAGTGTACTGGTAGGAGATCACATCTCCTGGAATTACGGAAAAAGTATGCGCCGCGTCCATCACTACTACAGTGGAGCCGACAGTCACAGGCATCACGATACTTATAGCCATTCCTGTACTTACACCATTTTTAAAAACGGTAAGCGTAGTGGTATTTGCTCCCCCTGTAGTGCCGCCACCCGGTACAACTCTTCCGGCAACGATAAGCTTATTGAATGTGAGCGCTTTTGGCGACACATAAACGGTAGCCGGTATAAATTGTGTAGCTGAGACATTATTTTCAGAAAGTAACACAGTGCTGGATACGGGTGTTGTATAATACGGCCCTACCCTTGGCGTACCAGCATTAAAAGGCCCTACGATCACGGCCTCGAGCTTGGTGGAATCTTTTGTGGCAGCGCCTGCTACGGTAGCTACCGCTACCCATGCCGAACCATTGTAATAATAAAACCCTGGTGTGTTATCTGTCTGGTAAATGAGCAATCCGGTTGCCGGTGATGCCGGCCTGTTGGCCAACCCCATTCTTGGGATCAATAGTCCTTTGTTGGTGGATACGATATCCAGCATCGCTGAATTATCAGGTGTGGTAGCGCCCAGAGATGCCTGCGCATTTACTTTTGAAGTAGTGAACATGACAAAGCAAAATAGCGCTAAGGCTACGGAGTAAAAATTTTTCATTGAGATTGATTTTTTTTAATATTTGTAAAAATAGGTGTAAAACATATGGGAGCTGTTTTAATATATTATTAATATAGCGGCAACGTTCCCGGTGAAGACGAACGATATAAAAAAGAAGCTCCGCAAGAATGCGGAGCTTTCACTTATTCACCAAATTGCACTGCTAAAAAATTATTATTATATCCTCCCGGATTCCGCCTTCGACAAGCCCAGGCCGACAGTTTAAAAAATATCTTCTTACTGCAGCAGGCCGGATTTTTTAGTATTCTTTATCTCTTCCGGGATCTCATTTCTAAAGGGAATAGAGGCCTGTGCGCCCATTTTAGTTACAGAAATGGAAGCGGCTTGTACAGCAAATTTTATAGCATTTTCCCAATCCATTTCTTCTGTAACGGCTACGGCCAGCGCGCCACTGAAAGTATCGCCTGCAGCAGTAGTGTCTTTTGCCTGTACAACGGGCGCATCTATTTTTAACCGCTGATCATGGTTTTGAAAATAAGCTCCGTGCTTTCCTAAAGTGATGATCACGTTTTGTACGCCTTTGGCTAAAAATATAGCGGCTGCTTCTGCAGCAGATGCTTCATCCGTTACCGTAACCCCACTCAATAAAGATGCTTCCGTTTCGTTTGGGGTGATCAGGAATAAACCGTTGAGTAACTCATCGCTTAGTTTTTGTGCGGGTGCGGGGTTTATGATCACTTTCTGGTGATGCGCTTTGGCCTTTTTTGCCACCGCTTCAATGGTAGGCACAGGTGTTTCCAATTGCATTAAAATTATTTCGGCTTCATGAAGAAATTCAACAGCATTGGTATCTGTCGGCAACAAAAAAGAATTGGCGCCGGGTGCCACCACGATGCAGTTTTCGCCTTCTTCATTTACCATGATCAAAGCCGTTCCCGAAGGCACGTTCTCATCCACAAAAACAAATTCCGTATTGATATTTTCTTTCTGAAGATTGAGCGTCGTTTCCTGGCCAAAAATATCGTTGCCAACCTTAGCTACCAATGTTACGTCGCCGCCCAGCCTTGCGGCTGCCACTGCCTGGTTGGCGCCCTTACCACCGGCATACATGAAGAAAGTTCCTCCCAGTAAAGTTTCGCCGGGCAACGGAAGCGATTTGGCTTTTACCACCATATCAGTGTTGGCGCTTCCTATTACGATTATTTTTTTCATCTGTTTTCTTTTTAAAAATTATGATATACGCCTTTGTCAGGGGCAATTATTCCGGTAATTGTTAATCGTGCTTACAAATTATAGCTCCTGTTTTTTAAATGCAACCGGCAAGCAATTGTTTACTCTTTAATTTTTCGTACCACATCCAGTATAGTACCATCCACCCATTTTACCACTGCAACAACCTGCTCTTCAAATTCAATGCTGGCGGGTACGCCACATATCTTTTCCGCTTCCTCTTTTAATTCCTGTATCGTGCGTAGCGGGAGGCCACTGTCCTTAACTTTCTCCAGGAGGTCGGTGCGTAAGGGGTTGATGGCGATACCGCGTTCGGTTACGATCACATCGATCAGTTCGCCGGGGCCGCATAGCGTGGTCACTTCATCGCGTATCACGGGTATGCGGTTGCGAAACAGCGGGACCGGGAGTATGGTACATTTTGCAAACAGGCAATTTTGCCAACCGCCGATACCGTGCAGCAGCAACCCGTCTGAATGGGTTACCACGTTTGCATTAAATTGGAGGTCTACTTCCGTAGCGCCCAGGATCACCACATCCAGCAGCTGTGCAAAATTTCCTTTGCCATGATAATTATAACTGGTGAACGGAGATGTATCTACATGGTGCGGATTGGTACGCATCGACTCAACGCCATCGAGATCAAAAGTTTGTCCGTCGAGGATATATTCCACCAGGTCTTCGTTCAGCATCTGCACCAGGTATTTATTACTGCCTCCCCTGGCAAAGCGTGCCTTCATCCCTTTTTTTCGCAGCATTTCGGCAAAATATATTCCTATAGAAAGGGCAGTACCACCTGCACCTGCCTGAAAGGAGAATCCATCCTGAATGATGCCCGCATGATCGCAGAATTTGGCCGTCATTTCAGCAAGCAGTAATCTATCAGGGCTTTTGGTCACTTCTGTCGTACCCGAAACAATCTTTTCCCTGATACCCAGCTTATCTGTTTTTACTACATAGTCAATATAATTTCCCTGTATCTGCCATGGAAGGCAGGGGAACGGAACGAGGTTATCAGTAATGACGATCGACTTTTTTGCATATTGCGAATCGCCCAGCGCAAATCCCAGGGAGCCACAAGCCGAAGGGCCCGTTAACCCATTCGCGTTACCAAAAAAATCTGCGGCAGGCGCTGCGATCACAGCAATATCGATCTGTACTTCGCCATCCTGTATGGCCTGGTACCTGCCGCCATGAGAGCGTAGTACCCCGGTACCTTTCATTTTGCCTTGCGAAGTGAAACGCCCCAGCATACCATTCATACTTCCTTCTATGCGGTTGATGGTGCCATCTTCCAGGTATTTCACCAAAGGTGCATGGCATTCAAAAGAGGCAGAAGGAAACCATACCAGATCCCGTATACCGAGTTCAGCGGCAATATCAAATATCTGCTGCGATACAAGATCGCCGTTGCGAAGATGATGATGGGTAGAAATGGTATCGCCGTTTTTCAGCCCGGCTTTGATGAGCGCCTCTTTTAAAGAAGGTTGTAATTTATTTCCATCTGCAGGAAAATCAATACAGCTCGAAACAGGCGGCCCATATTTATTACCGGCAGGGCGATGCATACCAATTCCCTTGTAGGGTATAGCGGGTACACCATTTACCGACGCAGGCACCATTCTCCCCGCTGCATTTTTAATAAGTTCTGTATCCTTCAACATAATTTTTTAAGCATTATAAATTGATCTTACCCATCCTGCCGGCCAGTTCAATGATCCGGCGGGCTCTTTTTACCACGGGTGCATCTATCATCTTATTGCCGATGGCAAATACCGCATGTCCTTTTTCCACTGCCTCATCAAACGCTTTTATGATATTCAATGCGGACTCTACTTCGTGCTGCTGCGGGGCAAAACATTCGTGCACCACTTTGATCTGCCGGGGATGGATACACCCCATCCCATCAAAGCCCATCGCCCTGGATCGCAGTGCGTTCTCGCGTAAAGCTTCGAGGTCGGCCACATCGGAGAATATCGAATCTATTGCCTGTATTCCGGCAGCCTTACAGGCATTGACCAGTTGCGAGCGGGCAAAAAAGGATTCGTTCCCTTCCTTTGTGCGTGCTACGCCGATATCTGCCGTATAATCTTCCAATCCTATTGCGATAGCAGCCACATTATCTGCAGCGGTAGCTATTTCAAATGTTTTAATGACACCCAGGGCACTTTCAATGATGGGCATCAGCCAGACGGGATGCTCTGATGCGTGGATCGCCTGGATCTGCCGGATCCGTTCATTTACCTGCTGTACCTGCTCAGCGCTTTCACACTTTGGCAGCATTACCATATTTACCTTATGCGGGATGATATGATCCAGGTCGTTCAGCCCCATTGGCAGCTGGTTGATGCGCACGATCCTTTCGGCGCCCATAAAGCCCAGGCTGCGTAAAGTGTTCCTGACAAGAAAACGGGCTTCTTCTTTTTTTGCGGGAGCCACCGCATCTTCCAGGTCGAGGATGATAGCATCCGGGTGATGCGCACCTGCATTTATCATCAAACCCGGCGTATTGCCCGGGATAAATAACCGGGATATCCTGAATTTTTCCTTCAGGGTAGGTTGTTCATTTTCCGGGAGCAATGGGGTAAGAAATGTCTTATCGGTTTGGATCAATTGTTTGATGGCTGCTTCCAGCCGGGCGGCGATCACAAAATCCAGGGCCCCTTTATCTTCTATTTTAACGACTGCATTTTTAATATCAAAATGAGCAAGCACTTCGTGGCACAGGCTTTTGATAGCTGGCCCGTACAAAGCTTCCACTTTACTTTCAAGTTCTATCCGGATACCTGCAGCAGAGGCCAGTTCGATCGATACGAAACAATCCGATCTTACTTTTTCTCCCTTATTACCTGCAGTAGCTATTTGTATCTCCATAAGTACAGTTGTTAGTGATGCAATTCCGTATTATCCCGGAATAATTTCGGTTACTTTTCGTGCCCATTCCGGCAAACCTGTTTCGAGGCCCAATAAAGGAATTACAATGAGGTAAAGTATAATGGTAACGAGTACAAGGCTGATCAGGTTGAGCCATACACCGCACTTGATCATTTCTTTTACCGATACCCTTCCGCTACCCAATATGACCGTATTGGGGCCTGTACCGGCCGGCATCATAAAGCCGAGCGATGAGGCGATGGTAGCCGGGATCATTAAAAGCAATGGGTTGAAACTTGCCGCTACTGCCATGCTGGCCATGACGGGCAACATGATATTTGCCGTAGCGGTATTGGAATTGAATTCTGTAAAGATCATTACAAAAGCAATGATGAGTATGAGCACGATCAGGAAGGGAAAACTGCTGATAAAAGCAAGATGATGGCCCAGCCAATCGGCAAGCCCGGTCTTTTCAAAACCGGCAGCAATCGCGTAACCGCCACCTACGATGATCACTACGCCCCATGGCACCTGGCTGGCAGATTTCCAATCGAGCAGGCGGGTTTCCTTATCTGCGGGGAGAATAAAAAGTAACATTGCTGCCGCAATAGATACAGTACTGTCGTGTACATAATCCTGCAGGCCCAGCAGCGAGCTCCAGCCGGGGATGGTCACGCTACCCATGATCATGTCTTCCCTGAACACCCAACCCACGATGGCGATAAGGCATACGAATATTACTCTCTTTTCGCCGGGAGTGGTTTTGCCCAGCGCCTTTAATTCATCTGCAATGATAGACTCGCTGTTGCTCAGGTTGCCGCTCACTTTAAAATAACGGATAAGGTAATAAGCGAACACCGGCAGAAATACCACCAAAATAGGAAGCCCGATCTTCAGCCAGGTCATGAAAGTGATAGGAGGAGCGGCAGGAAAAAGTTTTTCGAGTATCCCGATCAGGATCAGGTTGGTAGGAGATCCTATGAGTGTACCCAACCCGCCGATGGTGGCCGAATATGCGATGCCCAGCATGAGCGCTGTTCCAAAAGTCCCTCTGCCTTCATGGCCTGTTTCTTCTTTGGCAATGATCGACAAAGCGATAGGGAACATCATTACCGCCGCGGTAACGTTGGCTATCCACATGGAAAGAAAGGCTGTGGCGATCATCATGCTGATGATGATCTTCCGGCGGCTGATACCAAAAAAAGTTATGATTACAAGTGCAATGCGTTTATGCAGGTTTTGGGTCTCAATTGCTTTAGCGATGAAAAATCCACCCAGCATCATCAGTACATAATTGTGCCCGTAATTGGCGGCGGTTTTATCCGCGGGAAGTACTTCCAATATAGGGTATAACACCAGGGGCAAAAAAGCTGTTGCAAATACAGGTACTGCTTCCGTCACCCACCAGATGCTCATCAGCATTACTACAGCAGCTACGCTCTTTGCCTGGAAGGTCATGCCAGCGGGCGTAGGTACCACCATAATAATAATGAAGACCAAAATGCCGGTCAGTAAGCCTATATATTTTTTTGACATAATAATTTATTCAGGTTGGAATAAAATGTATGATGTGAGATGTATGATGTATGACATCTTCAGGTTTGAAGTTTTCCAGTTTTTGGAAAGTCGTTCAAGCCTGAAAACATCATACATCTTACATCATAGATCATACATTAGTAAGCGTAAGTGCTGATCTCTTTAGATCCGTCGAACAAAGTTTTGGTGACTTTTACAGGCCTGTTCTTTGCATCAAATTCGTATGACATCGTGCTTGTTTTAGTAACGATGGGGTTTTCTCTCGGATCCCAGTAAGTAAGGGAGCTGACGATCTTTTTGCTGGCTTTACCAAACAGTTTTGCTAAAGGTTTGGTGTTGTTATCCACCATGTTGGTTTGCTGGATCTCGTTTACGTTATCGCCGGGAGAAAAAGAAAATTCTTTAATAGTGGTTGCTACTCCCGCGTCATTGTACTTAGTATGTTTTACCGTATTGCCATTCTGGATAACAGCCTGCATTTTCAAATGGTTCATACCATCCCAGAATTCGTTTATTTTAACAAGGTAACCGTTGGCATCATATTCATACGATGCATATTCAGTGCCTGCATCGTTCCAATACTCTTTTGAAACATAACCCTGGGCATTCAGGTCGTAGTTGGTAGGAGTGCCGTTTGAGATGATCTTCAACTTACCTGGGGTAGACCAGTCGTACATGATCGTTTTATCGAGCACACCATTCCATTCGTTAATGATCTGGCTTACTCTCTTATTGGCATCGTAGGTAAAGGTGTAGCTATCGGTACCATCTGTATAAACTACGCCTAAGGTTTTAACGGGAGATGCCTCCACTACGACTTCGCCGCCGCCGTTGTCATCTTTTTTACATGAACCCATGGTAGCCGCTAATAGCAGGCTCAGAACCGGAATTGCAAAGAACTTTTTCATAATCGATTTTTTGTGTTTTTAAATAAATTTTAATTTCCTCCTGATGTAATTATTAAACTAAGCCCTGCAACAAAAAGCAGGAACATAAGAAGCAACATTGTATTCACTTTGGGCGAAGCACCTTTAAATTCTTTCCAGATGAATACGCCCCAAAGCGCCGCCACCATGGTAGCGCCTTGACCTAAGCCATAAGATATTGCGGCACCGGCTTTACCGGCAGCAACAAAACTTAAAATAGTACCGAGGCCCCAGATCATTCCGCCGGCCATACCTACCAGGTGCGTACCGGCACTTCCTTTAAAATAATCCGCATATGATACCGGCGTACCCACAAAAGGCTTTTTCATGAGGATGGTATTGAACAGGAAATTGCTGGCCAATACGCCGATAGAAAAAATGAAGAAAGCGCTGTAAGGCGTAGCCATGCCAGGCGTAGGTGATTCAAAATTGTTGATATCCATGGCCGCGGCTACAAAACGGTAAAAGAACGACATCAATACACCGGCAACCAACGCCAGCCAGATGCCTTTTGAAGACGACTTCTTTTCACCCGATGACATTTTACCTGAAGCCATACCATTCAATATGATAGCTACCACAATGAGCGCTACGCCAATGAACAGCATCACCGGGTTGCCTTTGGGCGCGCTGATGTAATTAACGATCACCCCCAGCACCAATGCCACGCCTACGCCCAGCGGGAAGGCCACGGCCATGCCCGAAATGGAGATCGATGCGGATAAAAGGATATTGGAGGCGTTGAAAATAATACCCCCGATAATGGCACTTATGATCCCTGCAGAACTTACCTGCATCAGGTCTTCTGTAAAGCCACGGCCCTGTGTTCCATGATTACCGAGCGTAAGGCCCACCAGTAAAGAAAGCAGCACCATTCCTATTACGTAGTCCCAATAAAATAATTCAAAGCGCCAGGTCTTTGCGGCGAGCTTTTGCGTGTTTCCCCACGACCCCCAGCATAACATGGTGATGATGGTAAAAACGACAGCGATCGAATAACTGCTTACGATATACATAATTTAGTTTTTGGTTTTTAAGTTCTGGTTAATATTAGCGGTGTATCTTCTTTACGGTGAATTGAAATATTTCGGTCAGAAGCGGGGTCATGTACGCGGTGTTCACCTGCGTTTCTCCGACCCTGTATTCGTGGTATATTTCTTTACTTTTAAAAAGCATGTGCAGATCTCCATTCACATGACTATTCGCACTTTTATCAGTAGTGCTGAAAAAATACCAGGTACGTTCCAATGATTTCCTGGTGATGTCACTGGCGGATTTTTGAAATATGCCCATATCAAATGAAGCATCTATGGTAGCGCAGGACGTGAATTGTTCCGGTTTCAAGGCATATGAAAGTGCCTGTCCGCCATTGCCATATAACAACAGGGAGCGAAAACGAAACCCCGGCCTTGCCCTGTACTTTTCTTCCATTTCCTTCACGATCTTTTCCTGCAGGCTATCCTGGTTGGCGGGCAAAAAGACCATTAAAAAAGGAGCCAGCTGATTATTGGCCATTTGCGCATTGGCAAGCGTGGCTATTTCCCTGCGGCGTGTGTCGGGCATATCTCCCAGCACATACATCACCGGGTAGCGCCTGTTACCGGCATAATATTCCCGGGGAAAATAAATGTCGTATTCCTTTGCGCCGATCATAACTTTTTTAAGGAGGCCATTTGGCAACAGCGCAGTAGTGACAGGCTTAGGCTTGATATCTCCCCTGTAAGGTTTTTGTTGAAATTTATCGCTGATGAACCGGAGCCCGTTTGTAAGGGATTGGCGCCAGTAAGAAAATTCGTGGCCACCGTTTCGCACCCTGTATTCGTGCGGAATATTTTTTTGTGTAAGCAGCTGATGCAATACTTCATTGCTGTAAGCCAGTGTCTCCTCATCATCCCCATTGTCCATATAAATCGCCAGGTCTTTCCATGGTTGCATATCCTGAAGTTGAACCATTGGCAGCGGGCTGTTCTGCTGGTAGTAAGGCGTAATGCGGTCTTTGCCTTTTGCGCCTGGGGCACCAAATAACCGTCCCCACTGATCATCCCATCCGTTACTATCCTCTTCCATATATTGATTATCGGTGCGGATAGAAATACTCATCGGCACACAGGCGGAAAACAATTCGGGATGTTTTAAAGGCAATACCAATGCACCAAATCCTCCCATGGAATAGCCCACGGTTGCACGGCTTTTCTTATCGGCGATGGTCTTGTATACGCTATCGATATACGGGATCAATTCTTTCACAAACATATCCTGGTAAAGAAAAGTGCCGGCATAGTCATTTACATAATAGCTCCGGTATCCTTGCGGCATCACATAGATCATGGGCACGATCTCTTTATCTTTTACTGCCTTATCCGCAACCTGGCTTACCTCGCCGTATTCGAGCCAGGAAGATTCGTTGTCGCCGAGACCATGCAACATGTATACCACAGGGTAACGTTTATTGCCGGTATGATACCCTTCGGGCAGGCATACAGAATACTTCACTTCCTGCTTCAGTATTTTGCTGTACATACTCAGCCCCTCGAAAATACGCAGGCTCTGCGCTTCGCAATAAGCAAAGGAGGAGGCAATGAAGGCAAGCAAAAGAATTATTTTTTTCATGTTCGTGTTATCGCTTATTTAATTGGGTAGTGAGGTAACCGGTCGCTGCATCCAATCCGTTTACAAACGACTGAAACGATGGTGTACCCTGGCGTATGCGGTATTCATGCTCTATGGATTTTGCTTTGGCATCCACATAAAGCGAAAAATTGCCTTTGTACGAGATAGTATTATCCGTGGCATCTATATAATAATAAACACTCTGCTCCGCGGTGGCTGTTGCCGGGACGGTTGCATCAAAAAGAAAACACGCCGCTACCTGTTGTTTGCAATCCGGCATAAGCGCCCATGCATTGCTGCCACCGTTGCCACTGCCCGTTAATACACGTCCCTGCCTGCCTGGAACGGTACGGTAATTTGTTTTGATATGATCTATTATCTGCAACATCGCCGCGGCGCTGACAGCACCGGCATTGTTGGGGATTTCAACGATCACAGCCTGAGGTATCCTGCCGCTTTCCATCCTGTTGTTGAGCATAGAGATTGTCCTGATCGCCTGTTCACTTCTTGTAGCGCCTGGCGCATCGTTGATATAAAATATCACCGGGAATATATTGGTGGTAGAAGCATAGGTTGCCGGTGTAAAAATGCCCACTTGTATACCTGCAGCCGGAACAGTTTCGGGTTTGTATTTATCTGCTGCTATCAGTGTTCCAACGGCTACGGGATCCGGCTCAGCGGGGTATGCCGCACCCTCAAAATTTTTACTGATGTAACGCAATCCTTCGGGAATGGCTTTGTACCAGTAGTCGAAGCTGTGGCCGCCATTTCCTGAGCGGTATTCATGCTTGAAATTTTTATCCCTGAGCAGGTTGTGCAATGCCCCCGTGGTGATCGAAAGCGATTCTTCATCATCGCCGCACGCAAGCATCAGCTTCAGGTTGGCAAACCCGGAAAGATCGTTCTGATTGAAAAAATAAAAAGGGCTGTTCTGTTGAAAATAACCCGTGAGCCTTGCTGCGCCTGAAACGCCTGAGCCGCCAAAAATAGGCGCCCATTGTACATTGAAACTATTCTGTGTTTCGGCGATATATTGTGCATCCGTGCGGAAAGACATGCTGAGCGGAACACTCACGCTAAACACACCGGGATTTTTTGCAGGCAGTATAAGCGCCCCATACCCGCCCATCGAATACCCCATCACAGCACGCTGCGAAGCATCTTTCTTTGTGCGATAGATCCGGTCTATTTCAGGGACCAGTTCGTTGGTGAACATATCCATGTACTTGTATGTACCGTTGAAATTATTCAGGTAATAAGAATTATATCCATCGGGCATCACGTAGATCATTGGTTCCACACCGGCCGTATTATCCGCGAAATATTGAATATTGCCTGCCTTTGACCATGCGGTATAGGTATCGCCAAACCCATGAAGCAAATAAACTACGGGATAGGATTTGCCGGATGTTTTATAATCCTGCGGCAACAAAACCGTATACTTTACCGGCTGCCCGAAGACCTGGCTTTGTACCGACTCGCCTTCTACCAGGCGTACAAACGGAACAGTTACCGGTGGCATCAGGTCTTTGTCTTTTTTACAACCGGCCAGAAGGAACACAAAGGCTATTGCCGGTAAATAAAACATTATTTTTTGAAAGATATTTTTCATGTCAGCTTATGATTTAGGATTGAATTTCACAGGTGCTTTATCGGCATAGATCACGATCGATTTCATGTACAGGCTAAACTCCGGGTGTTTGTTTGCCCATACGATCTGTACATGATGTTTGCCTTGTTCCAATAAATATTTATGATAGATGTCGTATTTGCGGATGATGTAATCGTACGGCATGCGAATCTGTTCGGTCTTTTTACCATCCACATAAATATCCAGCAGGGCTACATAATCGCTTTTGGCTACACCGCAATTGCTCTTCACATTCCCCAGCACTACGATGCCGTTCCCGGTAAAATCGATCTCGATATTCTTATCGGTAAATTCCTGGCGCAGGTATCTTTCTTCGGTGGGGAACATGCCTTCAAAAGATTGCTCAAAACGCACTGTGGCGGGTTTTTGCAGTTTGATCTTCACGCTGTCCTTCTCTATTTTTCCACCGTTCTTTCCGATGAGTTCCAGCGCATGTTTGTAGGTAAGTCCATACACCTGGTTGAGAGAAATATCCATGTAAGGATATTTGAGGTCTTCCGCTTCTTCCAACGCCGGCTTCCAGTAAGCGGGGATATTGGAGTAGCCGATCATCACCCCTAAAATACCGGCGGCAGTAGCGGGGTTGCAATCAGAGTCCTGGCCACAACGGGTGGCGATATCCATCGTTTTGAAAAAATCTTTTTCGCCGTACAACAAACCGATGATGACATAGGTTGCATTCAGGCTGGCGTCTATATTAAATGAATTGTAAACGCCCTCCGGGCAACCTTTTTCGGAAGTGTGTTTTTTCTCCACTTCAAACCATGTTTTTTTCCAGTCGTCGGGATATTGTTTGTGCCATTTGATCACATCGGCGATCATTTTGTAAAAATTACTCTGCTCCGGAATTGTCTTCAACGCTTCATTGATCACAAAATCCATATCGTCCGAAGTGTATGCAAGCGTATACAAAGCGGATGTAAAAACACCGCCATACCAGCCATCCCCGTAATTCATGATGTGCCCGATGCGGTCGCAAAATTCAGTGGCGGTATTGGTCATGCCGGGCGCCATGATACCGGCAAAATCAGCTTCGATCTGAAAATCGATGTCATCCGCATGTGGATTGTTCTTCCAATGACCGGAGGCCGGCGGCATGATACCATTGAGGATATTGTAGCGCGCTGCCTGGTTAGCATGCCATAGCTTATAATCTTCGTTGGCAAATGCTACCGCAAATGAATCTGCAGGGGCATTCAATCCAAGCTTTTCTAAAATATTTACAAAAGTGAGATCGAGGTAAACGTCGTCGTAAAGGCCGGGATCAGCGGCAAATGTTTCTTTAATATAATGATCGTGCCACACCATGTTCTGGTATTCCTGGATAATCGTTCCTTTAAAACGGAATTCGGTAGGGCCGCCAAATGTAACGCCGATGGTCTGTCCGGCCCAGCCACCTCTTATCTTGTCTTTCAATACCTCTTTTGAAATGCTGATCTCCCGGCCATAAAAACCGGCTTCAGTTTTTTTGTCCTTGCAACCATTTACAAAAAACAGCAAAGCGATTACAGCGATATGGCAAATTATTTTTCTCATGTTTACTTGGCAGATTTTGGCAGGTTACTTTGCGGTTGTTTTTCTGAATACACGATCAGGTCGTTGATGCGGTATTCGTATCCAGGATCCGGGTTGGTCCATTTCAGCCTGATCGTATGTTTGCCTTCCGGCATCTGGTATTTCCAGGAAGGTTCGAGCTTGCGGGCGGTGTTCATCATGGGCAGTTTGATCGTACAATCCGGTTTTCCATCGATGTACACTTCCATTTTTGCTACATAGGTATCGCTGATCTCGGCAAGGCCCAATGGTTCGGAACCGTAAGTACGCTTTGCAATACGGTCGATGTAGTTGGTATCTATCTTCGAACGTTTTACCAGGTTACCATACAGCAGGTAACCGTTGCCGGTAAATTCCATCGTGATCTCGTCGGTAAATGACTTGTCGATCTTATTTCTTTCTATCGGGAAGGTGTTGACGAAGTTTTGTTCTACCGCCACCGCCACAGGCTTTTGCAGGGGAATGACCACGTCATTGCCAGCTGTTTTTCCTCCTGCCAGGTCTATCATACCCAGCGCATGCTTGAAGCTCCAGGCATAGCCTTTTTCCAGCGATACATCCGTTCCTTCAAAATCATCTTTTTCTATTTCCTGTAAAGGTTTGAGCCAGAATGCCGGAATGTTCTTGTAGCCCAGCATCACGCCGAGTACACCGCCTACGGTACCGGGGTTGCAATCTGCATCCTGTCCGCAGCGGGCGGCAATATCCACCGACCTGGTGAAATCTCCCTTGCCATACAAAAGGCCGATGGCCACGTATGCTGAATTTATTTTTGCGTCGATGTTAAAGCCAAGAAAAACTCCCTTCGGGCAACCGGCATCATTGTTCCATTTTTTCTGCGTTTCAAACCAGGTCTGTTTCCAGTCATCCGGATATTGTTTGTGCCAGCGGATCACATCTGCGATACAATCATGAAAAGTAGTTCCTGCCGGAATGGTCTTAATGGACTCTTCAACTATATAAACCGGGTCATTGGAAATGAAAGCCAGGGAGTATAAAGAGGAAACAAATACGCCGCCGTACCATCCATCGCCGCTGTTCATCACGTGCCCTACTTTATCGGCGATCTTCGTAGCCTGGTTCACCATGCCCGGGGCCATCAGCCCTATAAAATCCGCTTCTATCTGGAAGTCGATATCATCGGCATGCGGGTTATTTTTCCAGTTGCCCGAAGCGGGTGGCATGATGCCGTTGAGGATATTGTACCGGGATGCCTGGTTGGCATGTGCCAGGTGATAAGCCGTGTTGGACCAATGGCTGGCAATGGAATCGGAACTGGCGTTCAATCCATGCTTTTCAAATGCTGCCACAAAATTCAGGTCGGTATAGATATCATCAAACAGGCCGGGCTTTTTATCCCACCAGTATTTTACATAATGTTCATCCCAGGGAATTATATGCGATTCATTGACCATGGAGCCCTGGTATTTGAATTCAACAGGGGCGCCATACACCACACCGATGGTTTGCCCGGCCCATCCGCCTTTGATCTTATCCTGTAATGTTTCTTTCGAAAGCCTTACAGTATCGGCAGACAATACATCGGTATTGCCCGCGCCGGATTTACAACCGGGCAAAACAGCTGCGGAAAAAATTAAGGCAACCTGGAATATTACTACGGCGGTCAATTTCATACGTTTTTATTTACCTGATTTATACACGCTTAATTCGCTGATGGAGGTGAAGGCCGATACATTTTTTGTGTACTTGTTCCAATGATCCTGTACAGCGGCATCACCGATGATGCGGATAGCTTTTGTTTTTACCGCCGGAAAACTGAGGATGTATTCCACAAAATGCGGTTGAAAAAATACGATGTCTGTTTTAGGTAAAGCAGGATTGATATTCGTCTTTTCAACATTCACCCATTTACCTTCTTCGTTTTTATATTGAACATTCAATGACGTGAACCAGCCACCGAATTCTTCCATACCACCGGTATGAAACCCGATCATGTCGATCGATTGGGCGTCTTTCCATTCGTAGCCATAATAATCCACTTTCGGCAGCTTCGATTTTTCAGCTATGCTGTAAAAAACAGCGCCTTCGCCGTTGAATTTTCCGTCGCGTATCACGTCTACATTTTGTGCATACATGGTTTTTCCAAAAGTTGTCCAGCAGGAATCGAGTACCGCTTTATTAACCGTGGTTACGTTTGCAAGAACATGTATCGCATCAGCAGCAATGTTGCTGTTGCGTACCAATAGTTCGAAATCTTTTTTGATAGCTTTTTTACCATTACTGATCTGGATAGTGATCTTGTATTTACCTGCAGCCGTAGGCGTACCTGATAATTTCCCGTTGGTGAAAGACGTTCCGGGAGGAACTGCGCCATCCACAATTTTCCAGTCGTAATTTTTATTGGCATCGCTGTAAAAATTAAATTCTACCGGCTTGTTGATCTCCATGCGTGCGGCCGGGCCAACATAAAATTCCAGCGGCACATCAAAGGAAGCGCTTGTATTGATCGTAAGTTTTTCCGCGCCTGGTTTACCGGTCACTTTTCCACCTTTTGCTTCTACGAGCCGCAGGGTCATTTTCAACATACGGTCGATCATATCCTGGATGCTTGCATCCGGCAATTCAAAACGGGTAATGTTGATGTATTTATCGTTGAACGGTTTTTTCCATCCTTCAATAGGCAGGTAGAGATCGGCAGGCAATGCTTTGAAGCCGTTGATGATCCCCATGAGGCCCGCAACTGTTGCAGCCTGGTTATCCGCGTCAAAACCCATGGCGCAGGACAGATCCAATGTGCGTTGAAATTCGCCATTGCCATATAGCATGGCCAATATTCCACAGGCGCCATTGAGGTTCGCGTTCCAGATGGTTTTGGTAAGGTCGGGTTCGTTCACATAATATTTATCCGCCATTTCCTTCCATGCCAGCTTCCAGTCGTTGGGATATTTTTTATGCAGGGCGATCATGTCGCGGATCGTTTGCGCATATCTTCCGCCAGCAGGCAATTCTTTCAGCCCGATGTTGATGAGCGTAGGAATGTCTTTTTCAAAAAAAGCCGCAGCATACATAGCGCCATATACAATGGTAGGTTCGGTGCCCCAGCTATCACTGGTGATCCTTGCTGCCCAATCTGATTTTTGCGAAGCATACTTCACCATACCTGGTGCGGTATACGCCCATATTTCATTGATCAGCTGCGGATCTATCTGGTACCAATGCGGATTGATCTCCATGTCGCCGGTAAATGGCGGGGTATAGCCAAAATGCATCAGCCCCAGCGCTGCCCTGTTGGCAAGCCACACCCTGTCGCGGATATGATACATCCATGCTTCACGCATCTGTTCGTACGTTGGTTCAAAGCCGTACTTTTCCATGTTCAGGAGGTACATGTATTCCACATCGGTATCATCATCCGAAAAAGCACCATTGTAACTTTTCAGCTTATCCAGGTTTTTGGTATATCCATAGGGCCATTTTTCGGGGCCTGGTGCGTTTACATATTTATTTTCATGCGGCAGGCCGTAGATATTCCCGATCATCTGCCCTATCCATGCACCGGCGATCTTATCGCGTAATTCGGCGACACTTATCTGCTTCATTTTTTTTGCATCCGAAGATCTGGTTTGGCCTACGGAAATGCCTGCAATGGAAACAGCCAGCAGCAGCGTTAAAACATTTTTTATATACATAAACAGCTTATGGGTTTTGTTGAAGGTTTGGGTTAGCATTCAATACTACCTGTGGTATTGGAAATAGTTTTTTACTGGGTGCCGAAGTTGGTTTGTTCCACCAGGTATCTCCCCATACGCCAAATCGGATCTGATCCTGCCTGCGGCGGCCTTCCCAGGCAAACTCGCGGCCGAATTCATTCAGTAATTCGGTAGCGTTGATATCTCCCACCGTATAAGGTGCGAGACCGGCACGGGTCCTGATCTTTTGCAGATCGGGATTATTGATCATCTCACCGGTACGGCCAAGGCGCCACAATGCTTCCAGCTTGGTATATAATACATCGGCGTAGCGGAACAATACAAAATCGTTGCTCATCTCTGTGATGTAGTATTCCAGCTTAGGCTGGTATTCGTATTTGGCACCGCGGGCTCCTTCCCATCTTTTGCGTGACATGTAGTCTGCGATGGTAGGGGTGTAAATGAAAGGGACGGTTACACCATTTTCCACGAAAGAGATGGGATTGCCCTGCTTATCGTATTGCTGGCCGAAGAGGAAAGCTTTTTTGCGTACATCGTTCGCACTGTATTTGTCGAGGAAGCCGGGCTCTACCACAAACTCATCCCACATCTGGCCAACAAAATCGAACGTAGCCCTGCTGGCATCGTTCAATGTAAGCTGCTGCCAGTAAAAACGGTCCCTGGTGAAGATGGCATCCATCGGTATCACAAAAATGTTTTCCTTGGATACTTCATTCTGTACTTTGAAATTGGTAAAATAGTTGTCTTCAATTTTATAAGCATTCAATGCTATCACCTTATCACAGGCGATAACTGCTTCCGCCGCTTTGTTGGTTCCCAGCCATTCCTGTGAGTTGAGGTACATTTTGGCCAGCAGTGTATAAGCCATTCCCTGGGTTACCCTGCCGTAATATTCCGAAGTAGGCTCCGCCTGCAGTTTATCTACATTGCTGTTGATCTCATCGATGATGAAAGAGGCTATGAACTGGCGGTTCTTCTGTTCAGGAAGGTTCCTGTCGGTAAAGTCGGTAGAGAAAGGAACATTCGCCCAGTTGTCGATAGCGATGTAATAAAAGTAGGCACGCAGAATCTTGATCTCGGCCAGTATTTTGTCCTTACCTGCAAATTGTATGGTAGAAGCTTCTGTTTCATACAACACTTCGTTGCAGGCGCTGATGCCTTCAAATACGAACTGCCATGCGGAGGCATTGATCTTATTGCCGGCCTCTACCTGGTGCTTTTGCAGTTGGTTCCAGCGGCCATTATCCCACACCTGCCCATCATCGCGTGCAGGCGCAACCATTTCGTCCGAAGACAATTCGGTCAGCGACCAGATACTGAATTCTTCGGGATATTTTTGCAGTTTCGTATACGAACGCCCGGCGTTCATCAACACGTCCTTTTCTGATTGAAAGAACTTATCGATCGGGATGGAAGAGTATACTTCTTCATCCAGCTTGGTACACGACAAAGATGTTCCAACAACGATCAACAGTACGGGGAGCAGCCATTTTTTAAGTTTCATACTATGGTTGGTTTATAAAAGTTTTAAAATACTACACTCACGCCCAGCGTTACTGCAGTTGTTCTTGGATAATAGGTCAATGGTTCGATGCCAGGCTCAAGTCCACCCAGGTTTACTTCGGGATCCAATCCTTTGTAACCGGTGATCGTAAACACATTTTGTGCGGTGAGGGAAAACACCAGTGATGAAAAATATTTCACTTTTGATGGCACCTTGTAAGCCAGCGATACATTGTCTAATTTCACGAAAGTGGCATCTTCGATGTATTTTGAAGAGTAAGTGGTAGCGCCGATGAACTGCGGATTTTCTAACTGCGTGCGCACAATATTCTTGGTACCGATGGCCGCCCAGTTCTCATAATATAAACGGTAGGAATTCAGTACATCTCCGCCGATGTTGGAGCGGATAGCAAAACTCAGGTTCCAGTTCTTGTAAGAAAAATAGTTGCTCAGCCCCAGGCTGCAAAACGGATTGGCGTTTCCTATCTCTTCCCATTTATCAGCATTTACGCCACCGATCGGGTTTTCATTTTTAAAATTGTCGTAGCCGTTCTCATCTACTCCCAGCCATACCGGGCCATAGAATGTACCCAGGCTCTTGCCTTCCTGCAACTTCTGCGAAAACACCGGAACATTACCACCCAGCCATGCCACGTCATAGGATGTTTCCTGGAATTCTGCATTCGATATCTTTTTCAGCTTGTTCACATTTTTGCTGGCAGTAAATAATACATCCCACGAAAAATTCTTTTTCTTAAGGATGTTTGCATTCAGGCTCAGCTCGATACCCTGGTTGCTGATGTCGCCCACATTGGTAAACAATTCCGGGTAGAGGTAAGGAGGTACGGCTACATTATATGTATACAGCAGGTCGGTACTTGTTCTGGAATATACTTCCACCGAACCGCTTATTTTCCTGTTGAACAAAGAGTAATCGATACCGATGTTCATTTCCTGTTTCTTTTCCCAGCGCAGATCGGGGTTAGGATTGGAAACGGGCTGGTAACTGTTGATCCATTCGCCGTTGTAATAAAAGCGGCCTGCTCTTCCGAAGAGGATCTGCGATTTATAACTTCCAAAATCCTGGTTACCCGTTACGCCATAACCTGCACGCAATTTCAATTCATTCACCCAGTTCACATTCTTCATGAAGTTTTCCTTCTCCATTCTCCATCCAAGGCTCACAGACGGGAAGTTCCCCCATTTGTTGTTATTCCCGAATTTGGAAGACCCTTCGCGCCTCATGGAAATAGTGGCCAGGTATTTTTGATCGTAATTGTAGATGGCACGTGCAAAGAATGCGATCAGTTTGCTTTCTGCCCTGTACGAGCCCATCTCTGCAGTACCGGCCTGAAGGCCTCCCCCGGCACCAATATTATTCGGCCCGTAAATATCAGAATCAAAGCCTGAGTTGATCAGGTAGTTGTTGGAAAAGCCGGATTTTTGATACGAATAACCGGCTACCGCCTGTAAGTTGTGCAACCCACGGGAGATCTTGTAGTTACCATAACTTTCCCACTGGAGATTAAAGTTATCGCTGTTGTTAATCTCTGCTTCTCCGCCCCTGCCGATTATCTGAGGATAATATTTTGTTTTATAGGAAGTTTCTTTAGACATTCCCGCTTCATACGAAAGGAAGTTTGTCCAGCTAAGGCCTTTTATTATTTTCAGTGTACCGGTTACGTTCGGCGATATTACAAACGTTTTGCCCTCGCGTTGGCGTTCATTCATCATCGCTACAGGGTTGTAATAATCAATGGCCTGCAATTGGGAATATCCTCCTGCTTTGGTGTTTGTTGGATCGTACACCGCCTGTGTTGGATTTTGTATAAATGCCTGGTAAAACAGGTTGTAGTTGGCCGGCGTGTATTCGCTGGTACGCAGGATAAGGTTATAATCGAGCGACAACCGGTTGTCGAATACAGCCTGTTTGATATTTGTCTTAAGAAGATATTTCTTTACGCCGTTATCTTTCAGCAAACCGTCGGTCTTTTCATAATTGAAAGTGGTGCGGTGTGAAAAATAATCCGACCCACCCGAGATCGCCAGGTTGTAGTTTTGGCTAAGCGGGTTTTTACGGGTGATCTCCGAAAACCAGTCGGTTTTAGCGCCATACAAACTGCCGGCCCTTGAAGGCATATAGTTTTCGATCGCATACTTAAATTCGTCGGCGCTCAACGTTTCTACACTCTGAGGTGCTACCTGCACGGATAACTGGCTGTTAAACTCCAGCACCGTTTTGCCGGCTTTCGCACGTTTGGTAGTAATGATGACCACCCCATTGGTACCGCGGGTACCATAAATGGCTGCGGCGGCCCCATCTTTTAATACATCAAAAGAAACCACTTCATTGAAGTTGATATTGTTGAGGTCGCCACCGATCACCCCATCGATAATGATGAGCGGCCCCTGGCCGGAAGTGAGCGTATTGGTTCCCCTGAGGATAATTTTATATTTCGCCATAGGATCGGCGCCATCCGGCTTTGTGATGGAAAGCCCTGCTACTTTACCCTGTATCATACCAAGAGCATCGGTGTATACACCGCTATTGAAATCTTTGGTTTTGATAGTGGATACCGACCCGGTAATTTCTTTTTTGGTAGAAGTTCCATACCCGATCACGAGCGCTTCTTCCAAAAGCTTCTCCGATTTTCTTAGCGTGATGTTGAGTGTGCTGTTACTGCCTGTCACCACTTCCGCTTTTTCATACTCGGCGCTGGAAAACACCACCGTTACCCCTTCGGGAACCTGCAGTGTAAATTTTCCTTCACTATCACTGATTGTTCTGGCATTCGATCCCTTTGCCACGATGGCTACGTTGGGAATACCTGTCTTATCGGCAACATCGGTCACCGTTCCGGAAAACGTTTTATTCTGGGCTGATAAAGCCGTACCCGACAGGAGGAAAAACCCGATGATAAACATCTTGAAAATGCCAGGCTTCTTTGCTGGAATAAAGAAATTCATAAGCAATCGTTTTATTAAATGGTAATAAAAAATTATTCTTCAAGAGGGGACGGAGCATTCGTATTATGGCAACTATATTCAGAGGCGCAAGGCCTGGAAAAACGGTATCTGGCAAGCTGTTTACCCGATCAGGATAAACGATTGCGCAATTTGGCAAAACAATTAATTCTTCAATATTTTTACAGATCTCCTGTATATGATCGTTGGGTTCAACAGGATCTGTTCTGGCTTTTGTGCCGCCAGCAATTCTTTATTTCGTATCATGCCCAGCAGCATTTTGATACTCATCTGCGCAATTTCTGCATTCGGCTGGGCAATGCTGGTCAGCGGCGGATTTAAGAAATTAAGGTATTCCGCATTATCAAATGTAACCAGCGACATATCCTGTGGTACCGATAATCCTTCTTCCTCCAACGCTTTGAGCGAACCGAGTATGATGGTATTGCTCAATCCAAAAATAGCCGTGGGCCTTTGCGTTCTTTGCAACAGGCGTTTGGTTTCCAGGTAACCGTTTTCCTGCGAAAAATCATTGCCCACTACGCAGATCTCCTCTTCCAGGCCGGCATCCTTCATAGCATCCATATAACCTTTTACCCGTTGCAGATTGGGCATTACGTGCTCCAATCCCTGTATGCAGGCAATATGTTTATGATGAGCATCTATGAGGTATTTGGTTATTTCGTACGCGCCACTGTAGTTGTTGGTAGCCACAAATGAAAGGGGAGATGATTCGAAATACCGGTCAACGCAGATCACCGGAACCCCTTGCCCATAGAGGTCTTCAAGGTGTTCGGACTGCCGGCCGCAAGGCATTACCAGTAATCCGTCGATGCGGCGGTCGTTCAACAGGTTTACTACTTCTATCTCTGTATTTTCATCATCGCCACAGTCTGTAAGGATAACGGAATAGCCATTTTTCTTTAGTTCGTTGGTAATGATATTTGCTACGTTGGTAAAAAATGAGTTGGAGAGATCGGGCACTACCAGGCCAATGAGGTTACTTACTTGTTTGCGAAGGCTTACGGCTGTGCGGTTGGGCCGGTAGTTCAGTTTTTTCGCTACTTCCATCACGTGCTGCGCCGTTTCTTCACTGATGCGGTACTTTCTTGAGAAGCCATTAAGCACCCTCGAAACCGTAGTGTTGGAGACACTGGTTTCCCGGGAAATATCATTTATGGTGATAGAATTTCTCATTGACGTTTTAGCACAATCGTTTGTGCAAACATATGTATTTTTTTAAATCCCGCACATTTTTTGGAAAAAAATTTTTTAAAGTGGGTTTTAGGAGTTCAGATTTTAAGAATGAGGGGTATTAAGTAAACATTTAAAGTTCCTTTAAACTCTGGCTGGTAAGGCATTCATAAAACCACTCATAACAAATGTGCCTGAAAGTATTTCCGGGTGACGCAAATTTGTTGGTGAAAATAAAAACAAGACCATTTACCCCTAAAAAAAATTTATGAACTCTTTTTTAAAAACTATTGCTGCGGGCATAATTGTTTTTGCTGGCATCCACGCAAATGCACAAACCAAACTGGAGCCCGGCAAAAATTCATTCCAGGCAAAATGGATCACCAATGAGCAGTACGATATGAAATGGTATGCCGTAAAGGATACCATGAAAATAGAGCTCGCTACCATTGGCACCAACGTGGCGAAAGGAAAAAAAAATGTAACGATCGTTACCGAAGTTAGGATGAAAAGCAATCCTGCTCCGTGGATAGACTCTACCGTGGCCGATATCAGTACATTACAGCCGATCATGCATTCTTCTTACAACGCACAAAGGGATATGGGTTTCAGCTTTGGAAAAATCGTGACGGGCTTTTATAATGATAAAATAAAAAAGACGAATACGGTTGTAAGCGATACGATGACGGCCGCATATTTCGACAGTAATATCTATCCGAGCCTGGTACGCTGGTTGCCACTCAGCGAAGGTTACACCTGCAATATCCCCATCTACGATTATCGTCCCAACAAAAGCGGGCTGATCTATGCTTATGTGAAAAAAGTGGAAAGCGGGACATACACGGCCAAAAACGGCAAACATGATGTGTGGCTGGTAACGGTGCATGACGAGATCAGCAATGATGCTGACAGCTACAGCGTTTTTACCATCGATAAGGCCGACAGGAAATTGTGGCAGCAGGAGATTGTGATGACGGGAAGAAAGATGATGATCGTGAGGGAATAATGGTTTGTGATCAATTGCCCCGGGCTTAAGCCGGGGGCAATTGATCACAACGGCTTAGGCCCGGGGCAATTGATCACACTGTCATCCCGATCTCAATCCCTTTTATCTTCCTGTAAAGATCCGTCGCATAATTATCCGTCATACCGGAAACATAATCGAGCACACCCATCACTTTTTCGTAATTGCTTCCATCTTTATACCGGAATTGTTCGGGCAATAATTTGATCGCTTTATCCTGCGCCTTGCTGATAGAATCTTTGGATGCCAGCACCGGCGGAATGAAATGCGACAGCAATTCCGACATCACATTGTATCCTGCGTTTTCTATCTCCACCACCGAGCGGTGATTGTAAATATATTTTACTGATACATCCACGATCTCCGCGATGGCGGGGCATTCTTTTCCGATGCTGTCGAATATTGAAGTATGGTAATCTCCCGTGAGGATCGTTTCAAAATCGCGGGTATATAGGTCGATGGCTTTATTGATCAGCACGCTGATGGCTTTGGCTCGCAGGTAACTGATCTTTTCATTTTTATTTTCTATTTCTTTCAACCTACCGGTCAGCCTTTCTTCTGTATCGTTGCTGAGGCTGGCGATGAGCGCTACCAGCAATTGCTGGCACTGCCCGCTTTCGATGATGGACAAACGATGGGCATCTTCCAGGTCGATGATGTGATAACATATATCGTCGGCGGCTTCTACCAGCCATACAAAAGGATGGCGTTTGTAGATCACCTGCACTTCGCCTTCTTTGATCATCGAAGTGTTTGCCGCCATTTCTGCAAACACATTTTTCTCCGATTGAAAAAAGCCGAATTTTTTTCGGTGGATGATCTTTTTATTCTTTGCGGATGACTGGCAGGGATATTTGGCTATCGCCGATAAGGTGGAACTGGTGAGGTTGAAACTACCGCCCGATTTACCATTCTGTTGTTGCGTAAGCACACGGATGGCATTGGCATTCCCTTCAAAATTGATGAAGTCTTTCCACTCGTCTTCCGAAAATTTTTCCATCAGCTCTTGTTGGTGACTGATGAAATAACTGGCGATTGCATCTTCGCCGGAATGGCCGAAGGCAGGGTTGCCGATATCATGACAAAGGCATGCCGCGGCGATCACGCTATCCAGGCTGTATTTGTAAAACTCTTTACTTTCTTCGGTAAGTTGGTCAACAAATTTTTCCGCGATAAAACTTCCTGCCCGCGAACCCAGCGAACGCCCTACCGATGCCACTTCCAGCGAATGTGTAAGCCTGTTGTGTACAAACACGCTGCCTGGCAGGGGAAACACCTGTGTCTTATTCTGCAGCCTGCGGAAGGGGGAAGAAAATATGATGCGGTCGAAATCGCGTTGAAATTCGGTGCGCTGATCGGATTTATGAGAGCCGTTGTAATTGGTTCGGGTAGCCGAGTAGAGTTTGTTGAGATCCATGCGGCAAAATTACCCGGATAATATTTAGCAGCCAACCCTGGAGGGGTTGAATTTGTGTTCGCTATGGATCGCAACCTATAACGAATGAAGATTCGATCCTTTCAGAATCAGCGTAGCAGGTTTATCGTTCCTTTCATATCAATCACGCCACAGTCTGAAATGCCTTTGATATAATAAGCATATGCTCCTGAAGGTTGTTCCTGTCCTTTGTAGCGGCCATCCCAGCAGTCGTTTACATGTGTGGCGGAAAATACTTTTTCACCCCAGCGGTTATAGATCACAAATTGTAAACTTCGGAATGTACCTGGGTATCTTATACCATAACAATCATTTCTGCCATTTCTATCGGGGGTAAAAGCCGAAGGCATGAAAAGTCTGCCGTTTCCGGTAGCAGATACCTTTACGGTAATATCCGCTTTTCCTACGCAGCCCGCCGCATCGATTCCTGTTACGGTGTAAGTGGTGGTGGTGGATGGAGACGCTACGGGATTGGAGATGGCAGGGTTGCTGACCCCGGTTGTTGGTAACCAGGTATAACTTTGTGCACCGGAGGCTTCCAATTGCGTTGACCCGCTGCTACAGGTGATCTCATTAGACGATGTAGCCCGAACCACAATTGGTGCAGCGGCAGAAATGAAAACACTGTCAGTGGCAGCACAGTTAAATCCATCTGTCACCATTACCCAGTAAAGTCCCGGCGCAGTGACGGTTAATTGTGGATCCAGTGAGCCATTGTTCCACCGGTAGGAATTAAATGTGCCTGGTGATAAGGTAAGTTTTGCCTGGCAGAGTTTTTTATCGGGCCCCAACGCAGGCAGGGGTTTGTTGCGCACCGCCAGAGTAAGTATGCGTATACTGTCGCAGCCCTGCGATGAGGTCAGTGTATCTGTATATACTCCGGCATTAGCATAGGTTTGATAGGTTTGTCCTTCACAAATAATTGCTGAAACATTCGTACGCAATCTTTGTATGGTGAGCGACAACTGTATAATGCTATCGCACCCTCCGGAAAGCGGAATAGCCTGGTAATACACACCTGAACTATCATAAACCTTTCCATTGAGCGTGTAACTTCCGCAACTGACAGCAGACAACGATGTGATAGCATTTTTGCACTGGGTCATCTTATGCAGAAACGGATCGAAATATCCCGAGCTTGTTTTAAGGAATGTGCCTGTGCCGGGATCAAAATCCGCGGTTCCTGCATACACATTCTGTGTATATACATTTTTAAAAATATCCGTTTTGATACCGCCACCCACAGCCTCGCCGGTTCCGTTTGCCGGGGAGAGCCCCTTTGCCCAAATTATTTCCCCTGAATTGGATAGCCTCGTGATATAAATAAAACCCGACGGGATGGTGTAAACACCCGGGCCGGGATCAAAGTCAACATAACTGGCATACCTGTAATGGCCAGAGAGGTAGATATCGCCCCCGTTATCTAACGTCATAGCATTGGTAGTCATAGTATTATTTGCCTCAAAAGTTTTAGCAAATATAAAATTCCCATCAGGGCTTAATTTTGAAATAAAAACATGATCCTGGCTGGTTTGAGTCGATAAGGTATAGGTCCCTGCTCCCGGATCAAAATCTGTAGCATCTGTAAAATTCCCGGAGGTAATTACATTTCCACTATTGTCAATTTCCATAGAAACAATATCCGATTTAACTGAACTTGTAAATTGCCTGGCCCAGATAAAATCTCCCGAGCCGGAAAGCTTCACGATAAAGGCATTACGGCCCAGCAAACCTGTAGGCGTCATTGTAAACGCTGCCGTACCGGGATCAAAGTCAACAGTTGATTGAAAATATCCGGCTACATATGCCTGCCCCTGTTTGTTGGCACGCACCGTTAAAGGTGTGGATTCGTTGGTATTGGAACCGTTGAACTGGCGCATCCAGACAAAATCTCCGCCTGCGGTAAGTTTCAATAACCATATGTTTCCGAATCCTCCATTGGGCGGCACGCCGATAAACACACCCGGGCCCGGGTCAAAATCGGCGGCTGTATGGAAAGTGCCTGTAATTAAAACGTCGTTGTTCGGGTCGGTCGTTATTGAAAGAGCATACCTGGTTGCAAGTTGTTTTGCCCAGATAAAATTACCATTGCGATCAAGTTTCAAAATAAAGCTTCTGCCGTTGACGCTTTCCATATTATATACAGCCGGGCCGGGGTCAAAATCGATTTTTTCGCCAAACTCCCCGATGACATAAACATTGCCGTCTTTGTCAAGTGTTATATTGTTTAGATCTACAGCATCAATGAGCCCCTCACCTCCTAACTTTTTTGCCCAAACAAATTGTCCTGCACTATCGATGGCGGATATGTAACCATTAACAACATCTGGTTCGGGAGTATTTACAGAAAGATTATATACACCCGGGCCGGGATCAAAATCAACAGTATTTTGAAAAATGCCCGCCGTGATGATCGTTTTATCAGCATCAATTGCAATAGAAAAACCAAGTTCCAGCTGAGGTCCTTCAATTGTACGCACCCATTTGAATACCGGATCCTGGGCAAAACTCCCGGTGATGATGAAGAAAAAAATTATTCCCAGAAAAAATTTAGGATACATAAGCTGCAAGAGTTCCGATAGGTTACGATTAAAGGCTTTTTAATCGATAAATATAGAACATTCTGCACAATCGGAAAGCATTGTAAAGTGAAAGGCCAACCCCAATGGGATCGGAAGTTTACCACTCCAGTAACTTCACCCCTTCCAGCTTGCCCGTTCCACCAACCGATCCCCTTCCGCTGATGAGCCCTATCTTTCCTTCTACGCCCGCTTCGAGTGTGGTATCCCATACATCTTTTCCAGCAATATTACCTCCTGCTTCCAGGCCTTCGTCCAATACATTGTGACCGATGCCTAGTTTTCCTTCCACACTTACTATCACGTCTTTTACACCACCGAGATCAAATTCAAACTCGATAGCCGCACCTAATTTTGCTTCTGCTTTTACCGGGCCTTTGCTGAACCCGTCGCCTTTTTCAACCGCGATCTTCAGCGTGCTTTCTACATATTCATCGCCTTCGGCCCGTTCAAAATTTTCGTAGCGGGTGTATTCGATCACTTTCAGGTTGAGCTTCGATATCAGTTTGGTACAGGTGGTTACAAAACTCCACACCACCAGGTTAGTAGTATCCCTGATCTTGCAGGCCACATCATCAAAGTCGGCCAGTTTGCCAGGCTTGCCTTTTTGCTCTTCCACACAATCTGAAAATGCGCCGGCATAATCCATCTCCAGCGGCTGCAGCTCCCTGTTTTTCCGAAGCCAGTCTATCTTGTAGGCGATGATGATCATGTTGAACATCACATCATCTGTAGAAGTATACCGGGCGTAATAGGCCAGGTCGTTGTACATATGGCGGAAAAGTTCCAGCTCCTGTACATCAAATGCTTTCCTGCGTTCGTTCAGCTTTTTAATCCGCCTGTTTATAGCGGCGAGCTGTTCGGAGCAAGGCGCTTCGGGTGGGGCATTCAGGTTGTTTTTACGGATATCGGCCAGGTCGTTCTGCATTTTTTGAAATTCGTCCATCAGTTTTTTGATCTTGATCTCGTGATACCTCCTTCGCTCCTCCATCGCCAGCCCGGCTTTTTTAGCAAATACAGGCACATTCAAGGTCGGGATGGCGCCACCATTCATGGCCGCCATCCCCTGTCCCATTAGTTTATCCAGGGAGCTGGCATATTTTTCATTGAGTTCTTTTACCTGCTTTTGCAGGTGTTCTATCTGTGCATCGCAATCGGCATTAAATTGTTTCCAGTAAGGCAATACGGCATTGATCTCGCTCACGCTCAGCGGGTATTCGGGGCGTTCTGTTTTTTCGAGCCCCAGCGGGTCAGCAGGCGGACTAAAAGGCAGCCGCACGTCTTTCAACTGTGGCTTATACCCCAGCTGCTTCAGCTTGCTTTCTTTCTGGTCGGTGAAAGAATGGCGGATCGATTTTTTTACATTTTCCACTGCACCGGCTTTATCGCCTTTACTTTCTTTTATCAATCCTTTGGTAAGGTTGGCCTGTGCATGAAAAGGATAAAGCGCGATGGCGCTGTCGAGGTATTTATCGGCTTTCGCGATATCGCCCAGGCCAAACCATGCCTGCCCCAGGTTGTTGAGTAGTGTGCTGTTCTTTGGAAATTTTGCATTGAGGTTATTCAGCACCGGGATGGCCAGGTGTTGCCCGCCCTGCATCGAAAGCATCGACGCATAATTGCTGAGGTTGTCTGTCTGTTTCACATCTTCCACGCATACTTTGCCCAGCAGGTACAGCGCCAGTTGGGGCTTTCCGCCTATCCAAAAACCCATGGCGATGTTGCCCGCCTGCGATGAATTTTTACTGTTGGCTTTGATGTATTCGTATACCTTATCGCCCATCTGTATCAGTTCAGGTTTCACCGTGCCCATGAATTTTTTGTGGATGGCGGCGATATAGGTCGCCATCCTCGAATCGGGTACGTTGGGCGCTATCATAGCGATGCGTTTCGCATCCTTTCCTGGTACTATGCGGTTTTCATTGTCGAACGCTTTTGCCAGTTGCTTGTCGGAAACTCCGTCCAGCACCTTCGCCGATTTTTTTACGTTCGGCACTTTCATCCCCATACTATCCATCATCTTTTTGTCTTCAGGATCCATATCCTTCATCATCTCATCCATCATCTTCTGCGCATCGTCGAGCATTTTGTTCATCTCCTTTTTGGTAGGCGCTTTTTCTTTAGGCTTTTGCTGCGCAATGGTGTTGGCTGCACAAAATGACAAAAGGAATAAGGCGAGTAAATGTTTCATTGATGTTGATTTTGTTTTTGTTCCTTGTTGGTTTAGAATGTTTAGGAAGTTTAGGAAGTTTAGGAAGTTTAGAAGCGTCCCAAAATGCGAGCTATCTAAACTTCCTAAACATTCTAAACTCTCTCAACCCTCTCAACCCTCTCAACCCTCTCAACCCCCTAAACTGTCCTATGCTTCTTTCAGGTTTTCCGATTCCTGTTGGGCTACTTCTTCACCAATATATTACTGATGTAATAACTATTCTTTTCATTCACATAAAAATTCAGCGACTTCATATTCATCTCATCAGCGAAGGCAGTACCGCAGTCGTATACTTTATTGTTGTTGCAAAGGATCACTGCTGTATTGCCCCTCCTGCGGAGCGTCATCGTCACTTTGTTGATGGGTTTGCTACCAGTAAAATCGGGGAGCGAATAATAATTTCCGATCTTACAATCCGCTGATGGCAGCGTGATCATCACCCAGCCCTGTGCATCCTTGCGGTTCATGTCGCCCGGCGATACGTCAAGCACCAGGTTCTTATCGCCTTTTGACGATCCGAATCTCATCTCGGCCCTGATGCCCGGTGTGCCCCAGGGCACATCGCCTTTTTGAACCATCACATCAAAGCTGAGATCAAAATCGCCGCTGACGGGATTGAACTGTTTGGGCGCCGCATTTTTCTGCAGTTTCAGCCACTTGCCACCAATGCCGGCCACTTCCTTAACGCCTATCCTTTCGCCCGACTGGTTGCGCTCATTTGTCCAGGCAGAGGGAGCAGCATCGATGGCCACCCCGGAAAAATCTTCAAAGAACAGCACTGATCTGTCTGCCGAATATTTCTTCGCTGTCTCGGATAAAACCGCTGGCGCCTGGTTGTTATTTTTTTCCTCCGGGCTTACATATGCATTAGGTTGATAGGCAGTTATCACTTTATCTTTTCCAAAATAATAATCGTATACATAATCGTAATTGAAGCTGTTGATGAAGTTGTCCATCAGTTCAATGTTGCCTGCGTCGGCTGCATTTACCATGGCTTCCATACGGAACACGATCCATTGCGGCCCGCTGGTGGCGCAGGCTTCCTTCACGCCTTTTTTGAGGCGCAGCAGGGCATAGTTGGAAGATCCGTAATCCCTTTCCTTGCTTTCGGCTTCGGTTTTGAGCCAGGTGATGGGTTTGCCCGCGTCGATATTGGCGAGGTCTATCATATCCACATTTTCATGGAGGCCGCGGAAGTAGGCAAATTTATCGTGGTAGTCTTTAAATTGTTTTTTGAGTTCCTGCAGGCCTGCTTTGGCCTTCTCCAGGAGGTTGGGCAGCTGGCTTCCCCCGTTTTTGGTAAGGGTGTACATCGTGGGCAGCCTGCTTTCGAGGCGGGTAAGGAATTCGCCGATGGTCACCTGCTCAAAAGGCAGTGGCTGCCTGTCTTTCGTCATCACTATCACATAAAAAGCACCCCTGCCCGAGAGCGCCTGCCCGGGTACAAAATAGTGATCGTATTTTTTCAGCGCGGGGCTGTTGGTGAAATTCCGGTACCCGGCAAGCTCTTCATTGTGTGGCCTGTCGAATTCCCCTTTCATGCCTTTGGCATACCGGGGTATGGTGCAGTAATAGTCGTCTTCACCTGAAAGTGAAACGATCTGCCGCGTGAAAAGCTCCACATTATTGGCCATCATATTCAAGGTCATGTACGACATGTTCCCATTCATGGGGGCAAACTTTTTGGTGCTGGTCTTTACCAGGTTGTGGTGAAACCTTACATAGCCGCCGTACGTATTGGGCAGGGCCTTGCGGTTGTCTTTTTCGGCTTCGCCATATCCGTAGGAACTATTCGTTTTGGGCAAGGCCGGCTCCGGTGCCAGCACCGATAACTTTGGCTCGCCCAGCAAACCCTTACAGGTGTAACTCTGTTGTATCCATGTGATGAACTTTTGGGTGCAATCCGTTTGCTTTGCCGGGTAGCTCCAGCCGTATTGCGCAAAGGGTTTGGCGGGCTCTTTAAAGGTGAGCGTGTTCATCCAGCCAACTTGTACGTTCTCTACATCTTTGCGGTCGTACCAGCCGCGGTCGTTGGTGGGTTGCGCCATGGAGGTAAACGTTGTCATGCAGATGGCCAGTAGTGTGCAGATTGATTTCATTGGAATGATCTTTAGATGCGTTGATGGAGTAAAAGTAATATTGAAGCGCTGTTGGATATATACCACAAAAGCAGGATTTTGTCAACCACGAAGACGCAAAGGCACGAAGGTTTCTGATGCCGTTGGTTTGGGGACCAGACGGCGGCGGCAGGTTCCTTTGTGTGCCTTCGTGCCTTAACGCCTTCGTGGTTTTAAAATACCGTCTCAAGGGTATGGCGCAATTTCGCCCGGCTGAGTACTTTTACTGCATTACCAACCAGCAGTAAACCCTGCGCTGAACCTAAAAAAACTACTGTTATGAAGAAGCTCCTCTTTATCTTGTCTTTCACCGTATTTGCCCACGCCGCTTTTGCGCAGCTCACCATCACTACCAACTTCCGTCAGGATGGTGTGTGGGATAAAACAAATGAAAAATGGGAAGTACTCAGCACCGATAAAGGCGCTACCAGGTTTGAATTCGACAAAAAACTGTCGATGTTTGAGCACACTACTCCTACCATTTCATCGCACTACGATATACTCGAATATAAATATGACGAAGATGCCAACTCCTATACCATGAAGGTAAAAAGCGATGCGGGCAACGAGTATGAAATGATCATCGATGGAAAAAACAATTGTGTGGCTTTCTTTTACTGGAAGAAGGATCAGTATATTTTGGTGCGCCACACGATCAATGAAACGTGGATACGGGAATAGTTTTTTGCCTCCGCGATTCCCCTGAACAGGTGGAAAGAGGTTTGCCGGGAAGAATAAAAAAACTGTTGCTTTGGCGGAATGCCGCCACCTGGTTCCCGGACCAATGACAAATAACCGTGAAATAGCTTGGGTAAACTATTTCCTTAATCCGCTAAAGCCCCCAGCCCCGGGTGTTGGTTCGACTTCCGGTAAGCTATTATCCTTTTGTAAGAAAAAGTAAGTATCGCGGCTGAAAGAAATAAAATGATCAGTTGCATGATGATTGATTTTAGTGGTGGCGGATATCGAAATATCCTTTTAGTTTGACCACACAAAAATACTTCGGGTGAATAAAAAGGCGGCGTCATTTACCGGTTGGAAGGGGCGTTCACCGACGAAAACACGCTTTACCACAAAAGCACGAAGATGTACGGCTTAATAGCGATCGATGTTGTTGATGAAAATACGGGTAACGGTACCTTAGTGCATCTTTGTTTTCTTCGTGCCTTTGTGGCTTCGTGGCTTTGCCGCCTCCGGCTGATCCCCGGACCTACTGCGATGAGCACTCGATCCCCTAGACTTTGTGCCCCTTCATGTTCTTTGAGACTTTGTGGTTAATTTTGAAAAAAATCACCACCCCTCCATCTCGCATGAAACTATATCTCTTGTTGTTTTTACTGTTCGCCATCGGTTGTCGCCAACCCATGTCTCCCCAGGATTGCAGCATGCTCCGCAATGGTATGTATAGCTACACCGTAGAGTCTACCGGCGAAAAGGTGCAGGTGGTGCGTAAAGATAATATTCAGCTGGAGACCAACCCTTCCGGAGGGTATTATCACAAATACCAGATCGACTGGATAGATGAATGCGAATACACACTCACCCTGCTGGAAACCGACAAGCCCCTCACCACCCTTGCAGACTCAATGATGACCAAAGCGGTGTTTGATGTAAAAGTGACGGAAGTACAACAGGATTATTTTCTTTATTCGATGACGGTGGATGGCCTCGATAATCATTACGCAGATACCATCTGGAGAAAGAAGGAACACCGGAGACCGGTAAAAAATGCCGCCGACCAACTGCGATAAGATCTTTTTCGCCGGGAAGAAAAGAAGACCGGAAAGCAGAAACCTTACAGCCAGTTTCACTATAAAATTGATATTACCAGTTTTTATAAGGATGCGTGGTAAGGTTAGCATTGTAATATTTTTCTTCGTCCGTTACCTCACTGGCTATCCAGGTTGGTAGTGCAAATTCCTCCTGCTCACTTTCCAGTTCAATTTCGGCAACGACCAACCCGGCATTGTCGCCTAAAAATTCATCTACTTCCCAGGTATGCGCCCCTTCTTTTATCCTGTACCGGATCTTCGCCAGTTCTGCTATCGCAAAATTATCGAGTAGTTCTGCAGCTTCCTGCTGTGGTATCTCGTATTCGTATTCGGGGCGGCTGATGCCGGTGGTAAGCCCTTTGATAGTAAGAAAAGCGGTAGAAGGGGTGATGCGAACTCGAATGGTTTTGGCGGCGTCGGTGAGTAAATAACCCTGGCGGAATAATTCGCCGGCTGGTTTTTCCAGCTGCTGCCATTGCGGGTGGTGAACCAGGTATTTCCGTTCTATTTCCAGTGCCATTTTGTAAATATTTAAGCGAAGTAAATCAATATTCTATTAACTGCGGCGATGCATACGTGGAGGGGCAAGCCCTGCAAACATGCTCAGCACGGCGGCGATGATCAATGCTATTAATAAATAAAAAATGGCTTCCACATATTTTTGATCTGCGGGATCTGCAGCAGTGAACAGGTAAACAGTCTCGGAAGTTACCGGGTGAAAAGCGCGACGGGTTTCAGCAATGCTGGTAGATACTTTTCCGACAAAAAGTTGGGCGGCAATGTAGGTTTGATATTTCGAAAGATTGAAGAAAAGTACTATCCCGCAAAACAGGTTCACTATCCGCAAGACCCATAGGGCTCTCAGTCTTCGGCCATTAAGCCATTGCGGGCGTTGGCGGGAATACACTACAAGACAAGGTAAAATGATCATAAAAACCAACAACGCAGGTTTGTGCGAAATAAGGAGCCAGGTGCCGTACAGCACTGCAATGGTAAGCAATAGCAGGAATGTGGTTTTACGCAGCATGGTATGCTGTAAATGTAGGAAGAAAAGGCTGAGCCGCCTCAATTCCGCATCTACATTTCAGCATGCCCAGCTCCTGTGGAGAGCCCTTTGTTCAATTGCCTTTTACAGTCGTTTAAAAATCAGCTATAGTATAATTCGGCTTTTATTTTTTTAACTCCAGCACCCACATCTGCATAGAGGGTATTATTTTCTTTTCAGTAAAAGAAAAAGTTTCTTCATTGACAACATTTGTCGCTTTTGAAAAACCTGCCGTACGCTCCACATATTTTCCAAAATCGATCACCTGTTCCTGCTTGTCGGTATTCATGATGCACATCACGGTTTGTTTTTCATCATACCGGAAATATACGTATAGCCCGCCGACCGGCACGTATTGCATCATTTTACCCGTTTTTATAGCAGAAGAATTTTTCCGGAACGTGCCTAATTTTTTTACCAGGGCCTGCACTTCTTTTTCTGCCGTGGTCAATCCTTCGCCGGTAAAGGCATTCTTCTTATCACCGGGCCATCCGCCCGGAAAATCCGCTCGTACCAATCCGTCGGGATTTGTAAAACCCGTGAGCAATACTTCCGAACCATAATACAACTGAGGAATTCCCCGGCAGGTGAGCAGCCATTGAAAACCCATCTTCTGCTTTTCTACGTCTTCGCCTACGATGGAGAAAAAGCGGGGCTCGTCGTGGTTATCCAGCAGCAATACATTACGCATCGGATCCTTGTTCATAAAATCGGTGCTAAGTGTATTGTATAATTTATTCACGCCATCCGTCCACCCGATGGGTTGTGTAAGCGCCGGGATGATGCCATAATAAAGGCATTGAAAATCGACCGACCCCTGCAGGTTGCTTTTGAAAGGGATATCAAAAATATTCGCGTTAAAATAAGCCTGGTTGGGGGAGCCGAACACCCTTGTTTCGCCAAATAAAGTAATGGCGGGGTATTCTTCCATGATGGCCTTGTTGCAGCGGTTGGCAAAATCAAGGTCGCTGTACGTATACGTGTCTATCCGTATGCCGTCGATGCCAAACTCCTGGATGTACCAGATCATATTCTGGATCATGAAGTTGGCCATGAACGGGTTTTGCTGGTTGATATCCGGCATCCCATTGTCGAACCAGCCGTCGCTCATTCTTTTTTTGTCGGACGGTGCGGCGTACGGGTCAAATAATGTCTGCTCCCGATAAGTGGTTTGGGTAAACGACGGCCAGCGGTGCATCCAGTCTTTTGCCGGTGGGTCCAGCTCCAGGAAATGCTGCAGGCCCACGTGATTGTACACGGCATCCATGATCAGTTTGAACCCGTTCTGATGCAGGGTATCGCTCAGTGCTTTATATTTTGCGGCGCCGCCAAAGCGTGGATCGATGGTATAATGATCGGTGATGGCGTAGCCGTGCTCTGTGCGGTCGGGACGGTCGTTGATCATCACGGGCAACAACCACAGCGCCGTTACGCCGAGGCTTTTAAAATAATCGAGGTGATTGGCAATGCCCTGCAGGTCGCCTCCGTGGCGCAGGTACATCGAATCGCGGTTGAGCGACTGGTCACGCATGCCGGGGATGCGGTCGTTGGAAGGATCGCCATTGCTGAACCGGTCGGTGATGAGCAGGTCGATGAAATCGGCGGAAGTAACGCCTTGTGCATATCCGGTGCCTTTACCGGGCCGTTGTTTTTTCAGTTCCCACCGGATGGTTTGTTTTGTATGGTTACCTGTTAAAACAATATCCACCATGCCGGGTTTGGCGGAGGCATCGATGACCATATCGAGGGCGATATATTTTGGGTTTTCAAACCGGTGCACCTTGTTGATGTGTACGCCCGGGAAAGATACTACAGGCTTTACATCAGCAGCCATCGCTGCATCGCTGTGCACGAGCAATTGCACTTTATTCATTTTCATACCCGTCCACCAGTTAGTGGGATAAACGTTGAAGGACTGGGCATGCGCAATAAAAACGCAACCGAGGAATAATACACTTAGCAACAGCTTGATCTTTTTCATGATGGCATTTATCTATGATGAGATGGGAAAGATAATATGCGGGTTCCTGTTTCAAAACATTGTTATACGAACAACAGCTTTTGCATGACATACGACAGTTGGAGGACAAGCGTATGGTGTATATTTATGCATTACAAGGGAGGATCACGTTTGAGGTGGTCACCAATGATCATACATTAATTTTGAATAAAATGACGGCCGTCTTCCAGGAAAGTAAACCCCGCAAGCTGATCATCTACGTTTTGTATTGGCTGGGATACCTGTTGTTCTTCAGCTTCATACAAGGCTTTGCCGAAAAGGATTTTTTAAGGGTATTCTGCAATGAGCTGGCAGGGCTTATTCCTAAAATAATTTTTGTGGCCGTTGTGGTAGAATGGCTGATGCCTGCCTGGCTGCGCCGATCAGACAGGGACAAGCCCCTTTTCAAAAAAAGAAAGATCCTTTTCGTTATTATTTACCTGCTGCTCCTTTTGTTGCTGGCGTTCGTACAGCGATTGATCGATAATTATATCATACTCCAATATTTTCTTACTGACTGGATAAAAGAACCTTTGCTGAGTGCGCCGCCTTTTTTGTATAATGCCATCAAGCTGCAATTTCTTGTAACCATTCCTTTTGCCGCGAAACTTTTTTATTATTTCAACAGGGAGCAAAACAAGGTCATGATTATACGCTCAGAGAAAATACAGGCCGAGCTTCAATCGCTGCGCAACCAGTTTCATCCGCACTTCCTGTTCAATGTGCTCAACAACCTGTACGGAAAGATCCTCGACAAATCGGACGATGCTGCCGATATGGTCGTGCATATTTCGGCGCTGCTGCGGTATACGGTGTATGATATCAACGACAAGACCGTTGCCCTCGAAAAAGAGATCCATTACCTCGATAATTACATTGCGCTGCAGCAGGCCCGTTTTCCCGAAAGGCTGCAACTAAGCTACTCGGTAACGGGCGATACAAAAGATAAATTCATCGAGCCTTTTCTGCTGTTGCCTTTTATAGAAAACAGCTTTAAATATTGCATGACAGATAGCGCCGGTGAAGGATGGATCACGATCTTTATTTCCATTTCCGAAACGCAACTGGTGATGAAGCTGGAGAACAGCCTTCCGCAGGGCGGAACAAAAAAAACAACGATGGAGGCCGATCAGCACCACAAAGGCGTTGGGCTTACGAATGTAAAAAAAAGGCTCGGGCTTTTATATCCCGATGAGCATGTATTAAAAATAACCGAAGGAGAAGAAAGTTTTTTTGTGTTGCTAAAAGTAAAACTGCATGACAAAGCCTGATGAAATAAACTGCATCATCATAGAAGATGAGCCGGCCGCTTGCCGGATACTGGAAGCACATATAGCCAGAATACCCTTCCTGCGCTTAACAGGCACCTTCATAAGTATAGAAAAAGCCTTACCAGCCATTCAAGCAACACCACCCGCACTTATTTTTTTAGATATCAACCTGCCGGGCATCTCCGGAATTGAGTTTGTGCAATCATCGGGCACCGGCACCGGCATCATCTTTACCACTGCTTACACCGAATACGCGGTGGAAAGCTTTGAGCTGGACGTGATCGACTACCTACTAAAACCTATCTCGTTTGAACGGTTTACCAAAGCGGTCAACCGTTATTTAAAATATTATGGAAAGGATAGCGTGCTGCCTGAAGCTGGCAGAAAAGTTGTTGTGCAGCCATTCATCATGGTAAGGGCAGAGCGGCAGAACATAAAAATAATGCTCCATGATATTTTATACCTCGAAGCGCAACGAAACCACCTGCTCATTTATACCCGCCAGGAAACTCACCGGGTTTATCAATCCATCTCCGATATGGAAGATAAATTGCCCGAAGGGTTGTTCGTACGCATCCACAGATCGTTCATTATTTCTGTAAATAAAGTAAAGCGATATTCTTCGGGTTATGTAAGTATTGGTCAGCAGAAGATACCAATTGGCAGGATGTATGCGGGTGTGATGGAGAATATTAAGGGGTATGGGAAGGAAGGAACGCCATGATCCATCCATCGTTCACCTTTAAAAAATTATTCTGCAAATCCTTTCCAGCGCAGGGGCATGGTTTCTATTTGCCCATTACATTAAGCCCCCCTGTATTTACTGTATATTGAGCGCCTGTCATCAATCTTATGCTTTTACAAACAGCCCATGAATTGATAATGGGATAGTGTAACCCTGTTGAATATACTGTAACTGCCGTAAACGCGGTAGGGATATGGCCGCAACTCCAGTTGGCGGGGTTTTCCCATGCACTACTTACTCCGCCTATCCAAATGCAATATTCAATTGCTGAAACTGATACGGCCCCTACATCCCTGGTAGTACCGGATGGAATGGAAAAACCTCTTTGGTCGTTGCTGCCATCGTTGGGGTTGCCCCTGTTTAGCGCAACACTACCTGCTCCCGGCAGTATAGTAAACGTGGTACCACCGTTATTTTGAAACGATCCCAAATTTAACTGTGCCGAATCAATACCCCTTTGGTCTGTGGAGACAACTCCGCTCGGATTCGCGGTAAAAATATTATATCCACCACTGGCAATGAGGGCAGACCTTCCCGTGCCATCGATAATATCGCCGCCGATGTTTAATGCTATAATGCTGCTGGTAGCTTTGATAGAGATGCCCTCAACACCCCCGCCAGCAGCGGTGGCAGTATTACCCGTTATGGTGGAATTAATAGCATCCGTAAGCCGTGCATCTATACCACCGCCGATAACTGCTGTATTTCCGGTAACAGTGCAATTGGTTACTGTAGCATTTACACAAGCGTAAACGGCACCACCGATGTATCCTTTATTTCCATCGAAAGTTGAATTGTTGGTAGTGATATTCCCACAACTGGCGCATCCATTAAAAATAAAAATGCCACCGCCTCTATTGGCAGCCGTATTGCCGGTGAAAGTTGAATTAGTGACGGTTACATTACCAGCACTGAAAATGGCTCCCCCGTCGGTACCACTATAGTTGCCAATAAAAGTACAGTTGCTTACTGTAGTAGTATTATACGGGGCATTGATAGCACCACCGATGTGAGAGGAATTATTTGTAAATCTGGAGTTGGTGATATTGGCCGTAGCACTGCACATAATGGCACCTGCATATTTACTGGCGCTGTTATTAGAAAATACTGAATTGTTAATAACTACGCCTTGATAGGCTTGTATGGCACCACCGCCACCTTCCGGTGCGGAATTATTATTAAAAACAGAATTATTAACGGTTACGTTATTGGCATAAACGCTTCCTCCATTGTAGTTGCTTTTGTTATTGCTGATGATAGAATTATTGATGGTTATATTCTGAGTCTCTGTATGAATGGCAGAACCATTATACCCCAGGGCATTCGTTAAAACCATACTATCAACCAGCAGATCATTTGCAGCGTTGCAATATAATATTCCCTTTGCATTATTGCCGCTCACTTTTACAGTATCGCCTGCTGCATTATAAAAACCTTTAAAAACAAGCGCATCCTGGGCAAAGATGATTGACCCGGTAGTAATGGTAATTGTTTGCACCCCTCCGCCCGTAAAACTTGCTCCATTGATGCGAATAATATCTCCAGCCACCGCAGAAGCTACAGCATCCCGTAACGAGCCGGGGCCACTGTCGGCAGTATTGGTTACTAAACGGGTAGTTTGTGCTGTAGAAACGAAAAAAAATAAATTGAATAAAAAAAATACCAGCACTTTGATGGGCAAGTATTTAAGCCTAATGTGCTGAAGCTTTTTAGTGATGTTGCTCAGGGATACAAATGCCATGCTATTTTGTTAGTGTATTTTTTGCTGAATAGGGTTGATCCGGTTTGGCTGGGTACAGCCAACGTAGGCGCCTGGCGAAGGTAGGGAGAATATAGAATTCCTTCTTCCTGGCCGGTTTGCCCGTAAAGAAACGAACTTTCAACGAAACCGCAATACAGGGGCGGGCACCCCAGGTTTAGATCCAATTTCCGGGCAGTGGGTTAGCGGAAATGTTGAAGATCAGTCAAGACAAATTTTTTAGCACATTCAAAATAGCAGCTTTTCAACCCTGCTATTATCCCCGTCACTATTTCCTGTTCTCCTGATAGCCCTTACCTATCGGGTGAGGGTTTCTTATCTTTTAATGCCACGCCTCTGCGAATTAATCACTTCCTTAATAGTTTATTTTCCCTCCTTTCACATCACCGGAGCTTTTGCAGGATGTAAGCCCAGTGTTGGTTGCCAGGCTCCAGTGCCGCCGCTTTTTCAAAATAACCAATGGCCGTTTTTTTATCCCCGTTGCGTTTGTAGGTTTCGCCAAGGCTTTCGAGCGGGCCTGCAGATGTAGGATATTCCCGGGCATTCAGTTCAAAAATACTGATGGCATCTTTTATGTTGCCTGCACGCCGCAATTCCAGCCCGAGATAGTTGAGCTGATTTTCTTTGAACACATATTTTTTATCTTTTCCCGCCTTTAGCTGGCCATACAGTTCCACCGCTTTGTTCAGGCCATTCACTTTTATAGTTGCCCTCAACGTATCCAGCAATGCCCAGGGAGACCCATAGGTCTCTATTTTTATGGCGGAGTCCAGTATATGCCAACCGATATCGGTTACAGAATTATTGGAATTGGATAACACCACCACCCCGATCTTGTTTTTTTTATCGATGCCTAAAAACGTGCGGTAACCCGCTGTTCCGCCATCTTTATACAAAAGATCATGGCCGTTGTTTTTGGAGAGTGTCCAGCCCATGGTGGTGTAGAGATTGTCATTCCCATCTTTTTTTGCCTGCTCCACATGGGTAAGCTCCATCGCCGGGTAAAGGGAGGTTGCTGTCATTCCAAGATTAGCTTCGGCAAACGTGAGCAGGTCGTTTACATCCGACCGCAGGGCGCCGGCGCCGTCCAATACCGCAAGGTCGGTAAACACCGTAGGCTGCCCGTATTCCGTATGCCCGATAGCCATATTGGCGAGCCGCTTTTTGTTGAGCGTGATCACCGTATTGTTCATCTGCAACGGTATACAGATCCTTTGCTTTACCAATGCTTCAAAGTTTTTGCCCGCTACGCGGCAAAGGATAGTCCCCAGCAATCCATAGGCTGTATTGGAATAGCGCCATCTGGTATCGAAGTCAACATCGGGCTCAAACCCCGACACGTATTCGTATAACTGCTTCTCCGTATAATCAACATAGGGATTATCCCAATTTTTGGGGTCAACATTATAAGGAAAACGCGGCATGCCCGAGCGGTGGGTCGATAAGGTGAGCAGCGACATTTCCTTTCCGTTTCTCACCGGCGATTTTACCCATGCCGGAAGATATTTAGAAATGGGATCTTCCAGTTTCAACTGCTGTTTAACCGACATATCGGCCAGCAGCAACGAGGTGAAAACTTTTGTGATGGAGCCAATCTCGTACAGCGTGTTGCCATCGGGGGCTACAGGGTGTGCATCGCTGATGATGCCTTCGGCAAAAATATGCCTGCCGCTGCTATCTACAATTCCTACAATGATGCTCTTACTTCTTTTATTGGCTACTTCTCTTTTAATGATCGCTTTGATGTCGCCTATCGGTACCTGGCCAAAGGCCGCACCCATTACCAAAAGAAAGCTAATAACACAGGAGATCTTTTTCATGTTGAATGTTTTTGAATGATAGCCGGGTATTTTTGACCATAGCTTTACCCGCGCTGATGCGCAGCAAAGCATGAACGGTCGTGTTGAGTTGAAGTTGGTGGGCAGCTGCTTGTGTGGTTGAATATTTTTCAGGCAACTTTTTGAAACGCTCCGTGGCCGAAAGCAATTTACTACAAAGGCCAGGGCGATTCCCGGTTAAATATACGAACTCTACTTGTTTTTCGCTAAATTTTTAGAGGTTTAAAGTGCATGCTGCCAGCAATAACCATTATCGCCAGCTTTTCTCTTACAGGGTGTGCCTTTTTTTGTTACTCCTCTACAACTGCCAGCCACCGACCTCAAAGCTATTGAAGCAACTGTTGCCTTTTTGATAACCTCGCGTTGCGTGGCTGTTTTAACTATCTCACCCTCAACTGCTGAATCTTTTTTTTCTTTTAGTACAAATTGCCTTTCCTGCTTACCCCACCTATCATCGGGTAAACTGCCGCCCGTTTCTTCTTTCACGAGCGGAAATTGTTTTGATAAGATCAATGCACCAGTGGTAAAAATCATGAGAATTAAAAAAATTGCGGGCCAAAGTGTCCTCGTGGGAGGAGGCAATTTAACACCAGGTTTTTCTCCATTTTCTGGCGCTATTTCTACTGGCACTTCTTCGGGGGTATCGACCGGACTAGTAACTTCTGGTAATTCATCGATTGGCAGGGGCAGGGGTATAGGTGTAGGCACTACCGGAATTCCCTTTTGTATCAACGGCCCCAGTTGTGGTACTACATCATCCCCTCCGGTTGCATACAGGATTGAAATTTCTTCTTCGCTCAACTTGACATCCATCCCGAGCGACCAGGGGCGGTGTTTAAAGTCAAGCAACCATGCAAGCAATTCGATATTCGCATGTTCGGTTCTCTCTGTTTCTTCTTTTAAATAATTATTTAGTGTTCTGAACTGCTCTGCTCCGGATCCTTCTATCTTCGATAAATACCCTTGCCTGGAATCTGCCGGGCCAAAAAATCCCCTAAGAATACTATTGTCTTTGGGACGGTACCTCGTATCAAATACGTACAGGCATTCCCTCCTGATATTGGATCGCGTTGGTTTTGCCAATAAGCTGGATAGTTTATTTTCTGAACGCATTTTTTTATACGTTCCGCTTACTAGCCTTGTATAGTCGAGGTCATCGATTCTCATATAATTTTGATTGCAACTAATATACACATTAAAGACGATAATCCATAGTAAAATACGTCATTGCGTGTATGTGCAATTATGGGAAGCCGTATTGAATGATCACAAAAACGTGTTTGCCGTCCGGATTTCAATGGCTGGTAGAATTAAGGTCGTGAAAATACCCTAATCCGATTTTAGAATATCCGCCTTGCTTTATACATATAATTATCGCCAGTCAATATTTGAAGTTAAACCCCATTCTTTAAAAAAACTTTCCCAATAAGCTACTACAACGTCAGATTTTTTAAAATTCCCAGGCGTTACGATTGTTACCAAACAGTAAAGTTTGTCTGTAATCTGTTTAATTGCCAACCTCTTAAATTCATTGCGGGCAAAAAGAGCCGGTGTTTTACTACGCAAAGAATCCATCAATTCATAACCTTTCATGGAGTGTTTCATATCACTGAAGAATACTAAATGCAACGTATCTGCTGGCTTCATCTTATTGGCAGTAAGCTCCACGCATTTAAAAATACCGTATACATCTGTAGAGCCACTTTTAGTAGCATAGATGGTTTTTTTTAAATCTTCAATACCATCTGTGATCCACTTTCGTTTAGCACTCCGCCATTCAGCATATTTTTGTCTGTAAGAAACGGCCCCCATCGATTCTTCATCCGGTACTACCTGCCTGAACGGGGTACTCAAGGCTACAACATTGCTTTCGCCGGTTATGGTTGCCCTGTAAAAAGCGGTAGGGCAAGTAACATTTTTATATGTAGTTTGAAACGTATTCAATAAAACATCCTCTACAATAGTGCTTTTAGAAACAAAATCCACACTTTTACTTTGATCTACTACCAACAGCAATTTATTATCAACAACCGGTTGCTCATATTTTACTTCCGAAGGTTTGCATCCCGGCAAAACAACCATTAAAAAATATATGCTTCTACGAAAGGATTTCAAATTCAGTATCATCTTGATGGGTATTATTTTGTTTTTTATTATAATTATCCGCTATCATCTTCCTGATCTTTACAAAGGGCCGGCGGGTATATTTTCTGGATTCGTTATCGTCGGATCTATCTATATCGCTGCCCGGACCATTATTTTTGTTTAACAGCATCGGGTCAATTATCTTAAATTTAAGATCGCCTTCCAAAGTGTATTTATCGCCCCTGTTATAACCATCGCGGTATAGATCAGTTTCCTTTAATTGTCGCATAGCATAATAGCTGGTGATTAGCTGGTGTTGCACTTTTTGTGCCTCTATCATCTTTTCGTAGGTAGCAGGTATATCGATGTAACTCAACCTGCTTTCCGCCTGTGTTAAAACAGTTCGGTTTGCAAGCAATTCAGAATCCAGTTTTAGGATCGTTTTTTCTTTTTTTCGAATGAAAAATTTATTGACCCACCGCCGAAATGGAATGAACCAATATCTGTTTGCCAGCTTTGTAAGGGAAGGAAACGCAGTAGAAAGGCACATTGCCCCACCTATGGCAAATACGATCGCACTTAGTACCATCCCCCATCTGCCCCACCAGTTTTCGGCTAATTGCGTGGTAATGAGATCAGCCTTTGACCGCAATTCAAATAGTTCCGTTGGTGTTATAGCTTCCTTTTCCTGCAAAGTAGAATTTGCTGCAAGGTTATTTATAGCTGTTTTCGCTTCCGCCCTGAATTCCCCCAGGAAGAAAAGCATTACAAGGCCGAGCACAGTAATAATTATCAACAGTACTTTATGCATTTTTTTTAATTCAAAACCAGCTTTCTGAAACGGTTTTTCAAACATCCTATCCAACAATGGTTTAATAAGAAATGCAGTTAACGCAAGGCCGATCGCAAACATTCTACCATCTTCTCTTTTCATGTCAAAACCTATGGATGTAATATCTGTAGTAACAGTAATATCGCCCCAGATAAAGAGGCAACCTGCGATCAAAAATAATACCGCAGGCACCCATCCGTATTCGGGGGTGGTTTGTTCCCGAAGCTCAAAAAGAAACCTATTCCTCGATGAAATAATGCCGGAATCAGCCTGAACCTTTTCCTTCCGGGAGAGCAAGGCATCAGATTTTTCTTTTGCAGTACTCTTGTCCGCTGTAATTTTTTTTACTTCTTCCTCCGCGGCTTTCCATTTATCAACATATTCTCTTACTTCCATACGGTTCAGCTCCTGTAGTTCTATTATCTTATCCAGCTCATTACTATGCTCCAGAAATCCGGGAAAAGCATCCTTTTCTTCCGCTATCCTGTAAATCCCATTATGAAACCCATGCCCATATATACTGATCCACTCCGGAGGAGTAGCCTGCGCAACAGGCGACTGTTGTTCGGGCTCCACTCTTGGGTCGGCGCTTACCTTGTTCTTATTGAAAAAGGAAGATAGTTTATTTAAAAAGGTAGGTTTAGGTTCCACTTCACATTATTTATAGCATGAATTAAAATGAGCTGAGCTGTTTGCCGGAAAATCCTGCACGGGATTCCCTGGCGAGGTTATACTCGCTTTCAAATACTTTTACTTTATATACAAACAGGGCATCCAGTTCGGAGATCCTGGTTTGCGGGCCTTTCAGTTCGTTTAACAATATTTCCTTTTTTTTCTCCAGCCCGGAAAGCAGGTGGAGTTGTTTTTTAATTGCTATCTTTTTACCACGCACCATTTTCCAATGTTTCGCCTGTAGCTTAAGGTGACGGTAATTGATATGAATAAGATTGACCAACCCTTTGCCGGAGAAAGAAAACAGGAACAGGAAAAACGCGAATGCGGCGATGTTCCATTCTACCGGGTAATACCTGAAACCTAATGTGCAGATAAATACGGATACGATAAAAGGTATGCCCATTTCTTCGAGAAACACTTTCCATCTTTCCCGCTTTTCCACCCCGGAATTACCGGAATCCTCGATGGAATTACCGGAATTATACACCAGTGCCTTACCCATAAATACACTCAGGAGCCCAAACAGGTACATCCCTATGGGTATATAGGGCTGAGCGGGGAAAACCGGTTTTAACCAATAAATAAGCAGGTAATAATTGAAAAAGCAAATGGCGATATACATCAATAGCTGTAAAAATCCGGGAAGCAAATGATGACTGCCCTTAACCGGATCTGATTGCATTGCCATCAATTCCTGCTGCGTTTGAGCGATGGTTCCCAGGCATTTTTCCTCCTCTTTTCCTGCCGACAATATCGACTCCTTTAACTGATCGCGGATCACTACAAACGATGACTTCGCTTTATCAAAAGAACTTTTGATAGACTCGATTTTCAAAGCATGGCCAGCCTCGGCTATTCCAAACAGTACCCCTTCGTCTCTCAACAGCCCGTCGTTATCCACCCATTCGATGCCGGTAATTACATGGGGGCCGGGTGGAGGAGTTTGCGGGTTGGTTGCGTCTCCGTCAGCAACCGATGCAGCCGGGGCAATTTCATTTTTCCGAAACCCTCTTTTTATCCAGGAAAGAAATTTTTTCATGATCATTAATTTTTAATGCGTACCCGCCAAGGTAAATGTTGGAGGAAACTTAATACGATACCTTCCTGTTCACACTGTCCTTTTCAAATATGTGGCGGGTAAGTTTTCTCAAACTACGTTTGGGATCTTCCGGGTATTCCCCGGCGGATGTGTAATACTCAATTTTATCACTATCGGCATTATTACTGTTGCTTATATAGTATACCCTTCCTATCGACCACTCGGTGATGGTATCTTTCCGGGTGATTTTTTTCAGGTTTTCCCTTTGTTTAGTGTTGGGTATTATATTCCGGCCGTTGGAATTTTCATCGCAAGGCACGGATTCGTAATGATCACCAGTCCAGTATACACAGGCATTGTTATCATCTATCGCATGCCTCCAGAAACCATATATCCCGCCTGAAATAATGACTACGCTCAAGCCAAGAAAAGCGGTAACTTTTAGTCTCCACCTGCGAGGTTTAACTTCTTCTCCGGAAGAACCACTTTTTCCAGGATTGTCCTGCCGCTGTCCACCTTCCTGGCTTCCCCCCGTTTTATCCCCCTCTTTCCTGTCGTCTTTTTTTTCCTCCCCCCCACCGGAAGAATTACGCTCCTGATTTTTCGGTCCTTGTTCATCTTCCAGGTTTTCGCCGGTTTCCCCAGCCCTTTTCCCCCCGTCTCTTTCTTCTTCCTTTTCCCCTGTGGAAGTTCCTGTTCCCATGATAATAAGTGTTCCCGGCCCCGTTGGTTCCATATCTTTTTCGCCAGGAACCGGATCTTCTGGTGTTTTACGTACCGTATTTCCTGCAGGCGGAGGGTTGTCTAATACCTTTTGTGCAGTACTGAAAGGCCTGGGTTGGAAATCAATCAGCCATGCAAGCAGTTCTACATAAAACTGCTTTGGCCTTTTAATTCTCTTATTGATAATTTTTTGAACCTGCCTGAATTTATCCGCCTCACAACTTTCTATCAGGGATTCGAGATCCCTTCCGGCACGCGGCACCCCGAAAAAGGCCCGTAAGGTATCTTCCTCTAATGCTTCCCCTCTTCTTTTTCTTTCGCGGTAAACATTCAGGCACTCCTGCCGGATGTTTGCCCTTGTAGGTTGCTTCAGGAGCGTGGGAAGCGTATCTGTACCCCGCTTCTCCTCATAATATTCCATTACGAGGTTTATATAATCAATAAGCATTAAAGACATTTTGTATTGTATTAATTAAGCCCTCAAACCCGAAGGAATTTTCGGAATTACCAGACCAAATTACGGCATAACCGGAATCCTTTTTTACGGGAAACCGGAATCTATGGAATGATCGGAATTGCCGGAATACAATAGGGATAAGGCTTTCAGGCCGATGTATGTTTGCAGTGTGATCGATCGGTAAACAAAAACAAAAACCTGTTGATCGCTGAGCGCAATGGTTGTGGCAGGAGTTAGCCAGGGAAGAAGTTAGCCCCTCCCCCACAATCAACGCTCTTTTCTTCCCACCGTAAGAGGCCTCTTACACAAATCGTCTCACCGGGCTCGCGACCTGGCATGGGCACCCATTTTCAAAATTTTAAAACGTAAAAACAATGCTGGAAATCATCATCTGGTTGGCAGGATTCTTTTGTCCTAACCCAACCCACACGCTCGAACATCACGGCAACTGTAACCTGATACATGTTGGCGGAACCGTAACTACCAACGGGGATACCGGAGGGGAAAACGGAGGAACACCGAAACCTCCTGTTCCGCCACCACCACCTCCACCACCACTAGGCGGTAATTAACCAATTGGCAAGAAAGGCAGATTAACTCTGCCTTTCTTTTTTTATATTTAGAAAAAATCAGCCCTTGAGATCGATATTTTACCTGTTAATTTTTGCCGCGTTTTGTTCATGTGCTTTATCCTGCGAGCGTCAGAAAAAGATTAAAGCAAATTATACTGATTATGATCGAGGCTTACGCTATTGGTATTATGATATAAATGATTCAGCTTTTCTCATGTTCAATCGGTACATTAATAATCCAGACGATACATTTAAGAAAGGTTCGTCGTACAAATACATTGGGGAAATACAATGGAATAATGGCGACCTGTACGATGCACAGCAAAGTCTCATCAGTGCACTAAAAATACTTGATCCTAATAATGCCGATCATCGTAATGAGATAGGAAATACATATCATTTATTAGGAAATGTCAATTACGATCTGGAAGAATATGATAAGGCAATCGAATTCTATGATAAAGCCCTCACTTTCTTCAAAAAAGATTCTGTGAATCCTAATACTTTAAACGGTAAGGCAAATGCTCTTCAAAAAAAGGGAAAATATGAAGCAGCTTTGGTTTTTTATGATTCAGCGCTCGTGCATTTTTATTATGATTCATCAATTACAGCAAGGCTCATAGACAATAAAGCCAAAACGAAATGGTTACGAGACTCCGATGCCGTAGTATTACCTGAATTCTGGCTGGCACTAAAGATTCGTACACTTATTGAAGATAATCCAGGGATTGTAACCAGTTATTCCCACCTTTCGGATTATTTCGCGAAATTGAACCCTGATTCTGCATTGTGGTATGCAAAGAAAATGCAAGCAATATCAATCGAAAACAAAAATCCTGACGATATTATAGAGTCTACTGACAAACTGATTTTATTGAGCCCATCACCAGATTCAACAAAAAGGCTATATGCAAAGTCTATTTACCTTCGAGATAGTCTTCAATTTGTCAGAAATTCTTCACAAAACCGTTTTGCAGGAGTAAAGTTTGAAGTGGAGAAGAAGAAGGCAGATGACCGTGACTTTCAACAAAAAATATCAAAGCAGCGGCTTTTTACATATCTATCTATTAGCCTGGCCCTTTGCAGCATTGCAAGCCTTATGGTGTTTTTTAACAACAGACGAAAGCGCATTAAAAAGCAATCTGAAATTGCCATCCGCGATTCCAAATTAAAACTATCCCGAAAAGTGCACGACGTGGTGGCCAACGGCCTCTACCGGATCATGAACGAACTTGAACATGGTAAGACAATAGAAAAGGAACCCCTAATCGATAAGATAGAAGGATTGTATGAAAAATCGCGGGATATCTCGTATGAAGATACTTCTTCCGGCAGTAACGTGGATTATAACAAACAACTGCACGAGCTCATCATGTCTTATGACAACGAAAACACTAAAGTGGTGATCGTAGGCGATGACCCCGCCCTCTGGAGCAGGGTTGCCCATGCCGATAAAAAAGAGTTGCAGCTGGTACTCGAAGAAGTCCTGGTTAATATGAAGAAACATAGCCACGCAAAAAAAGCATTGGTTACGTTCGGAGAAGAAAATGGGCAAGGGTATATTCTTTACAAGGATGACGGCACCGGGTTCTCTCCGGCACATGCACCGGGGAATGGGCTCAGGAATATGGTTAACCGTATTGAATCAATAAACGGAGATATTACTTTTGGGAAAAGCGAAAAAGGCGGGGTGTCGATCACGATCCGCTTTCCGCTGCAATCCTACCAGATATGATCGATAAAGTTATTATTGCCGAAGACCACGAAAGTTCCAACCTTTCTGTTCAGATTACGCTTGATGAGCTGAAGATCCAGCAAAGCGACTATGTATATTATTGCGATGATGCCCTCAACAGGATATCGCAGGCTAAAAAAGGCGATCTCCCGTATGATGTACTCATAACCGATCTTTCCTTCGAGGAAGATGGGACTCTGCAAAAGTTAGCAGATGGGTATGAACTGATAAAAGCAGCCAGGGCTGTCCAGCCGGATATCATGATCCTTGTCTTTTCCGGCGAAGACCGGCCAGCCATTATATCCAAATTATTCAAGGAGTACGAAATCGATGCCTTCGTGCGCAAAGCCCGGCATGATGTGAAAGAATTGAAAGCAGCATTTGAAGCCTTGTCTAAACGGCAAAAATATTACCCGCATGGCATCGCCCAACTGATGCGCCAGGCCACTTCCTATCAGTTAACAGACAGCGACCTCAGGATAATCCGTTTGCTGGCGAAAGGATATGCGCAAAAAGAAGTAGAAGCCTATCTTAAGAAAAATAACATCGAGCCCAACAGCCTCAGCTGGATAGAGAAAAAGCTGAAAGAGGTCCGGGATGAATTAGGGTTTACAAAAAATACGCAGCTGATCGTTTATTGCCAGGAACAAGGACTGTTATAGTTTATCCGGAAATACCGGGGTATTCTGCCTGCATCTATACTACGGAAAATATTCATACACCAGAATTTCATAACAAATGAAAAGGATCGTATTACTGATTGTAGTGGTTTTATCTGGTTGTGCCGGTAAAAACGACAACACCGTTTACCTCTGCAATGGCCCTCAATCCAAAGTGTACCACCGCTCCAGCCATTGCCCGGGCCTGCAAAGATGCTCTACCAGTATTGAAGCGGTAGATATAGTTAATGCACAGGAGAGGAACCGGCGGCAATGCAGGTATTGTTATTGATCAAATAGCCATGACAAATAAGTTTTAAGAAATAATTCCACTCATACTGATGCTAGCATAAAGAAGCTTATTCGGGATTATCCTAATTTCCCAACTTTAGTCGCCAATTTTATCTGCCCGATGAATACATACTAACGAAAAGATGTTATTCTATTGATCTCTCCAATAAACATGTCAGAAATTTTCAGCACAAAGGTTAGCTGACTCTAATTTTAGCAGCAATTACGGGTTTCCATAAAAAAAAGACCTGCCCCTATATTAGCTTTGAAATCGAAGCTGCTTCATTCATTTGAAGTCAATCCTCCGGTTGGGATATTGATAACAGAATGAATAATTTTTCTGGTTGTGATGTATGCAGCATGCATTACTAATTAAATTTTTAAAATGGCATTAAACTTAGTAAAAGGGCAAAGTGAATCAATTTCTTCATCCATAGCAAAACTGAGGGTTGGGCTCGGTTGGGAACCCAATGAAAGCCTGTCAAACTATGAATTTGACCTGGATGTATCTGCATTCCTTTTAGGTTCAAATGGAAAACTTATCAATGAAAACTATTTGGTTTTTTATAATTCTGAACTAAGGGTAACCTCCAATAATTTATTCGTTTTCGAAAATTATAACCCTTTAAAGTATCCAAACCGTGAAGAGGATTACAGGTTGAAAACAAGGCCGGTCGACCCTGAGTTCTCTGTTCATGGTTCAATTGATGATACTTCCGGGAATGTAAGTGATGGTGGTGATGACGAGAATCTCAACATCAACCTCGATAAGGTTTCTAAAAAGGTTAACGAGATCATTATCGTTGCGTCCATTTATGAACATGAGACGAGGAAGCAAAATTTTGGACAGGTTGATGACTCCTATATTTCAATATACGACGAGAAGCAAAATAATATGTTATACAAATACGAGCTGAACGAAGACTTCTCTACTTGCACGGCCATAGAATTCTGCAGGATTTATCGCCGGGGACCCGAATGGAAAATACAGGCCACAGGAATTGGCCATAACAATGGATTAAACGGACCTATTTCTAAATATTTATAAACTAAACCAATGGCAATTAATCTACAAAAAGGTGGGGACAAACATTCCATCAACCTTATAAAAGCTGCAGGAACTGGCCAATCGCTATTGATCCATGCAAACCTGAACTGGACACAGGAAAAGAAAAAAGGATTGTTTTCTTTTCTCTCAGGTAATCAAAACGCGGATCTCGACCTGGGTTGCATGTATGAAATGCTTGATGGCAGCAAAGGGGTAATACAACCTCTTGGCAACAACTTCGGATCAAAAACCTCTGCGCCTTACATCTTCCTGGATAAAGATGACCGGGATGGTGGATCTGCCGATGGAGAAAATATGCGGGTATTCAAACCGGAATTGATCAAGCGGATTTTATTTTTTGGTCTTTTATATTCCGGGGCAAACGACTTTACTGCGGTAAATGGACGGATGTTCTTTAAGATCAGCAACGGGGAGCAGGTGAACCTTGAGCTGGATAATGCAGGCCTGAACAAGATCTTCTGTGCAGCCGCATTGATCGAAAATAAAAATGGAACGTTGACCATCAGTAAAGAAGCAAGATATTTCAATGGTCATGCCGATGCTGATAGGTATTACCGGTTTGGATTTGCCTGGAGAACCGGAACAAAAGATTAAAGATGTTGCAAACCTCCGTAAATACAAATACTATTAAACACTTTTCATTTGACCTCTGGTTAACCCTGATCAGGTCAAATGTCCTCTTTAAAGAGAAACGTGCCCGTTATTTCTTTGAACAATATAATACAAACAACAAGTCTTTACAAGAGATTAAAAGCATATTTAACGACATAGACATGCTTTGTAACACGCTCAACGAAAAAACAGGGAAAAGTATTTCCGCAGAAGAAATGTACCTCATGATCATTTACCATATCAACGGATCAACGGAGTTGTTTAAAGAACTGGACTTGCAGTTACTGCACAATGATATGGAACACCTGATCCTGGAATACATGCCTGAAATTTTTTGCGGGCAGACGCTGGCAGTACTTGACAGGCTAAAAAGCAGGCGGGGAGTTACACTGAATATTTTAAGCAACACAGCTTTTATCAAGGGTTCTACTTTAAAGAAAGTGAACGTGGAGCTGGGACTTTCTGAATATTTTGATTTTGAAATCTATTCAGATGAGGTAGGCATGTCAAAACCCAATATTGAAATATATGACCATTTGATTAAAAATATATTCCGTCTGCGGCAGAATAAGATTGAGCTGAATGAGATCATTCATGTGGGAGATAATTTCCACGCTGATATTTTAGGTGCACAAAATGCGGGAATAAATTCTTTTCAAATCAACACTACACAACAATCCATCACACATTTATTATACTAATGCAAACCGTTTATTCTTTACATAAGATCAGCGAAAGCAATCATTTTCCTTTTGATGCAAACACCTATAGCCGTTTTAAATTTGGCGATGATTATGCAGCAGAAATTTTTGGTATCGCTCTCGCGAAGGGTTTTATTAAAACTCACCTTGCCGGTAAAAAGAATACAGATCAGGTTGTTGTGATCTCAAGCCCCTACTCATTCATACCCACAGCAACATTCGCTCTTAAAGACCATTTTATAAGCGAACTGAATAAATGGCTGGCAAGAGAAAATAAACCTGTAGTACAGGAAACCAAGATACACAGATCTATTACTTACAAAGAAGACTATGGAGAATTGGATGCAGAACAAAGAATGAACCTGATCAGTAAAGATGTTTTTCATATAGATACTTCCTTTTTAAAGAATAAAACACTGGTGTTTTTAGACGACATCAAAATAACAGGCAGTCATGAACGTATGATCAAAAAGATGCTGCGCGAATTCAAAGTGAGCAACGAAGCCTATCTTTTGTACTACGCCGAATTGATCAATAGCCAGATACATCCAAATGTTGAAAACACGCTCAACTATTACAGCGTCAAATCAATATTTGATTTGAAAAACATCATCCGGCAAGAGCGGTTCCGGATCAACACACGGCTGGTGAAATATGTGCTGAATTGCCCGGAAGATCAGTTTATGGTATTTATGCAGGAACAGGATATCTATTTTTCCAACCTGGTTTATAATATGGCGATAGGAAACGGGTATCATTTGATCGAAGCATATACCAGAAACCTCAATACCCTCCAAAACCTCGTGGCCTGTAACGGGGTAAACAGTACATCACTTTCTTAAATTCTTTCATTAATAAATAAACATCATGGCAATCAATTTACAAAAGGGTCAACGGGAAGTTATACATGCACCCAAATTTACCATCGGGCTGGGATGGGATACAAACAGCTCATCCACAGGAGAAGGTTTTGACCTGGATGCATCAGTATTCGTTCTCGGGGAAAATAAAAAAATCCTGACAGATGCCCATTTTATTTTCTACAACAATTTAAAAACACCCGATGGGGCCGTTGAACATACCGGCGATAATCTCACAGGTGATGGAGACGGAGATGATGAACAGGTGAAAGTAGACCTTTCAAAAATAGATCCTATGGCTACAGAAATATGTATTGTAGTGACTATTCACGAAGCGGAAAGCAGGCACCAGAATTTCGGGCAGATCAGAAATTCTTTTATCCGCATAGCCGACGCCGATACCAACTCCGACATATTGAAATACGAGCTGGAAGAAGATTTCTCCATTGAAACGGCGGTAGAATTCGGAAGATTATATAAAAGAGGCACTGAATGGAAGTTCGAAGCGGTAGGCATGGGAATGAAAGGTGGACTTCAGGATTATTTAAACAAATACAAGTAAACATCAACCAATGGCAATCAATCTGCAAAAAGGGCAAAGAATAAACCTGGAGAAAACTAACGGCACTAAACTACAAAGTATCTGTGTAGGCATTAATTGGGGGGCAATAGAAAAGAAGGGATTATTCGGTAAAACCAAAGAAGCTGTTGACCTGGACGCCAGCTGCATCCTTTATGACGGTAATAAAATCGTTTCTGAAATTATCTACTTCGGCAATCTAAAATCTAAGAACAAGTCGGTTGTTCATAGTGGAGATGACCTTACCGGTGATATGGATGGTGATGATGGATTGGATAATGAAGTAATTACGGTAGACCTATCAAAGCTTGACCCTTCTATAAATTACGTGGCTTTTGTACTAAACAGCTTCAGGGGACAAGACTTCGGAACTATCCCATTCGCCTCCATACGAATCTATGAAGGTACGCCTTCACGAGTGGCTGAAGTCTTTGCAAAATATGACATTGTTAACGGCGAGGGTTTTGCTGGTCACGTTTCCATGGTGATGGGTGTATTTTATAAACGCAATGGCGAATGGAAATTCAATGCCATCGGCGAACCAACAAAAGATAAAAAATTGCAAGAAACAGTTATTTCAGTAACCAATAAATATTTATAAAATGAGAAGATTACCCGTATACCTTTTGCTCGATACGTCCGGCTCTATGAGCGGTGAGCCCATAGAAGCTGTAAAGAATGGCGTGCAGATCATGATAAGTTCCCTACGCCAGAACCCGCAGGCAATCGAAACCGCTTTCATAAGCGTGATCACTTTTGATAGTGCTGCCCAACAAATTATTCCGTTAACAGATCTCGCTTCATTTCAAATGGTTGACATACGAGCTACCGGCGTAACGGCATTGGGAGATGCCCTTAAACTAGTTGCTGGCAAAATAGATACTGAGGTTGCCAAAACAACTACCGAGCAAAAGGGTGATTGGAAACCATTGGTTTTTATAATGACGGATGGGATCCCCACCGACGATTGGCAAGCTGGTCTCGCGGATTTTAAAAAACGCAAGACTGCTTTTACTGTCGCTTGTGCCGCAGGCAGCGGTGCTGACACTTCTATCCTGAAACAAATAACGGAAAATGTAGTTAGCCTTGATACCGCTGACAGCGCCAGTATCGGCAAGTTCTTTTTGTGGGTGACCGCTTCTATTGGCGTATCATCCTCCAAAGTGGAAGAAGGCGGTAAAGAGGTACAGGGCTTAAATGAGTTGCCTCCTCCACCGGCAGAACTAAATATTGTTGTGTAAACCAAACGTTATGCGCAAATACGGATTTTCTTTTTCCTGCAAAAGGGCTATTGGAATTACAAGTGTCAAACAAAAGTTCACTAAGAGAACAGGCATCCCAACCAGTAAGCGTGGGGTTGAAAATAAAATTGGTTCCGTAATAATGAAATTGATTTTTGGAAAAAAATAATATGAGAAGATTACCTGTATATTTTCTATTAGACACCTCGGGCGGAATGTTTGGCGAGCCAATACAGGCGTTAAACAACGCCTTAAGTAGTTTAGTTAACGCATTGAGGTCGGACCCGATGGCTCTTGACACGGTCTGGATATCCATCATCACTTTCGACCGGACTGCACAGGAGATTATACCATTGACAGAAATAGCATCATTTCAACTTCCCGAAATTACTTGTTTACAAACCGGCCCACGGCATACCGGACAGGCGCTTGAACTTTTATTTTCCAAAGCTAGCAGGGAAGTAAAGAAAGGAACGGAAACACAAAAAGGTGACTGGAAACCATTGTTGTTTCTATTCACCAAAGGGGCCCCGGCCGACAAACTGGATTTTACAAAAGCTGTTCCGTTGATCAAGTCTTTAAATTTTGGGGCAATAGTTAGTTGCGCCGCAGGATACATCAAAGATGAAGAATTACTAAAGCTGTTATCGGAAAATGTAGTTCATCTCGACAATGCGGACAGTCATACCATCAAGCAATTTTTCAAATGGGTTTCTGAAACAATTGAACACGGAAATAAAAGCCAGGGCACCGGGGAAACAGTTACACTTCCTCCCCCGCCTTCAGAAATTACAGTGGTGATCTGATCCGGGCTGATTTATTCGTTGTGACCTTAGTTCTGAATAGCTTTTTACAATAACAACATTATGCGACGTTTACCTATTTATTTTTTGATCGATGTCTCCGAATCAATGGTAGGAGAACCCATTCAACAGGTGGAGGAGGGAATGGCAAATATTATCAAAGCTATTAAAACGGACCCTTACGCTATTGAAACTGTTTGGATCTCCATTATTGTGTTTGCCGGGCAGGCAAAAACACTCGTCCCTCTGCAGGAAGTAGTCACTTTTTATCCCCCTAAATTTCCAATCGGTGGTGGCACTTCTCTCAGCAAAGGCCTTGGGCATTTAATGTTTGAGCTAAGAAAAAACATTGTGAAAACAACTGCGGAACAAAAAGGCGATTGGAAACCCATCGTGTTTTTATTTACCGATGGTGTTCCTACCGATGATGCGTCATCTGCTATCAATGAATGGAAACAAAATTGGCAAAAGACTGCCAACATGGTGGCCGTTTCTTTTGGGGATGATACTAACCTGCAAGTATTGGGAGAACTTACTGAAAATGTGTTACAATTTAAAAATTCATCGGATGAAGATTATAAAAAGTTTTTTAAATGGGTGACGGACTCAATAAAAACAAGCAGTGTGAGTGTAGAGAATAATCAGTCGGGCTTCGGAATGGCTGCAATCGATGGCGACATTATTTCC